>Ga0310691_10005359_pt1 | contig 14085 bp, 10 predicted proteins | sample 176DNAGHGlowgp2_FD_203887 | JGI IMG/M metagenome (GOLD analysis project Ga0310691, IMG submission 203887) | Sheep rumen microbial communities from Palmerston North, Manawatu-Wanganui, New Zealand - 1766 DNA GHGlow gp2 (v2) (version 2) | ecosystem: Host-associated > Mammals > Digestive system >... | reverse complement strand
GTACTGTTGGCACGAGGCATGAAATCAGTGTTAAAGAAATCATCAAACATCGTTGGGAACCAACCATTGTTTTTCATTAATCCGTTCAACATAATCAATACCTCCTAATTATACTTTTAGTTTAACTTATTTGTTTTTGACCTTTCGGTCGAGTCTGCTTTCGCAGCCTTGATCGCCTCGGCTTGTTTGCTTCAGCTTTGAATAAATCGCTCACGCTCGGCCATTCAAGCGAGCTTGATGGCTCTCGCTTACTCGCGACTTTCACTAAGGATAGTGCAAAGCACGTGCCTACGGAACGAATCCGTGCCAGAATGACAATCGCTGAAGTCAAACTGGCACGGTATTTAAACTCGCTTAAACTATACTGACAATCCTTTAAACTCAGTTAAATATTGACTCAGATAATGACAACAGTTTCATCCTCTATTCACCCATTGTCTTCCAGATGGCAGTGCTCTGGTGGAGCATGTGGATGAACTCGCGTGCAGAAGCTTTCTGATAACCGTTCTTCAGGGTGTGGATGCATTCTTCCATCTCATTCTTGAAGCCTTCGGCACCATCAGCCACTGTGCTTCCACTGCTCTTACGTCGAACTCACGTTAAGATAATCGTCATTTTTAATCAGAAATGCAGCCGCACATCCAAGCCCAGCTGTAAGGGAGCGCCCTGGTGGGCAAACCATTTGGCCTGCCCAGCCATTGAGCTCTCCACGGCAAAAGTATTGTAGCTTGTGTCAGTCAGGTTGCGTCCCCGCAGCGACAGGAGTACTGGACCAAAGTCATAGTCAGCATGTGCGCCCAGCATCACATAGAGCTTCTGCGAGAACGTATTGGCCTCGTCCCACCAGGTCTTTCCCTGGCCTGAGAGGTTTGCACCGAGCGTCAGGCGTCCGGCATGCCAGTCGGCCATGGCGCTGAAGGTGTGCTCCGGCACGAAGGGCACTTTCTTGTCCTTGTAGCTCACAGTCTCTATGCCATTGTCACCGCTGATGCTGTCAGTGTACTCCTTGAACACGGCATGTGTGAAACCGTAGTTAACGGCCCAGCTGAGACGGTCGTCGAAGACGCGCCCACGCAACGATGCCTCAACGCCGCAGCTGTAGCTCTTGCCGGCGTTGACCATCATACGGCCGAAGCCATAATTGCCAGCCATGACAGACAGCTGCTGGTTGCGAATCTGCATGTAGAAGCCAGCCAGGTCGAGGTGCATCTTCGAGCCAAAGAGATTGAGATGGGCACCAAACTCATAGTTCCAGCTCTCCTCGGGCTTGAAGCTGATGGTCTCGCGAATGTTCTTATAGTCTACGGCATCGTGGGCCAGCTCCATGTCGCCACGGGCTGACTGTGCCACGCCCTGCAGCTCGGTCTGCAAGATGTCACTGAACATCTGGATGTTGAACCCACCTGCACGATAGCCCTTGGCCACCAGCGCATAGAGGTTGCTGCCGCTGTCGTCGATGCGCCAGGTCAGGCCAGCCTTGGGCAACCACTGCTTGAAGCTGTTGCTCTCCTTGTGCTGGAGCAATGAGCTGACGTTGGCCTTCACATTCACACCCATGACGTTCTCGTCGAGGTGGACGATGCCCTGTGTGGCATAGTCGATGGCGGTCTGCGACAAGTCATAGCGCAGTCCGAGGGTGAGCGTAAGGCGCTCAGTGAGGTCGATGTCTGACTGGTGGAAGATGGCCATGTTGTGGGTGGGTGTGCGGAACAGACCGGGCACGGTCTCCATGTCCATGCGTATGTGACAGCCGCCAGCCCGCTCAATCACTGCCTTGGCACCCTCCATGCCCATGCGCTTGGCCATGGCGTTGAGCATGCCATAGTAAGCATAATCCTCGATGGTCTTCGACAGATAGTCGTTCATGGCACCGTCGAAGTAGACAGGCGCATTGGTTTTCTGTGCCTGATAGGCATAGTAGGTGCCCAGCGTCCAGTGCCACGGACCACTGCCCTTGCCTTTCAGTGTCAGCTCCTGTGTCAGGGCGTTCTGCAGCTGTGCCTGCTCCATGTGCATGTAGTCCTGCGGCCTGTAGTCGATATCCATCAGCATGTCGTCCTTCAGGTACTGCCATGACGTGACGTAGTTCACATCGGCCCAGTCGGCGCGGTAGTTAAGTGCCAGACCGGTGGTCAGCATGTGGCGCTTGTAGTCGCCCTGGCGGTTGGAGTATGGGTCTTGGGTGTCGCCGGTGGCAGGGTCTGTTTCGCCGTAAGGGAACCCGTTCTGTGTGGTGTACTGGTAGTCAGCCACGAGGTCGAGGCGGAAGTTGTCAGTGGGTTTCCACTGCAGACGGGCCCGGCCCCCAGCCTCGTCCATCTTGTCGGCATGGTCGCCGGTGGTGCTGTTGTCAACGAACCCCTGCATGCCTTGGTAGAAGCCGGCCAGCGAGAAGCCCAGCTGGTCGCTCACCTTATTATAATGGGCCACCTCTGCCTTGCGATAGAGCCCAGTGCCAAACGAAAGGTTGACGTCAGTGCCCTGATAGTTCAGCGGCTGGCGTGTGTACATGCGAATGAGACCACCCTCGCTGTTCTGGCCGTAGAGGGTGCCCTGCGCACCACGCAGCACGTCAATGCGGCCCAGCTCAAAGCTATGGAAGTTGAGCATCGACTTCGAGATGACGGGGATGTTGTCGACATAGAGTCCCACGGCAGGACTGTTCACACGCGAGCCGATGCCACGGATATACATCGATGAGGTATAGCGTGAGCCATAGTTGGGCATGGTGAATGACGGCACGAAGAAAGATGCATCGCGCAGATCCCGAATGTTCAGTTGCTTGATTTCGGTGGGGGTGAAGATAGTACTGGCCACCGGTTGCTGGCGCAGCAGATGCAGGTCCTTGGGCTGCGATACAACGACAACCTCATCGAGGTCAACCACTCGGGAGGTATCGTTGGCAAGTGTGTTCACAGGTGAAGTCCCAACCTCTGTGGGGGTCACGTCAGCGAATGTCAGAGAGGCCGAAACGGCCAACGGAAGGATAGAAAACAATCTTTTACTCATCTTAAAAGGATAGCTTGAAAATTTTGTGCAAAGGTAGCGCAAAATTTTCAAGCCTACAATCCTTATTTATGGGGATTTCGTAAATCTCAATTCTCAATTCTCAATTCTCAAATCTCAAATCAAAGAATCGGTGTACCACTGGAAGAGACGCTCCACGCCCTCCTCAATCTCCACCTTGTGCGTCCAGCCCAGCGAGTGCAGCTTGCTCACGTCGATGAGTTTGCGCATGGTGCCATCGGGCTTGGTGGCATCAAACTCCACGGTGCCCTCGAAGCCCACCGTCCTGGCTACCAGTTGTGCCAGCTGCTTGATGGTCAGCTCCTTGCCCGTGCCTACATTGATGTGGCAGTTGCGAATCTCGCCCAAGGAGGGGATGGCTCCTCCCCTACCCTCACTGTGATTACGGTCAACGCAGCCATCGGCCTTCGTGCCATAGTGTACCGACGAATACTTCTCGATGCCAATGATGTCGCTGAAGTCCACATTCAGCAACACATGGACGGAGGCATCGGCCATGTCCTCACTCCAAAGGAACTCGCGCAGCGGCGCGCCCGTTCCCCACAGCACCACCTTGTTGGGATAGATGCCATACTTGGCCAGCACCTCCATGATCTCGTCATCGCTGTTCTCGCCACTGATACCCTCCACCGGGCGTGTGTTCAGGTCGCGGCGGATGTAGCGCCAGTTCAGGTCGTTCAACAGCTTGGCCAGGTAGACCTTGCGAATCATGGCAGGCATGACGTGCGAGTTCTCCAGATGGAAGTTGTCGTTGGGACCATAGAGGTTGGTAGGCATCACGGCAATGTAGTTCGTGCCATACTGCAGGTTGTAGCTCTCGCACATCTTCAAGCCGGCAATCTTCGCAATGGCATACTCCTCGTTGGTATACTCCAAGGGCGAGGTCAGCAGGCAGTCCTCAGTCATGGGCTGTGGCGCATTCTTGGGGTAGATGCACGTGCTGCCCAGGAAGAGCAGCTTCTGCACACCGTGAGCGTAGGCCTCGCTGATGACATTGCACTGCATCTTCATGTTCTGCATGATGAAGTCAGCACGATATAGCGAGTTGGCCATGATGCCACCCACGAAGGCAGCGGCCAGCACCACGGCCTGCGGGCGCTCCTCGTCGAAGAAGCGACGCACGGCCAGCTGGTCGCAGAGGTCGAGCTCTTGATGTGTTCTTCCTACCAGGTTGGCATAGCCACGCTCCAACAGGTTGTTCCAGATGGCTGACCCCACCAGTCCGCGGTGGCCAGCCACATATATTTTGGCTGATTTCTCTAACATTTTTTATCGTTAAGTAGTGATTAAATGATAAATTGGGGCTATTCGGGGGTGCGGGGGTACGAGATTACTGTTCGTCGTCCATGTGGGCTTTGAGGAAGAGCTTACGCACAAAGCGCATGTCGTGCCGCACCATGATTCTCACCAAATCAGCAAAGCTGGTCTTATGCGGATTCCATCCCAGTTTTTCCTTGGCCTTGGCAGGGTTGCCTAAGAGCTGGTCCACCTCGGCCGGACGGAAGTATTTCGGGTCTACCTCCACCAAGGGCTTGCCGGTAGACTTGTCAAAGCCTTTCTCATCGACGCCTTCGCCGCGCCACTCCAGCTCGATGCCCGCTTCGCGGAAAGCCAGCGTGCAGAACTCACGCACGGAGTGATACTCGCCAGTGGCAATGACAAAGTCGTCAGGTTCGGGCTGTTGCAGGATGAGCCACATGCACTCAATATAGTCCTTGGCGTAACCCCAGTCGCGCAGCGAGTTCAGGTTGCCAAGGTAGAGCTTGTCCTGATAGCCCTGGGCGATGCGTGCCGCAGCCAGGGTAATCTTACGCGTGACAAAGGTCTCGCCACGGCGCTCGCTCTCATGGTTGAACAGGATGCCGTTGCAGCAGTACATGCCATAGCTCTCGCGATAGTTCTTCATAATCCAGAAGCCATAGAGCTTGGCCACGGCGTATGGCGAGCGCGGATAGAAGGGCGTGGTCTCGCTCTGGGGCACCTCCTGCACCTTGCCATAGAGTTCGCTGGTCGATGCCTGGTAGATGCGGCATGTCTTCGCCAGCCCACAGATGCGCACGGCCTCCAACAGGCGCAGCACACCGTTGGCATCGGTGTCGGCGGTATACTCGGGCACCTCGAAGCTCACTTTCACGTGGCTCTGGGCTGCCAGGTTGTAGATTTCGGTTGGGCGCACCTCGCTGATGATGCGAATCAGCGACGAGGAGTCGGTCATGTCAGCATAGTGCAGGTTGACCAGGCGCTTCTTCTTCATGTCGCGCACCCACTCATCCAGATAGAGGTGCTCTATGCGCCCCGTGTTGAACGACGACGAGCGACGCATCAGCCCATGCACCTCGTAGCCCTTCTCAATGAGAAACTCGGCCAGATAGCTGCCGTCCTGGCCGGTAATGCCAGTAATAAGCGCAATGTTTTTCATTCTGAGAACTGTTTGATGCGCTGCTCTTCCGAGAGCTTGCAGATGAGTAATGTGTCATTGTTTTCAGCCACGATGTAGCCATCGAGACCCTGCACCACCACCTTCTTCTCTTGCGTGGTATGAACGATGCAGTTGTGGCTGTCGAAGAGCGCGACATTGGGCCCAATGGCGGCGTTGCCATAGAGGTCGCGCTTGCTCTGAGTGAGCAGCGACCCCCATGTGCCCAGGTCGCTCCACCCGAAGTCGGCCGGACAGACAAATATCTCCTCGGCCTTCTCCATGATAGCATAGTCTACCGAGATGTTCTCACACTTGGGGAACTGCTCGTCGATGGCAGCCTGCTCGCCCTCCGTACCATAGACGGGCAGCAGGGCCTCGAAAATCCTGGCCATGCGAGGCTGATAGATGCGGAAGGCATTGACGATGGTGGCCACATTCCAGATGAAGATGCCGGCATTCCAGTAGTAATAGCTCTTCTTGATGTATTGCTCAGCCGTCGCCAGGTCGGGTTTCTCACGGAAGCTGTCCACGCGGAACACTTGCTTGTTGCGCAGCGAAGGCGCCGACAAGTCGGCCTGTATGTAGCCATAGCCCGTCTCAGGACGTGTGGGCTTCATGCCCAGTGTGACGATGGCGTCGGTCTCCTCGGTGAACGCCATACACTCGCTGATGACGCGCTGAAACTCCTGCACATTGGTCACTATATGGTCGCTGGGCGTCACCACGATATTGGCTTTCGGGTTCTTCGACTTGATGCGCCAGCTGACGTAGGCAATGCACGGCGCGGTGTTGCGGCGACACGGCTCGCACAGGATGTTCTCACGAGGCATGTCGGGCAACTGCTGGCTGACCAGACTGGCATACTTTGCATTGGTCACCACCCACACGTTCTCAGCAGGTACCAGATGGCCGAAGCGCTCCACGGTGAGCTGCAGCAGCGTGCGTCCAGTGCCCAGCACATCGATGAATTGCTTGGGACACTCCTCGGTGCTCATCGGCCAGAAACGACTGCCCACGCCACCGGCCATGATGACAAGATGGTTGTTTGTTCTACTCATATCTTACAACTTTAACTAAAAAAAGAATGTATCACTGCCACGACACATTCTCTTCGTTGGTGCAAATGTAGTCATTATTTTTGGTTTGGACAAATTTTGAACGCACTTTTTATGTTTATCCGCTCTTTTTTAGCTTTTTGTCTTCATTTCTTTTGCTTATCTCACATTTTTATTCTATCTTTGCACACGAATAGGGGAACCAGCAACGAAAATATAACTACAACTAATAACTCTTATTATTAACTAACACACAAAAGCTTATGAAAAAGTATTTTACCCTACTGGCACTTATGATGCTCGGCATCGTGACGGCTAATGCCGTAACCATCCAGTATGCCCTGGCTAAAGGCGACACGTTCAAGTCGGGACAGACCGTCGAGGTGAAAAATGGCGACGAAGTCGTTGCCACCATCACTTACGGTGAGGCTGGCGGCGCCGATTTCAAGGCTGCTAAAGAAGCGAAAAACATTGACGGCTACACTGCAATGACAGAGGGCAATGGTACGGAGGGCAATAAGACCGGCGGTACCTTTTATACCATCGTGCCGAAGGTGGATGCCCACATTGCCGTGGCTGTCTGCCTGAATGCCGACAAGAAATTCTACATCGAGGAGGACGGCACTGCCCTGAGTGACTACAATGGCATCACGAAGGCCGAAAAGTACTATGGCACCTATGAGTTCGATGCTACGGCAGACAAGGCCTACAAGTTCTATTGCGCAGGTTCCAAGCTCGGATTCTTCGGCTTTGAGATAACCCCCGCTGAGAACGTTTCACCTGAAGTGAAGGCCGCCCGCGAGCAGTTGCAGAACGTGATTGACCTGGCTGAGGCATTTGCCCCTGAAGAGTTGGCTACCGAGATAGCCGCTGCTAAGCTTGCTGTGGCCGGAACCGATGTTACCGCCATGCAAACGGCCATGGGCGCACTTGCAATGAAAGCCATGCCCATGGCATCTGCCGTTCTTGCCGACACGAAGGCGTTTGCCAACAAATATGGCTATACCGATGTGGCACAGGCCGTCGATGCCGCCCAGGCCGCTATCAATACCATGGATATGGCTAAGATACAGGCTGCAATTAGTGACCTGATTTCTAAGGCCGTTCCCGCCGCTCAGGATGCCATCGGCAAGTTTGAAGGCTATGCCAAGACGCTCAACGACAATGCCCTGAACGAGGCCATCGCCAAGGCCAAGACATCGCTGGCCAGCGGCAACATCAAGAACATTATTGCCGACATCAAGGCTATTGAGGAGCCGTTCATCGCTGCCACCCAGAGTTTTGTTGAGAAGGTGCAGGCTGAGAACATTGAGGATGCCGCCGTACAGACTGCCCTTGCAGATGTCATCGCAGCTGTCGGTGATAAGGAGCCCAACATCGTGACTATCGGCAATGCCGTGAAGGAGCTTATCAGTGCCTACGAGGCTTATCAGATAGCACAGCGTCCGGAGATTACCTATGCTGAAAACAACGTGTACTACTGGGAGTCGCCCTCAGTTGTCAAGGTTGACGGCAAGGAATATCCCGGCTTTGTCACCGAGAATGGCGGCACAGCTGTGGGCACAGCTGCGGATGGTCGCGTCAACTATCCCCAGGCTGGCTATAACACCATCTGCCTCAACGGCAACCCCGACTTCACGACCAACATTGTTACCATCACGCTCAATGAAGGTGTCACGCTGAAAAAGGACGACGAGATTGCCATCACCGCATTCCGTAACAAGGATCAGACGGGAAAGACCTCCGGAGCCAAGCTGAAGTTCGACGATGGCTCCACCATCACTACCGGCGACGGTAAGGAGTTTGTCAACATCCACAAAGACGTGGCTACGTCCGACGAGTATGCCGCAGTGCCCAACACCATAACCATCAAGGTTCCAGAGACGGGTGATGGCAGCAAGAAGATTGTCATGACTCGTTCATACGGCGGCACCAACCTCTTCATCACGAAGATTGACATCAGCCGTCCTGGAGAGACAGTAGGCATCAGCCAGGTGAACAGCGAAGCAGCACAGAACGCTGGCATCTTCAACCTGAACGGCCAGCGTGTGATGAACGCCCAGAAGGGTCTCTACATCATCAACGGCAAGAAGGTGCTCGTGAAATAAAGCAAAGAAAGGCCAAAGAGCCTATAGACAGAAGCCGGGGCATGCCATCGCTGCATGTCCCGGCTATTTTTTTTCTGTGCAGAAGAGCGTATAATCCTGACGAATTAACTAACTTTTTGCTAATATATACGCAAATCAAGCAGAAATGTATTACCTTTGTTCCCAGTTTCGCGCACGACCATCAATAAAGTGCGGACAAATCATTCCTTGGCAGTGAGAAGTGCATAGACATTTCCAGTTAAGCCCATCGTCGGCACTACTGACATTGTCAAAGACCACTCATGGCGTAAGCCAAACTATAAATATACAATAATAATGTAATAACAATAATGGCAAAGAAAAAAAACGATAATACGACCTCGATAGGGTTTGAAGAGGTGATATGGCGAGCCGCCGACAAACTGCGTGGCAACCTGAATGCCTCGGAGTATGAAGGTGTGGTGCTCGGGCTGATTTTCCTGAAGTACATCAGCGATAAGTTTGAAGTGAAGTTCAAGGAACTGTCGGAAGATGAGTATGCTGATGTGGAGGATAAGGACGAGTATGAGGCCGATGGCGTGTTCTTCGTACCCCAGGAAGCCCGATGGAATGTCATCAGCCTGTCGGCGCATACACCTGAGATTGGACGAATCATCGACGATGCACTACAAGCCATCGAGCGTGAGAATCCGAAGTTGAAGGGTGTGCTGCCTGGCAACTATGCCCGTCCTGAGTTGGACAAACGCCGTTTGGGCGATGTGGTTGACCTCTTCTCCAACATTGAGATGTATGCCTCTGGTGACGAGAAAGACCTGTTGGGGCGCGTTTATGAATACTGCCTGCAGAAGTTCGCTTCGATGGAGGGCAAGAATGCTGGTGAGTTCTATACACCCAGCTGCATTGTCCGCACCATCGTTGAGATATTGCAACCCTTCCAGGGGCGTGTCTATGACCCATGTTGTGGCTCCGGCGGTATGTTCGTACAGAGTGCCAAGTTCATCAAGAACCACCAGAAGGAACTGTCGGGCATCAGCGTCTATGGTCAGGAAGCCAACCCCAGCACATGGAAGATGGCGCACATGAACGTGGCCATCCGTGGACTGGAAGCCAACCTCGGACAGTCGTATGCCGACACGTTCTTCAACGACCAGCACCCCACGCTGAAGGCCGACTTCATCATGGCCAACCCACCGTTTAACCTCAGCGGCTGGGGAGCCGACAAACTGGAGAAAGACCCGCGCTGGAAGTTCGGACTGCCACCTGCCGGCAACGCCAACTTCGCCTGGATGCAGCACATGATTCACCACCTTTCGCCTACGGGGCGCATCGGTCTGGTTTTGGCCAATGGTGCCTTGTCATCACAGACAGGTGGCGAAGGTGACATCCGTCAGCGCATCATCGAAGCCGACTTGGTGGAGGGTATCATTGCCCTGCCCTCGCAGTTGTTCTACTCCACGGGCATTCCCGTATCATTATGGTTCCTGACACGCAATAAGCAGCAGCCCGGCAAGACGCTCTTCATCGATGCCCGCCAGATGGGAACGATGGTGACCCGTGCCGTGCGAGAGTTGCAGCAGGAGGACATCGCCCGCATTGCTGAAACCTTCAATCAGTTCCGAAATGGTACGCTCGAAGACGAGAAGGGCTTCTGTGCTGTGCGTACCATTAACGACATCAAGGCACAGGACTTTATCCTCACGCCCGGTCGCTATGTTGGCATTGCCGAACAGGAAGACGACGGAGAACCGTTTGAGGACAAGATGAAGCGGCTGACATCGGAACTGAGCAATCTCTTTGAGCAGAGCCATCGACTTGAGGATGAGATACGCAAGCAGTTAGGGAGTATTGGATTCAATGTTTGATAAGGTATGGAAGAGAACAAGAATATAATAATGCCTGAACAGCAGAATAATGTGTTGTTTAAGGATGCTTGTCTGATAATTGACCAGGCGCAAGCCTACGCTTACCGCTTGGTCAACGAAACACTCATCAAGCGCAATTGGCTGTTAGGTATGCGCATTCAGCATGAAGTATTGCAAGGGCTGCGTGCTGAATATGGTGAACAGACCATTCAAGGATTAGCAGTTCAATTAGTGGAAAAGTATGGTGATTGCTTTAGTAGAAGAAATTTGTATCACTATCTAGATTTCTACAAGTCATTCCCGAACTTTTTCCACGCAGAGAGTGGAAAATCTATCGAAGAACAAATAGTGAACGCACTGCGTTCGCAATCAGGAGACAATCAAAAAAACATTTTGAACTCGCTGCGTTCACAATCGCCTATTCGCTTGTCATGGACCCATTACCGTATTATTTTGCAGGAAAATACGGACAGAGGCAGGGCATGGTATGAGCAAGAGGCGGCACGCGAAATGTGGAGTACACGCACCTTGCAGCGCAATGTGTCTTCACAGTATTACCATCGGCTTTTGCAGTCGCAGAATCAAAAGGTAGTGCATAACGAAATGCAAACCCTTACTGCTCCGTTGCAAGACAAACTGGAATATCTGAAAAGCCCTGTTGTGGCAGAGTTTCTTGGGTTCAAGAACAACACCGATTACACGGAAAGCAAGTTAGAGCAAAGCATCATCGACCATCTTGTACAGTTTCTTATGGAATTAGGCAAAGGGTTCGCTTTCGTTGACCGCCAGAAGCATATACATACGGAGAAGGAAGATTATTACATAGACCTTGTGTTTTACAATTATCACCTTCGCAGTTTTGTGCTGATTGACCTCAAGACCTCAAAACTGCGCCATCAGGACGTGGGGCAGATGGATATGTATGTGAGAATGTACGACGAGATGGTGCGGCCGGAAGGACACAACCCAACCATTGGACTCTTGCTTTGTGCTGAAACCGACGAAGACATTGCCCGCTATTCGGTTCTGAACGATAATGACCAACTATTTGCTGCCAAATATCTGACCTATATGCCTTACTGAAGAAGAACTGCGCCGTGAGATAGAGCAGCAGAAGGAATTCTATCGTCTGCAACATAAGGAGGATTGACTATGGGAGAATATATAAACCGAAAATTTAAAAATATGAAGAAATTGTTATTAATGCTTTTGTTGTTTATTCCTCTGATGGGATTCTGCCAGTCGGAAGAGAAACAGTATTACATCTACAACATCGTATCTTTTGAGGGTGATTTTACTAATGAAGACTTTAAAGTTTATTATGACGATGGTATAGAAGTAAAGCGAATGCGTAATGACAAGGGCGAAAAGGCAAGATTCTCAACACCCGCAGGCGCATTGATGTATTTTATTTCTCAAGGATGGGAGATGTACTTAAATGGAGCAACTTCACAAGGAGTTAAGGGAAACTCTTACACCTGTTCATACTGGATTCTACGTAAGCCCTGCTCGAAGGAAGAGTTTGAGAAGGCTGTTGAGGCAGCAAAAAAGAAGTAAAAATGACGTTCAAAAAGACAGAAAAGGAAATAATCAGAGCCATCGTGAAATTCGGTGAAAAAGAGAATTCTATGGCTAAAGTGCTAAACAAAAGCAAACTACTGGAAAAACGTGGTATCGTCATTGCTTTTGCCAGCAGCCGTAATTATGTCTTTTTTGACAAAAATAAATATGATTGGGAAGATGCAAAAGCGATAAGTTATATCTCAGAACTAATCTCGCTTCTCAAGTATCTTATTGCAAATAGGCTTATCACTATATTGCCAATAAATGTAAGGGAGTTACATGTAGTAGGACGCCAGCACTCGAAACTATCGAGACCTGGGTATATCGAAATAGGTGATGCATATCTTGAAGTTGATTCGAATATGGGTAATTGGATAGACAAAAAACCAATCAACAAACATATTGGCCTAATTGCTATACAGAAAAGGAGCTACCAATATCTGCTTATTTGGAGTGTTGGTTCTCTGTAAGTCAAGAACTAAAAGATTTAGTAGAAAATGATTTCTTGACTGAAGAGCAACTTCGTTTCAAAAAACAGCAACGCTTAACTTGGATTTCAATAATTGTTGCTGGCATTATTGGTATTGCAAGTATAATTATGAATGTTATAGGATTACTCCTACAAAAATAAATTCTCATTTATGGAAGAGTGGAAAGAATATAAGATAGGCGATATATGCAGGATCAAACACGGTTTTGCCTTTAAGGGCATTCACTTTGTTGACGAACCGCAAAGATATGTCTGTGTGACACCTGGAAATTTTGCACTGAAAGGTGGATTCAAAAATGATAAGCCTAAGTATTATAATGGCCCCATTCCAGAAGATTATATTCTTCAAAAGGATGATTTAGTAGTGACCATGACTGATTTAAGCAAGAATGGTGACACTCTGGGATATTCTGCCTTAATTCCATATGATGAGCATTATACATTCCTCCATAATCAAAGAATTGGGCTAATAGAAGATATATCCACCTACATAGATAAGCATTTCCTCTACTGGGTAATGCGGACATACGATTATCAGAGATACATCGTAGGGCACTGCTCTGGCAGTACAGTAAAGCACACCTCTCCTACTGGGATTGGTTCCTACGTCTTTAGATGTCCAGATATGAAGATGCAAAAGGAGATTTCCTCTGTATTAGACAATCTTGATGACAAAATCGAGGTGAACAGACGGATAAACGATAATTTAGAGCAGCAGGCACAGGCTCTGTTTAAGTCGTGGTTCGTTGACTTTGAGCCTTTCCGTGACCAGCCTTTCGTAGAGTCTGAATTGGGGATGATTCCTAATGGATGGAGAGTAGGACCGTTAGGAGAAATAATGAATATTACAAGCGGCAAACGCCCTCTTAAGAAAGAAACAAAACCAATAGAAGATTTTATTGTTCCTTTAATAGGTGCATCAGGAATTATGGGCTATACAAACTCTGTGTTATTCAATGAAAAAATACTGGTAATAGGACGAGTTGGTACTCATGGAGTAGTTCAAAGATTTAATACTCCATGTTGGCCTTCTGACAATACACTTGTTATAAAAAGCAGTTTTTATGAATATTGCTACCAAATTCTTTGCTCTATAGATTATACAAACTTAAATAGAGGTTCAACACAACCTTTGATAACCCAAACTGATATAAAAAATCAATTAATTGTGATACCTCCTATTGAAGTTATAAGTAACTTTGAGGTAATTGTATCTACACTCATGAATTTAGAGATAATTAATGTAGAAGAATCCAGCCGCCTCGCCGAACTCCGCGACACCCTTCTCCCTCGCTTGATGTCTGGCGAACTCTCTGTGGACGGCCTGAAAGGCCAATTCGCGGTTAGCCCAGGGCGTTGCCCTGGGTCAAAGGAACACGTATCAAACAACACCGCCCTGTAAGGGCAAAAGCAACCAGCCCTGGGCAACACCCTGGGCAAAAGCAACCAACCCAGTGCAACGCCTTGGAGCAAAAGCAAAATCAATATGGCACAATCATTATGTAAGATATATCTTCACATCATCTTCCATATAAAAACGGGAAGTCCAGAGATAGAGAGCGAGCATCTGCCGCGCCTCCAT
>Ga0310691_10005358_pt1 | contig 14089 bp, 13 predicted proteins | sample 176DNAGHGlowgp2_FD_203887 | JGI IMG/M metagenome (GOLD analysis project Ga0310691, IMG submission 203887) | Sheep rumen microbial communities from Palmerston North, Manawatu-Wanganui, New Zealand - 1766 DNA GHGlow gp2 (v2) (version 2) | ecosystem: Host-associated > Mammals > Digestive system >... | reverse complement strand
ACCGATCCGGCATTTCGCTTGTATTCTCGAGCGCAGCGTAAGACCGCTCCAGCGCCCACTCTTTGACGCCGTACAGTTCTTCCGTTGAAAGTCCATTTATCTTCATCTCGACCGCCTCCTGATTCCGGCCCAGTCCGCGCTGATCCGTGGCGACAGCTCTCCGACCATCGCGCCCGAATCCAAGACGACATCCCGATCCGCGATATCCGGAAGATACTGCTGGAGCAAAAGCGCCACCTGAGCCATCAGACCCGCCATCTGGCCAAGATCTCGTCCGCCCGTCACCGCTGTCTGACTGCTTGGAGCCGTGATCCGGTTGAGCGGAGCCGGAGTCGGTATGGATTCCAGCGCATTCGTGACGCGCTCGACCGCCAGTGTAAAGCGCGGGACCATATTCTGTGCGAACTGCCTGCTTAAAACTGCCTCGCCCAACTGCGCCGGGATCAGCCCCTGATCGTGTCCATATTCCATCCGGATCAGCTGGTTAACCATACCGCCGGTCGCATAGCCTTTTACGCCTCTGTTGTGAAGGGCCTGTTTAAATTCTGCATGGACGTATTTGGCCACGGACGCCTTTGCCTTGTTCTTATAGTCATCTTTGTCATATTTGATTGTGGTGATCTTGCCAGTCTTAAGGTCCCACTGCTTTACGACCGATTTTTTGCCTGCTGTATTAAAATACAGATTGCCGTTGGCTCCGATCGTACCTTTGACATCCTTCAGCATCGCTTTCGCTCCGGGCTTATCAAGACCGGCGCTTTTGATTTCTTTCGCCGTGAATTTCTTTCCGGCGCTTCCGGCGCTCGAAGCGACTGTTGCGATGTAGTCCGTGATAGTCTGTTTTTTCGCGGCGGTCGTTGTTGCCGTCGCCTTTTTCGCCGCGGAGGTTGCGGTTGCTTTTTTCGCCGTGGAAGTGCTTCCGGTCTCGGCGGATGCCTTTGTATCCGTGATCCCGGCGTCCTTAAGCTCCTTGTTGATCTCTGAGACGACCTGTGACCAGGTCTCTTTTTTACCGATAGTCGTTTTCATGCCCTGGACAAACGATGTGATCACATCTGTTCCCCAATCCGCTGCATGATCGGCAAGCTTTTTCATCTCGGCGCTCATCGGCTTATTGATCGATGCGATTGTCCTTGTCAGATCGTCCTTTGCCGTTTCAATTTCTTTTTTTGCCGTCTTTTTCAGATCCGCAATCTGCTTTTGCGTATCCTTCTTAAGCTGTTCGTTCTGTTTTTCAGCTTCTGTTCGCGCGATCTTAAGCTTTTCTGTGTAAAGCTGAGAATACTGAGCGAGTTCGTCCGCGCTTAAATCGTTCAACGCACGGATCGTGGCTGTCGCTTCCGGTCCCATCTCGATCAGCTCTTCAAGCAGGCTGTCGTTGAGATTCTGCTTTGCGAATTTCTTCCGGATCTTCTCGAGCTCCTTCTGCCACTCACGGTAACCCCAGACCTGCATTTTGAGATTTGCAAGGAGCTGTTTTCCGCTCTCAGACTCCGACAGGAAGGTATCGGTCAGCTTGTAAGCATTAAAGATGGTCTTCGTGCTGGAGTCTACCGCGTCCTCGTAAGCTTTATTCAGATCCTCGATATTCTTCTTTAGGTCCTCATTGATGCTCTTAACCTTTTCCGCATACGCTTCCTGCGCGGCGCTCATCTGCTCCTGGTAAGCAGTGACCGCTTCGTAGTAATTCCGGTCCGCTTCCAGTCTCTGCGCATTGGAGAGCTTCGCATTCTTCCGGACCGTCTCCCAATATTGCAGATCTTGCTTTGCAGAAGTGTTATAGTAGGTCTTGAGCGTGCTTAATGCGCCTCCACTCGCAGCATACTCTTTCCGTGCCTCGATTTCAGCTTTCAGCTCTTTGATGGCGGCCTTCGCGTTCTTCTTCATCTGGTCCGCGTAAGCCTTGCCGTATTTCTTCGCGTTACTGATCTCTTTTTGATAATGCTTGATCTGCTGCCGGATCCGCTTCTCGTTATAGGTCCCAATCTGCTTAATCGTCGCGCTGGCAGCCTTAAACTGCGTATCAGCAGCCGCCTTTTGCCTGTTCGCGACTTCTTTTTTGATGGCCTTGTAGTATCTGCCGCCCTGCTTTTTCGAATCCTTTAGAAGCTTTTTCCAGAGATACGCCTGCGCCTCACCCGTGGCCTTCTGCTTTTTGAGCCACTTTGCAGCCGCTTTCGTAACTTTATTGGCAATATCAGACCCATGCTTTTCGACCGTCTTCTTCTTTGCTTTGATACCCATCGCGATGCCGTTGGCCATCTGCTCGCCGACTTTCTTTTTCCACTTGCGGGACGGGCTGTGAATCTCGCCCTCCTTCATGGCGGCGTTTATAGTGTCATTCATGACTTGAATGGAGGCATCCTGCGCTTCTTTGGATCCGTTTAAGATTCCAATTGCCATGCCTTTTGTAAGCTGGATACCAACCTCATCGCGGAATACGGTGGAAGGTGAGTGAACACCGGCCTGCGCTTTTGCCGCCGCGACTGCTTTGTTCACGGCAGAACGCGCCGCCATCTGAACGAAACTCGTGTTAGAGTTGATACCGGACGCGATTCCTCGTGCAATTCCGGCGCCGACAGCGGACGATCCGGAGGTATTGACTTTATTCGCAGATGCGACCGCGCTCTGAGCGGCGCTCTTTACCTTGCCCTTGCCTTTATTGAGTCCGGACGCGGTATCTTTGGCCATCTTGTCACCGGTCTTTTTGCTGGAGTCAGTCTTGACCTCCTTTGTGTCAGTCGCTTCTTCGTAGGCCTTTTTAACCTTCTTTTTGGATGATTTCGCACCTTCTGCGACCGCTTCACCTACCTGCTGGCCTTTCTTTTTCGCTTTCTTCGTATTGACTTTGAGACTATCAATTTCTTTCGCGTAGCTGTCCGCTGCGTTTTTGCCCGACTTCTTCCAGGCTTTCGTGATCTTCTTTAAGTCTTTGGAGCTCGCATTTGCGATGCTCGCGATCGCGTTGGCCTGCCCCGGGCCGAGGCCTTTTAAGTAGTCCAGGAACTCCTGTGTGACGCCATCACCGGCACGACCGGCGATCTTCTTCATGTTGGACGCCCAACTCTCCATACCGGAGACCTGGCTTTGCAGATTGCTGAGGATCTGCTGCGAGGATAGCTTCGCTCCGCCGTTAAATTCATCAAAAGCGTTCGTCGCGCCTTCGATCGCGCTTTTTAACTTTTCTAAGGATTCGTTCGTCGCATTCGCGGACTCGCCCGTGTCGCTCATGGCGTCAGCATAGGCTTGTGCGCTGTCGGCAGCGTCTCCGGCTGCGTCAGCATCCGTTTTTGCCGCGTCTGCGTGCTTGTTGATAAAATCAGTAGTCGCGCTGAACTCTTCGTTAAGCTCCGCCTGCTTTCCGGTCAGAGCCTCGATCTGCTGTTCCGACTCACGCCACGCAGAATTAGCATTCATGTAAGCCGCCGAGCCTTCCAGCCCCTGGCTGGCCAACTCGATCATCTTCTGCTTGTACTTGTCAGCCGCATCAGAAGCTTTTTGGAGCTGTAACTCCGTATTGCCAAGATCCGTGGCAATCGTCTTCAAACTGTCCTGCATTGCGGCGGCAATCGCAGCGTTTTTGGATTTTGCGGCATACTGATCCAGCTGTGCATTGGTCAGGCTTAAAGCGCCCGTTTCCGCATCAAACGCAGCCGCAACCTCCGGAACCACGCTTGCAAGCTGGTCAACAATGACCTTCATGCGCTCTTTCTTTTCGGTCGCGTCCATATCTGCGCTTCGGAGTTCTTTTAGCTTGTCGATAAGTACGCCATATCCGGCCTGTTCTTCTTTGACTCCGGAAAGAGCTTCTTCGCGTGCTCTGGCATTATCACGCAAAGACTGATTGGTTTCCTGAAATGTCTTTTGCAGATTCTGCTGAGTACCTTCAATCTCCGCCTGTCTCGCGTTCCAGGCTTCAAAAGCGGCAATCACTCCACCGATTGCCGCCGTGATTCCAAGAATCGCAAGCGTCGCAGGATTCCCGGCAAAAGCGCCCTGGATGGATGCGATCGCCTCTTTGATTTTTGGAACGATAACAACAACCGTGGTCAGTCCCGCCGCCAAAATCCCAAGCGCCGTAGCTGTTCCAACAATCGCATCGACCGCCGCCGGATTATCCCGCACAAAGTCGGTCATCCAGTCAAACGCCTCTTTTCCGGTCATCTCGAGACTGGTAAGCACCGGAAGCAGCGCGTCACCGACCGCGATCTTAAAGTTTTCTGCAGAATTTTTGAACTTGTTTTCCGCAACCTGAGCCGTGTCAGCCATTGTCGCGGCTGCCTGCGCTGCCTGTCCGGATACGGTGTTCATCCGTTCCAGCTCCGCATTGTATCCGTCCGCGCCTTCTTTTGCGAGGAAATAGGCAGCGCCGCCTGACCGGACATTGGAAAAGTAATTCTTAAATGCCGTGGCGTCGCCATTCGCGGACTGCATCAGGATGTCCATGATATCACCGAGCGATTTCCCGGACTGGACTAACTCCGTGAAGGATTTCCCCGTCTGCTCCGTCAGCACCCGGCTGACATTTGACCCGGCCTTCGTCAGCTCGCCAAGCAGCGCACGGAGGGAAGTCGCGGAAATGGCCGTGTTCATGCCGTTCTTGGTCGTCACCGCCATTGCCGTGGACAAATCCTCAAACGATACTCCGGCAGACGCGGCGGACGGGATCAGCTGTCCGTAGGACTGCGCCAACTGCGCCACGGTCGTTTTACCTTTATTCTGTGTCTCAATCAGCAGGTCAGAGATATGCTCCGCATCGGACGCCTGCTTTCCGTACGCGTTAATAACCGTGGTCAGCGTATCTACTGCCGTGGCCTGATCCGTAAAACCGCCGGATGCAAGCTTCGTAGCAGTTCCAACGAATCCGACTGCCTCCGCTGTGTCCACGGACGCAGAGATCGCCTGATACGTCGCCTCTGCGATGTCGTTTACGCTCCGGCCGGTCTGATCGGACAGCTCCATGATCTGGCTCTTCAGCTGATCGCTGGAAAGTACAGTGGTGTCGGCGATCGTCGATACCTTAGCAAAAGCCGTCTCAAACTGCTGCGCTGCGTCCGTGCATTCCTTCAGCGCGTCAGCGGTCTCCTTGATCGCCGTGACGACGCCCGCAGCAACCAGGGCCGCCGCCATGTCAGACAGTGCTTCGTCTGCCTTCTGGACGCTTTTTCCGCTCTCTTCCAGAGCCGAATTATTCTTTTTGATCTCGTTCGTGCTTTTCGCGATGGCGGTCTGCGCGTCTGTCTGCGCTTTTTTGTATTTCGCCATCCGCGTATTGCATCGATCCAGATTCTCATTGCCCTGCCGGATCGCAGAGTCCAGCTCCTTGACCTTCTTTTCCTGATCTGCGATTGCTTTGGACGAAGCTGTGCCGGATGACTTCATCTGTTCCAGCTTCTTCGCTTCTTCGTCCCGTGCTTTCGTCAGATCCTCAACGGACTTTTTGATCCGATCCTGCTCTTGCTGTGTCTTTTTTATCTGAGCATCGTAAGCGGCGTATTTCTGTTTATTTGCGTCAATCGTTCGCTGGAGATTTTCATTTTTTCGCGTGACTGCCTCGATGCTTTGCTCCTGACCTTTAAATTCCTCTTTGATCAGCTTGCTTTCCGCGCCGAGCTGTTTTAGTTCGCTGTTAATATTTCGAATCCCGGCGGTAAATTCCCGCTCTCCATCAAGCGCGATCGCCGCCCTGATCGTTTTGTCCGCCATATCATCACCTCTATGGTAAAGCTGCCATCACATCGCGCTCGCGAGCGATTCCATTCATTTCCAAATATTCCGAGTAAATCAGGAAAAATTTGCGCGGAGTCATGCCAAGGACTTCACGTTCCGAGTACTTAAGCTGCGTCATCCCGATATAGATCATGCGAGGGACATTTACCTGCCCTCGCTCTCCGGGTTTGGGTCGTCATCCTCGTCCTGATCCGGCATGTCGTAGCCGTACTCTGCGAGTAATTTGCCCATGATCCGATAGATGTTGCTGGTTGCGAGATAATCCAGAAAGTGACCTTCTTCCAGATCGTCCCGGACTGTCGCATCCAGTGCAAGGCCGATGTTTTTCATGACCGAAACCGGATCACGCAGATTGTCCTCGTTTATCAGGCCCTCAATAAATTCCGTGATCGTTCCGCCCGTCTTTTCCTGAATTGCATTGATCGCCCGGAACGTGAACAAAAACTCCCGCTCCGTTCCGTCAATATTCATCTTCATGCCTTTCGGCTCCAAGCTGTTCATACCTAATCTCCTTTTTCAAAAAAAGGGCGCCGCTTCAAAGCAACGCCCGTATTTGGTGTTTTGTGATTGTTGCCGGAACTTTAGCTGATGCCTGCTTTGCCTTTCAGCCAAGTGAGAGCGGCCGCTTCCGTCTCGAACTCCTGCTCGGCTTTCCAATTCTTATCTTCCGGAATGATGATCGTGCCTTCGATCGTCTCATGGTTGAAAGTAGTGGACTCTTCTTTGGTTGCATTCTCGTCGGACGGCTCTCCGAACTGAACCTTTGTGTACCACTTGCCGACATAAACGTCAGCCCCGTTTCTTCTGGATACGCCAATAGCACCGATGCCAAGGAACGGAGCAATGTCGTCAGCGTTGTAAATTAAATCTTTGGAGGTACTATCGATCTCGTGACCCAGCAGATACGCCTTCTCTTCCAGGGTCAAGTTGTTCTGCTCCATCGTCAAAGTACCGCCGGTGACAGTTTTATCCGTCTCTACGGAGTGATCGTCACCGTAGTCCGTCACATCGTTTGCGTTCGGAGCGCCGTTGAATCCGGCAGTCGTTCCTAGAGCCATGCCATCCGTATAAGTTACGGTGGTCACTCCGCCCGAAGTGGTCTCTGTTCTTTTAGCAACATATACTTTTCTAATTCCAACTTTTGCCATAAGTCTAAACCTCACTTTCCTCGATGTATTCCACATCGAAAATTAAATGTCTGTAACCTTCGTCGTCCGGATCGACCGTCTCCGTCACATTCGCGTAGGAAAACCCTGCATCAAACAGCATCTGCCTGACGAGCCGCTTATGTTCCAGATAGTTCTCTTTTACCGGAAGATACATGTGCACGTATGCGCTCAGCCTATTGTGTTCCGGAGCGTCGTCTCCGAAATCGCTCCCCTGGTCGTAATACGTGTTGAATGTGAAGTAGTGATCCGCTTTTGTCCTGTTCGTGTCCGGCGTAACCGGCCAGCCTTCATCGATATACGGCTTTAGAGCGGATCGGATCGCTTTGTTGATCGTCATGTCGCGCCCACCTTTCTGTCAAAGACTTCGCGCATCTTTTCGATGACTTTACCTTCCGCGCGTTTGGAAGCCGGACCGATGACGGGCGTGGAAGGCTGACGGCCTGTTCCATATTCCAGATAAACTGCAATCTCGCCGTTCCGCTTGCCGTCTGACCGCGTGCCCTCTGGAGCGACAAATGCATAATAGCCGCCGCCAGACGGCCGCGCCGGATGTACCTTAATCGATGATTCCAGCTGACCTGTGCGAGAGTGTGCAGCATATCCGGTTTTGACTTCTCTTTCCAGTTCCGGAAGGGCGGCATCGACCATTTCTTTTCCCAGTCCACCGCTTAACATGTCTTCTAATCCGAGCATGTCATCCGGAATATCGATATTAAATCCCGCCATGTCGTTCCCTCCTTCCGCAGGTTAAAGTGACCAAATCCCCTCGATCCGGTTTATAGGTCCTCTGCACGTAAAGTGTCTCGCCGGTCTCTTCATCCACCAACGACCGCTGCCCTGAGTAGTTACAAGACATGATCTGCACATTGACTTCCGCGTCATATCCGAGCTGGTTTGCCAGCTCCCTGTCCTGCCTGGTCAGATCCGTGTAGTTTGCCGGTATGTGTTCCAGCCATTCCGACGACTCGATCGGAAATCCGTCGTCATCATATGTGACTTCATTTGACGACATGAGCTTGATACTATGCGTCCACAACTTCATCACCTCCGCTTTCCGGATCCCACGCGCCGCCTCCTTCGGTCTGGAGCTCCCTGAGCTTGTGCTGATACATCGCACGCGAACTGCTCAGCCCTGTCCGGTCATTCCCAAAGTTTGCCTTGACGTACCACAGGATGCAGGTAAACGCCCGGGGATCCGTGGAGCCGTCACTGTCGTTTTCGATCAATGCAGCCGGGATCCCCGCTGTGTTTACCATGGTGGCCGCCGCTTCTTCGATCCAGTGCGACAGCTCACCGTCATAAACGGTGATGCTTTCGTGGATCCCCATAAACTTCTTCACTTTTGCCAGTGTCGCGGCTAAGGTCTCACTCTTCATTCACATCACCGCCTTTCTCATGCCTGCTGTGCAAGGATTTCCGCTATGATTTCAGCTTTCTTTGTAGCCGTGAGAGTGTATCCCATTTCTGCGGCGATAGCTCTTAATTGGGACACGGTCAATGCTTCAAGCTCCTCCTGTGACAGTGTTCCGCTGCCGTCGGAGTCTGTTTCTTCAAAGCTGACGCTATCGCCTGTTATTCCCCCACCGGTACCTCGATACATCCGTTCACCCATGCATCTTCATCTACCTCTTTGTAGTCTGCGCGGACTTTTGCGCGGAAGAGCGTGCCATCCTGCTCAAAAGCATTGTATCCGGTCACGGATGCTACATTTGAGGACATGATCTCTGTCTGCTGACGGTCGAAGATGGTCACCGCTTCCTTGAGATCGCCCATGATGAACGGATATTTGACGTGTGTCACTTCGTAGTAGGTTCCGATGTCACCGACAACTGGATTTGCTACTGCAGTGTAAACGTACGGAGACTCAGCTGTGCCGGAGCCGGTTCTGGTGTAATAGGTCTTGCCATCAACCAGGGCCACGTCAGAGGTCTTCGCATAGATGTTGCCGCTCGCCAGAACATTGTTCGGAATGACCGCGATCGGAACTACAGTCGCACCAACACGAAGCTGTACCGCGTTCGGTTCGGTCGGATTCGGGTTGAGGAGTGGGCGATGGTTGAGGTCTTCCAGCGTATCCAGGTAGTTCAGGCCGTCATCGTTGGTCACGATCACGGCTGCGCTGCGGTACGCCTGCCCCAGAGTGACATTGATTTCCTTTTTGATGCCCTTCCAGTCGTCCAGTTTGGTTTCGCCCTTGCTCTGCAGGATCGCAAGGATCTCTGTGTTGTCTGTCTTCAGGCTATTCCTGCCGATCCAATCAACGATCACTGCAGTCAGATTTGCATCTGTATCCTTCAGCAGGTCATTGGTGACCGGGATATATCCTGCATAGTCCTCAATCACGTAAGGTACACGTGTAAAGGTCGGACCCGCCACTTCCTGGATCTTTCCGTTTTCGTCTACCTTCCGGAAGCCCGGAGCCTGAGCCTTGGTCTGATAGGTCCGAGCACCCTTATTGGTCTTCACGGTATCGACATTTACCAGAGTTCTCAGAGAGAAATTTGCTTCTTTGAACTGATTGATCTGTGTCTGGATGTCTTCCGGCACGGTATATCCGCCGTTAGATCCGTCCTGTCCGCCTTCCTGCATCAGGTTGGACCGGAAGCCACGTCTTGCTGCTTCCGCGAATTCATGAACCGCGTCATGAGTCTCCACCGGCTTTGTTCCCGGCAGAGTGTTTACAGCCGGAATCGCCTGTGTCGCTACGTTGACCGGTTCATCACCCATCAGATCTTTGATGATGTCGAATTCATCCTGCAGATCCTTCAGATCACCTTCTTTGAGCGCCTTTGCTTCCTCGATCTTTCCCTCGTTGGTCAGGGCTAAGATCTGTGCTTTTGTGCTGTTGATCTTCTCAAGCAGCTCTCTTAACTTTTTGTTCATGTGTTCATCCTCCTAGATTCCATACATGAAGAGATCGCCCAGGATCTCGTTTTTCTGTGCTTCTAATGCTTCGGCTTTGGCTTTCGCCTCAGCCTGATCGCGCTGGAGTTTTGCCAGCTCGATCATCTTGTCAGTTACCGGCAGTGCTTCACGCGCCGCCACCATCTGCAGTCCGTGCTTCGGTTCCTTGATTTCATCAGCAAAGCCGAGCGCCAATGCCTGCTTAGCTGAGAGCCACGTTTCTTTGTTCATCAGCTTCAATATTTCGCGCTCATCCATGCCTGTCTTGTACGTGTAAGCGGAGGCAATGGCCCTGTCCGTTTCTGTCAGCATCCCAACCAGCTTTTCAAAGTCGTTTTTGTCGCCACTGATACGGCCGTTTAATGCTGAGTTGTGGATCATTATCATTCCTACAGGTGAGATGATGACTCTGCCGGCTCCCATTATCGCGATAGATGCCGCTGAGCATGCTTCGCTTTCTACGATGGCCGTGGAGTTTTCGCAGCTCTGCAGCATGGAGAAGATCTCCTGCCCTGTCGTGACCGCTCCACCCGGAGAGTTGACCAGCACCTCTATCTCTTCGCCCGGATCCAGCGAGTCAATGACCGTCTGGATATCTCGCGGGCAGGTCGCATCTATCTCGAACCAGTCGTAAACCCACTTGATGTCGTTCGGGATCATGTATCCCCTGATCTGTGCCTGCTTCACTCTTCTTCACCTCCTTCCTTTTTTGCTCCGTATTGCTGCCCCACCATGGTTAGCGGGATATAGTTGCCATTCACGATCAGCTGATCGCCGCCTTCCTGAGCCGGGAGCAGTAAGAGCTCCCGCGCCTCATTAGGCGTGTACATGCCATTGTTAACATACCCGGCAAGAATTTCTTCCTGCGTCTTGGAGTCCGTCCGCAGGATGGCTTTTTCGTTAAAGCGATACCAATATCCATCCTCAATCTGGTCCTTTCGGAGCGCCTTGAAGTTGATCTCTTCCTCATAGGCCTTGAGCGAATATGCCATCGTCTCAATCAAAAACGCCAGCTGCTGCATTTCGGAATTCGCATAGGACGATTTCTCGTAGTTGTTCAGCTGGTTCGGCTTGACTCCAAAAGCCGCTGCAATCTGCAAAGCGGAGTACTTCCGCATCTCGTAGAACTGTGCGTCGCTCAGTTTCATGTTGATCGGAACCAGCTTCAGCCCCGGCATAATCGGGATTACGCCGCGCGTCTCTCTTGCTTCTGTCAGATATTCGCTGTAACGCTCCTTGATCTTCTCGCGCCGCGCTTTGTCCAGATCTTCGGAGTATTCCAGTGTTACTGCAGACACCAGGCCTCTCTTATTCATGTTGTTCATGAATTTCTGCCCTTCGGCAGCTCCATCGATCATGTCTCCGATGATCTTCCGGACCGGCTTTCCAATAATCCCGTCATAAGTCGATGATGTCTTAAAGTGCATCACGTCCTCTTGCGGGAACACATACATCTGCCCGGTCTGGTCATCGACATACTGGTAGTAAATCTTTCCGGCATCCGCAAAGACGCCCTCATTATCTACGATGACCGATGTGCTCCGCGTCGGAAGCAGCCACAGCTGTGACACAGCATTCGGGATCGGTACGCCTCTGTAGACCATATTCTGTCTGCGGATCCAAACAAATGCGTTCCCATGGTGCTGTCTGTTTAGTTCCACCGATGACCAAAGTGTCGTCGGCGTCATGATCGGGTTTGGCCTAACCGTCAGCGCCTGCGTCGTCAGGTCTGGCTCAGCCCGAATCTTGCCTTTCGGCGTATCCTGGTAATATTTAAGAGGCAGTTTCCCCATCGTTTCGGACAGCACCTTAAGGCATGTGATGTATGTCACTTCCTGCACGCGCCTGGAACTTGGATCAATTCCGAGCCACGTCAGGAGCTCCTCATCCTTGAGCGTTAAGGTTTTTCTGCCGCTGTTACTCCGGAAGAACCCTGCGGCTCTCTGGAATAAGCCCATGCCCATACCTCCTTAGAAGTTTTCCAAAAAATCATCCACCTCGTCCTCAAAAGGACGGGCGAATATATGAAACATTGCCAATTTGTAAGCACAAAGCACCGCGTCCACCGGGTCGATCCGTTTGGTCGTGGCGTCTTTATCTATCTTGATCAGCCCGTTGTTCTGACGGATCACTGCATTGCTCATCGCATAATTGAGCACCGGGTTATATGTGTAGACGATATTCCGGCTATGAACCTGCTCTCTGAATCCCTGTGTCGCCTCATTCAGGGATTTGTGGGACTGGTAAACCTCGACGCACTCAAATCCTTCGTCCGATAGATCCATCATGAGCTTTGCGGCGTTGGCCGGGTCGAAGCACAGGCTCTGAATCTTCCAGTTATTCGCTTCGCAGGTCATGAGCACATATCGCATGACCGCACCCTGGTCAACGATTGGTGTGTTGGTTACCGTGATATATCCGGCCCGCTCCCAAGCGTCATACGCTGCCTTATCCTTTGCCACATGCTCCATCAGCTTTTCCCTGGATGGGATAAAGCTGTGGGAATAAACGATGTATCTGACCAGATTCTTTCCGAGCCCATCGTCCAGATCTGTCTTGTAGGGAATGACAAAAGCAACACTGGTAAGATCGAGCTTTGAGGACATATCGAAGCCGACATATACCGGCATCCCCTTCGTGTCGATCGGCAGCTCTTCCACCTCGCAGGCCTTCCACTTTGCCATGTTCATGTAGCCGCTGTCCTTGGCCTGCACCCAGATATCCATCATCTTTGTCAGGAATGATGTCATCTTCTCCGGGATCTCTTTCGCCACCCGATAGTCACCGCGGATCTTCTCCAAGCCTTCCGGATAGGTTGCGCGGATCGGGTTCGCCTTGATCCAGAGTTCTTCGTTTCCGACATTGGTGATATCGGCATAATCCTCCGGATCCAGCTCGCAGATATCGACCAGATATTCATCATCTTCCGTGTCTACATTCGGATCCAGAAGTTTACTGCACATCTGATATTCCTCAACGTAGCACGGATAAGTCAGATCCTTGCCGGCTGTAGTGATGATCATCAGGAGAGGTTCTTTTGTGCCAGACCCCATTCCAAGGTCGTAAAAATCTGTCGTGGCGTGCTGATGATATTCGTCCAGTATTAAAAGCGCCGGGTTTGTTCCATCCCCGGTCTTTCCGTCCTCCTTTGACAGAGGCTTTATAAAGCTTCCCGTCTTCCTGTGTACAATTTCACTCCGGTTTAAATTAAACTTTGTCCGAAGCGGCGACCCCCGGAGCATCAGTTTTGCTTCTTCAAAAACGATCCTGGACTGATCTTTTTTTGTGCCGGCTGTATATGCCTCTGCGACCTCGTTGTTTTTTACGGCCGTGACCGATATCTCATACAGAGCGACGCCAGCTTCTTCCTGTGACTTCGCATTTTTTCGCGCCACTTCGGTAAATGTCTTCTTAAACCTGCGCTTACCGGTATCCTTATGTTTCCAGCCGTACAGTTGACATAGCCGGAAGCACTGCCAGTCCGTCAGAATGATCGGTTCTCCGGCCAGAACACCTTTCGAATGCCTTAATAAAGCAAACCAGTCGATGATATTCTGGGCAGCGTCATCGTCCCAAACATACGGGAATCCCTCTGATCCGATGCGCTGTACATCCCTGAGAAGGCGCTCACATGCCCATTTATGCTTCTTTCCGCTTGGTATCTCTCCGCCGATACACTTCCTGGCATAATTTAGAATCCTGTCTAATACATCCATCAGATCTGCCCGAAGCTGGTCTTAATCTCTTCTTCCTTTTTGGTTATTTTTGAGACTGCTGCCTTCAACCTGGCATCGATCGTCAGGCCGCAAAGAGACGCAAACTTGCGGAGATCATCGGCGTAGCTTTTCTGCACGTCGATAAGCGGATTTTTGCGATGCTCGATCCGGTTTTTGTATTCCACCTCTACCGTCAAATCTCCGGACTCGATCAGGTCCGTGACCTCGACCCACTTTGCGTAGTAATAGCAGTAAAACGCCAGGTTATTTTTGTCCAGATTCCCGATGATATCGATCTTGTTCAGCTCCTTGACCAGACGCCGCCACTCCTTTTTTGCGACCCCGTCCGGAAGCCATGCCGGAGGACGCTTGAGCTGCTCCGCGCCGGTCTTGATCGTGGCTTCTTCTTGCTGCTTTTTTGCAGCTTCGAAGCTGGTGATATTTCCTTTCTGCATTTCAAGTGGCTTTCTTGCTCTGCCCATATCGCTACCTCCTTTCCGGATCCCTACATCTAACCGCGTGCGCGCGCGTTGCGTGCGGGCGGTCAAAAAATATTTGGAAATTTGCGTG
>Ga0310691_10005357_pt1 | contig 14089 bp, 18 predicted proteins | sample 176DNAGHGlowgp2_FD_203887 | JGI IMG/M metagenome (GOLD analysis project Ga0310691, IMG submission 203887) | Sheep rumen microbial communities from Palmerston North, Manawatu-Wanganui, New Zealand - 1766 DNA GHGlow gp2 (v2) (version 2) | ecosystem: Host-associated > Mammals > Digestive system >... | reverse complement strand
AAAGTACCAGCTCCCTCTCCTCATACCCGCGTACTCCATGCAAGCATGAACCTGCAAGCATGACTGATTGGTTGACCAATCATTATAACTGATTGATTGACCAATCACTCATGCTTTGATATTATAATATTAGGAAAGGTGATCATCATGAAATTTAATTCAAAGGCTTATGACGAATTGTATCCGAGACCGACAAAGGTTGAAAAGGTGGAAACGGCAGTTGAAGGGTTCACACCTTCGGTTACCGAGAAGGCAGAAGAACCCAAAATCGAAACCGCCGTAGAAACAGAAAGTGAGGTGGCAGATGGAGGGGATGGAGCAGATCGCTCAACTGGTGAGTAACCTTGGAGTAACCGTAATTGTAATTGCATATTTTATGTACCGGGACTTTAAGTTCATGACGGAACTTCAAAAGACGCTTACTACAATGAACGATTCACTCAACATCATCAATCGTTTACTGGTTGATGACAAACTAAAGCAGAATGCTTAGTTGACTAAGAAAGGAGAAGAGAATATGGCTTTACCCGCAGGACGGCGCGGAATCCGTGCCAACCTAGTAAAATCCGATGGAAGTATTGATAATAGTTCCATTGAGGATGACATCAGCGAACTTGAAGAAATGATTGATGCTGATCATTTAGCACTTACGGCTTTAAGTAGTAGACTAGATACTAATATAGTAAAAACTGCTTCTTTGGAAGCCGCGCTTAACGCTATTAACAGCGAATCAGAACCTTTATTTAAGTATAAAGAGTATCGTTATGATTACACTAATTTACCTGCTAATGGTGATTTAACTGTTACTGCAACTCAGTTAAATTTTGAACGTCCGGAAGGTTACACTCCTATTTCTACGAACATGTATATAACTGATAAGGCAAGTGTTCTTGTTAGATATATCAATGTATCAGCGCAGGAAAGTTCAAATGTAGTGGCTTTACACAACATTGCTTCTACTGCGCAGAGTGGTTATTTTCGGATGCGTGTAATTTTCGTACGAACCAATTTATTAAAAGGTTTTTAAGGAGGAAATATGGCTATTGTTACACAGATTCCCAACATTGTAAACGATGCGGTGGCTGACGCACTTGGGAAAAACAGCACAATCACAAATCTTGAAACTACCGATTTTGTATCAATGGGAAAAGCGATTGCACAGTTTGATGCCTATGAAGGTTTCTTCAAATCTCTTGCAAATCGTATTGTCCGTACTGTTTACTTTGTCCGCACTTACAAAGGACGTGACCGGCAGATTCTCCGAGATGAACATGAGTACGGTGCTTTTGTACAGAAGGTTTACTACTCCAATGTAGAAGCCAGTGACAACCCGACTTATGATTATTCCGGTACAGGCGGTGCTTTCAATCAGCAGAATCCGTATGGTGTTACTCAGACCGTAACCGTTGAAGCGATGGTATACGGCGGAAAGGGAACATGGACTCTTGAAATTGTAAGACCTATTGCGCAGATTATTACTGCGTTTACTTCCGAAAGCGCAATGCTTGCGTTCATTGATGGTATGTATACCTATGTGAACAATCAGTTCAAACTTGAAGAAGAGCGTCTTGTGGCACTCGCTGCAAATACTGCGATGGCTTCAAGCATCAACGGCGGTAAGGCACGGAATCTGCTTGCCGAGTATAACACGGCGCATCCGACTGATACTCTGACTGTTGCGCAGGCTCTTGAAAGTGCAGACTTCTTGAAGTATGCATCCAAGGAAATCTCCCGTACCATTGAGAACATGGGCAAGATGTCTACGGTATTCAATGTTGACGGATATGAAACCTTCACTGACAAGGAAAACATGGTTGTCGAAATGAATACTGAGTTCGCAAAGGCAAGTGACATGTATCTCCAGGCAGATACTTTCCACAATGAACTTGTGGCACTGCCTGGCTTCACATCGGTTCCGTTTTGGCAGACTTCCGGTAAAACGTTTGCGTTTGCAGATACTTCTTCCATTGCGGTAACGCACGGTGATTTTGTCACCGAGCAGAATCCGGACGGTGAAGTAGAACAGACCGGCATCATCTGCTTCCTGCATGACATTGAAAATGTCGCTGCTTACTTCGGACGTCGGCGTACATGGGAGATGTACAATCCTCGCGCAGAAGTGATCAATCACGGTGAGAAGGCTGAAAAAGGCTTTGCCGTAGATAATCACGCAAACGCAATGGTATTCTACATCGCAGCATAATCAACGGCACTAAGTGCAAGGCGGGGTGGGGCGGATTCCTCACCCCGTTTGCGTTGATTGGTTGACCAATCAAGGAAAGGAGATTGCATGACACCGGAAGATTGGTACAGAAAAACTATCGGAAGAAAAATAGATACTGATAATTATCCTAGGACTAATCCGTATCAATGTTGGGATTATTTTGATTATTTTTGCAGAGATATTGGTTTCAAAGGAAGCCGGTATTGCGCCTTAACTCGCTTTGTCGGTGACTTGTGGAAATTGAGATATAAGTACAGATATGATGAAGCATTCATATTTGTTTCGCCTTCTGAGATAAAAGAAGGCGACTGGCTGTTTTGGGATAAACACGTTGCATTTTATTTTCACGGAATGGAAGTGGGGCAAAATCAAAATGGTAAAGCGTATGTTTCTGACATGGCACTCAACCGTAACGGATTACTCGGAGGAATGCGATGGAAGCGTTGGATAACAAGTTATAACGGCGTTGCTGAATGTTATTCCAAAACGGCGGTAGGTAAATGGGTTACTACTGCTAACGTAAATATACGTACCGGTGGCAGTGAAGGATATGCCATTCTAGGAGTTATCCCTGTTGATAATGTAGTTGACTGTTATGGTTATTATCATATGGAAGGTGATACTCCTTGGTTGTATGTTTGTGCCAGACAGAAGGAAGGGTTTATTACAGGATTTATGTGTAGTAAATATCTTGAAAGGAGATAGCATGTTTTTACAGGATTTATTTTCAACTGAAACCGGACAGCGCATGAATAAATGGGCAAGGGAAAACAGCACATTCAATGCCTGTTATATGTACTGGCGTGAACAGTTATTTGAAAGAATCATGCGCCTGTTTGTATGGGAAGATACCGGCGATGTTAAACCGAAAGAGATTGAACAGCGGTTACTTATCAATGGACATTGCGGTATTGCTGAGTTCAAAGGAGAACTTACTGCATTTTATGGTTCCTTCAATGGAGTAACCAAGTACATGGATGAATGGACGCACTATAACGTACGATGCCCTATATATGCAGGTAGAAAGGAAATCGGAAAAGAAGTTATTGTCATTGATAATACTTCTATCCGAAACAGCGCAATGGCACTTATTCACCATTATGCGATCATGTTAGGTCATACCGAAGTTACCTTAGTCAACACACTTGTCAATGCTCGCGATTCCGGTGGTGTACCCATTGCACAGAATGAGAAGCAGAAACAGAGTATCCAGTCATATTTATCCAAGTTATTCAATGGACAGTACGGAGTTGTGACAGACCCTAGTATGATAGGCGTTACATATGCAGGCGCTGATCGTCACACTCAGCAGGATTTAATGGAAATAATTGAAGTCAGAGAAAAACTTATTAAGAGTTTCTATTCAGACATCGGCGTGCGGTCTGCCTTTGAAAAGCGTAACAATACTGTCATGGCAGAGGTTGAAGCCGATACCTCACTGCTTCTTCTGAATATTTCCGATATGATTCACTGCCGTGAAAAAGGAGCAGAAGAAGTAAACAAGCGTTTCGGTACAAACTGGAAAGTACACATTGCGGAAGAGATTGATTACAATGAGGAAAATAGTCGCATTCAGTTTGATACTGCTACACAGATTCATGTTAAGGAGAGTGAAGATGATACCGATTCTACCAAACCAGCCGATTAACTTTGTAACAGTACAGCAGATGTATGAAAAGACAAAAGCCGGTAATATTCCGCTTTTGTCTGATTATACCGCGGAGTTTTGGAGCGAGTACCTTCAGAACTTTGCACGGTATGATCGAGTGTTTAACAGACTGTATCGTGGCTTCTATTATTTCAACCAAGATGCAAATTCCACTGCTCAACTTGTTCAGCCGGAATTTACAGAAGATGTGTACGGTCTGCTTCTGATGAACCAAAAGAAGTATTCTGAACTGTATCGTATTCATGTAGTAAATGACAACACCTATTCTATGCTTGATAATTATGATGTTACTGAAACCCGTGAAGGTGAAACAGCACGTACTATCACTGATTCCTATGGGCAGAAGATTCAGAATACACTCGGCAGTAATGACTTGACAGATGTATACGGGCAGAAGATTGACAGTTTACAGGAAAGTAAAGATTTAACTGATGTGTATGGGCAGAAGGTCACAACTGGAGAAAATCTCACAGGTTCTCAAAATAATACGGCTGTTGATAAAGTAGCACCTTACAATTCTGAAAACTTTTCTAACGAAAATAGGAATGAAACCAGTCTTGGGCAACGGTCAGATTCTTCAACTACTACTGAAAACACATATACCGATACCCATGATACCACTACCACATCAACTAATACTCGCAGTTCATATACAGACACTCACAACACAGATATTGATAATACGGTTACTCAGAGCGCATATGAGGATACCCATGAGCATGAAGGAACCGATTCTTATACGCTTAGACGTAAGGGAATCATCGGTGGACATACTCAGACAGAAGTTATGGATAAGCACGCTAACTTTTGGAAGGGCTTCAATTTTTACAAAATTATCTTTGCTGACATCTGCAAGGAATTGCTTCTGATCGACAGAGGATACATTTGATTGGTTGACCAATCAATAGAAAGGAATCATGATGAATCTTACGTTGTATTACAATTCCAGTGAACGCAAGGTGATTGGCAAGTCTTTAAGGAATCTCGGTAATGTTACCGGGATTCTTAAAGGCGATGCCAGTATTACATCACCTGTGTTCATTCTTGCGAGTAACAATAACTATTTATCCGGTACTAATTATCTGTACTGGCAGGAAACAGGACGCTATTATTACATTGATGATATTGAACTTATCACTGGCGGACGGATGGTGCTTTACTGTTCTGTGGATGTTTTGGAAAGTTTTAAAACACAGATTAAAGCACAGACTGCTATTATTGATAAGCAGGAAGCAAGAAGCGAAACAAATCTGTATCTCAATGACGGATCGTTTATTGATACAGAACAGACATTCAATGAAATTAAAAACTTTCAGACAGGGTTCAATGAAGTCGGGCAATTTATTCTTATCAATGCCGGTGCTTAGTTGACTAAGGAGCAAACTATGAACATAACATATGATGGTGAAACATTCAGAACATGGGCTGAACTAGCAGTATATTGTGCTGAAAAGTTTGGCGAAACAGGTTCTGCTAACTACATTCATCTTGAAAATTATGGTTGTGATTTAGCCGGACAGGAGATGTTTTTAAACGGAACTGTCTACGCCGGCAGAACCCGTATGGCACTGGACGCTCTTGGTTTAGGAAGTCAGACTGATGCTGTGCGTGCCTTAACTAACAATGCACAGCAGTCCTATAACTCATGGGCAGAAGTAGCCAGTACAAGAAGTGCAGAAACAGCAACTATTGCCGGTTCTCAATATACCAATACTGCCATGCAGTTAGGTTCAGAAGAAGCGCAAGGCGGGCAAGTTCTTATTGCTACAAAACCAACTGTCACATCAAACGGAACTGTATTGAATCAGCCAAACATTACGGCAGTTAAGGAAACCGCAGACCCTACGGTGCCGGGAACGTTCTCTTATCTTGCTACACTTAAGGCTTTAGGCTGGCTTCCGCTTCCTACATGGACAGCAGCTGCAGCACCTTTGCTTGGTGTTAGTCTTGGTGCAGGCTTGTATAATTTGAATCCGCAGTTATGGGAAAAGATAAGCAGAACCTTACTTCCATTCTGTTACGATGATAACGGTACCCCTAAGATGCCAATCTCGGTTGGTTCTGATGGCACAGTACACACACCGGAAGATGCTATTGAAGCATTACGGCAGTTATTCATTGAGGAAGGTGTTTACACTGGAAAACGTGAATGGGAAGAAATTGATGATGATACAGAAGTTCTTGCTACACAAGATGTTACGCAAACTCCAGTGACACAATATACTGTTTATAAAGCAACTTACAATCAATTATATCCTAATTTCGTTCATACACTTCCTGTCCGTTTTACAAATGAAGAAGTAATCAGACAGGTAGACGTTATCTCTATCGGAAATAGTACTGACGGATATAAGCATGTAACGCCGGAATATTTCATTGGCTATACAGAACAAGGCTCAAACACATGCTATGCGGTTCCTTTAATACGAGCCAGTGACTTAGCAGGATATACAGACCGTGTAGTTTCCGGTGGTTATGGAATAGAATCATTATACCCTTCTTATTGGACATCACACACTCCCACTCCTGTATGGAAAGTAAGAATCAATGGAACTGATTATTACACCACCAATCTAATAAGTTATGGTAACGTGACCGCAAGCGAAGCAGGATGGTCTTCTTCACCGTTGCCTATTACAGTCACTGGCGGTAATGAAGAAATATATGCGGCTCTTGCATATGCTACTAGCGTCATTGAAGGTGATATTGATGGCACATCTCGTTTGCCAGGCGCAAAGTATCCTTCTGATGGCACGAAACATATGAGGGAAGATTTTCCCGATTGGTATGATGATGGAATTGATGTATTATCAAATCCTGCAAAAACTTTATTTGAAGAAGGTGTTAAACAATGGCTCCCTCTCGCACTGTCTGATACTAACTATTCTGACAATACAGATGATTCTTATTCAACTAAGGATCAGACCGATTCTCAGTCCGGAGAAAATACTGATGATAATCAGATAGAACAGCTTATTGAAGCGTTACGTGACTTAACAGAAACCTTAACAGAAGATGCTACTTTACCGGAGAATCCAACGCAACCCGATAACCCTTCCGGTGATACTCCTTCTCCTACACCGCCAGTTATTACAGGTGCAGGTACTGACTTAATTGCAATATACAATCCTACCAAGGCACAGATACAACAATTCAATCAGTTCCTTTGGGATTTAGACCCGACCAATCTTGTGAACTGGAAAAAGGTTATTGCAAATCCTATTGATGCTGTCATTTCATTGCACATGATTTACGTTACTCCTGTTACCGGTGAAACCCGTAATATCAAGTGCGGATATATTGAAACCAATGTTCCTTCCGCAATCGTCACAAACCAGTACAAGGAAATTGACTGCGGAACTGTAACCATTGGAGAATACTTCCATAACGTATGGGATTATATCGGTACGCATATTGAAATTTATCTTCCGTTTGTGGGCATTGTACCGTTGCATGTAAGCGATGTGATGGGCAGTACCATCAAGGTTCGTTATCGTGTCGATGTATATACCGGTGCCTGCCTTGCGCAGATTATTGTGTACAAAGGAAACTCCTTCGGCACTCTGTATACCTACGCAGGAAACTGTGCAGTACCGTTACCGCTTACAAGTGGATCGTTTACAGGAGTGTTCAGCACATTGCTTTCTATGGGAGCGTCTGCTATTACGGCAGGTGTTACCGGCAGTGCCATGACTCCTGCAATAGCAGCCGGTGTGACGGGAATGAGAAGCGTTTCATCCATTCAGCAGAACATTCAGCGTTCCGGTTCCATTGGTTCAAACGTTGGCGCGCTCGGCATCCGCACGCCGTATGTGATTATTACTCGGAAGATTCCGCTTGATGCACATCTGTATCAGACGCAGTACGGTTTCCCTGCAAACAAGACAGTCCGACTTGGTTCTTTGTCCGGTTACACAAGAGTTAAGGACATTCACCTTGCAGGCATCCCTTGCACGGATGATGAACTGGAACAGATTGAAAGTCTTCTCAAAGATGGTGTGATTATTAACTGATTGGCTGACCAATCAGAATGTCGGTGAGTGCTTGTCCTTTCAACTCACGTATCAAAAAGGAGCAGTTCTAGGATACTGCTCCTTTTCATTTGATTGGCTGACCAATCAAGCAATTCTCATGTTCATGTTTACGTGGCTGAAATCCGCTCCGGTTAAGTTGTCACTGTAACATACCTTACCCATACGGAAGCAATCTGCAATCAGCATTTCCGGTTTTCGTTTGGTATCCAACTTTGCCGTCACGTTGAAACTATCTGTAAAGGTATCTGATATTACCCTTTCGATGGTACGATGCCCTGTATATGGATACACATATACAATACGTCCGCCTTCTTTAGGTTCTATCAATAACTGCATTACAAATTTAAATTTCTGATACTCTACAAGTATTTCATACACCATGTCATATTCTTCAAGTTTCCTTGGCAGTTTTGGCACGTCCTTAGTATCCCATTCACCACTGATGATCTGCTTGGCGGTCTGACCAAAGAACATCTTGTTTTCGTTCTTTGTATTGGTACAGTATTCAACTGCAATGTCAACAACGGTGTTATCAATGTGAAAATGATATATGTCTATCGTGCCTTGTTTCTGTTTCAGCACTCCATCAAGACACCACTCTGCGAAGTAAGGACATACTCGGTTCAGAGTGTTTCCGATTAGGAATACGGTCAGACTTTCCAAACGGGCTACAGTAGATACAAACTGCTGTAACTTTGTAGGTTCATCCACAAGATATGTTCTGTCGGTGATGAACTCCTCATAGGCAATGAACTCAAAGTGTTTATCAAATACCCATGACTTATAACGCTCTGCTTCATTCAATGCACAGTATCTTCCGATCAGCGGACCTCTTACTTCCTTATCTCCGTCAACTGTTGTGAAGTATAAATTGTTTCGCCATGCTTTCACCCTGTCATACTCACCATGAGTTATTTTATTGATCGGCATATCTTCAAAATAAGATTCAACTGCATTGGTTGTAATGTCAGCCTTCCATCTTCTGAGATACACAAACTTGGCTTCTCGATTGTAAGCCGCTTCAAGCATTGTTTTCTTTACTTGATATGATTTACCGTTGGCTCTCTGACCAAGGAGCATCATGTACTGCGCCTTGGTCGAAAGCAGATTCTTAATATCATAGTATTGTTTCTTTGCCATACTTTCTCCTTTCTACTGATTGGTTGACCATTCAAACTTACCTCGCTGATGAATGCGGTACTGCTCCGGTGCTTCTTCTACCATTGTTACATAGTCAATCAGTGCTTTGTATTCATCTGTCATGGTCAGTTTATATCCTGTCCTTCGCATATTGATTCCATACCGGTATGTGCTTACATATCCATCCGGATATTCTACCGTTGGCATGTTGTCAACATATGTTGCAAGCCGTTTACTCACACAGTTAGCATCCTTGTCAAAGTCAAAGTTCTCACGGAAGTTTTCAATGTCATCATCCAGTAACTCAACAGCGCCTTTGTTAATACCGCTCACGGTCAGATGTAACTGTCCATCGCTCTCTCTGCGCTCAACGTATCGCTTCGCTCCGAGTGTTATGAACTGCGTGCAGTTATCTTCCTTGTCAAATACCCCAAGCGGTTTCTCTTTTCCTTTCACGGTCTTTGGTCTTGTCTTATTGAAATCAAGTCCAGTTGCTTCACATGCTTTCCGTAGTTTCTCAGTGACCTCTTCATTGTACCATGTAAAGTCATGCTCACCCAATACGAATATACTATCTGTATCACAATACAACAGGTCAGAGTCAACTGTTTCAATGCATCGCCACAAGTTCCGCCTGGCATATGCTGTTACCCAACAGCCCCAACTATAAGATAAGAAGTATCTCTTTTCCCACCGACTGGGATTTCTCAACTCGTCCAAGTATTCATCAACCATTTCCGATGTGAGTTTTTCCATATACCAGTTTTCGCCGTCAAAGGTAACATCAGCCTGCATGATCGCTGTTACACTCATTCCAAACAATGAATTGATGTACTGCTTTGCCTGCATGTAAATATCCTCTTTCTCCGGTATGCCTTTAAGTTCTGTCTTGTTTGCATACAGTTCTAGGATGTATTCCGTCAATGCTTTCGGCAGATACTTCTTCAATGACTTATATACTCGGCTCACCTTCAAACCTTCCCATTTATAGGTTTCCTTAATTGTGAGATAGTCCTGCTCCGTGACATATATCCCCAGGTAATCCGCGGATATAACTCTTCCATTGTCAAATCGGATGTTTTTACCTGTACACTTGGAGGCCTGTATATACGTATTGAATGTTTTACATTCTATTTTCGTGAACTCTAAATAGAATATGTAAGCCCATGTATCAAAGGTTTCCTCCGGCGGTATCTCTTTCAATCCGGTGTAAGCCCACGGTGACATTGGATATTTTTCGGCAACCATTACAGTGGGGTAACTGCTTGCGAAGTCATAATGTTCAATATATCCATCCTGCACGATACCGGCATGAAGTCTGTTTGCGTGAGTGTATCCACCTGCGAATATTTTCTGTAGCAGTGCGTATCTCTCTGCTGATGTTGGAATCAGTTTCTTGATAAACCGAATGTAGCCTGATTGGTTGACCAATCGGCTCTTAACCTCTCGTCTGACAGTGCCTGTCTGCGTGAGTGGAATATCCCACTGATTCTTATACCGTTTCAGATAATCCTTGATGCCATTGTAGACAACAATGCAATCACGTTCGCAGTAGTCAAGTTCTCGTTTTGTGAGTTTTGTTTTTGGTGTACGAATTACTTCATAGTCTAAATCTCCTTTCAACTTATAACAGCCTAACTGCTTACCCCATGATTCAAGTGATAATCTAGTCAGAAAATAACTGCATCTGAACTCAATGTTTGGAAATTCTTCCGGCACACATTTCATTACTTTATGCGCTGTTCTCGCAAATACAGTTTCCCACTGAAATATGTTGTTTAAGAATTGGAACTCATATGACAGGTTGTGAACCCATACAATATATTTCACTCCTGCCGGTAAATCAGAAAATACTTTGAATAAATCTCTGAACTCCCTGCCGTAATACACCGTATCATTTACAGACAACTGCCATATATATGGCAATGAAAGCGGAATAAGTTGATTCCAATATTCCGCTTCCTTTCCTTTTTCATATCCAATTATTCCGTGATTGGTCAACCAAGCAGAAGTTACTTCAATGTCCAGTACGATAATGTCATTGCAATATTTTTCCTTTTTGTGCTTCTTTTTTATGTATCGGTTTTCGATGTTGAAATCTGTATCACGTAATTGCCCTGTGTACAGAATCATGGATTATCCGCCCAGCCGTTTTTTCAGCTCGTCCAAAGCGTCCTCTGTTGTCATGCCGGTGCCGTCCGGATTCATTAGTTTCTTATCTGTAATATCGTCCATTATTTCTCTAGCAGTTCTGATGACATCACGGGCTGTATAGCCTTCAATGATTTTATCGGTTACTAACTGTATGTAATCCTCATAACCAAAATCCTGTAACAGGCTTCCGCTTGCTCCGAATACGTCAACCATTTCCCGGTAAACTTCGGGTGTTACCTTGTCTCTGTCATCAGCCGGCACATGATCTCTTACAAAAGATTCATAATGTCTGTTGAATTTCTCTTCCTGCTCTTCTTCCGATTCAGCAATGGAGAACCGCTCTGCTTCTTGAATACGCCGTGCCAGTAAAAGAAGTTCTTCTTTCTTTTTTTCACGATAGCCTAGACCTACTTTAGGTTTTCCGATACCACGCCCTGTACCTGCTTCCTGCACTCGCTCAATCACTCGCTTATATCGGTCATCCACGTTAGCCCATTCAGAAGGATTCTTCCTATACTTTTCAAGTGTTTTATTCAACTCTTTTCCATGTCGGCGTACATAACTATCCAACATGCGCCTTGACATTTTCTCAGACGGTTTATCGGGATCAAGCACCTTCGCCTTTACTACTTTAGGCTTAGATATGGACTTTGTACTTTTTCGGTTCTTTACACTTTTTTCGTTTTTCTTCTTCGGCATTGTATCTCCTTTCTGCCAGTTCAATTACCCGGTCTACATCCAATCTTAAACACTTAACCCACAATGTTTCTGTTAGGAACTCCACCAAGGCATCATGCGACATTTCGTTATTGCAATAATCCTCAACTGCCTGTCGCACAATGGCACAGCCAAGGCGATGATATGGTTCAAAATCAGATGGATGTAAAAGGGAGTCCATTACTGAACTCCCTTTTGATTGGTTGACCATTCAACCTACGAGATCGTACAGAATGGTTTTATTTCCCCCACGTGTGGTCTGCTCATCGTGTACCGCAATGCTCAGTTCCCCATTCAGTACGGCATTCAGCATTTCTGGTGTGTTGAGAATCGTTTCAAACTGCTCAATTGCTCTCTTCGGCATGTTGATAAGGCAGTCCTCGCCTACCACAACAACCTGCTTACCGGACATACTGGATTCTGTAAAGAAGAATCCCTTAACCTTCAGAGTCTGATTCTTGAACTCCTTCAGTTTCCGGTACTCCATGTCCTGCGTGTCCACACCTTCCATTACAGTGCGCTTCTTGTTAAGGCTTTCAAACATTTCAATTTTCCTCCTTTTCTGTTTCATCGCCCATGTACATATAATAATCGCCAAACAGCATGGCGCCAAGTGTTACAACGAAACTGGAAAGTGCGTCAAAAATCTGTTCTTTAACTTCGCCTTTAACGCCACCTTTCATACTCCTCAGAGTTATCAATCCGGCTGCCTTTGAAAATGCGTCATACTCCTCAGCGGTTAAAACCCGCTTTGAAACTCCATTCATCTCACTCTTGTCTTCTGACTCCCCAATCATATCAGAAAGAAAATCCTCCAGTTCTTCCCATGTTTCAAACTCAATGAATCCGTCACGTTCAATCATTGTCTTCTGCCCATCCTTTCTCTTGCAGTGCGTAGATACGCGGTGAATGATAATTGTCACTGTACATTGACAGCCTGCCGACTAAAAGTCTGATTCTGATCGCAGTCAGCTTGTCGGCGCAAAGTATTTCACGCCGCTTCCATCCGATTGAATAACATACCTTGTACAAATCCATTCCTTACTCCTCACTCTCCACAGGTTGGGGAGTGGGTTTCCTAACTCCACTCACTCCCCGGGTTACTCCTCAGAAGTACACATCGGTCAGTGACCGGATGTATGTTTCAAGTTTTGCTTCATCATCTTCACTCAAGATGTCAAGATATGCCATATTCCCCATAAGAGCCAGCGATGCAAATCTGATGTCATACATCCGTGTACTGAACTCCTCAGGGGTGATATACTCCTGCTTCCATTCCCTGTATGCCTGGCAGACCTGTTCCCGTACTGTCATGCGGATCGATTCAATGACTTTTGATGTTCTTGTCATACCATGTCCTTTTATGACTGTTGTTGCTTTGATGTCTTTTGTTTTCATGTCTTTCCTTTCCTTTCCTTTCCTTTCCTGTCATGGTTGATTGGTTAACCAATCAGATGGAAGGGAACCGGGATTCCGGTTCCCGGTTCCTTGTTACTGCTTGACTTCGTACTTGGTGAGAACCTTCCAAGGGATTTCATATGTCTTTCCCTTGTACTCAATCGCTACAATCTCCGGTTCCTTTTCGGTTCCGGCTTCGTTTCCGGCTTCCTTGTCTTCCGGGTCTTCATCCTTGGTTGTGAACTCTGCGTCAATTGCGTCCCGGTTCTTGTATGCCTTTATGGCTTCCTTCAATTTCTTATCGGAATTGACTTCTACCTTTTCTTCCTTTGCCCATGTAAGCATTGCCTGTGCTTCATCGCCAAGCCCGGCCATGATATACACCCGGTTCACGTTCAATCCCTTTGTGATAGACGGATTTTCATCACGGAATGTGACGGCGGTCTTCCACTGATTCCAAGTAGACTGCGGGGCGTTTACGCTTTCGATGAACTCCCGCTCGCTCTTGAAGTCATCCTTCCACTGCTTTTCCGTAAGCATTGCGTGAACGGCTTCCGCAACCTGCCATCCGCCTTCATTCATGGTCTTATAACCATCGTTGTACTTCTGAATGCTAGCCTTGAGGTCTTCGTTTTTGATTCTGATTGCGCTTCCTTCGTTGTTGACTTTGATTAACTGCTTTGCCATGTCTTTTCCTTTCCGGTGCTATGGTTGGCACTCTTGTTATGGCTGATTGGCTAACCAATCGACTTG
>Ga0310691_10005356_pt1 | contig 14090 bp, 11 predicted proteins | sample 176DNAGHGlowgp2_FD_203887 | JGI IMG/M metagenome (GOLD analysis project Ga0310691, IMG submission 203887) | Sheep rumen microbial communities from Palmerston North, Manawatu-Wanganui, New Zealand - 1766 DNA GHGlow gp2 (v2) (version 2) | ecosystem: Host-associated > Mammals > Digestive system >... | reverse complement strand
CATCTTCCTTGAAGCTGGGTCCACTGGACCTGTCCGAATAATTTAACGTCCTTCGGCTTCAAGACATTGCAAAGGTAATACTTTACTATGAAACGAACCGCAGACATATCGGATTTTTTGAAGCCGATACGTGAGAAACCGTATCAAGCTTATCTCTCTAACGCCTTGCAGGTGGCGGACGTGCTCGACTGGGTGCTGCAACAACTCGGCAAGTCCGAGGTGTGGCAGACCTCGTTCTCAATCAGCGAGGAGTTTATTCGCCGATTGTACTTCATCGAGAAGTCCGGCCTCGTCACTCGCTTCAACCTCGTGCTCGACCACAAGGCCACCAACAAGACGCTCAAACTATGGGCGTTCATCACGCAGGTTATCACCACCACCTACCTTGCCGACAACCACAGCAAGGTGCTGCTGGTGCGCAGCGAGCGCGGCGAAGTGGTGAGCATTATTACCTCGCAGAACCTCACGCGAGGCAACCGCTCGGAGTCGGCTGTCGTGACAACCGACCCCGACATCTTCGCCACACTCCAAAGCCAAATTGAAGACTTAATCAAAAACCATTCAGTTCCACTAAATGACCTATTCAGCAGAGCAATTGCAGCAGATTGAGAACTTCGCCTCAATCTACCTCAAAATATCGGACATGGCGGTGATTCTCGGTATTCCCGCCGAAGTCCTCCGTGAGGACATCGCCGACCATAGCAGCGAGGTGAGCCAGCACTATCGCCGGGGCAAGGCCGCGTCGAAAGTGAAACTCTTGCACCAGGAAATGATGCTGGCGCAAGTCGGCTCACCGCTCGCCATCGAGAATACCCACCGCAATCTCCTCGACATGGAAGACGATGAGTAGTTCTATACACCATACACTCTACACTATACACACGAAGTTTTATGGCCCAGCACAACACTCTTGATGTTTGTCGTGTGGACTTGTTCACGGCTGAAGACGAGCTGCGGCAACGATACCCCGAAGTTATCGTTGCCCGCGTGCTTCGTGTCCGGGAGGAATACAACTGGTTTATCTCTAATCCCGACGCGAAAGACCGGCAGTTCATCGAGAACGCGGTGAGCCGCTTCGGCATCAGCAAGGTGCTGGCATATTCCGACCTTGCCATTGTCAAGGCGATGCTGCCACACCTGTCGCAAGCCTCGCGCGACTTCCACCGCTACCGCTACAATGAAATGATTCTCGAAACATTCCAAATGGCCAAGAAACGCAAGGACACGAAGACGATGGAAAAGGCGGCCAGCTCTTACGCCAAGTTCAACCGCGTTGACCTTGAAGACGAGCAAGCCGTGCCCTACGACCTGATCGTGGTGCAGCCCTTCACCGCCACCGATGACCCCTCTGTTCTCGGCATCAAGCCGATCCCGAACATTCAGGAGCGGATTGACGCACTTCTGAAGAAGTACCAGGCCGAGAACATCGACATCGAGGACATTGAGTTCGAGGAGGCAGACCTCGAAGAAAATGTCCTGTTCCCACCCACCGACCCGAATAATGGAACAGCCCAAGAAACGAATATACTTTAACGCCCCTCAACGGCTCACGCAGTTGATCGGGGCGAACACCACCGTTATCGTGGCTGGACGACGCACGGGCAAGACCGACAGCATCGCCTCGCCATTTGTGCTGCGCAACATGCAACGCATGCCGGGCAGCACTGGCGGTATCGTGGTGCCGACCTACAAGCACGGACTGACAAACACCATTCCGGGCTTGCTCGCGGCGTGGAAGCGATGGGGGTTCCTCAATGGCGTGCATTACGTCATCGGGCGCAAACCGCCCAAGTCATTCGGCAAGCCCATCATTGAGCCGGCCGAATACGAGCACGTCATTACGTTCTACAACGGCTCTTGCGCCATCATCATTTCGCAAGACCGACCGGGCAGCTCCAACTCGCTCACGCTCTCGTGGCTGCTCATCGACGAGGCTAAGTTCATAGACTATGAACGCCTCAAAGATGAGACGCTGCCGGCAAACGGCGGCATCAAGTCGTATTTCGGACATCACTCGTTTAATCACTCGGTGATGATCCTTTCCGATATGCCGCAGACGCAGAAAGGAAGTTGGTTTCTGCATTACCAGGATAAAATGGACCCTGACCTTATCGAGACGATTAAGGGCACGGTCTATGAGATTTGGCACGTCAAGCAGCGCATCAGGAAGATGCGTGCCGAGGGCATTGAGGTGACACGACACCTGCGCAACTACCTGCGCCGACTTGACGAGCAGTTGAACAAAATGCGCTCCGTGGCGGTGTACTACAAGGAATACTCCTCCATCGAGAACTTGCAGTTGCTCGGAGAGTCGTATATCAAGCAGATGAAGCGCGACCTCACGCCAAAGACTTTCCAAACGTCAATCCTTTGTCAACGAATAGGCATCGCCAAAGATGGCTTCTATTCGTCAATGCGTGAGGGCCACAAGTACAACGCCAGCGATTTTGAATACCTCGACAGTCTGGGCTACGACTTCAACGAAGCGCAGCTTGACTGCCGGGCAGATAAGGACTTGAACCCGTTTGCGCCCATTTGCATCGGCATGGACTACAATGCCAACATCAACTGGATTGTAGCCGGACAGCCCACTGGCCGACGGCTCAACGTAATCAAGTCGTTCTACACCAAATTCGAGCGCAAAATCCCTGCGCTCATTGACGACTTCTGCCGCTACTACGCACACCACCAATGCAAGGTCGTGGTCTATTACTACGACAGCACCGCGCTCGGCGGCAACTATGCCGTCAACGAGCAGGACTTCCACTGGGTGGTGTGCCACGAGTTCGAGCGGCACGGCTGGCAGGTGGAGGACATCAACCTCGGAAATCCCATGCGCCACGATGAGAAGTACCTGCTCATCAACCAGGGTTTTGCCGGTAAACAACGGCTCATGCCGATGTTCAACCGCCAAAACAACGACGACCTGATCCTGGCCATTCAAACGGCAGGTGTAGTTCGTGGGCGCAACGGCTTCCGCAAGGACAAAGGCGGTGAGAAACTCGCGGAGAATGAGGAAAACCTGCTCGAACACCGCACCGATGGCACCGACGCTTTCGATACACTCTACATCGGCTGCGAGAAGTTCCCGTATCGTGATACATTCTCGCTCAACTCGGGCGGTGTGCTATGACATCTGAATGGCACGTTTTTTGCTATATCCAAATTGTGGATAAATACACATCAGGCCATTGTTAAATAAACTGAAAATCTTTCGATTTTTAATTTCTTTTTACTTTATAGTGCAGCAATTTTGCACACCCTTTAGTTTATTTTGCAAGCTATTTAGGTTGTTGTTGCGGCAATAGTGCCGCAACAACTTAACTATATGCCTAAATAATGGAAATAGTCTACTTACAACCGCAGCCTTACGCAAGTATGCTTGTCAAAGGCTTGATGAATGTGGTTCGCATTGCGAATCAACAACTTTTAGAGAACCGGCGTTTATACATCTACGCAACTGAGCCGGTAAGTGACCCTGCCACACCCATCGAGTGGGTGCAGGAAGTGAATAACCAACAAGCGTTCGGAAACCTCGGCGAGACGAAAGACTTACCGACCAATGCACTTATCGGCTTCGTCGATGCGCTTGGTCATGCCGGCACCGACACCAACGGCAACGCGGAGCGTGCCTACATCGTCGGCAACGCACACGAGTTTGTCGGTCCGATCGGGTTCACTCCCGATGAGGCTGAGCAACACTTCGACCTCCTGAAGCGCGTGAACACTACCATACACATTCCTCGTTGTCCCTTTGTCAAGGGCAACGGGAATGAACTGGTGCTGCCGGTCAATTCATTCCTTTACTCTCTCGCATGGAATGAATGTGGCTTCACCATCGAACTCGTCGGCGACCTCGCCAAACTCGTTCTTGACGAGCACGGCATGCTCAAACCGTTCACTCGCTACACCCTATGGCGGGGCGACCAGGGCAGAACTTTCGTGATGGACGCCGACTGCGACATCCGCCACGAACTGACGTCCGACGGCGACCTGCGCCGTTACCCGAGCGCACTGGCCGCCGACGGCACAACAACACGAGCACGGCTCTACTTATCGTGCCGCTTCCCAGTTAACGACTGATTTTTCTCCCAAATCAACTTTGGTTCAGAAAAATTGTCGTACCTTTGCCGTGTCAAACTGTAACTTTTGACACGACATAGTTCATCCAAAGAACATTGTACTTCCGTCTAAATTGAAAACGTAGGACACTTTCATTTACCGCAGACACAGAAAGTACAGTGGTTCTCGCCGCATAAGGCGCGAACCGCTGTTGCACGTCTGCGAGGGCTGGTCCTACGGCCTCAATTTAGAGTGTGGTGGCGACTTCGCGCCTTTTTTCATACCCCCCTATAACTTTTATCAATTAATTTGTAACGTAGTTACAAAAATATTTGTAACTTTGCAGCCTAATAATGGGTGTTTGTGGCACCTTTTTCCAGACTTAGACCATACCTGCATAAAGCAGACGAATTATAAATTAAAGACTTACGAACTCCATTGTAGTGATACAAGCTTTGGTCGGCTTTCTGGCACTGCACTGGAGTTTTTTTGATATACGCTGAATTAATGGATAAAGCATACAACCAAATAGTATCGCTAATCTGGAGCATAGCCGACGATATTCTCCGCGACGTGTTCCTGCGAGGACAATACCGTGATGTCATTCTCCCAATGGTGGTCTTGCGCCGCCTAGACGCTTTGCTTGAACCGACCAAAGACGCTGTGGAGGAAGAATTGAAAATGCAACGCGAGGTGCTTAAACTTGACGTGCTTGACGAAGACGCGCTCAAAGAAACTACAGGCTTGTCATATTTCAACACAAGCAAATGGACGTTGAAACGCTTGAAATCACACGCCACTGACGACAACAAAATCCTGCTTGATAATTTCATTGAGTATCTAAACGGCTATAGCGACAACGTGAAGGACGTGCTCAAAAACTTCGAGTACTACGCCAAAGCGGAAAAGTTGGCCAACAACGACCGCTTGCTCTCCATGATTGAACGCATAACCGACCCATACCTCAACCTGACCGACAAGCCGGCATCAGACCCCAACGGACTGCCACTGGCGCCTGTCTCCAATCACGACATGGGTACGGTCTTTGAGGAACTTCTTCGCCGTTTCAACGAGGAAAACAACGAAGAAGCAGGTGAGCACTTCACACCGCGCGACGCTATCTCACTGCTTGCCCACCTTGTTTTTGAGCCGGTCGCTAACGACCTGCCAAAAATCATATCCATATACGACCCGGCAGAGGGCAGTGGCGGTATGTTGAGCGAAAGTCGCGACTTTCTGCTCAAACGGGGCGTGCCGTCTCAAGCGATACAACTGTTCGGCACAGAGATCAACCCCGAGACATACGCCATCTGTAAGAGCGACCTTATCATCAAGGGCGTTGACCCGGGCGGTATGCACTTGGGCAACACCATCACTGAAAACCATTTCGCCGGCTCCACTTTCGGCTATATGATCACCAACCCACCCTATGGCAAGTCGTGGAAAGAAGACCAAAAGAAAATCTATCACGACAAGGCACTCACCGACCATCGCTACGAGAAGCCACTGGTCAACTTTGCCGGTGACGAGGAAATCCGCGACTGCACCCCGGCGACAAGCGACGGACAGCTGCTGTTCATCCTTGAAATGATTGACAAGATGAAACCGCTCGAATACCAGCCGCAAGGCTGCCGTATCGCATCGGTCCACAACGGCTCGTCACTGTTTACAGGCGACGCGGGCAGCGGTGCCAGTGACACTCGCCGTTTTCTCATAGAGAACGATCTCGTTGATGCCATTGTTCAGCTGCCCAACAATATTTTCTACAACACCGGTATCTCCACTTACGTTTGGCTAATCACCAACAAGAAAGAGCCGCGACGCAAGGGCAAGGTGCAGCTTATCGACGCATCGCAAGCTTTCCACAAGCTGCGTAAAAATCAGGGCGACCGCAACTGCACCATCGCTGACTATATCGACGACATCACAAAGGTCTATATCGACTTTGTAGAACGCGAGGCAGACAGCGAAATCCCAATCACAAGCAAGATATTTGACGGCAACGACTTCCGCTACTACTACGTAACCGTCGAGCGACCGCTGCGCTTGCGCTGCCAGTTTAGCCAAGCAGCCATCAACGGCTTGCTCTTTGACAAGTCTGACTCCGAAGTTTCGCAATGGCTATACGATACTTACGGTGAGCAGGTCTTCGAGGACATAACGCAGTTCCTGCCGCAAATCAAAGAATCGCTCCAGAAACGCGACATCACCCTCACAGACAAAAAACTGAAGTCGCTTATCAACAGCAAGAAATGGCAAGAGCGGCGCAACTTCCGTGCTGCCGCCAATATCCTCTACAAAGCCATCGGCGATGAAGTGTTCATGAACTTTAACAACTTCTTCGACCGCATCAAGGCTGAGTGCAAAGCCGATGAGATTTTGCGGCTTATGAAACTGTCGGCAACCCAAATGGACAGCATCGCTCGCGCCATGTGCGTCACGGACCCTGCTGCCGACCCGGTTGTCGCAAAGGTGGTTAAGGCAAACGCGAAAGAAATTGCCACGCTGATGAACACCTATGGCGTGGAAGAAGACCGGCTGCAGCACTACGGCTACCACCTCAATGAGCATGGCTCATACACCGTCTATGAAGCCGACAGTGCTTTGCGTGACAACGAGAAAATTCCTGTTAAAGAGAATATTCTCGACTTCTTCCTCCGCGAAGTGACGCCATATGTCGAAGAAGCTTGGCTAAATATCCCGGCCACCAAAATCGGCTGCGAAATTTCGTTCAATAAATATTTCTACAAGCCGGTGCCGCTGCGCTCACTTGCAGAAAACGAGGCCGACATTCGCGCACTTGAAGCCGAATCCGCTGGCGCTATTCAGTCACTTCTAAACCTGCTTGACGCATGACGACCTACAACACATATAAGGATAGCGGCATAGCATGGCTCGGGCAAATCCCCAGCCATTGGGAAGTCAAACGACTAGGTAGTTTCTTTAATGAACGCAGACAAAAAGTTTCAGACAAAGATTTTGAACCTTTGTCTGTCACTAAGTTAGGCATCTTTCCACAATGGGAGAATGTCGCAAAAACTAACGATGGTGACAACAGAAAACTTGTCCGCAAAGGTGATTTTGTTATTAATAGCCGCTCCGACCGCAAAGGTTCAAGCGGTGTGAGCGAACTTGATGGTTCTGTTTCATTAATCAATATTGTTCTATCGCCTAAAGAAACAGTAATACCAGTTTTTTGCAACTATCTCTTGAAATGTAATTCATTTATTGAGGAATACTATAGAATTGGCCGTGGTATCGTCGCAGACCTGTGGACTACTCGATACCAAGAAATGAAGTGCATGGATATTGCAATGCCGCCACTTGCCGAGCAAGAAGCAATTGTCAACTATCTCAAAAATGCCACAGCAAAGATTGACGAAGCTATTGCACAGCAGCAAAAGATGATTGACTTGCTTAAGGAACGTAAGCAAATCATCATCAACGAAGCCGTCACACACGGACTCGACCCCAATATCCCCATGAAACCAACAGGCATCGACTGGCTTCCACAAATCCCTGCCCATTGGCGAACAAGAAGATTCAAATACCTTTATCGTACAAGAACTGGAGTATCTTTCACCAAAGCACAAATTGAAGACGAGGGCGAGAAAGTCATAAGTTATGGACAAATCCACTCTAAAGATAACTGGTTTGCTGCTATAAATCCTGAACTCATTCGTCATATACCGCCAACACTTGTTGCCGGTTATGATGGGGCAATTTCCAACAAAGGAGACTTCCTTTTTGCTGACACATCCGAAGATTTTGAAGGCTGTGGAAATTGCATTTACGTGGATTTGGATGACAAAATATATGCTGGCTACCATACAATTTTAGCAAAAAACATAAACTCTGAACACGGTCAGTACCTCGCATATCTGTTTGCTTCTCCAAATTGGAGAGGTCAAGTACGCTCTGCGGTTAATGGTGTCAAAGTATATAGTGTCACTCAATCTATACTAAATAATGTTTATGTTCTTTTGCCCCCATTAGATGAGCAAAAGCAAATAGCAGAGTATATCATATGTGCGGTTAAGCCTATTGACCTAGCAATTAGCAGCTGCACTGCAATGATAAAAAAACTATCCGAGCGCAAGCAGATTGTAATAAACGACGTTGTAACAGGCAAAATCAAGGTGATATGAATATAAGCAAAACTAACGAACAAGCCTTTGAGGCATTGATTGAACGCGCCCTCGTCGGCAGCACTAGAGAGGATCGCGAGCAGTCGGGAAACACGGACATCACCGCACAACAGCCCGAAACGGGCAAGTTCTTTTGGGGACAACCCAAAGACCTTGACAAAAAACTCGCCCTCGACTTGCGCCGCTTGTGGTCGTTCCTCGAAACGACACAAGCCGACACCCTCAAGCAATACAAGGGCGGCAAGTCAGTGCGCGATGCCGTCCCGGCTGAAATCAATCGCCAAATCACAACCAAAGGTGTGATTGACGTACTGCGCAAAGGCATCGACCTTGACAATATTCACCTTGACCTGTTCTACCCGAAACCATCGGCTGCCGATAGCCAAGCATCGCATGACAAGTGGGCAAGAAACCAGTTCTCGCTCACTCGTCAAGCCACGTTCTCGCTTTCCAATCCCGGCCTGGAGCTGGACATGATGCTCGCTGTGAACGGCATCCCGCTGTTCACTTTCGAGCTGAAAAACCCATGGACGCACCAGACCGCTCGCAAGGACGCTATCGATCAATACTGCTCGCCCGAACGCGACCCGAAAGAGCCACTGCTACAATTCGGTCGCTGCCTCGCTCACTTCGCCGTGGATAAGAACGAAGTGTTTTTTACCACAAGGCTCGCCGGCAAGAAGTCGTACTTCATGCCGTTCAACAAAGGACTACCTGACGGTCAGGGCGCAGGAAACCCAGTCAACCCCAATGGTGGCTACAAGACCGCATACCTTTGGGAAGACATCCTGCGCAAAGACGTTATCGCCGACATCGTTCAGAACTATGTTCTCTTTGACTATGGCGAGGCAAAGACACAGAAGAAAGTTCCCCACATCATGAAGAACGCTAAAAAGCTTATCTTCCCTCGCTTTCACCAACTTGACGTGGTGAACTGCTTGGTAAATGATGTGGCAGAAATGGGCGTAGGCAAGCGATATGTGATTGAGCACTCTGCCGGCTCCGGCAAGAGCAACTCACTCACTTGGCTCGCCTTCAAGCTCATCAAGACCTGCGCCAACTCGATGGACGCAGTTCGTGCAAAGTCGCTTGACACACCGCTCTTTGATACGGTTGTGGTTGTCACCGACCGCCGAATCCTTGACCGACAAATCACCGACAACATCGGTGCTTTCGCTCAAAGCAAAAAAATCTTCGCGCACGCTGACTCCTCGCAAGATCTGAAACAGGCCATCGAGGACGGCAAACGAATTGTGATTACCACTATTCAAAAGTTCCCGTTCATTTGCGATGCTATCAACAATGTAAGCGACCGCAACTTCGCTATAATCATCGACGAGGCGCACTCGTCTCAATCGGGCATTGCTGCCGATAAGCTCAATACAACGTTTGAAAAAGATGATGACACAAAGGGAATGGGCACACAGGAAATGGTCGAGAAACTGATGAATGACCGCAAAATGAGCAGCAACTGCTCGTACTTCGCGTTCACTGCCACGCCCAAACGCGAGACGTTTGAGCGTTTCACAGGCAGCAAGAGTGCCGACGGCAAGTTCCACCCATTCCACCTCTACTCAATGAAACAAGCCATCGAGGAGGGATTTATTCTCGACGTGCTGCGCAACTACACCACCTACAAGAGCTATTACGAAATCACAAAGTCAATCGAGGAGAACCCCGAATTTGGCAAAGCGAAAGCGCAAAAACTCTTGCGCAAAGTGGTAGAACGCAATCCGCGCACCATTGCCGAGAAAGCGGAAACCATGCTGGCACACTTCGACGCCAACGTGTTCCGCACACACAAACTCAAAGGCAAGGCTAAGGCGATGGTCGTCACTAAAGACATCGAGTGTGCCATCAGATACTACAAAGCCCTGAAAGAAATCATGGAGAAAGCCAAAATTCCTTACGGTATATTGATTGCTTTCTCTGGTGAGAAAACAGTTGACGGCGTACCATACACTGAAGCACAGTTGAACGGCTTCTCCGATACAGAGACCGCCGAGCAATTCGAGACCGATGACTACCGCATTCTCGTTGTCGCCAACAAATATCTTACAGGCTTCGACCAGCCCAAACTCACCGCCATGTATATAGACAAGCCGCTGCATGGCGTGCTCGCGGTGCAGGCGTTATCTCGCCTCAACCGCTCCGCACCCGAACTCGGTAAGATGAGCGACGACTTGTTTGTACTTGATTTCTTCAACACTATTGAACAAATCAAAGACTCATTCGACCCATTCTACACCGCCACTACGTTAAGCGACTCCACGGACGTAAACGTCCTGCATGACCTCTATGGCACTCTGCTCGACACAGGTGTTATGGATGTCGAAGAAATCAACGAGTTCATGGAGCTTTATATGAGTAACGCGGAATCCGATACATGGGCACCGATTATCGACACCTGCGTACAACGCTTCCGTGAAGGAATCGAATGGGAGGAGGAACAACGCATTGACTTCAAGATGAAAGCCAAGCAGTTCAGCCGAGTATATTCCCGCATCGCCGCCATACTTGACTACAACGTAATCAAATGGGAATATATGTTCTGGTTCCTCCGCTTCCTCATTCCCGAACTTCACGTCAAGGTCGCCGGCAGAGACAATCTCAACGAACTAGTCGAGGCTGTTGACCTGAACACCTACGGCTTGCGCCGCACGTCGCTCAACACGCCCATCGGGCTCGATGCCGGTGAAGCAACCCTCGACCCCTTAAAGCCGACGATGGTCAGCGCAGGGCAAGAAGACGAGAACGACAAGCTTGACCACATCATCCAGGAATTTAACGACCGCTGGTTCAAAGGATGGCAAGCCACCCCCGAAGACCAAAAGACCAAACTCGTCAGCATCACCAAAGCCGTGCAATCAGACCCCGACTACCAGGCTATGGTTGTCGGCAACCCAGACAAAGATGCTGTTGATGTGATAATGAACCAAATTATAGACCGTGTAGTGAGACAGAAACGAGCCTCGGACATGTCGCTCTATCAGCAGTACCAGCAGAACGACGACTTCCAACTCAACTTCCGCTCACTCATCACCCGCCTAATCGGCAATGTATAAAGGTTACGTTTATGTAAAATTCATATATTTAGATATGGCTAGATTATCATTCCGAATCCTAACTGCAATATTGCTCACTTCTCTGCTACTTGCTTCTTGTAATGGCAGAGGTGGCAATAGTAGCTACAGCAACAATCCCGAGGCAGACAGCAGCGACTATGTTGCGGTGGCACCATCATATGATTACGCTCCACAGCAACAATATACTGAGCAGGATGATGAAGATTATGAACTGCCAGACCTGCCAAATTCCTCCAACTCATATGCTGATGGAGATGGCATGAGCGAAGAGGAACGATACTTTGCTCAGTTCTCAAACTTCGAGCCAAGCTACAGCGATAAGAAAGGTGTTGTGGTTTATGAAGGACAAGGCGACTACTACATCATTGAGACCGCCAGCGGCTATGTGATCGCAGAAAGATATTCCGGCATCTTGTATGAAGACCAAACTATATATGGTCGACTTCATTCCTATGGGTCCAAGTATTTCATTAACTTGAGCCGAGATTCAGAGGTAAAGCTCTACATTGAAGACTACATGCTCTCCCAAGAAAGTGCTGTAGAGTGGATGGGTGAGCATAACAAACTGAAATATAGCGACCAATCAAGCTACGATGAAGCCAACAGTGACTGGTAAACCCAATGGCACGATTTTTGCTAAAAATATTAAAACAAATTAACATAAAACATGAGAAAAAAAATACTTCTAGCCATTCCGATTGCGGCGTTACTCCTAACATTCATCGTGATGAATGTTGGTTGCAGCAACATCAATGCAGTTGAAGACCCACACTTCACAGATGAAGGGGAGCTTGTCGAAAAACCTGAATTGTTCAGTGTGAAACAGCCTCAACAGATAAATTTTTACATTGAGGTCTCTGGCAGTATGAATGGATTGTTTCGAGGCAACTATCCCACAAAATTCAAGAAAGATGTTTACAATGTGATGAGCCAACTCTCTCCAATGGGAAGTGAGATTAAAGTCCTTTCAAACGGTGGCTCCATTGATAACATTCTCACCATTCAAGAGTTTCAACAACATATGAACAAGGGTGAATTTGCGTCTAATGCATCCACACATGTTCCAACTATGTTGCAAACCATCATTGATGACATTGATTCAACCAAAACGGCTGTTCTAATCTCAGACATGATTTATAGCCCAGTTGGTGATGGTGCAGAAAAAGTGCTTCTGTCACAATATGGTACAATGGTTGCACAAATCTTCGGCAAAGCTCAAAAATCAGTGGCGCTGATTGCAGCCAAGTCTGATTTCATTGACAAAAATGGCAACACTCAAGTATCAGAATCTCCGTACTACTTCCTCATTATAGGCAATGATGAAGAAGTTGCCTTTGTAAGAAATGCAATTTCTTCATTGCTTGAACTCAATGGCTCTCTTATTGGCAACATTGAAACAGGGCTTAACTATAAACAGCCGGCCTATTCATTTGGAAGTTGCAAGGAAGCTTTACAGGTTGGAAGTAATCCTGCATTTGAAGGCTTTGATGATTCTGAATATTCTAACTGCAACATCAAACTTAAAATTGATTTAAGCCCATATCGTTGGCTGATTGCAGATAAAAACGCTTTCGAGAAATGCTTCTCTGTCAAATCAATATATGGCTCCACAGTGAATAAAAAAAATATTGAGATAAAAGTAGACAATTTCGACCAAAAGCAATTGAAACGCAAAGCAACTGCTATAGTTGACATTGAGATCTCAAATATGCAAACTGAAGCTGATGTCCTTGAATGGTTCGTTGACACGGACAGTATTGACGCAGATTATACGGAATTTGCACCATTCCTTAATGCTGCAAATGAGAATGACAGAACAGGCACATACTCTATGGAAGATTTCATTAAAGGTCTTTTTCAAGGTGGTGTGCTTAACAAAGTAAGCGATAAACATAATTATATTTTAATATCAAAAGTAAGTAGCTGATATGAAACTACATTATTTATATGGTTGGCTTGTCGGCAAAAAAGCTGCTTTTGTCAACACATTCCCAGAGGATTCTCCGTTGAGGCAACAAGCAGACGCTTTTTGGCGACATCTAGATGGCGGTACATGGTATTTTATTATCGCATTTGTTGTAGTGGCATTACTCTTTGCATGGTTCTATTACAAGCCATTTAACGAAACGCCAGGAAGACACTATCGCCCTAGATATTGGTGGATTTTTGGACTTGTCACAGTCATTGCTAGTTTTGCGACAACACTCGGTCTAGCTTGGATGATTGCAAGTCCAAAAATCAGAGGTTCGTTAAGCATTGAAATCGGTATTGCGATTGCAAATATGCTTTATTCTGCGGTGATGTATGTCATCTTTTCGGTGCTGTTCTGTAACAACGTGTTTGGCTCAACTAACGCATATAAAACCTTTAAGCTATAAGTCTTATGAAAAAAGTATTCGTTTTTTGCATAGGCGGAACTGGCCTGAGAGTAATGAAAAGCATTACAATGCTTATGGCTGGAGGTATGAGCACCAACGGCTATACCGTGGTGCCCATCATCCTTGACCCGCATTTGGACCTGGAAGAAAAGAAGAATCTTCACTCGTTACTCGATAGGTATATCAATATCTACCACCGCTCAGTTGACAACGGCTCTCAAACTCTCAATCCTCTTGATGGATTTTTCAATTCTGAAATCAGACTGTTGAGCCAATTAAACAACCAAAGCAACGACACACAACAAGTAGTTGGCAGCAAAGAAAAGTTTGGCTCATATATCAATGTCGCCAACCTATCGGCTAACGATATTAACAACTTGTTCGTTAACACATTGTTCTCTACCAAAAACTTGACA
>Ga0310691_10005353_pt1 | contig 14094 bp, 17 predicted proteins | sample 176DNAGHGlowgp2_FD_203887 | JGI IMG/M metagenome (GOLD analysis project Ga0310691, IMG submission 203887) | Sheep rumen microbial communities from Palmerston North, Manawatu-Wanganui, New Zealand - 1766 DNA GHGlow gp2 (v2) (version 2) | ecosystem: Host-associated > Mammals > Digestive system >... | reverse complement strand
AAAACCGGATATCCAGGAATGAGGTTAGTTAATCAAGCTTTTGATTATGAAGGAAGAGATGGATATTGGAGACCATCAAATTATACTGAAAATTATTTTGCTTATTCTTCAACACATGATTCAAATACTTTATTGGGTTTAATTAAACAAAAAAAGAAAAAGAAAAAAGAATATGAGATGCTTTATAGAATCCTTAAAGATGAATGTGAGATTTTAAATGTAAAATATGATGTAAAAAATGATAAAGATGCTGTGTTAAAATGTATTGAACTTATTCTTGCAAGTGATTCAAGAACTTCAATAATTGCAATGCAAGATCTTTTAAGACTTGACGATAAGGCTAGGATGAATTTCCCTTCTAGCATTGGAAGTCAAAACTGGACACGGAGAATTAATAAAAGAAATTTAAATAATAATTTAGATTTTATTAAAGAATTTTTAAAGAAAAATATTAAAAAATATGATAGAACTTAATACTGAAAATCAACTAAATTAATACTAATTTTTGCACTTTAAGTCGAGTTTTGCAGGCTTTTTCAACAATATTATGTAATTTATTATTTCAAAGTTAATAATCGAAATTTTAAATAGTGCATAAATTCTAAATTAGATTATAATTTTTAAGGTAGGAATTTTATGGGTAATTTAATTGTATATAAATCAAACACTGGTTTTACAAAAAAATATGTTGATAGTTTGGAAAGACGAGTTCTACCTTGTGAAGTTGTCGAAATATCAAAACTAAAAAAGAGTCAAATTAAAAATGCCGATGCGATTTTTTATGGTGGTCCATTAAGAAACAATGTTATTGAGGGATTAGATAAATTATTAAAACACGATAAACTTTTTGGTGATAAAGACGTGTTTGTTTTTTGCACTGGAGTTCAACCTTTAGATGCTCAAAAAAGACAAGATGTAATCGATGCAAACGGATTATCTTATTATCATGTTAGATTATATATTTATCCAGGTGGAATCGATTTTTCTAAGATGTCACCTTTAAAACAAAAGATGTTAAAATTTGGACTTAAAAAAGCTGTTGATTCAGGTCAAGCACCAGCAGGAACAACAGCCGAAATGATTGAGCAAGCATTATCTGTTCCAAGAGATTTAGTAAATACAGCTGAATTAGATAGAATGGTTGATGTTTATCATATGTCTAAATTAAGAAAGAAATCTAACAACATATAAGCGATTAATAGTCGCTTATTTTTTTGCATAATATTTGCAATATATACCCCCTAGAGGTATATTATTTAATTGAGGTGATAAATTATGGCAAGTTGTTGTGGCAAGAAAACTTATAGAAGCGAAGAAAAGAAAAAGAATATTAAAGATCGATTAAATCGAATAAATGGTCAAATTAATGGTATAAAGAAGATGATTGATGAAAATAGATATTGTAAAGATATCTTAATTCAATTATCCGCTGCTGAAAAATCATTAAGAAGTTTATCTAATCTTATACTAAATGATCATGTTCATAGTTGTATAGCTGATGGAATAAAAGAAGGAGATGAAACAATCGTTGAGGAAATCTCTGAATTGTTTAAAATGTTTTAATTATGGAAAAAATATTTAATTCAAACATGCATTGCGCAGCTTGCAAAGGAAATGTTGAAGCAAGACTTAAAAAATTGAATGGTGTAATTTCTGTTGAGGCAAATTTAGTTACAAATGTAGTTCGTGTTAATTTTAACGAAAAGGTTTTAAGTGAAAACGACATCATTGAATCTTGTAAAGAAATTGGTTATAAACTTGAAGTAATTGATGATGATGAAACAGCAATTTTAAAAGATAAAAACTATAAAAAAGATATTATTAAGTTGATTGTATCAGGAATTTTGCTCATTATATTGATGTTTTTATCAATGAGTCACCTGTGGGAAGGAGCAATTCCTGATGCTCGGAAAAATCCGATTTGGGCACTACCAGTTGTTGAGCTTATTTTAACTCTAGCTATTATTGGAATTTATTTTAATTACTATATAAGTGGATTTAAAAGTTTAGTCAAATTATCTCCAAACATGGATTCGCTTATCTTTTTAGGATCTTTATTTTCGATTATTTATTCAATTTATCTATTAATAAAATTATTTATAAATCCAGAAATCTATTATATTTATCATTCTCAAATGACTGCTACAAGTACATTAATGTGGCATAATTTTTTCGATAGTGCTGCGATGATTTTAGTAATTGTATCTATTGGAAAACTAATTGAGAATTTATCAAAAAGAAAAGCAAAATCAACGATTAACGAATTACTCAAATTGAGACCAAAATATGCAAATGTTTTAGTCGGAAAAGAAATAAAACAAGTTGAGACAAAGTATCTATCAAATGGTGATCAAATTATAATAAAAGAAGGCGAGACTATTCCAATGGATGGAATAATAATCGATGGAGTCACTAGTGTTGATGAATCTTTATTAACTGGTGAATCTTTACCAGTATTAAAAAAAGATGGAGATGCAGTAATTGGTGGATCTATAAATAAAGAAGGAACAATAATTGTTTTAATTAATAAATCTAAACAAGAAAATTTACTTAATAAAATAATTTCTTTAGTAATGGAAGCAAGCAACATGGACACAAAACTTACTAGAAAAGTTGATAAGGTTGCTAGAATTTTTGTTCCTACTGCAATAACAATTGCTGTTTTAGTTTTTGCTATTTGGCTAAGTGTAGATTTAATTAAAGGCAGTGTAACAATCGGAGATCATTTCACATCAATATTTGATGAAGCATTTACTTTTGGAGTTAGCGTTATAGTTGTATCTTGTCCATGTGCATTAGGCTTAGCTACTCCAATTTCACTTTTAATCGGCTCTTCACTTTTTGCAAAAAGAGGAATCTTAGTGAATAAAAGTGAAGCAATAGAAAATATGAAAGATGTTGATGCAATTGTTTTAGATAAAACTAATACAATCACAAATGGCGAACTTTCTGTAGTTGAATCTATTAAAATAAATGAGAATAGTAGACTTTTAAATAGAATTTATAGTATTGAAGAATTTTCAACTCATCCTCTTTCAAAAGGTATTTCTTCCTATTTAAAGAATAAATGTGAATTAGATAAATCATTTATAATGATAAATAACGTACCTGGAAAAGGAGTAAAAGGCGTATATAAAGATGAGAAAATTTTTGTAGGAAATATAGATTTATTTGAAGAAGATTTTGAAGGTGAAAATAAAGAGCAAATTGTTTCTACATTAAAGACAAAAATCGAAGAAGGATATTTACCAATTATTGGATTTACTAGCAATGAAGTTTCTACAATCTTTTTAATGAAAGATAAATTAAAAGATAACGCAAAAGAATTTATTGAAAACATTAAAAAGAATTTTAAAAGAATAATTTTACTTACTGGAGATAATGAAGTAATTGCTAGAAATATTGCTAATGAAGTTGGAATAGAAGAAGTTATAAGTAATGTAAAACCAAGTGATAAAGGTGAAGTTGTAGCGCAACTTCAAAAAGAAGGCTATAAAGTAATGATGGTTGGTGATGGAGTTAATGATTCTATTGCTTTAACTAAAGCAGATATTGGAATAGGTTTAGCAAAGGGAAGTGATGTAGCTTTAGCAAGCAGTGATTTTATATTAATGAATTCAAATTTATTCGATATTTTAGGCATAATAAAGATTTCAAAATTAATTAGAAAAAATATCACTTTTAATCTTTTGTGGGCATTTTTATACAATTTAATATTTATTCCAATTGCTGCTGGAGCGCTATCTGCTTTTGGTGTTATGCTATCGCCAATGTATGCGTCAATGCTTATGGCACTAAGTAGCGTTACAGTTTGTATCAATTCGTTAACTTTGTACCTTTATAAAAATAAATAAATTTTATTTTTAAAAACGTTATTTTTAAGCATATATTAGTTGTTAGATATTTTTTATCGTTTTATAATTTTGACATGGAAAAAGAAGGAATTAAAATTGTTACTAACAACAGAAAAGCTTCTTTTAATTATTTTTTAAGTGATTTTATTGAAGCAGGACTTGTTTTAACTGGGACAGAGATTAAATCGATTCGAGCTAACAAGTGTTCAATAAGTGATGCTTATGTAGTTTTTAAAAAGAATGAAGCTTTTATTTTAAACATGAATATAAGTGTTTATGATTTAGGTAATATTTTTAATCATGATCCTTTAAGAAGTAGAAAACTTCTCTTAAATAAAAGAGAAATTTTGAAATATCAACAAAAAGTCGTTAAGGAAGGATTCACAGTTGTTCCTACAAAAGTTTATCTTCGCAAAGGAAAAGCAAAAGTAGAAATTGCTTTAGCTAAAGGTAAAAAGTTATACGATAAACGTGAATCAATTAAAGAAAGAGATGATAAGCGCTCTATAGAAAGAGCGACGAAAAGAGGATAACGATGAAGAAAATGTCGATTATTTATAAGATGAGTTATAGTGCTCTATTCATTGCTTTAGGAATAATCCTTTCTCGTTTTATTTCGCTTCCATTTTTGTTTGGCTTGCCTTTTTTAAAAGTTTCGTTTTCTCCTTCAATTGTAATGTTTTCTTCATTCTATCTTGGACCATTATGGGGCTTTTTGGTTGGCACAGCAGTTGATGTTTTTGGGGCTTTGATTTATCCAACAGGTGGAGCATTTAACCCACTTTATACAATTGCTGCTTCTTTAACTGGACTTATTCCGTTTTTAGCATATCGAGCTATTAGCTATTCAAAACTTGATAATAAGTATCCAATTTTACTTGGAATTCTTATGGGAGCTTTAAATATTTTCACGATTGTATTCATGATTTTAAACGATTCAATTAAAAGCGAATCAGGTAAAACAACCTATACTTTATATCCTTGGATCAAATGGAGTGTATGTAGCGTACTTTTAGTTTTAAGTGTTGTTTTTGTCGTTGCAATGTTCTTTATTAAAAAGAAATTTGCAAATAAAAAATTCAATTCTAATTACAATGCTTTTGTTGTTGCTAGTAGTGTATATGTAACTTATTTTTTGTTTAAAATCCCTGTTGGAAGTTTAGTACAAGCTTTACTTTTGAATTGGAATTTTTGGATGATATTTATTGTTAGAACATTGACAGGATTTTTAACAACATTTGTTCATATTATTATCATCTGTTTAGCACTTGATTTATCTTTAAGATTCAATATGAAAGGTGCTTTACTTGAACCAACTTTAATTGAAAGAATTAAAGAAAAGAAGAATCAAAATTTGAATACATCTCAAAAAGAAAATATTTAATTATGGATGAAAATGAAAAGAAAAATATTGAAGAAGAAAATATCGAAAAACCTACAGTTATAAAGGAAAACCCTCCAAAAGCTGTATTAATTTTTATTTTTGTAGTATTAATTTTAATTATTGGAATTACAATTATGCTTTTCTTTTTATAAATTATTTTTGAAGAGACAGAAAATTATTAATCATTTATGATTATAATTTTTTATTTATCTTTTAATAAACAAATGATTATTCTATAATCATTAGTATGGAAAATGTTGAAGAAAGAAAAAACAAATTTAATTTGAAATTTTGGATACCATTAATTTCAGGCATTGTTGTCATCGCCTTAGGTGTAGTGGTTTTTGTTGCAATTTATGCTAGCGTTCCAAATCTAGTCTTAATTAAAAATGACTATGATGTCCTTAGAAATCCAGATAAAAAGGAATTAAAGAAGACAGATGTTTATTATTCGCCTTTAATTTCTGAAGATGCTGGAATTTTTGAAATCGGGACTAATTATGTAACACTTGATTTGAAGCAATTAAGAGATGATAATCCAAATTTTATTTTTGATACATATTACTTAGGTATAAATTTTTACATCTTAAGAAATCCTGGACTTGAAGTAGAAAAAAGAGCCACAACAGTTTCATGTTATATCGACGGTTCTGCTTATAAATTAAAGTCTGATAGTTTTTATAAAGAATATGATTCAACAATTGAAAAGATTGAGTTTTCTACAAACAATTTAAAAGCAAGAATAGAATTTACAAACGTTAGCTTTTCAAATGATGTTAACTCAAATAAATTTGATTTCTTTGATGTGGGTCTATATGGACTTAAGAAATAGGTGATGGTTATGGATATTTTAGAAAGATTTAAAAAATATATTGCATTTGACACGATGAGCGATGAGAATTCATCTACTTATCCTAGTGCAGCTAGTGAACTTGAATTTGGCAAAATCTTAGAAAAAGATTTGCATGAAATTGGAGTCGATAACGCTTATCAAGATGAATGGGGACTTGTTTACGGTCGAATTGAAAACGGTAGCGAAAAAACTATTGGTTTAATTGCTCACATGGATACAGCTCCAACAATTCAAGGTGGATGTACAAATACTAAATTTGTTGAAAGCTATGACGGCAAAGACATTGTTTTAAGTGAAAAATATACGACGAAGGTCGCTGATTTTCCTTTTTTAAGCGATTTAAAAGGAGAAGATTTACTTTGCACTGATGGAGAACATTTACTTGGTGGAGATGATAAAGCAGGTGTAGCAATTATTTTTGCTTTTGCTGAATATTATTTATCTCATAAAGATGAATTTAATTATAATTTAGCAATTTGCTTTACTCCTGATGAAGAAATCGGCATGGGACCAGCTCATTTTGATGTTAAGAAAATGAATGCAAATATTGCTTACACAGTTGATGGTGGTCCTATTGACAGAGCAAATTTTGAAAACTTCAATGCTGCTGCTGCAAAACTTGAAATTGATGGCGTTGGTGTCCACCCAGGATCAGCAAAGAATATTATGGTAAATGCAGTCTTGTTAGCAATTGAATTTAACAATTTATTGCCTCAAAATGCTATTCCTTCTAAGACTGAAAATTATGAAGGATTTATCCATCTTGAACATTTTAGTGGAGATGTTGAGCATGTCGAACTTGGCTATATTTTAAGAGACCATGATGCAGCTTTACTAGAAAATCAGAAAAAAACCTTGCAAAAAGCTGCTGAATTTATTCAAAATAAATATCCAACTTCAACAGTAAATTTGAAAATTCGTGATCAATATAGAAATATGCATGAATATTTCTTAAAAGATATGACGGCAATTGAAGTACTAAATAAAGCATATATAAATTCACATACTCCATTGCAATATGAACCAATAAGAGGTGGCACTGATGGAGCAACAATTACCTATATGGGACTTCCTTGTCCAAATATTGGAACTGGCGATTACAATATGCACGGAAGATATGAATTTGTTAGCGTTACACAAATGAAAAAGATGGTAGAAATCATCAAGGAATTATTTAAATAGGAGAAAGTTATGCAAGTTATTAATTGGGATGAATATTTCATGGGAATTGCACTATTAAGTGCTAAAAGAAGTAAAGATCCATCAACTCAAGTTGGAGCTTGTATAGTTGATGATGACCATAAAGTTGTATCCATTGGATATAATGGAATGCCAAGAGGCATTGCTGATAATGATTTAACCTGGGAAAAAGGAGAAGGCTTACATAGTAAATATTTATACGTTTGTCATGCTGAATTTAATGCCATTTTAAATATTCGTAATGGTAGTAGTTTAAAAGGTTGTACAGTTTATGTAACTCTTTTCCCATGTAATGAATGCACAAAAGCCATTATTCAAACCGGTATTAAAAAAATTGTATATCTTTCTGATAAATATGCTGATACTATTGGCATGCAAGCATCAAGAAAAATGTTAGAACTTGCTGGTGTCGAAGTAGAAGAATATAAAGGTAATTTTAAAGAAGTAATCTTGAAATGAGTAAAGCAATTGAAGTAAAGAATCTCTGTTTTTCATACGAAAAAGATGTTCAGTTATTAAAGAACATCTCTTTTTCTGTTGAAAAAGGCGAATACGTTACTTTAATTGGACATAATGGAAGCGGAAAATCAACCTTATCTAAACTTCTTTGCTATTTGCTTGAAGCTGATAGTGGAGAAATTTATGTTGATGGTATTTTAGTTAATGAAGAGAATTCATCTAAAATCAGAAAGACTATTGGTATCGTTTTTCAAAATCCAGACAATCAATTTATTGGTTCAACTGTAGAAAACGATATTGCTTTCGGACTTGAAAATAGACGAATACCAAGAGAAAAAATGCAACAAATCGTTTTAGAATATGCCTCAAAAGTTGGAATGGAAAAATATTTAAAGAAAGCTCCAGATGAATTGAGTGGTGGACAAAAACAACGTGTCGCAATTGCTGGAATTTTATCCCTCCATTCTCAAATTGTTATTTTTGATGAAGCTACATCAATGCTAGATCCAGAAGGTGTTGAAGATATTAAAAGATTAATTTTAGAAACAAAAAAAGAAAATCCAGAAATGACTTTCATATCTATAACACATGATATTGAAGAAGCTTATATGAGCGATAGAGTAATCATTTTAAATAAGGGCGAAGTCTATAAAGACGGTACTCCTGAAGAAGTTTTTAAAGATAAAAATGATATTAAAAAGATTGGTTTAGATATTCCTTTTGTAATGAAAGTAAAAGACGCTTTAAACTCAAAAAGCCTTCAAATCCCTAACGAAATTAAAAATATTGAGGAATTAAGTGATTATTTATGCAAATAAAATGTGAAAAAATAAAATATATTTATAACGCAAAAGATCCTAATTCTTATTATGCTCTTGATGATATTTCTTTTGAAATTGATAAGGGTGATTTTGTTGCACTTGTTGGAAAAACCGGCAGTGGCAAGTCAACTCTTATTCAAACTTTTAATGCTTTAATTTTACCAACTGAAGGTTATTCACAAGTTGAATATTTTTATGTAACAAGTGATAAAAAACTTTTTAAAGAAAAAATATCTAAACTTCCAAAAGAAGAAAGAAATGAAAATAAAAAACAATTTTTAATTAGAAAAAAAGTTGGAATGGTTTTCCAATTTCCTGAATATCAATTATTTGCTGAGACAGTTTTAAAAGATGTAATGTTTGGACCAAAGAATTTTAAAGTTCCTGAAGACGAAGCAAAAGAATTAAGTATTAAGGCACTTAAAGATGTTGGAATTCCTGAAAATTATTTTGAAAGATCTCCTTTTGAACTTTCTGGAGGCGAAAAAAGACGTGTTGCAATCGCTGGAATTTTAGCATCAAATCCAGATATTTTGATTTTAGATGAACCAACAGCTGGACTTGATCCAGAAGGAAAAAAAGAAATTATTAATTTAATAAAAGAAATTCATTCAACAGGTAAAACCGTGATTTTAGTCACACATGACATGGATGTTGTTATGGAATGTGCGACAAAAGTTGTTGTTTTAAACGATGCAAAACTAGTAAAAATTTGTACACCAGAAGAACTATTTAACGGGAATGATATTGAAACATACGCGTTAGAAATTCCTGCGTTTTATAAATTTAAAAAATTATTAATTGAAAAAGGATATAAAAAAGATATTTCCTCAATTAACAATTTTGATGAACTGATTTCGGTTTTAGGAGCACAAGATGAATAGTGTATTTGGAAAATTGACACCATTTAACACGATAATTCATCGTCTTGATCCTCGTGTTAAAATAATTTCTCTCATTGCATTAATGGTTATGTGTTTTTTGCCATATGGAAATTATGCAAATAAATTCATCATTCTTGGAGGTCTCTTTTTAATTATCATTTTTATAATGATTTTAGGAAAAGTATCTTTTTGGAGTTTTTTAAAATCACTAAGACATATGTGGTTTATGATGATATTTTTAGTGATTATATTCGCACTTATTCCTCAAGCTGGGGATGTGAGCGAAAAGCATGTAATGATTGCTTTTGAAAATGGATACACTATTTATTGGGAAGGTTTACTACAAACTTTACATATCACATTTAGATTAGCAATGATGCTTTCTTTAACTTTGATTTTAACTTCAACAACCTCACCAATGGATTTGACTTATGCATTTGAATGGTTTTTAACACCTCTCAGACTAATCAAATTCCCTACACAAATTATTTCAATGACTTTGTCACTTGCTTTAAGATTTATTCCTACGCTTTTAGGTGAAGCTCAAAAAATTATGAAAGCTCAAAGAAGTAGAGGAGTTGATTATCAACGTGGTTTCTTAAATAAAAAGATTAAAAGTGTAACAACTTTAATTGTTCCGCTTTTAGTAAATTGTTTTTCTAGAAGCGATGAACTTTCTTTAGCAATGAATGCTAGAGGTTATGAGCCTTATGAAAAACGAACAAATTACAATATATTAATTTTTGGATTAAAAGATGTAGTAGCAATTTTTGTTGTTCTTTTAATTGTTGGTGGTTTTTCAACACTTTGTTATTTTTCAAATAATGTTGAAGGATTTGATGATATGATTAATTTGATTTTTGGAGTTCCTACTTTTTAATGAGATACAAAATTATTTTTTCATATGATGGAAGTGATTATTTTGGTTATGCTAAACAACCAAATAAGAAAACAATTCAAGGAGAAATTGAAGGGGTTTTAGCGACTATTTTTCAAAAAGAGGTCGGTATTTTTGCTTCTGGAAGAACAGATAAAGGAGTTCATGCACTTAATCAAGTTGCTCATTTTGATCTAGATAAAGAAGTTGATCTAGATAAACTTTTAATCTCAATAAACAAATTATTACCTGATGACATTTTTGTTAAAAAAATAGAAAAAGTCGAAGAAAATTTTCATTCAAGATTTTCTGCAAAATCAAAAATATATGAATACGTAATTAATTTTGGTGAATATAATCCTCTTAAAAGAAATTTCGAATATAATTTTAAAAATATTGATATTGAAAAAATGAAAAGTGCTTCAAAACTTTTTATCGGAACACATAATTTTCAAAATTTCACATCAAAAGAAGAAGATGAAGAGAATTTTATTAGACGTATAGAATCGATAGATTTTAATATTCAAGACAATGTATTAAAAATTGAGTTCTTAGGTAATGGATTTATGAAATATCAAGTAAGAAAAATCGTTGGTGTATTGCTTGAAGTGGGAAAACAAAAAATTGATGAGAAATATATTTTAGAATTTTTAAATAAATCTGAAAGAGATATAGTAACTTTTACTGCTCCTTCTCAAGGACTTTATTTAAAAAAAGTAATTTATTAGCTTTTACTAATTCTTGAAGAATTAGTCTATGTAGTAGTAAAATATTCAAGTAAAAGGAGATTCTTATGGGAAGACATTTTGAAGTTAGAGCTGCCTCAATGGCTGCAACAGCTGCTAAAAAAAGCGCTATCTATATGCGTGCCTCAAAAGAAATTTACATGGCCGCAAAGAGAGGTGTTCCTGATCCAAATGCTAATCTTGCTTTAAGAGCTGCAATCGATAAATATAGAAAATCTTGTCCAAGAGATGTCATTGATAGAGCTATCAAAAAGGCTCAAGGTGGAGATGCAACAAACTATATTGAAGGTAGATATGAAGCTTATGGTCCTGCCGGAAGTTATTTAATCATTGATACTTTAACTGATAACTCAAATAGAGCTTTAGTTAATGTGAGAACAATTGTTACAAGAAAAGGCGGTCACTTAGGTGATGTTTCTTATAACTTTGAACAATTAGGTTTATTAGATTTTAAATATGAAGGTTCAGAAGAAGAATTAGAAGAACTTTTAATTCTTGGTGATATTGATGTTAGAGAAATTTCACTTGAAGACGGAATTGCTGAAGTTCAAGTTGAACCATCAGCATTTAATGATGCAAAAGCTTTACTTGAAGAAAACGGCATCAATGATTTTGAATATGCTCAAGTAACTTATAAAGCAAATGATGAAATCACTCTTGAAGGTGAAGATTTAAGAAAATTCCAAGAATTATTGGATCAATTAGATGATTGCGAAGACGTCCAAAACGTTTATCACAATGTTGCACTTTAATTAAAAAAAGGAGAAATTATTTATGGCAAAACCTGTTTATCATTTAAAAAAGAGACCAGAAGATGGGAAATGGGAAGTTTTGAAACAAGGTGGAGAAAAAGCTATTAAACTTTTTAATACCAAAGTTGAAGCTGAAGCATATTGTGCTAAACTTGCCGAAAATCAAGGTGGAACAGTTCTTGTTCACGCTTCAAAAGGCGCTAACAAAGGCAAAATTCAAAAAAGTAAATAATTATTCTTACGCTATTTAAAATTCTATTCTTGTAAAAGAATTGGTTTTAAGTTTATAATCTTAACACTGACTAATCAGTTTAAGATTAATAAGGGGATGTGGTTCAATGGTAGAACAGCGGTCTCCAAAACCGTTGACGTGGGTCCGATTCCTTCCATCCCCGCCACTTTTAAAAACGAGGCGACCTGTGACGGTCGTTTTTATTATATAAATATCATGAGATGAAATAGGCAAAACATAAACACAAAGGCAATACTATAAGTAGATGGGATGAAACTTAGAGTCATCTCTTTTTATTTACATTTTAAAAACTAAAAACGATTTATAAAATTAGTTGACTATCGGTCAATTAAATAATATTATGAGATTATGAAATACAACAACGTTTTTAGAGAAGCTCAATCAGCAGACAACAAAAGACGTATTATAGAAACTTCTAAAAAATTAATTTTAGAAAAAGGATACGATAATGTTTCAATTTCTTTAATTACAAAAGAAGCTGAAGTATCTAAAGGTGCTTTTTATATTCATTTTAAAAATAAAGAAGAACTTATTCCTTATTTAATTGATAATGTTTTTGGCGAAATTAAAGAAGAATCAAATAAATTAAACCTTAAAGAATCAATTGATTATTATCTTATAAATAGCGTTAACCACATTGTAGAAACTGGATTAAAAATGGCACAATCATGGTTTTCAGATTCTGCAAAAGGATCAATATATGGTAAAAGTAAAATTGATTACGATATTAAAGTTATTCAAGAATTATTATCTAAAAAATATGATGAGAATGCATCTTTAATTAAAGCAAAAGAAATAGTCTCAATTTATTACGGAATACTTATTTCATGGTGTTTTACAGATGGAAAAATTGATCCTAATGAACTAATAATCAATGCTTTGCAAGACAATATAAATAATATTTTGGAGGATTAATATGCATAAAGAAGAATTATTAACTATACCTTTTGGATTAGGAGATAAAAATCCTTATAACAAATATTTTACTGGAACTTCATATTTAAATGTTTTGCATTTAGATGGAGTTACAATTTGTAATGTTACTTTTGAAGAGGGATGTAGAAATTTTTATCATATTCATCACGCTTCTAAAAATGGTGGGCAATTTTTAATTGCTACCTATGGTAGAGGATATTATCAGGAAGAAAATAAAGATCCAATTGAATTGCTTCCAGGAGATTTTGTTTATATTAAACCTGGAGTAAAACATTGGCATGGTGCTGCAAAAGATAGCGTGTTTTCTCATATTGCTATAGAAATACCTGGAGAAAACGCATCAACAGAGTGGTTAGAAGAAGTCAATGAAGCAACTTATTTAAAAGCAAATGAATTTCATAAACAAAAGAAAGTAATTCAAAAAGCAGGCAGAGATCAACTTAATGAAATCGCTCCTGAATTTGCAAGATTAAATGATGATGTTTTATTTGGTGAAGTATGTACCTATGAAGCAAAATAGTGATTAGTCACTCTTATGAGTGGCTTTCTATTAAATGAAAATTATTTCCTATTAATTTAATTATTTTAATAATTAATTAATTTTACGTTAGTCTTTAATAATGTTAAAATACGAATTAGGATTTTAGAAAAGAGTCATTTATGAATAGCAAAGAGTTTTTCTGCGAATTTGGTAAAACATTTTATAAGATTGATGGGTATTATGCCGAATATGCTAAAAGAAGTGGTGTAAAAGAAAACCTATTGTGGGTTTTATATGCACTAAATGATGAAAAAGAGCATAGTCAAAAAGAGATTAGTGAAAGTTGGGATCTTCCACGAACTACTGTAAATACAATCATTAAAGAATTAGAAAATGATGGTTATATTGCTTTAAAACAAATTAAAGGAGAAAAGCGTGAACTTAATGTTTCTTTAACTGATAAAGGAAAAGAATATGCTAATAATCTTTTAAAAGATTTATATAGGATTGAAGAAAAAGTATTTAATGAAATTTCTGGTAGTGATTTATTAGAAAACATGAATGAATTATTAAATGAGCTTAATAAAAGGGGCT
>Ga0310691_10005351_pt1 | contig 14095 bp, 8 predicted proteins | sample 176DNAGHGlowgp2_FD_203887 | JGI IMG/M metagenome (GOLD analysis project Ga0310691, IMG submission 203887) | Sheep rumen microbial communities from Palmerston North, Manawatu-Wanganui, New Zealand - 1766 DNA GHGlow gp2 (v2) (version 2) | ecosystem: Host-associated > Mammals > Digestive system >... | reverse complement strand
TCTCGCTCATCACGCTGAAATATACACAGTCCAACTCCGTCTGCTATGTCAAGGACGGTCAGGCTATCGGTATCGGAGCAGGTCAGCAGTCGCGTATCCACTGCACACGCCTTGCCGGTCAGAAGGCTGACAACTGGTGGCTGAGACAGTCCCCGAAGGTAATGGGACTCCAGTTTGTTGACGATATCCGCCGTGCAGACCGTGACAATGCTATCGACGTTTACATCGGCGATGAGTACGAGGACGTTCTCCGCGAGGGCGAATGGCAGCGTATCTTCAAGGTAAAGCCGGAGGTTTTCACTGTTGAGGAAAAGAAGGCATGGCTCGCAAAGAATACCGGTGTTTGCCTCGGTTCGGATGCATTCTTCCCCTTCGGCGACAACATCGAGAGGGCAAAGAAGTCCGGCGTTGAGTACATTGCGGAGCCCGGCGGTTCTATCCGTGACGACAACGTTATCGAGACCTGCAACAAGTACAACATCGCAATGGCATTCACAGGCATTCGTCTGTTCCACCATTAAGCAGCCGTTGATAAAACCGTAGGGGCGGATATTATCCGCCCGGAAACCGGGTGCTGTTATGAACGGGTAGGGAACGGCGCCCTCGCCGTTCCCTAAAGTATGAACTGAGGGACGCCGAGACCCGGCGTCCCCTGCAATATTTAAAGGATATAGGGGTAAATATGATATGAAAAACAGGAAAATATTGTCGGCTCTTGCACTTCTCTGTGCCGTGAGCCTTTGCAGCTGCGGAGGCGGAAGCAGTGACAGCGAGTCCTCCGCTGCAAAAGATACTACAGCCGCCGTTACATCGGCTGCTGCCTCGACCGCTGACACTACTGCGGACGAGGACACTACAGCTTCCGCTGAGGCCACTGCGGAAAAGACTACGGAGGCTGAGACTACCGGCAGTACCGTTGAAATGATCCAGTACAAGACCGGCGACAGGCAGTTCAGGTTTGAAGTTCCGGATAACCTGAAGCTCGACAAGACCCTCCATGAAGAGGACTGCGAATACTGCTTCACTGCCGACAGTATGTCTATCATCGGAGTATCGTCCTACGGCGATATCCACTATACCGCAAAGGGCTTCATGCAGGAGATGCTCCCGGATTTCGAGAGCAAATTCACCGATGTCAGCCTTGAGGAGACCACGGTCAACGGTCAGCCTGCCATGAAGATGACCGCCTCAAAGGAAGCGGAAGGCACGACTGTTGATACGGTATACTACATAGTTCAGTACGGCAACGGCGAGCTCTTCATGCTCATGTATTCAACAACTCCGATAAGCTCATACGACCCTGAGCCTGATGTTCAGAAGATATTTGCTTCCGTTGAGTACAGGGGCGATGAGCTTAAAACTGAGACCGAAAGGTTCAGCAACAAGGCATTCAAGTGTGCCGTTGACGAAAAGCTGTGGATCAAGAGCAGGGACGATTACAATGTCACTGTCAAGTACAACCTTGTTGACAACATAGACGAATATACCTGCTCTGTGAAGATATCTGCCGAGAAGATCGACGATATCAATGAAAAAGCTGACAGCATTTACAATACATGGAAGTCCCACAAGCTGACGAAGAACATCACCAAGGACAATGCTCAGATACTCGGCCATGATGCACAGCATATCCGCAGGACGATGACTGTTACCGAGGTAGATGCGGTATCGGAATACTACATCTTCAAGGACGGCGATACGACTATAGCTGTTACGCTTGTATATGCAGAGAGCATGGAGGATAAATTCCTCAGCGACATAAAGCCTATGCTCGATACCTTTGAACTGAGGTAAGATGACAGCAATGAGATACAGACGTATTATTGCAGCGGCACTGTGCCTCACGCTGCTCTGCGGAACAGGCTGCTCGCTCGGAAAGAAGAAGGACAGCAGCAGTTCCGTTTCCGCGGAGATCGGATATTCATACAGCAGCAGCAAAAAGACCAAGTATGAGTTCAAGGACTTCACTTTTGAGCTGAGCGATGATTTCACCGTCGAGGACAAAAACACTTACCCTCAGGACGGAACGCCCTACGACTTCAAGTTTGCCGGAAAGGGCTTTACGTCCTTTGAGGTAAACGATTCGGCGCTCTCAAACTGTGACGCGTTCGTTTCTGCAAAGATGATGTACGATGACCTGAGCAATGACGACGATGAGAACAGAAAGGTCAGCGACCTCGAATGGGAAAAGCTCGACCTTCCCGGACTTGATGCCGCGTGGGTGCATCTTACCACTGAGCACGTCAAGGAGGGTATTACAGAGGGCGAGGCAGTCCTGTATATCAGCACCGAGGCTCATTACTTCAAGGTCTTGCTCTCATATGAGGATCCGGCTAAGAGACCGGAGATAAAGGGCCTCCTTATGGATATTGCCAATTCTGTGAAGTATACCTCAGAAGACCGTCTCCCCACTGAGCCGCAGACCTTCGACTGTGATTATTTCACGCTCACATACCCTCCGGAATGGAGCGTTAAGGAGACCAACGGCAGCAAAAATGATCCCAACAGCATCGAGTTGAAGATAGAATATGCCTATGCAAGGGACGAAGAACATTATCTGTTCCCGCGTCTGAGCATAGATGTTGATCCGCTGGACGAGGACAGCGATCCGGTGAAACGTGCGGACAAATCTGCGTCAGCAAAAAAGCAGTCGAAGTATGCTTACGATATTGAACGCGGACAGGACGAGATACTCGGCTATAAGGCGGAAACAAGCAGCTACAGGATGGATGCAATTGGCTTGAAGGGCACATACCGGAACTACTTCTTCTCCGAGAATGGCTGCCTTTACGTCATAACCCTCAACGCCAGAACGGATATTGCTGATACCCACAATGCCGAGCTGGAGGAGCTTCTCAAGGGACTCACTATCAAGAAGATGTCCGGGGAGGAGCTTGAAAAGCACAAACAGTCAATAGAGGCTGCAAAATATACGGAGCATACTATGGCAAGTGCCGGATTCACTCTTAACAGCAAATTCAAAGCCGGCTCAACGAACGGTAAATATGATTCAAGATTCTCCAATTCCGACGAGGATATGTACCTTTATATTTGCCGGAAAGCAGACACTGACTATAACGGTGCTTTCCAGGAATACTTTGAAAAAAAGTGCAGCCGGATAAGCTTTTCAAACGATCTTGACGGTGTTTACTCAAAGAAGGTCATACTCGGAGACAAAAATTTTGAGGACATTTTTTATACCGAGAAAGCTGAAAGCGGTGAAGAACCAAAGAAGCATTCGATATACCTGTTCGACCGCGGTGACGAGATATGGGAATTTGACATGAGCTATAATGAAAAGGACGAGGAAAAGGCTGTCGGCTACCTCGAGGAAATGCTCTGGACGCTGAAATTCGATAATTAGAACATAGTTCATAGCTGAGAAGTAAGAGCTGATAACTAAAAACTGATAAATAAAAGCAAACCACTGAAAGCAGGAGGAATACCAATGAAAAATGTATTAGTAGTAGGCGGAGGCGGCAGAGAACACGCCATTATCATGAAGCTTGCCGAGAGCCCGAGAGTAGGGAAGATATACTGTACTCCCGGAAACGGCGGCATATCGAAGTATGCTGAGTGCTTCAGTGTCGGTGCGACCGATGTTGACGGCGTTGTTAAGCTCGCAAAGGAGCTGAAGCCGGATATGGTAGTAGTAGCTCCGGACGACCCGCTCGTTCTCGGAATGGTCGATGCCTTGCAGGCGGAGGGCTTCATGACCTTCGGACCTAAGGCGAATGCCGCTATAATCGAGGGCTCGAAGGTCTTTTCCAAGGAGCTCATGAAGAAGTACAACATTCCGACAGCGTTCTATGAGGTCTTCACCGAGTCTGACAAGGCGATCGCTTATCTCAGGGAGCAGAACAGCTATCCGGCGGTAATCAAGGCGGACGGTCTTGCTCTCGGAAAGGGCGTTATCATCGCTCAGAACGAGGAGGAGGCTGTTACTGCTGTTCACGAGATGATAGACGAGCTTAAATTCGGAAAGAGCTCGGCGCGTATCGTTATCGAGGAATTCCTCACAGGTCCGGAGGTATCAGTTCTCAGCTTCACTGACGGAAAAACTCTCGTTCCGATGATATCCTCAATGGATCACAAGAGAGCTCTCGACGGCGACAAGGGACTGAATACCGGCGGAATGGGAACTCTTTCCCCGAACCCCTACTATACCGATGAGGTCGCAAAGGAGTGCATGGAGAAGATATTCATTCCCACTATGAACGCCATGAACGCCGAGGGACGCACCTTTGAGGGCTGTCTCTACTTCGGTCTGATGATAACTCCCAAGGGACCCAAGGTGATCGAGTACAACTGCCGTTTCGGAGATCCCGAGACACAGGTAGTTCTCCCCATGCTCGATGCTGATCTCTACGATATCTTCGAGGCTATTTACAATCATGAGCTCGACAAGGTGGACATAAAGTGGCATACCGGAAGCTGTGCCTGCGTTGTAATGGCAAGCGGCGGCTACCCTGAGAGCTATCCCAAGGGCATCGAGATGAACGGCTTCGACGAAAAGGGTCAGATCGAGGGCTGTTTCGTTTACCATGCCGGCACCAAGCTCAGTGAGGACGGCAAATTCCTCACGAACGGCGGCAGAGTCATCGGTGTTACCGCAAAGGGCACTGATTTGCAGTCCGCACTCGATAAAGCTTACGCGGGCGTTGCCAAGATAAGCTTCGAGGGTGCTCACTTCCGCAGGGATATCGGTCAGAGGGCACTCAAGGCTCTCGGTCAGGGTGAATGATATGCACAAGAAGCTTTCGCTGGGAATAAACTTAGCGCTTGCAGGAAATCTCCTGTTCATACTGTTCGGCATCATCTGCTACTGGTTCCAGAGCAGCTATGACCCGAAAAGCAGCTTTTCGGCATTCCTCGAAAAGGCAGCCTATACGACGCTTTTTGCAGGGTTCATAGCTCTTGGGGCAGCGGAGATCCTGCTCTGGCGGACAGTCAGAATGAGGCTCGCGGTGAAGCTGGCGTTTGCCTTATATATCCTCATGGAGGCGTTCATGATGTACTGCGAGCTGCATTCCTTCGACGTAATGAGCTTCTACGACCCGTATTCGATGAAGCTCGCGATACTCCACGCGATCCTTTCGGCGGCGGTATGCTTCGCGTTCGTGTACCTCGACCCCTACAAAACGCCCTATGAGGTCACTATAATAATATGTATAGGACTGATACTCGGCGGAATGTTCGGAAATCTCATCGGCGTCAGGGTATATTTCAGCATATTCATGAACGCGGTCGCTTTCTCGGCACTTTTCTTTGCGATAAGGCATATGCTCAAGCGGGAGGTCATCGAGATCGACTGCTACGGCGACAAGGCGAGAGTTGCCGAGTATAAGAGCGTTTTCTTCGAGGAAGAGGTCGATGACGACGAGGAGGACGAGGCTGTACAGGCGGAGGAGCCTGCTGAGGTGAACGTGCCCGAAAAGGAGGAGGAGCCTGCCGCGAAGTCCGAGCCTGAAAAGGAGAAGAAGGCTCCGGCTGACAGCAGGGAGAAGATCTCCGGCGATGCCCGTGAAAGGAAGCCGGCACAGGGTAAGAACAGACCTGCCGGACAAAGAAATAACAGAAAAAACCATCACAAGAAAAAATAATAACTGTAAATGACCGGGAGAAATGCTCGCCGGTCATTTGTTTTACACAACTGACCGTAATTTGCGGAGCTGACAAGACTTTAACTATTTTTGTCTAAACATAGTATGGGATTTATGACAAAAAAATCAATAACGATTTGTTGTTTTCTCCAAAAAATTTAAAAACGGTATAATTTTTGGAGCTAATTTTTAATAAGGTGTTGATTTTTTATGAAGAATACGGTATAATATATATGTGTTTAGCTGTTCCTTGCAGACAGCTGCCGGAGGATATTGTCCTCGCCGCGCAGCATCTACCCTCTTGCAGGGAACTTTCTGGGAAATCGGCTATGTCTCTGCCGTAAAGAGACAGCCGCGGTGGATGGCTGCGGTAAGGGAGATCATTATGGATATTACACTCGTAACGACTTCTTTCAACGATGAGGTCCACGGCTCCGAGAACGACCGCAAAACAGGCTGCGGCATCAATCTGCTCAGACCTGAGAACGTTACTCGTTACCGCCGTTCAGGTACTATGACGGACCTCAAGGATATAACCTGTGAAAAGTGTAAGGCCGTTCTTGCAAAGAGAATAATCAAATCTGATAAAAAAGAAATGGATAGGCTCATCAAGGAGGAAAAGCTCCGCGCAAAGAAGGGCATAGTTGATGACGGCATCGTTCCTCTCGGTAATACTACAGCGAAGATCACCAGAGACCCTGCCGAGGAAGCTAAAAAGGCAGTAGCTGAAAGAGAAGCCGCTGAGGCAAGAGCCGCCGCAGCTGCCGCAAAGAAGGCTGCCGAGGAGGAGGCGAGAAGAGCCGCCGAGGAGGAGGAAGCAAGAAAAGCTGCCGAGGAAGCAGAGGCGATACGCCTTGCAAACCGTCCCACTATCACCGGTACCAACGTGCCTATGGACGACAGCCTCGCACAGTTCGCTATCAACGTCCCCAAGGAAGAGAAGGAGCCTCAGAACGCTGTTCAGGACGATTTCCTCGCTCAGTTCGCTATCCAGAAGCCCCAGGACGAGGAGGCTTCCGAAGCACAGGCACCTGCTCAGCCTGACGACTTCCTCGCTCAGTTCGCAGTAAACAACGGAGTTCAGCAGAATGTTCAGCCGGCAGCACCCGCCGCTCCTGTACAGTCGGAAGAACCCATAGTGGATATCGCCAATGAGGACGATATCATGAAGATGTTCTCGATAGGCGGTCAGCCTTCAAATATCAACGGCTTCGGCGGCGCACCTGCCGAGGAACATGAGATCATCGACGTTGAGAGCAGTCATCTTTCACCCGCAGCAGCTCCCGAAGAGCCTGAGCCTGAGGTGGACCTCTCAACAGTATCCGAGTGGGATATGGTCGCAAACCAGATATTCGGCTACGAGAACGCTCCCCAGCCGGCAGCACAGCCTGTTCCCGAGGAAATGGACGAACTTCCGATCGGAGGCGCACCTGTAAACGAGTTCGCCGGCGATCCGGCTTCCGCTGAGATAGAGGATATCGCAGCTCCCGCATTCGACGATATATCGGTTCCCGAGCCGGCAGCTCCGCAGTTTGACGATATAGCGATGCCTGAGCCGGCAGCTCCGCAGTTCGACGATATCGCAATGCCTGAGCCGGGAGCTCCGCAGTTCGACGATATAGCAATGCCTGAGCCGGGAGTACCGCAGTTCGACGACATAGCAATGCCCGAGCCGGGAGTACCGCAGTTCGACGATATCGCAATGCCCGAGCCGGCAGCTCCGCAGTTCGACGACATTTCAATGCCCGGACCGGGTGTATCACAGTTCGACGATATCGAAGTTCCGCAGCTCAATGCACCGCAGTTCGACAATATAGCAGCCCCGGATATGAACGAAGATAATAATGAATTTGAGGAAATTGGTGAAGATAATATGAATAAGTACAGATACAGCACCCCTGTATTTGCCGATGAGATCAGGAATTCTCAGCCGACACCGCCGCCCGTTCAGCCCCAGCCCGATCAGCCGCAGGTCATAAGCGTTCCGCAGTTTGCAGGCTATGACATGAACGGTCAGCCTATCTATACATACGTACAGATGCAGCTTACCGGCTTTGATTCAAACGGTCAGCCGATATTCATGCCTATCCAGGGGCAGCCCGGCGTAACAGCTCCTATGGCTCCGCCTCCGGTACAGCGTCCTGCTCAGCCGCAGGCAGCTCCGGTACAGCCCAAGGCTCCCGTTCAGCAGGCAGCAGCTCCGGTACAGCCCAAGGCTCCCGTTCAGCAGGCAGCAGCTCCGGTACAGCTCAAGGCTCCTGTTCAGCAGGCAGCAGCTCCGGTACAGCCCAAGGCTCCCGTTCAGCAGGCAGCAGCTCCGGTACAGCCCAAGGCTCCCGTTCAGCAGCCCGCAGCAGCTCCGGTACAGCCCTCCGTTCCGCGCAAGAAGCCCCCTGTTCAGACAGGTCCTTATACAACTCCTACCGCAAATATCTCCAAGATCGCGGTAAATCCCCACAGCAAGTCCACATCTCAGTCGTTCATCAACGCTATCGCAAACTCCAAGAACTACGCTGACAAGAACCTCATCGAGACTCAGGGACTCAAGGCTAATGCCCCGCTTCTCAATTCTATCGAGGACGCTCTCTCCCAGATGGGCGATGACTCCCTCAAGAGACAGAAGTCTGCCGCTGCAACGCAGAATGTACCTGTATTCGACGAGTACAAGGGCGGATCAAAGCCTGCCGCAAGATCTTCCGCTCCCAGAAAGCAGACCGAGGAGCAGGATATCCGCTTCATGACCAAGGCTGAGCTCAAGGCCAAGAAGAAGCAGGATAAGATAGATGCCAAGTTCAAGAAAGATATCGCCAAGAGAGGCCTTTAATCATTGACATAGGCGGAGCAAACCGGAAACGGCTGCTCCGCTTGTCACTATACTATTGAAACGAGGAAATACAATGTCTTACAACGATATAAAAGCAGAGCTTGAAGCAAAGCTCACCGGCACAGAAGAGGAAAAGGACGCTTTTCTGCGTCAGGAGGCTGCAAAGTACGCTTCCGAGGGCAATGTTGACGGCTTTGAGGCTGCAAACGACCTCCTCCTTGCAAATATGCCCGAGGCTAAGCGCAAGGAGATAATCCGCATAACCCACGTTGACGGTGTCCGCCTCGATAAGCTCTACCTCCAGATAACACAGCTCATGAAGGAGAAAAAGAGCGTTGAGGCAAAATCGCTTGCCGAGCGCCTCTACAAGAAGATAACGGTCGAATTCAAGGAGACCGATACCGAGAAGTTCGTATCTCTCCGCAATCCCTTTGAGGACAACCTCTATCAGCTCCTCTACAAGCCGGAGAAGACTCTCCGCCGCGCACCGTTTGACTTTGCGGAATACCTCACCTCCTACGCCTACCTTATCCTTGAGACCGGCTCGCCGCTTGACGCGATACCGATACTCGAAAAGGCCATCGAGTTCAACCCGGTTGACTGCGGTCCGAAATTCGAGCTCGCCGAGGTATACAAGCTCCTGAAAAACCGCAGAAGATTGCAGGAGATAACACAGGAGACCCTCCACGTTGCCTCCTCACCGGCAGCTATTGCCCGCTGCTATGCGAATATGGGCTACTCGCTGACAGATGCAATGGAGTATGAGGACGCCGCTGCTTTCTATGTTGCAAGCGTTATGATGTACCCGAATGCCGCGATACCCTATGAGCTCCAGCACCTTGCTGACCTCAAGGGCTCGCCGATAATCCGTCCCGAGCACGAACAGGTGGTCGAGGTGCTCCAGAAGTACGACATGGAGCTCGGACCTCACCCGGACGTTGTTTCGGTATGTGCAAAGCTTTCCGCACATTATCTTCAGGAGAACGATATCCCGAATGCTCTCCACGCGATGAAGATGACCTATATCCTCACCCTTGACGAGAATGTCAAGAACCTCATTCTCAAGCTCGACCCCTCCGCAAAGAGATTGGCAGAGCTGAACGAGATCGCAGGAAAAACCGAAGAACAGAAATAACGACAGCGGCGCACAGTTTTTACTGTGCGCCGCCGCCGTTTTAAGGGTGGTTTATATGAAAAGTGAGGATGTCATATAGTATTGGAGGACTTGCGGTTTTCCGGGTCGAAGCTGCCGCCGTCCGGACGCTGACCGCCGTTTCTGCCGCCGCCGAAGCCTCCTCCGAAGCCGGACTGCGTTCCGATAAGAGATGTACCCTTTTCTGCGGTGAAGCTTTCCGCCTCAGTGCCGCCGCTGTTTCCGCTGCTCAGGTGCGTCTCATCGGTACTGCCGCTGAATTTTCCGTCCGTATAGAATGTATAGGTCTCGCCCTCGCGGATATCCGGGGAGCTTATGACGATATTATTGAACGATTTTGCGGAGGTGAAGCAGACTATCTCGCTGCCGTCGCTGCCGATAAGGGCAATGTTCGTGCCTGCGGAGTAGGTATTGGTGAAGGTCGCGGAAACCGAATTCTGCGTGGAATTTTTACCGGGATACTCAGCCATTGCCGAAGCTCCGGCTGCGACTAACGTTCCTCCGGTCACGGTTATTTCACCGTTGCTGTCGAGCGCACCGTTTCCGCCGTTGGACGAGCCGTCCACAACGGCAGTACCGCCGCTGATATTGAGGTCGCCGTTGGAGTCGATACCGTCGCCGTCAGAGTTGACATAGACGATACCGCCGCTGATATTAACGGAAACGCCTGATGAATATGAGCCCATGCCTCCCTGCGACGAGCCGTCGCCGGCGTTGATGCCGTCATCGGAGGCTTTTATCTCGGTAGTGCCGCCGCTTATGTTGACAACCTTGCCCTCAATGCCCTCGTAGGACTTGGTTATGTTGATCTTGCCGGAATTTGCAATGTCAACGGTCTCCTCTGCGTGGATACCGTCATCGCCCGCACTGATGGTGAGGCTGCCGCCGGAAACAGTGACGCTGCCGTTGGAGTGGAGGGCATCGTCAGCCGAATCGAGGGTGAAATTTCCGCCTGTTACGGTTATTTCGCTGCCGGCTTTTATAGCCTTTGTGCTGACGGAATCATCGGAGCTTTCGGAGCTTTTGTTATCCTTGCCGGAGCTGTCGCGGTCAAAGCCGCCGCCGAAATTACCGGGGTCGAAGTCCTCCGGCATGGAGAAGCTGCCGTCCTCGTTGGTGGGAATTTCGGGCATATTGTCACGGTTGAAACCGCCGCCGAAGCTGCCCTTGCCGAAGCCCTCGGGCATGGTTACCTCGCCGTCCTCGTTGGTGGGGAGCTCAGGCATATTGTCCCGATTGAAACCGCCGCCGAAGCCGCCTCCTCCGGGGAAGCCCTCACTATGCGTTTTTGTTGAATTGGCACTTCCACCGCCGGAAACTACGCTGTATTCGCCGTCCTCGGCATAGAAAACAGTGCTTGCCGAGAAGCCGTCGCCGGCGGAATTTATCGTGAAGCTGCCGTTTCTGATGTAGATGAAGCCGAGGGAGGTATCCTCGGTATTTGTTGTTTTTACGCCGTCGCCGCCTGCGTCAACGGTAACGCTTCCGCCTGCCGCCGCGAAGTAGTCCTTTGCCTTTATGCCGTGACCTGCGGCTTTCACGGAGATATTTCCGCCTGTTACGACAACATCGTCTTTGCAGCGGATACCGTTGTTGTTATCGGAAACGATAGAGAGCGAGCCGCTGCCGTTGAAAGTGAGGCTGTCCGCACTGAATATCGCCGCATCAGGGGAATCGCTGTCCTCGTCCGAAACGGCAGGACTGCTGTCCGTGAGCTTGTTTTCGGTACCCTCCGCGAGCGTGATGAAGACCTTGTCCGCGTCCTTGACATAGACCGGTGCGGAGGCCTTGGAGCTTACGGAAGCGCCGCTGAGTACGAGCTGCACCTTTTCGCCCTTTGCGTCAATGATTATCTGACCGTCGTCAAGAGTACCGGTAATGCGGTAAACGCCCTTTGCGGTGATAGTGACGGTACTGCCGTCTGCGGAAGCACCGGCGCCGTCGATAACGGCACTGCTGCCCTTGAGCTCGATGTCTGCGGTAACGCTGCCGTAGGACTGTTCGAGGTCGCGGTCGGAGAATATATCATCAAAATTTGTGGAAATGCTGGATAAGGTCTGCGCTTTCAGAGTGCCTTCCTCTGTGGTGACGATAGAAGCAGAGCTTGTATCGGAGCTTTCCGAGGTGGAATCGCTGCACCCTGTAACTGCTGCTGCGAAGGCAAATGCTGCTGTAAGGAAACCTAAGGATCGTTTGTATGCGCTGAGTTTTCTCATAAGTATACACCTCTCTAAGTTCCCATTCCATGCTGTGGTTTTTCTCTATGACTGTATTATAGCCTATGAATATGAGGATTTTGTGATAATTTTCCGAAACCGGGGAAAAAATTAGAGCAAAGGAAGGTGGAAAAAAGCTCGAAAGCGGACAAAAAACGGGACGCCTTGCAGTAATAAGGCGTCCCGGACAGTATATCCGTATGATAAAGCCGTCAGAAAAAGCTTTTGACCGTATTCAGTACAGGCGCATCGAATATCAGCGAGAACAGGTAGAGCGTCTGTAATATCAGCGTTATGGTCACAAGGGGAGTTGCCAGCGCGAGGGACAAGCCTCTCCGTGTCTGAGCCGGAGTTGTAGCCGGTATCTTGTTGCCGGACCTGAAAACGAGCAGCATTATTCCGCCGGTAAGCGCTAAAAGCAGGACGATCTCGTTCGCGAGTATCAGTGCCGAGCCCTTGAGCTTCAGCTCTGACATCGCCGTGCTGAATGAGTTCACAAAAACGTGTACAACTATTGACGGCACGATCGAGCCGTGTATCAGCGTGATGTGGGCGAGGAAAAGTCCGAGTGTGAATGCGAGCGTGAACTGCGGAAGATTTGCGTGAGCAAGTCCGAAGAAGAGCGCCGAGAAGAACACCGCGAACCGCTGATTTGCCTTTGAGAAGCAGTGCAGGAGCATTCCGCGGAAGAAGAGCTCCTCCGTTACCGGTGCAACGACGCAGGTGTATATCAGCATGACCGCTTTTCCGGAGTTCGTGACCGCGATGCCGTCCATGTCCATAACGTCCGTCGTGTAGCCGTATTTCGAGAAGATGTTCTCGGTCAGCGAGGCGATAAGAGCGGTCAGCATGAGCAGGAACACGCCTATCAGGCAGTACTGCGCCGCCTTTCCGGGAGTATAGTCCCGCGTTTTGTAAAGGTCGGAGCTTTTCGTGCCGGTCAGCCGCATTCCGAGCCTTGCGAAGCCGACGTTCGTGATGATGTAGACTATCATCATGATGCCTGCGAGTATCGACGAACGGTAGATGTACTTAGTCACAGCCTCCGCAGCCGCATCGGGGTTGACCGCGAAAACGAGCTTCCTTATCAGGAGGTATATCGCGGCGGTGATATAGTCCGAGAGGACGAAATGTGCGAGCATACAGCCGCCGCCGACCGCGTAGATGCGTTTCAGGCGTTTTCGTTCCTCAAACTGCGGGTCGAGGGGGATAGAGTAGCCGGGGTACTTTATCTGCGGCAGAACGTCCGAGTAGTCCGTCTGCGATTCGTGGTATTCCGTTGGATTTCCGAAAGGGTCGCGGCAGTCGGGTATCTGACTGCGTTCCGCCTCGTTCAGCCGGACATTGAGGCGGTATATCTCATGGTTCAGAGCAGCGACCTCTGCGCGGTGCTGTTCCGGACTGATATTTTCGGGCATATATGCCTCCTTGGGGTTAGTTTACATTTTTAGTTCGCAGTTCATAGTGCGTAGTGCTTAGTTAACATTGCGGCAGCTTTCTTTGATCAGCCCGCCGAAAGGCAGACACCGCAACTATGCACTGACAACTATGAACTAATAACTCTGATTTCGCCGTTCCCTACTTGGTTTTTATCTTCATAGAGATGTCGAAGCACTTTACGGAGTGGGTGAGTGCGCCGAGTGAGATTATATCAACGCCTGTTTCGGCAACGGCACGGATATTCTCTGCGGTTATATTGCCGGAGGCTTCGAGCAGAGCGCGTCCGCCTGCTATCTCAACAGCCTCAGCCATTTCGTCGCAGTTCATATTGTCGAGCATGATTATCTCAGCCTTATTTGCGAGAGCCTCCTCGAGCTCGGAGAGGGTACGCACCTCGACCTCTATCTTTACAGTGTGACCTATCTTGCTGCGGAGAGCAGTCACAGCCGCAGTTATACCGCCGTATGCGTCGATGTGGTTGTCCTTGAGCATGGCAGCGTCGGAGAGGTTGAAGCGGTGGTTCTTGCCGCCGCCGACCGTTACCGCATACTTCTGGAGAGGACGCAGACCCGGGAGTGTCTTTCTCGTGTCGGTGACAGCAGCCTTTGTGCCCTTGACAAGCTCAACGCACTTGTTGGTAGCGGTAGCTATGCCGGACATATGCTGGAGGATATTGAGCGCTGTGCGTTCACCCTTCAGCAGGGTAAGAGTGCTGCCCTCCATTTCGGCGATGATATCGCCCTTGTTGACCTTAGCGCCGTCCTTCATGAGAATGCGGAAGTCAACATTTCCGCCTGCGAGGTCGAAAACTCTCTTGGCGATATCAATGCCGCAGACGATGCCGGTGTCCTTGGCAACG
>Ga0310691_10005350_pt1 | contig 14095 bp, 11 predicted proteins | sample 176DNAGHGlowgp2_FD_203887 | JGI IMG/M metagenome (GOLD analysis project Ga0310691, IMG submission 203887) | Sheep rumen microbial communities from Palmerston North, Manawatu-Wanganui, New Zealand - 1766 DNA GHGlow gp2 (v2) (version 2) | ecosystem: Host-associated > Mammals > Digestive system >... | reverse complement strand
GTGCAACTGGTGCATGCAGGTGCAACTGGTGCATGCAGGTGCAACTGGTGCATGCAGGTGCAAGTAGTGCAAGCAGGTGCAAGTAGTGCAAGCAGGTGCAAGTAGTGCAAGCAGGTGCAACTGGTGCATGCAGGTGCAACTGGTGCAAGCAGGTGCAAGTAGTGGTTTGCGCTATGGTAGCACGCTCGCGAGCGTGCTACTCTGGCAGGAAGTCGCTCATTCGCTCCTCATAGACCGACCCATACTGCTGCTGGTTGTAGATACTCACGTGCGACCCTTTCGTAGTCCGGAACAGTTCGCGGTAGAGGTCGTAGATGGTGATGTCTGGATGGGCGGCAATCTGGCTTCGGAAGATTCGCGAGAAAGCGTTGCTCAGATAGACTCCCAAATCGTTGTCGTACATGTCGGCCTTCGACGTTTCATGGGCGTTGGCGGCGGTGAGCACCAGCACGTCGGGCAGCCCCTCGAGCATTTCGCCCCACTGTCCGCTGTAGCATGTCTCCAAAGCCAGCATCATGCGGTTGTACATTCGGGGTCGCAGTGAGTCAGTAGTCCCAACAACACCATCAGGCCCCACGCCCGCCATGGTAGCCACGATGTCGCGGATGCGCTGCTTGCCAAAAAACATTTTTGCGTCTTCGTTGCCCCAGATAGGTCCTTCACGGTTGTTGCCGTGTCCGCTCCAGAAGAAGAACACGTTGCTGGCTGCCGTGGGATGAATGACGTGGGGCAGACGGGGGCTGCTATGCCCCATCATGATGTCGGCGAGGTCGGCGGGCTGCAGGTCGCTGAAGTGATAGTCTACGACAGCTCCCCTACGCACGTCTTCGTCGACTGACTGTTTGTTTGCGCCATGGCCGCTGCTACGCTCTACAAAAATCTCGCCAGTAAATGAATTGCGCGAGTTGTCAGCCAGATTATCCTCTACGATGAGCACGATATGGTCGTCGTCGTAGCCGTGTTGGCGAAGCGTCTGATACATGGCAAAGGCATCGGCCTGGTGACGATAGTTTATCCAGGTCGTAGAGGGGCTGACGACCACTGCCCAGCGGTCGGCGACTTCTTGTAGGTCGTGGTCCACGGTGACATTGTCGAACACCTGCCCCCATTGCTTGTCCAGTTCCCAGAGGGTGCTTGAGGAGGCTTGCGTGCTGCTGCCCTCTGAGCTGATGTAGAAGATTGGCATGGCATGATAACCGTTCTCTTCATCGTACTCTTTGAGCCATAGCATATAGTTGGAGTTGAGCACTTTGGTGTGGCTCTCTTCATCGAATGTCAGGCTGCCGGAGGCACCCGTCACTACGAGCGGCTGGTGTGCGGCTATCAGCCTGAAGGCGCGAGCCAGGCCAGCATCATCCCATCCGCAGATGGTTCCCTCCTCGCTGGCCACTAAGCTGCGCATGTGGTCTGTGAGCAATGGGCCGTAGGGTTCAACCGCATACTTCACCACCCGTCCGGCCACAACGCAGTCGTCGCCGTAGGCATGCTGGCGGGCGGCACCAAGAGCCACGAGCGTCAGCGCGTCGTACATCTGCGAATAGCCAACCGACGAGAGTGCCCCGTAGCGTACCTCATAGTTTTGAATAAACCCATAGGCCGGAGCAGCCATGGGGGCAATACCGAAATGAAACCACAGTCCGTCATTCTGAAGTATTGTTTCTTCAAGGGCAGTGTCGGAGAGGATGGTATAGACCTGCACCTCCTTGCCATCGCTGAAGGTTTGTGCTGCCCACTTCCGCACCTGTTCCGTGACATCAGAAAAATCGTTCCTATCGCCAAGTGCGATGCACATTATTAAGCTGGCATGTTTCAGGTCGTCTGCCACTGTCTTGAGAAAATCGGTCAGATCGGTTCCTGGCGTATAGGCCGTGCTACCCTCGCCGGGCAAGTGGATTTGTCGCTCCGTAGCGTAGTAGCCAAACCAGTCGCGGAAGGATTGCCCATAGATGTCGTTACTATAGATGAGTGCCACGTCGCTGCCGCCCATCTCCGATGCCCCAGCCACCATCATCTCGCACTGCGTGATGTCGCTCTCAGTGAGGAACCAAGCATTCGTGCTGTGTGCGTTGATGCGCTGCAGTTCCGAGCTGGTGCACGAGGGCATGACCACGGGCAGGCGGTTGTTGGCGGCATAGGACAGGAAAATGGGGGCGTTGGAAGAGTGGTAGGGGCCGATGATGGCGTGACAGGTGTCGGCTCCGGCCTCGGGGTGCGTCAGGCTGTAGGCCAGTGCATCGAGATCTTCGGTGTCCTCGTCGTGGTAGCGCAGATTCAGCTCCACGCGGTGGCTGAGTGGCTGCTGGGCGTTGCTGATATTGTCCAAAGCCCAGTCGATGCTGTTCTGCCACTGCTGGCGGATGTCGGACGGCAAGACGACATCGACGTTCAGCGTCGTAACCTCATGTGGCTGAGGGGGGGCCTCGCTCACTTTGTCCTCGTCGCTGCAAGCGCAGAACAGCAATGCCACTGCGGCAGGAAGAATATAGTTTACAAGCTTCATTGTACTTCTTTATAAATATTTGTAAAAAGACTAACCGTGCTACCGCCAAAAATGTCTTCTGGTTTACAGTCGTCAGTACAATAGCCGTCCCAGTCGCCATGCAACTCCATGAGTGGCATTTTGGCTGTTGGCTGGCTTATCCACCTTTTCCCCCATTGTTCCAGGGCGCGGTCGAAGTGTCGTGTAATGGCGTAGCGATGTTTGAGACTGATTGGCTCGGCATCAAGTCTTAGCATGTAATACTGATTGGGGTGACTCGCCATGTAGAATTCTGCCCCACTGGCTGCTGCCCCCAAATCGGCAATGAAGCAATAGGGGATTCCATCCGTCAGGTATTCATTCGCAACGATTGCGCAGGCCTGATAGGCTGTTTTAAAGATAGTCGTCTGTGTATGATAGGAATACAATCCTCCAGCTTCATTGACGAGATTTGTAACTTCAGGGGGGTGGTGACCATGATTCACCTCTATGAGCGCTTCGACGATGCTGTCGCGACGCGGCACCAAGTCGTCACTATAGAGCCGCAAAACGCCCATATCGTAGGAGGAGTCATTGGGGTATCCCATCATTTCGTAGAATATTCTTCGTGATGCCTCAAAATGGCGGACAGCTGAGGCAGCTGATATGTTCAGTCCGTGCACGCGCCCTTCCATGCCGAGGTTGGTGGCCGCCGCGTTCACGTCGTCCTCATTCACCTTCAGCAGGAGCACCTCGTCAACAGGCTGGATGAAGTGCTTCAATGCTGCCAGCCAATCAACCATGAACGGTTCGGTGAGCACCAGCAGTCGCCGGCTGTAGGGTTTCCCGTTGATGGATTTATTCCGCGTCTCCAACATATCGGCCATCAGAGCGCGGGTATTCTTCGCATCGTTGGTGGCAATGAACTCGACATCGACGCTGTCGGCATCGTCGTGGCCAATGTCCAGGGCACAAAGGCCCTTCAGCACGCGGTCGGCATAGCCCAGGTCGCCCAGTTGGGAGGGCGAGAAGACCGTCAGCACCATCACCCGCGGCGACTGTTCAGCAATAGGGATGACAGGGTCGGGGCCGGGGCCGCTGCCGTCCTTGCTGCAGGCTGCAAGCAGCACCATGGTCAAAGACAGGTAAAAAAACTTTATTCTATTCAAGTTCGCGTTTTGTTTGAATCATCATTAGAACTCTGAGAACGAAAGGGGCATGAGGTTGACTATACCATCCATGACGTAGACGCACCTCTGCCCGTAGAGGAGGAGGCGCAGGGGGCGGTGGTAGCGCGTTTCGGTCTCGATGATGACCTGCCGACAGGTGCCGCAGGGCGACACTGGCTCCTCAGTGAGCTGCCCGTTGGTGCCCCTTGCGGCCACTGCCAGCATGACGGGGGCCACGTCGGGCTGCTGCGCACCGGCAGCGAAGAGGGCGCTGCGCTCGGCACAGAGACCGGCGGGAAAGGCGGTATTCTCCTGGTTGCAGCCAAAGAACGTAGTGCCGTCGGCTAACAGCAGTGCGGCCCCCACGTGGAAATGGGAGTAAGGAGCATAGGAACGGTTGGTGGCCTCGATGGCCTGGCGCAGCAGTCGCTGCTCGTCGGAGGTCAGTTCCTCCATCTGACACTCGTAGATGGAAGGGTGGATGTCAAGTTGTTTCATAGTTTGGGTTTTAAGTATTGTCCGGTGATGCTATCTTTGCATTTCGCTATCTTCTCAGGCGTGCCGGCACAGACCAATGCGCCGCCACGGTCGCCGCCGTCGGGGCCGAGGTCGACAACGTGGTCGGCCTGGCGTATAACGTCAAGGTTGTGCTCAATGATGACGATGGTGTGGCCACGCTCAATGAGGGCATTCATGGCTGAGAGCAGACGGCCAATGTCGTGGAAATGGAGGCCGGTGGTAGGCTCGTCGAAGATGAACATGGTGGGTTCCTGCCGCTCCTGACCGATGAAGTAGGCCAACTTCACACGCTGGTTCTCACCGCCGGAGAGTGTAGAGGAACTCTGTCCGAGCTTGATGTAGCCCAGGCCGACGTCGTTGAGCGGTGTCAAACGCTTCACGATAACCTTCTGATTGTGAGCGCCGAAGAAGTCGATGGCTTCGGAAATGGTCATGTTTAAAACATCGTCGATGTTCTTTCCTTGGAAGCGCACGTCGAGAATGTCGCGCTTGAAGCGGTGGCCGTGGCAGGACTCACACTCCAAGACGAGGTCGGCCATGAACTGCATCTCGACGGTGATGGTGCCCGCGCCCTTACACTCCTCGCAGCGGCCGCCATCGGCGTTGAACGAGAAGAACTGGCTGGTGAAACCCATCTGCTGAGCCAGCGGCTGCTCGGCGAAGAGGTCGCGTATGGCATCGTAGGCCTTGACGTAGGTGGCAGGATTAGAGCGTGTGCTCTTGCCAATGGGGTTCTGGTCGACAAACTCAATGTGCTTGATGGCATCGACATCGCCACCCAGTCCGCCATATTCGCCCGGCGGGTCGAAGACTTCGCCCAAGTGGCGTTTCAGGGCCGGGAAGAGGATGCCCTTGACGAGGCTCGACTTGCCAGAGCCGCTCACCCCGGTGACCACGGTCATGACGTTCAGCGGTATGCGCACGCTGATGCCCCTTAGGTTGTTCATACGGGCATCCTTCACCTCTATATATCTGTTCCACGGCCGTCGGCTCTTCGGCGTGGGCAGACTGTCGCAGCCCGACAGATAGCGCAGGGTGTAGCTCCTGGTGAAAGCAGGATCAGCCGGCAGCGCGGAAGGAGCAGCAGGAGCAGGCTTCCTGGAAAGGCCAAGCAGGCCGAGCAGGCCTGATTTCCCTGAGGAGTCCGTTTTTTCTGACGGAGCAGCCATTTTCGGCACGGGTCCAGCATAAACAATCTCGCCGCCGAGGCGACCGGCATCGGGGCCTACATCTATTAAATAGTCGGCGGCACGCATAATCTCCTCGTCGTGTTCAACCACGACCACGGTGTTGCCCAGCGCCTGCAGCTCCTTGAGCACGTGGATGAGGCGGTCGGTGTCGCGGGAGTGGAGGCCGATGCTCGGCTCGTCGAGGATGTAGAGAGAACCCACGAGACTGCTGCCCAAGGAGGTGCAGAGGTTGATGCGCTGGCTCTCGCCGCCCGACAGGCTGTTCGACAGGCGGTTGAGGGTGAGATAGCCCAGCCCCACATCGAGAAGGAACTGCAGACGACTGTTGATTTCGGTCAGCAGCCGCTTGCCCACGCTGGCATCGTGGTCGGAGAGCTGCAACTGGGCAAACCACTCCTTCAGCCTGACCACGGGCATCTGCACCAGGTCAGTAATGCTGCGCCCCCCAATCTTCACATAGCTGGCCTCAGGCTTCAGGCGTGTGCCGTGGCAGATGGGACAGGTGGTCTTGCCACGATAGCGGGCCAACATCACGCGGTACTGAATCTTATACTGGTTCGCCGTCACCGTCTTGAAGAAAGTGTCGATGCAAGGCTTCTCATCCGTGTGACGGTCGCTGGGCAGACCGTGCCACAGCCAGTCCTTCTGCTGCTGCGTCAGGGCGTAGTAGGGCTGAAAAATGGGGAAGTTGTCCAAGGCGGCATGGGCAATGAACCAGTTCTTCCACTCGCCCATCTTCTCGCCATGCCAGGGCACGACGCAACCGTCGTAGACAGAGAGCGACGTGTTGGGGATGACGAGGTGCTCGTCGATGCCTACAACCTTGCCAAAGCCTTGGCACTCTGGGCAGGCCCCTATGGGCGAGTTGAAGGAGAAGGTCTGGTCGGTGGGTTCCTCGAAGGTCATGCCGTCGGCTTCAAAGCGGGTGGAGAAGTCGTAGCCGATACCCGACGGCAGCACCATCAGGCGCAGCTGCCCCTGTCCTTCGTAGAAGGCCGTCTCGGCAGAGTCGACAAGGCGGGCAATGGCATCCTTAGAGTCGTCGGCCGAGAGACGGTCGATAACGAGATAGAGGTTCGCCCCGGAAGGTCCTGCGCCTCCTGTTGTCCTTGAAGGGACTTCGGCCGACTCGTCAGCAGGCAACGCCCCCAGATAATCATCGATGCGGACGATGGCCGCCTCGCCAGAGGCAAGACGGGGGGCCGCAGCTTCTGCCGGCACATAGATGCGGCTGTAGCCCTGCAGCAGGGCGGCTTTCAGCTGCTGCCCCACGCTCCGCCCCTCGGGCACCACCAAGGGGGCGAGGATGACGAACTTCGTGCCCCGCGAGAACTCCAGCATCTTCTGCACCACGTCCTCCGTGCTGTGCTTCTTCACCTCCTGGCCGCTAATGGGCGAGAAGGTGTGACCGATGCGGGCATAGAGCAGTCGCAGGTACTCGTAAATCTCGGTCGAGGTGCCCACGGTGCTTCGCGGGTTGCGCGCAATGACCTTCTGCTCGATAGCAATGGCAGGCGGTATGCCCCTGATAAAGTCGCACTCAGGCTTGTTCATGCGCCCCAAGAACTGGCGGGCATAGCTGGAGAGACTCTCCACGTAGCGCCGCTGCCCCTCGGCATAGAGGGTATCGAAAGCCAGCGACGACTTGCCCGAACCCGACACTCCGGCAATGACGATGAACTGCCCCTGCGGCAGGCGCACGTCCACATTCTTCAGGTTGTTCACCCGTGCGCCCTTTATCTCAATATATTCCTCTGCTTGCTTCATGCCTGCAAAGGTACTCATTTAAGGGCAGAATGCAAAATCTTTTCCGCACTTTTTTCCGCACGAAGCCGCAAAGAACATAGTAAGAATTTCACTCACGCATGAATCCATGCTCTGGCCAGTCGGACACGCCATCACCGTCAAGTTTCAGCTCTCCATTCTCATCCTCTACCAAGAACATGTAGCCTATGCCTTTGTTTTTACGCTCATTGGTCATGTTCAAGGTTACCCAGTAATGAATTTTCCCATCCCCGGCTTCCATCTTTTCAACCGATTTTATCTTATAGTCAACAATACTCTTATGCTTATAGGCAATCTCTTTGATGATGTGGCTCGCACGACCGGGGTTTGGCTCAAGCATCAGCTGGCTATAGCCTTCGGCATCGCCGTTTATAAGACACCCCATGGCTTTCTCAACAACGGCCTCGGGGCTGTTACCTCCGCAGCTCACCATGCCTGCAACCATGAGCAGGCAGCATACTGCTGAAATAAAATACTTTTTCATTGTTCTCTGTTATTTTGGATTTGACCTATTTCTCTCATGTATTAAAAAAAGATTTCTTATAATGCTGTGTCAGGTCTTTATTCTTTATAATATATAATCATTTCAATCTTGGCCGCAGGTTTGATGTCGGTCAGCTTCGACGGTGTATCCACGCCGCTAACAAGCCCACTGGCGGGAATGTGGTATTCCCAGTGGCCATTGCGGGCAAAGGTAGTGCCGGTGTACCACGTCTCCCACTCCATGCGCTTCCTGGAGAACACATCACGTGCCGGGCAGCCCACTGAGAAGCCCTCGTCGGTCTTGATGAACTCCGAGCCCTTCATCAGTACTATCGAAGTAAGCACCTTGTCCACAGCATAAGCCTGGAAGATTTCCTTGCCGCCTTTGTAGAAGTGACAACGCTCCTCAGTCCAAGAGCCATCCATTTCGTTTTCTATCTCCTCCTTGGTATATTTGTAGCTGTCGTAAAGGCCGGGCACCGACTTGGGCAGCGAGGCCACCGTCTGGCCGACGCGGATGGGGCCCAACTTCCCGGCTTCGAGCTTGAAGTCAGTGGCGACAGCGGCAGTGGGCGCATTTCCGGGCGTGTTGGTCAGCGTGACCACACTGAGGCTCACCCACCCCTTCTTGTCATTGCCCAGGTCCACCTGGCACCAGCCGTCGAACTCATCGATGACGAGCAGCGTCTGGCCTGCCTTCAGCTCACCCAGCTTCTGCGCCGTGGTGCTGCGGCCGGCACGGATGTTGATGGCGCCGCCGCTCTTCGACTTCAGATATTTCGGCTTCGTGGGGTCCAGCTTGGCATGGGCGTTGATATACAGCCGCACATCGCCATAGCCCTTTGTGCGCTCGGCAATACGATCCTTATCATAATCACCGAGGGCAGAACGAAGGCCGTCAAGCAAATCTTTCTCTGTATCGGCATAGGCTCCAACGGGGATATACGACCCAGTCCGTCCAGGTTCAGTGAAACACTTTTCCTTGAACAAGGGATGGTCAGCGGCCAGGCCTGTCAATGAGACAATGGCCATGTTTCCCTCTCCTACCCTTTTCAGGCCCACCTTAGAGGCGACACCATTGGAAGTGGCGATGTCGAAATAGTAAACGCCGTCACCCATATTGTTTTTCATGCCTTTGCCGGCGTATGTCAGGAAACCAGAGACAATGGTCTTATCAGTCTTGTTGTCCTTCACATCAATGGAGCCGCAGTCTTTCCGGCCATTATTCTCGCTGTTAGGCTCAGTGACACGCTTCACCTCCACGTAGATGGAGTATGGCCTGTCTTCCACTATGCCGGGGTAGTCGTTCATCCAGATGTTTTCCGGATAGGCGGCATCTGTACTCTGCGCCGCCATGTTCATGCTCACTGCTGCCAGTAAGGCAGCAGCAGAAAGAAGTTTTCTTTTCATCTTGTTATTTTTTTATTAGAGAAATCTGTTTTCTTATTTATTAGTTATCGTTTAACGGGAACATCGTAGAAGCGCAGATAGGAATCCTCGAAATAGCGGGTGTCGCTCTCGCAGCCCATGATACAGGTGATGGCCTTGGCCGTCTGGCTGAAGCCACGGGCCACCACGGCACCTTCGACGCTGGCTCCTGCAGGCAGGGTGATGCTGTCGATACCCACCCAAGGCAGGAAGGAACTGATGAGGATAAGGAGCGTTGCTCCGATTTGGATCCATGATCCTTTGGAAAGTTGTCTTGTTTGCTGTTCCATAATTTTTGAAATAGTTATAGTTAATAAATAATGCTGCAAAGATAGCTGTTTTAAGGAGAATGCGCAATAGCTGTTTTCCGTCATATTTTACATACTAAAAAGCACACGCATCAAAGAAAAAGGCTACTATCCTTGGCACTTCATTTCCTTTTTTGTACCTTTGCCCTCAAATTCCACACACAATGAGGCTACTCATTTCTCGCGTACATACTCATATATTGTGGCTGATTCACAGCAAGTTAACACACCCGGTAGCGCGTGTAGCGCCTTTTTTTCACAAAGCCTTATTATAATATAAAGTTGATTTCTCTACAGGCGCTTCAACACCAGCAGCAGATGATCCCACACCATCTGGACGGTGGGAATGAGCAGACGCTCGTCGGGGGTGTGCACATCGCGCAGCGTGGGGCCGAAGCTCACCATGTCGAGCTGCGGATAGCGCTCAGAGAAGAGACCGCACTCCAGACCGGCATGGATGCCACGCACGACGGGCTGCTTGCCGAAGAGTTCCTTGTAGCAGCCGACGACGGTGTCGCGCAGCTTGCTGTCAGTGCGCATCTTCCAAGCGGGATAGCCATCGGACGACCAGGCTTCGGCACCGGCCAGCTGGAAGGTGGCACGGAAGGTGGCGCACATGTTGTCGAGGTTCGACATGACATTGCTGCGCTGCGAGGAGAGAATGTTGATTTCCGTCGCCGAGGTGTGGACGGCGGCAATGTTCGACGAGGTCTCCACCATGCCGTTGAGGGCAGGGTCCTGACAGATGGCGTAGACGCCATTGTCTACTGCCTGCAGCGCCCAAACGAAGTGGCGGCCCGTCTGCTCGTCGACGACCGTCTCGGCCTCGGTGCTTTCCATCGTCCACACCATCTGCGTGTCGGTGACGTGGAACTCGTCCTCCACCTGCGCGCTGAAGACGTTCCAGTCGGCCTTCACGCTCTCCTTCACCGCGTTGGGCACGGCAATGACGAACTGGCCGTCGCGGGGAATGGCATTGTGGAGCTTGCCACTGTGGAACTGAGCCAGGCGCACACCGTCGTAGCGGTTCATGGTCTGGAAGAGGAAGCGGCCCAGCAGCTTGATGGCATTGGCACGCTTCTTGTTGATGTCGTCGCCAGAGTGACCACCTGTCAGCCCCTTCAGCTGTGCGGCAAGGAAGAAGCTGCCGGCAGGAGCCTCTTCACGCTGGAAGGTGAAGCGGGCCTGCGTGTTGCGACCGCCGGCACAACTGACGAAGATTTCGCCCTCGTCCTCAGAGTCGAGGTTGATGAGGTAGTCGCCAGTCATGAAACCGGCTTTCATGCCCTCGGCACCGGAGAGCCCCGTCTCCTCGTCGCGGGTGAAGACGCACTCCAAGGGGCCATGCTCAATGTCGTCGGCCTCGAGGATGGCCAGCTCAATGGCACAGCCGATGCCGTCGTCGGCACCCAAGGTAGTGCCTTTGGCACGCAGCCACTCGCCGTCGACGTAGGTCTGAATGGCATCACGGTCGAAGTCGAACTCTACGTCGACCAGCTTGTCGCACACCATGTCCATGTGGCTCTGGAGAATGACGGTCTTGCGGTTCTCATAGCCTTTAGTGGCAGGCTTGCGGATAAGCACGTTGCCCGTGGAGTCGACCTTCGTCTCCAAGCCGTGGCTCTCACCCCAACCTTTGAGGTATTCAATCATCTTCTCTTCACGCTTGGAAGGACGTGGAATACTGTTAATCTTTGCAAACTGCTCAAACACCGAAGCAGGTTTTAACTGGTTTTTATTCATTTTTAATGCTTATTATTAAGTGATTCCGATTAAAATGTTTAACTTTGCACCCGCAAAAGTAATAAAAATGATTGAAAAAATCGTCATCATCACGTTAATAATTGCTATAGCCATAGCATTTTTATGCGTAAAAGTGATTTTCAGGAGGAATGGAAGCTTCACTTCGATGCATATCCACGACTCTGCAGCCATGCGCGAGCGTAACATTCACTGCGTGCTCGACCAAGACCGCGAGATGAGGCGAAAGAGCCAACTGGCCGTGAAAGAAAAGTCAAATACATAAACAATTAACAAAAAAAATGGAAAAGAACATTTTAAAGACAATTACCCTGGTGGCCATCGCTTTAGTCATGGCCTCGTGCAACAAACAGCCCTCAAAGATGGACGGACAGGCCGCCGAGGCCGATGCCGCACAGGGGCTGCGCATTGCCTACGTGGAAGTAGACTCGCTGGTCAATAACTACGAATATGCCAAGCAGATGAACGACTCGCTGGAGAAGATGAGTGCCAATGCCACCAACGTGCTGAGCAACAAGGACAAGGAGCTGGAGCGCTCGTACAACAGCATACAGACGAAGCTGCAAAACAACGGCTTCACCAGCGAGCAGCAATATAAGAACGCCGTGGCCGCCTTCGAGCAGGAGCGCAACAACCGCGTGGCCTTGGAGGCCCGCCTCAGCAACGAGCTCATGCAGAAGCAGGCCAACTTCACGAAAACGCTGCACGACAGCGTGAACAGCTTCCTGGCCGACTACAACAAGGACAAGAAGTACGACATGATTCTGCGCACGGGCATGGCCAACGAAGTAATCCTCTATGCCGACAAGAAATTCGACATCACGCAGGACGTCATCAACGGCCTGAACCAGAGATACAAGAAATAAATGACAGAAGGAAAGAAGAGTAGGAGGAAAGGAGTATGACACTCATCATCGTACTGATGCTTGTGTTCAGCTACGTGCTGATAGCCACCGGCCACCTGACGGGGGTCAACAAGGCGGCTATCGCCATGTTCCTCGGCACCATCAGCTGGGTGGTGTTCGTCATCTGGGGCGACGACTTCGTGCAGAGCCAGCATGCCGCAGAGTATGCCGAGTTCCTGGCCGGCGATGCCTCGACGAGCAAATCGGTGAAATACTTCATCTACGACCACCTCTTCCTGAAATATGTAGGACGGGCGGCCGCCATTGTCATGTTCCTACTGGCCACGATGAGCATCATCGAGATCCTGAACAACAACGGCTGCTTCGACTTCATTAACGAGTGGATACGCACCCGCAACTCCAAGCGGCTGCTGTGGACCATCACGCTGGCCACCTTCGTGCTGTCGGCCACCCTCGACAACCTGGCCACGACGATGCTCATGCTGGTCATGATGCACAGCAACGTGAAGAGCCGCTCGCAGCGAATGCTCATCGGCTCGGCCATCATGCTGGCGGCCTGCTGCGGCGGATGCTTCACCGTCATCGGCGACTGCACGGGCCTGCTGCTATGGGGCGACGAGGCCGTCACCGCCACCCGCTTCTCCGCTTTCCTCGCACTGCCGGCCTTAGTGGCCTGGATAGTGCCCACCATCCTCATCAACCGCGAACTGCCCGACCGCTTAGACATTGAGTGGCAGATGGCCCCCTATAGAGGCGACGACACCCGGCTGAACCGCTGGCAGCGGCTGCTCATGCTCATCGTGGGCATCGGCGGACTGTGGTTCGTGCCCACCTTCCTCAGTCTGACGCGTCTGTCGCCCTTCCTCGGCGCACTATGCGTGCTGTCGGTGCTGTGGGTGGTGAACGAGGCTTTCAACCGCAAGCTGATGAATGCCGACCAGATGTCGCAACGCCGATTCCCACGTGTGCTGCAGTACGGAGCCATCCAGCAGATGCTCTTCGTCATGGGCATCATGCTCGGCTTCGGGGCCGTGGCAGAGACGGGAGTGCTCACCACCATCGCCGAGTGGGTGGAAGGCACTATCGGAAACGTGTGGCTCATCGGCTTCATCTCAGGCTTGCTCAGCAGCCTCGTCGACATGTTTACCATTGCCCTCTCCGACATTTCCATCGCACAGTCGCTGCACCATGCAGCAACGGCGACGGGCGACTACGCACAGAATGCCCCCTTCTGGCTCATCACCGCCTACACCACTGCCGTGGGAGGCTGCATGCTCTGCATCGGAAGCGCATGCGGCATCGCGCTGATGCAGATGGAGCATATCCACTTAGGCTGGTACTTCAAGCGAATAGCACCGAAGGTGCTGGCAGGATGGCTGCTCGGCATGGCGGTGCTCTACGCCGAAACGGCACTCTTCTGACATTAATAAACAAAAAACTACTACGATGACAAGAATCAAAACTATCGGAATCCTGACATCCGGCGGCGATGCACCGGGCATGAATGCCGCCATCCGTGCCGTGACGCGAGCCGGCATCTACAACGGTTTCAACATCAAAGGCATCTACCGTGGCTACGACGGCCTTATCAAGGGCGAGGTGAAGAGCTTCACCACCGAGGATGTCTCGGGCATCATCACCCGTGGCGGAACCATTCTGAAGACCGTCCGCTCGAAAGAATTCATGACCCCCGAAGGCATGCAGAAAGCCTACGAGACCTGCCAGCGCGAGGAAATTGACGCACTGGTGGTCATCGGCGGCAACGGCTCGCTGACCGGCGCCCGCAATTTCGGCATGGAGTACGACTTCCCAGTCATCGGACTGCCCGGCACCATCGACAACGACCTCTACGGCACCGACTCCACCATCGGCTACGACACGACGATGAACACCATCATGGAGTGCGTAGACCGCATCCGTGACACAGCCAACTCACACGAGCGCATCTTCTTCGTCGAAGTCATGGGGCGCGACGCCGGATTCCTGGCCCAGAACTGCGCCATTGCCTGTGGTGCCGAGGCCGCCATCATACCCGAGGAGATGATGGAAGAAGACCAGTTAGCCCAGTTCATGGGGCGCGGCATACGCAAGTCGAAGAAGTCGTGCATCGTCATCGTTTCGGAGAGTC
>Ga0310691_10005349_pt1 | contig 14097 bp, 3 predicted proteins | sample 176DNAGHGlowgp2_FD_203887 | JGI IMG/M metagenome (GOLD analysis project Ga0310691, IMG submission 203887) | Sheep rumen microbial communities from Palmerston North, Manawatu-Wanganui, New Zealand - 1766 DNA GHGlow gp2 (v2) (version 2) | ecosystem: Host-associated > Mammals > Digestive system >... | reverse complement strand
GATAAGGCATTGGTGGAGACACCTGCATCAGCTCGCAGTTTCTTCATCACCGACAAACCATGGCACTATGATGCTACCCGTTTCCGTGACAACATGACAATGGTGATGCAGCTGCCTCAGCTGGAGCATCCCGCCGACTATAGCATTGGTGCCTTCGTAGGTGATGAGTGCCGGGGCGAAGGCCGTTTCGTGACGGGACAGCAACATACTGCAGGCTATTTCTTCGTCACCGTCCACTGCAATCAGGGAGAACGCATCAGCTTCCGCCTCTGCCATAAGCTTTCGGGACGTCAGTACGCCATCGATCAGACGGTCACAAGCAGTGGCCTTCGTCTCGGTTCACTGCGCCAGCCGCTGTCCTTTACCTCAGAGGAGCAGACCACTGCCATCAGTGAGGCTAAGCCCTCGGCTCCCCGTGTTGTACAGACCTATGACCTGACAGGCCGTCAGGTGCGTTCACCACATCGCGGTCTGGTCATTCAGAAACTCTCCGACGGCACTGCCCGCCGCGTCATCCGATAATCAAACAGAATAATAATATCAATATAATCAAAACATAAGCTTATGAAAAAATTATTAACTTTACTCGTGTTCCTCGCCACCACCATTGGGACGATGGCACAGACTAGTGGTTTATGGAAAAATATCCATAACACTCAAGCTCAAGGTAGAACCGTTGTTTATGCTTCGCTGAGCGTTACTAATGGCGACGATGTTTATAATGGCAACTATACGATTGCCGCCTTTGTGGGCCAAAAGGGCCAGGAGGAATGCCGTCTGGTGTGCGCTGACAATGCTGCTGGAGTTTTGGAAAAATTTTATCCAGAACAAGCTCAAATAGATATTCCATATTTGGCATTACAGATTCCCGGCAACTATAATACAAACAATGAGGATGATGGCCTGCCAATCACTTTCATGATCAAGAAAAGTAATGGTGAAATCTATCAGTTGACAGCTAGTGAAACTATCAACTACCGTGAGGAAGGTGCCTATGGTGCACCCGTTGCTCCAGTGGAGTTGTCAGTTACCCTTCCGACCTCGTATGAGCTGCAATCACCTTTTGAAGTGGGTGTAGGCGAGGAAGTCAACCTTCGCGACTTACTTACCGTTCAGCCCAAGGGAGCCGCTATGCCGCAGAATGGTTGGGCGCTTGAAGGTATCTCCAACGGTGAGGCCACGCTGTCAGGCGATGTGCTTAAAGGTGTGAAACCCATTGCTGACGCCATGGTGTATTTTGTGAGTCCATCAACAAGTTTGGAACAAGCTAATATCGCCATTTTGGCCAGGGCTCAGTTCAGCGTCGTTCAGCGCGCTACGGGTATCAACATCGTGACCGCCACCTTCCAGGTGAACAAGAACGATAAAAACACTCTGACTGGTTTCATGCAGAACAAGAACAACAAGCTTGCCTACAGCCTTGAACCCTCGGATGCCACTGGTAGTCCTGAGTGGGAGATAGAAGACGATACTTACATCACCACGATGGACGGCTGGACGCCCGTCAAGGTTGGCGAAACGCATATCCGTCCTTATTTGATGGCTGCAGATGGATCTAAGATTTATCCTGCTGATAACAAGTGGATTACGATCAAAATTGTCTCGCCGGTAACAAAAGCCTATCTCAGTTGGGAGGCTGATGCCGTCAACGTGAAATGTAACGTGGGTGATGATATCTATAGCCGAATCGCCACCTGCATTAAGATTGAGCCTAGCGATGCGGTACAGACCTACACCATCTCTGTGCCGGATGAAGAAAACGCCCAGTATTTCACTATTGGTAATAATTCTATCAAAGTTGACAAGGCTCCTGAATCGACAAATCCCATCAACCTCCTCGTTACACCTACCGGTGTCAACGGCGGACAATTTGCGTTCAGAGTTCCGGTATCCATCGACAATTGGGCTACGACCCTGGAGAAAGTCGAGGATGCCCTGGCTTTCACCGCAACGACGGCTCCTGCTACGATACAGCAGGCCATTGCTAATAACGTGACCTATGGTCCTAAAGGCACAGGTCCGAACATCACTTTCACTTCACCGGGACCTTGGCTTGCCCTGACGCTCAGTACTACAAGTGAAGGCGGTAGGGGTGACCTCAAATTAGAAGACGGCGACCTCCAGTTGTCAATGGAGCCAGGCGAGCATACCGTGACCGCAACCCTGACTTATCCTGACTACAGTAATTACTATGGTAAGGCATCGGACATCACGAACAAGACGAAGACCGTTACCTTCACGGTGAGCATCACTGCCGTCCTGAAGAATTTCACCATTACCATCACACCTGATTCCAGTGACCCGACAACTGGTACCATTACCCTGAATCCTAGTCCCGCTGATGCTGTATACGATATCAAAGATTACAGCTTTAGCATTACCGAGAGCAGTGGTGATTATAGTCAGAATAAATGGAATTTCATAACAGTCTCGCCGGCACTCACCACGAAGCAGCTTACCTACACATATAGTAATGCCCTGCCTGGTACATACACCTTTAGTGCAACGAAGGGAGACAACAGCTTTGGCTCGAAGCAGTTCAGTGTACCTGTCAAAGTAGAGTTTGCTAACGGCTGGCAGTGGAAAGGCAATGCTTACGGAACCGTCAACAGAGATGAGCTGAATTCTTTCTTCACCACCAACCTTGTGGAAGCCCGTACCTACACGGATCTGCTCTACAACGATGCTTCGTGGGGCTTCGTAGGTTCCATGATGAGCAAAGCGCTCCCCAACGGTCAGATGTATAAGGTTAATATGAAAGCGGCTGCCACGAGCTTTGTCAATGGTGTTAAGGGCGAGCAGCCTGCTATTGCCAACGCAACCAGATGGGTTCTGGCACCTGGATGGAACTGGGTTGCCTCACCATACTTATATGACCATTTGTTCTCCAACGCTCTTGTTAGCTCAGGCGCTGTCAAGAACATGGTAATTGTGTCAAAGGCCGACGGCTCTATCGAGTACAATGACAAATGGGAAGGTTCGCTGAAGCTGCTGAAGGCTGGTCAGGGCTATCTGGTCTACAACCCCAGCACGGAGGATGTCACTCTGACAAATAATGCTGAGACGTCATTAGGTCAGGGCAATGAGTCGGCCAGTGCCCGTAATCGTGCTCCGATGACCAGCGTATGGGAGTACGATCACAGCCGCTTTGCCAACAACATGACGATGGTGGCTGAAATGCCGCAGCTGGAGAATGCTGACGACTACACCATCGGCGCATTTGTCGATGACGAATGTCGTGGTGAGGGCTACTTCGAGAACGGCCATGCTTTCATCACCGTTCATTGCAATAGCGGTGAGCAGGTAACCTTCCGTCTCTACAATGAGATGACGGGCGAATACTTCGACATCGACCAGACCGTGAAATCACAGACCCGTGTCGGTTCGCTGACGAATCCGTTCCGTATGACCTCTGAAGTTGTGTCTACAGGTATCAGGACCATCGTACAGGATGAGCAGACAACCGGACGTTACGACCTGAGCGGACGCAAGGTGGCCGGCAACAGCAAAGGTGTAAGTCTGCAGCGTATGGCTGACGGCACCTTCCGCAAAGTGATGAAGTAATAATATAAAAATTTTTATGATGAGCAGAACAAACCTTCGCGCGTACCTTATTTATATTTTACTGGCTCTGATGATGCCAGTAACCACCCTTCACGCGCAGACTATTTCGAACAACTCGAAGAGCGATCCGCTCATCATCACTGGTGCCAGCGGTACTGGTAACACTCAGGTTGGCGGTTACAGCACCGTGGTCTATGCACGGTTGTTTAACGATGATACTGACATTACGTCGAATGCAGATTATGAGGTAAATGCTTTCATGGGCGGTGAATGCCGTGCAGTGGGCACAACCTCAGATCTGCCTGACGGCAGTAAAATCCTCGTGTTCCGCATCTGGGGTAATATTGGCACGAGTGGTATCAACGAGATGGGACAGACGGTCACCTTCGTTGTGCGCGACCGTGCCACAGGTATAGTCTATGATGTCACACCTGACGAAGTCATCACTTTCCGTGGCGACTACACCTATGGTATGCCGAGCGCCCCAGTAGCACTCCGTATCAATCTGGACTCCGGTCCCTTTATCAAAGAACTCCAGGCAGCAAAAGACCATATCTTTGTCTATAAGTCTGAAGGTGACATCCGTGAGCGATTGGATGCGCTCATCACCAAACTGCCTGTCGATACCAAGCAGACTTTCCACTGGGAACCGGTGCAGGCCTCGGTTTCCGATATACTTACGTTTAACGATGAATCAGGCCTAATCGATGCCCGTAGCGAGGGTGTCACCGCAGTGGTTGCTGTGTCCGATGCAGACCCGGCCGTACGAAGTGCGGCAGTGACTGTTACCGTGATTAATCCCGCACGTACTCTTGTCGCTTCGGATCTGAGTCTGATTGTCTCTCTGAACGGTCAGGAGAGCCTCGACATCAGCGACGATCTGCACAGCCTCATCTACTTTGGACCCCGAGACTACAGCAGTATCAATGTCGGCTATGCTACCAGCGATCCTGCAGTGGTGTCCATCAGCCAAGACGATACAAATGGCCAACAGAAATTCATTGCACATAAGACGGGTTCGTCCGTGGTCACCACCTCCCTCACCTATTTTAATTGCTATAGCGAGGAAGACACGACCATTACCTTGGACATTACCGTGTTTGTTTCCCTCCCCATCCAAAGTGTCATTGCGAGTATCTCGCCTATGCAGGTTTGTCGCGATAGCGTAGCCATGCTTACACTGAAGGCTCAGCCGGAGGGTGCCGTCCTTACGTCGGAAAACATCAACCTGACGATCGCCGACACCCTGATTGCCCGTATAGGCGATTTCAATGTGGAGGATGGTGTTTCCTTCATTGAGGTGCCTGTCGAGGGGTTCTTCCCCGGGACGACGACCATCCTCAACGCCATTCATCCTGACAGCGTGGCCAAGACTATCGCCGACGTAGATGTGGTGGTGCCCCTACAACTGTCCAAGGGATGGCAATGGGTAACTTGTTACCAGCCCACATACATCAGTGGTGAGGCTCTTGAGACAGCCTTTGGCTCCAGTCTCATCGAGGTACGTTCGCAGAGTCAGAACCTCTTCAACGACCCCGATTATGGCTATATCGGCTCGCTCTATGAAAACGGCCTTTGGCAGAACGAATGTTACAAGATCAATATGGCCGAAGATGCCTCCCATGTATTTGAGCGTTGGAGTAACACTGCGGAACCTTACAGTGGAAGCACGCTCGACATCAATAAGCGCTGGACTTGGATTCCCAATCCGTATTATTTCAACCATCCCATAGAAGGCTATGTGAGTGGTGCTGAGGAGGATGACATGATTGTGGCCCAGCACGGTTTCGCCGTGTACTACGACGGACAGTGGAATGGTTCACTTGAGGCGTTGCACTATGGCGAGGCCTATATGTATTATTCAGAATATGGCTATACCACATTGGAATTCAAGGCGGAAGGTTATGGAAACGATACCGGAGAAGAAACAAAGGAAGAGGAATATGAGGAGGAAAATGAGGAGAACGAAGCCGTGCGTCTCCGTGCCTCCCATATCAGTCATGCCTTCACGCCTTGTGACAGCCACCGATTCATGGATAACATGTGCGTGATAGCAACCCTCGGTAATGGTTTTGCCTCCATAAAGAACTGCCAGATAGGGGCTTTCGTGGGCAGTGATTGCCGCGGAAAGGCAAGCTGCAAAGACGGCTATTTCTTCCTCACCGTTCACGGCGATGCCGGCGAGACGGTCAGCCTGCGGCTCTATGATGAGGATCACGACACCTATTACAATATCGAGGGAACAATCGGACTGAAACCCCTTGTCGGTTCAATGAAAGAACCGTTCCTCCTACACCAAGCCGGCCATGAGACGTCGGTGGTGGACATTAGAGAATCCATTCAGAAGGACGACTATTATACCCTGGAGGGTATCCAGCTGCGCCAGACTCCACGGAAAGGCGTTTACATTCACAATGGACGTAAAGTGGTAATAAGATAATCACCCGCATACCTATAACAGACCAAAAGACCAACGATATGATCAGACATACCCATGACGTTGCGAAATACCGAGGCTCCTCTGTCAGGACAATGCTCAGACTAGCACTCCTCGCACTGGCACTCCACATCGCTCCCCAGTGTGGACTCGGAGGGGCTTCTGCCCAGAGCATCGACCAGATTGTCAAGAGCGACCCGCTCATCATTACTGGTGCCATAGGCACGCAGAATACTTATTACCACTCGTCGATGGGCAATAGTGGACGTGCGGAGTTGTCTAACTCACTGTATGCCAATCTGGACATCTCTTTCTATGGCATCAACATGCCGTTCTCCTTCTATCTGTACAACGGCACCACCTCCTGGTCTCATCCCCAGTTCTCATTCAGCATCAGCCCGTCATGGCATGACTGGACCCTTCACCTCGGTGAACGCTCTATGGCCTTCTCAAGCTATGTGTATAACTCGCCTTTCTATGGCGTGGGTTTGGAATATAATGGTAACAACATCCGTTTCGGTGCCTTCTACGGCCAGTTGAAGCGTGCCATCAGCGATGATCCTACAGACCCTGCTGCCCGTTCACCCCAGTACTCCCGATATGGCTGGGGCGTCAAGGTGGGCTATGGTACAGGTAAGAATTATCTTGACCTCTTCATATTCAAGGCCAAGGACCGCATCGGCAGCATTGACGAGTACTGGCAGAACAGCATCGTTCCTCAGGAGAACCTGGCCATCGGCGTGAAGGGACGTGTCAGTTTCCTGAAGCATTTCTCGCTGACGGCCAATGCGGCTTCGTCGCTCTTCACCTATGACACGCGTGCCGAGGGCGTTCCCGACAGCATCATCGGCAAATGGGGTAAGATCTTCGATGCTAAATATACCAGTAACGCACGCTATGCCGGCGATGCTGCGCTGAATTTCAGTATGCGTAACTTCGGTCTCTCACTGCAATATAAATATGTGCAGCCCAGCTATGCCACCTTGGGAACGGGCTATGTGAGCAACAACTACAGCAGCTTCGGACTGGGTTCCAATCTCAGTCTTTTCAAGGGACGTGTAACCCTGAATGGCAACTTCAGCTATCAGGAGGACAACCTCAGCGGTGAGCAGCTCTATACCACTAAGGGCCTTGTGTATAACGGAGCCTTGAACTGGCGTGTGAACAACCACCTCAACCTCAACGCAGCCTACAATGGCTTTGGACAGCACCAGACCGACGGTACGGCACGTGTGAACGATACTACCAAGGTGGACCGTTTGATGCACAGCCTCACCTCGTCGGCCAATTATAACATTCAGTCCGACCAGCTTCTGCACGGCATAGGCGTGAGCTACAACTTCTCAAAGAATCTGGACCGCAACAAGATGAGCAATGGCGCCAACGATGTGACGACCCATGCCCTTGGCACCAACTACTCAGTCACTGTCGAGCCTTGGGAAATGGCTTTCAACGTGGGCTACAACTACCAGAAGTCTACAAGTCAAGGCGGCGACTTCACCACTAATATGTTCTCGTTCGGCACAGGCCGTGCTTTCAAGGAACTGCGCCTTGACGCCAGTCTCAGTTACGCCATCAACGAGGCACAGGGTACCAAGACCAAGAGTCTCGGTGGCTTCCTCTCTTCAAGTTATGCCATCAAGGAAGTGCATCAGTTCGGCCTCTCTGCAGGCTATAACCACTATACGCAGACATCCAATTCAGCTGGTAGCAGTGGAAGTACAAAAAACTGGGATGTCAACGTCAGCTTGAACTATAGCTATACCTTCACGCTATTGGAGATCAAGCGGAAAAGCAAAGAGCAGTAGAATCCAATAAAAAATGAGATACACCATGTCAGCAATACATACCCTTTATAAGCAGTTCTGCCACAAGTGGCTGGTTATTACTCTATTGTGCACCACACTCTTTGGGGCAAGCGTTTCTGTCCATGCCGATAACGAGGTGATGGTGAGCCTGAGTTCCCTCTACGACATCATGCCGCCAGAGGCCAGTGTTTATAAGGAGACCCCGGAGAAGTTCTTCGTGGTGAACATCAACAATCCGCAGGACCATATCCTTACCATCTATCTGACGTTGAAGTTAGAGAAGATGACGGGCGAGAAATTCATCATGGAACAGAAGGTCTCGGCCATGCCGAAGAACCCCATGTTCGCCATTACCCTGCCTGCATCCACATCGATCACTCTCACCAATGATCAGTTGCACAATCATTTCCGGCATCTTGCACTGAAAGACTTTAACATTACCGGAACACTGCTTGGTGACGTGATGAGTAACAGTTTCGGCCTGTTGCCCGAAGGAGATTACATGGCCACGCTGACAGCCTACCCGTATCTCCCCGGCGAGAAAGTCAACGAAAAGACCAAGGAAGCCATCAGCGACCCGAAGCTCTCAACCACTCATTTCAAGATATGCTATACCGTGAAGGCTCCGGAGCTGAAAGTGCCGATGGGCGTGGTAAAGCCAACCGACCCCGATGCTGAAGAGAAACCCAAACAGACCTTTGCCGGGGTTGAATATGATATTCCAGACATCAACTTCGGTAATGTCAACACTTGGAACTGGCTGCATCTCATGGAGGTGTGCGGACAATTGCCCAACATGAACTATGAGTTGGAGTTCTACAGCATGAAGAATGGTTCCAAGGGCTATTACACCAGCCCAGAGAACGCCATCTTGCAGGGCCGTGATCGAGTGCTATTATATCCCGATGGTCTCAGTCATCCGAAACTTCGTAACGTACAGTCGGCCACGTTCTCAGTGCCCAACCCCAAGTCTTATTTCCAGGAGGGTGAGTACTATGCCGTGCGTGTGCATTCCTATCTTGATAAGATTACAGAACTGAAGTCGGGAGATCCCAAGGTTGCCACCTACCGTATGCTGGAGAATGACGGCTACAGCAGACCCATTGTGGTGAGGGTTGTCTATGAGGGCGTGAACGCTGATACACCTGAAGTGCCTAAGAAAGAGGTGAATGCCACCGTCACTCACCCCAAACTCACATTCCCAGACAACGAAGGCAACTGCTTCGGTCCCGTTTACCTTGAGGCTAAAAAGGATTATGAGGCTACATGGGAGAAGCCGGAGTTCGTGGAAGGCGACCGCGAGTTTGCGGAGAAATTCGACTACACGTACAATATTAATATCTATAAGGCACCGGATGATGCTGCCACATTTGATGACATCATCAAGGAGGGCAACGAGCCGCTCTATACCGTGACCGAACTGAAGTTCGAGAAAGACCAGCCGCTGAAACACACCGTCCCCTGGAAGAAACTTCAGGAGGATAATGACGATATCACCCTCGGTGGACACTATTTCATTGAGGTGACGGCCAATCCTGTGCCCAAACCGGGCGAAGGCCAGCTTCTGTTCTGTGCACGCGGACAGAACTGTTGTACATACACCATGTTCCTCACAGAGGACATTATCTATGAAGACTGCGGTGCCCTCGTGGAGTACGAGGACAAGAAGGTAGTGAGTCATGGAGAGACCATCGAGAAGAAGCGGGCGGAGATGAATGGCTTCAATGTGGTGTTCACCAATCTGAAGGCTACGGATGAAGCGAAGACCACCTATTCCGGAACGGGCTATGTCAAGTGGCAGCCATTTGATTTAGGATGCTATATTGCCATGTCGTTCACGGGCATACGCCTCAATAAGGATATGCAGGTGATCGCCGGTACGGGAACGGCACGCAAGATGGAAAACAGCGACGTCATTCCTTACGACCTCATTGACTATGCCGCTGCTAAAGCGGGCAACTGGGTGCAGAACACGGATGCTTATAAGAGCATCTCAGCAGCTGCGTCTCAGGTGGGTGAGGCCTTCCAGAAAAGCAAAGAGTGGGTGGATGGCGCTACCGGCGGCGGAGCCAGTGAGGCTCAGCAATCGGTCAACGATAAGGTGCAGGCGCTCTATGACGCCCATGTCACCAAATGGCGTGACCCCGACGAGGTGGCCAAGGCCTGTGGCGACTACTGGACCAAGTATGTCATGCCGGCGCGCAACTACGGCAACACCGTGATGAACTGGATCCAGTCCGGCTCATACAACGATGTTGACGTGGATGCTAGCCCCACCTTCCTGCCCATAGGACTGCCGCAGAGTTTCCTGCCTGACAGCCTTGACATGGACTTCCAGGTGATGAAGTTCGACATTTCACCCACCAGGGCATCGGTAGGTGTTGCCGCCTTCTTCTACATGCCTGATGGCGTGCGCATCGACAAGGCCGGCGAGGAGGTGAAAGACGATACCCGCCTGAGTTCCGTCCTGGCTTTCGTGGCACCGAGACTGTGTGTCAAGCCGCAGGAGATATGGGCTAAGGAGGGCGAGTTCGGACTGCTTTATGACTTCAGCATCAAGGATATGGGCACCGGTTACACCTTCACATTCCTCGCGCCCACCGACTACACCAAGCTTAATGATGGATGCGCCATCCATTGGGAGCAGGTGAAGGGTCAGACCAAGGTGAACATGATGGTGCTGGATGCCAAGATGACCATACCAGGACTGCTCAACGAAGACCGCTCACGCACTGCAGAACTGCGCCTCGGCGCCCGTATCGACAACTGGAGCGACTGGTTGGCATGGATTACGATGGATCCGTTCCAGGTCGAAGACCTCGATGGTTATGTATTCAATGTGACCGGTGCCAACGGCATCCGTCTGGACCACTCACGTGTGAAGAACCCAGACCTGAAGGATAAAGACGGTGCCCCCACCAAAATCAGTGCAATCTTCAAGGACGTGCGCCGTGGAGACGACAGCGGGAAGACAGGCTATGACTGGGCACATCCGAAGTTGGGATTCAAGGGTATACCTGATGGTGAGGATCCCATGAACTGGATGGGACTCTACATCGATGAGATCTCCATGACCTTCCCCAAGGCACTCCGTATCAGTGACAAGAAAGAGGACGAGGACAAGGGCCTGAAACTGGGACTGCGTAATCTCTTGTGGGACAAGTCAGGTGTGAGTCTGACAGCCTTTATCGGCTCGAAGGAAAATCCTGTGGTGGATCTGAAGACGGGACGTCTCGGCGGATGGGCATTGAGCCTCGATGAGGTGGCGGTGAACGTACTCCAGGGTAATTTCAGCGACTGTCACTTCAACGGTATGTTCGAGGTGCCGTTGCTCAAAGGCACCTTCGACTATGAGTGTAAGATGAACTATGTGGTGGGCGAGGAGTTAGGAAAGCTCTACGAACAGCACAACATCGCCGGTGGCGATAACGATGAGAAGAAGTTCCACCTGACCTTTACCACGCAGCAGCGCGACGAGATGAATATGAACTTCTGGGTGGGAGATGTCAACATAGACAAGGACGGCTCGTGGTTCAATATCGACTATCTGGACGGTGATACACAGGTGGAGTTCATGGCCAGCGGTACCATTACACTTGGCAAGGCCAACGAGACCAAGACTGGCGGTAGGATAGGGGATTTACCCTTCGATATCCCCGGTGTACGTTTCGCCGGTTTGCGCCTGGCCAACTATAAATATGACACCAGTCGTGATTTCGCAGAGACCTATGCCAAGAAGCTGGCTGAGGGGACCTACAAGGATAAAAGCAAGGCTTTCAATGCGGGAACATTCCAGGCAGGTTTGAACAAGACACTTGAAAAGGCCGACTTCCAGAGCGACGATGCAGATGTTCCCTTCTATTTCAATATCGGTCGCTGGAGCCTGGCTTCAGCAGAGAAGTCGATGTGGGGCTTCCCGTTGCGTGTGAAAGACATCGGTGTTGAAACCGACACAGATAATGAACGTATCGCACTGAAGTTCGTAGGCGAGTTGGGACTCGTGGGTAACGGTAAGGATTCCGACGGCGATGGTGAGGACGATAGCTGGGCCCTCACTGCCGGCGCCGGCATGAAGATATGGGCCAAGTATAAATTCAAAGGTATCAAAGACCTGGCCAGCACTGAGCTGAGTTACGATACGTTTGAGTTCGACAGTCTTTACTTCGACGGTTCCTTCGGTGGTGGCCTCTGCACGGTCAAGGGCACTCTCTGTTGGAAAGATACTGAGGAGGAGAAAGGGTTCAAGGGTGATCTTACCCTGGGTGTCAAGGAACTCTTCGATGTCACCGTAGCCGGTGGTATCTGGGAAATGAAGAAGGAAAACTACAAGAACGGTTACTTCTATGCCAATGTGGGTGACATGAATATTCCGTGCGGACCCACGGGTGTCATCATCACCCGTCTGTCCTGTGGCTTCTTCTGGAACCGTACCATGCCTGCCGATGCCAAGCTGGACGACAAAGAGAAATTCCGCGAAGCCATGGCCAGCGGCGGAATAGCCCGGAACAAAGCTTTCGGACTCACGTTCGGAATGGGACTGTCGTTCGCCAACGAGACACTTTGTAGCGGCGATTTCAACGGCTTCATGGCCTACGACCTCAAAAACGATGCCCTTTCGCGCCTCACCCTGCTTGGCGACATGGATGCCCTGAAGGGTCCGGAAGCCAAGAAGGGTCTGCTCCATGCCCTTGTGAAAATCGACTATGTCGATAATGTGGCAGAGGTGCAGACGGCAAAGGAGAAGATGACCTCTGGTGACAAGAACGTGACGGCAGTAGACCGCTGCCAGAGCTTCACGCTCAATGCAACCGTAGATTTCAAAGCCGACACAAAGGAAGCCCTCGACCAGTTCCTCGGAGAGGGAACCATGGATAAACTGGAAGGTACGCTTAACGAGGCCGCCAAGGCGGTCAAGGATAGTGGCATGGAAGAGTTCAGTGCCGACAAGGCCGACGATGATAACAAGGGCGATGGTAAGACCAGCGGCAAGGATGGTGCCAAGAGCAATCTTACTGCATCGGCAGGAGCTTCGTTCAGTTTCGAGTTCCAGTTGCGTCATTATCGCGACAAGAAGGAGACAAAGTGGCACGTCTATCTCGGCGAACCTTCACGTGGCAAACGATGCGAGGTCGTGTTTATCGATTTCAAGTTCGATACCAAACTGCTCAAGGTCTGGGCCAAGAAGTATCTCAATGCCTACCTGTGTCTTGGTAATGAACTGCCCAAGGACGAAAAAGGTGTGGTGGGCGGTCTGCCGGCACTCCCCGACAAGCTTGTCAAGATTCTTGATGGTGAAGGAGACAAAAGCGAGAGCGTAGAGACGAACACTGGCAGTACAGCCAACCTGCAGGCAGAGCGAGCCAAGCAGATTCAGAGTGGCCCGTCTGGTGCCGGCATCAAGGGCGGTATCCAGTTCGGTGCTGAGGCCGGAGCCGAATTCGGCGTCGAGATACCAATTGGCTATGTCACTGCCGGAGCGCTCATCGGATTCGATGCCATCCTCAAGCAATACGGCGACTGCGCCTGCAGCGACGGTTCGAAACTTGGTGGTAAGAACGGCTTCTATGCTATGGCACAGCTCTATGCAGCCCTGTGGGGTTCGGCCGGCGTACGCCTTAACTTCGGCTTCTGGAGCGGCGACTTCCCACTGGTGGATGTGGCGTTTGGAGCCGTCCTCAAGGGCGGATTCCCCAACCCGTCATGGGTATATGGAAAGATGCGCGTGAAGGGTAAGGTCCTGAGTGGACTCATTTCCTTCAACAAGGCGATGGAACTCCGTATGGGTAAGGTGTGTGTGCCTGAGGTAAGCTCACCACTCGACAATATCGACATCTTCAGTTCCTATACCGTGGGTGATGAAAACAAGGATGTAGGCTGGGGCAAAAAGGGCGACGGCACAGGTGCCGAGCCGCACGATCCGTACGTCATGCCATCGTTCACCACCAATATGAACATGGACAGTCATCTGCGTCTCGTTGACGAGAACGAGCTGAATACCAAGGCCGGTCTGGACGGCGATACTCGCGCGGCACAAGCTTCTTCAACCAAGACCTTCGTATTCCACCTCGAACACAAAGCTACTCTGCAAGCCTACTCGGACGGTGGCGCTGAGCAGGGAGCACCCAAGTACTGCGACATGACACCGGCACAGAATAGCCGCACTTCGTTCACTGTCAATACCGGTACGTTCGACCAGGAGAAGAACTATATGCTTCACGTTCGTGGCTTTGTCAAGCAAATCATCGACGGTCGCGAGCAGGATCCCATCATCCGCAACCTCCAGACCCA
>Ga0310691_10005348_pt1 | contig 14098 bp, 14 predicted proteins | sample 176DNAGHGlowgp2_FD_203887 | JGI IMG/M metagenome (GOLD analysis project Ga0310691, IMG submission 203887) | Sheep rumen microbial communities from Palmerston North, Manawatu-Wanganui, New Zealand - 1766 DNA GHGlow gp2 (v2) (version 2) | ecosystem: Host-associated > Mammals > Digestive system >... | reverse complement strand
TCGAGAAAAAAAATAATGGAGGTAGTCAGCTATGGCTCCCATAACTCCCATGGTTCCCATAACTCCCATCCATTCCCATTATCCCCACAAAAACCCCCGATTATAGTTAAAAATTCTAAAAAGTGACACTTCCTGAGCGGACTGCAAAGGTGTATGTGAATGATTTTGCATACCTTTGCAGTCCGATTATTTCGGGGATACACTTAGAGTCCCCATGTGCGGAAGTGTTAATAGTGGCTGCATTTGGCCGTGCGTCACGGTTAGTGAATCGTCTGCACAGGAAGTGAAGACTAACTCTCAGGGAGTTGCTGCGAAAGCAGTCAGCGCCGTGAGTGTTCTTCATGTGTACATATTAAATAATAAATGTTTTTTAGTAGTAAAATTTAAAATTAGAAATGGACACTTTAAGTTACAAGACTATTTCCGCCAACAAGGAAACAGCACAGAAGGAGTGGGTGGTACTCGATGCCACAGACCAGGTTGTTGGTCGCCTCGCTTCAAAAGTTGCCAAGCTGATTCGCGGAAAGTACAAACCAAACTTCACACCGCACGTAGATTGTGGTGACAACGTAATCATTATCAATGCCGGTAAGGTAGTCTTCACAGGTAAGAAGGAGACTGATAAAGTTTACACCCGCTATACTGGTTATCCTGGTGGTCAGCGTTTCAACACACCTGCAGAACTTCGCAAGAAGCCGTTTGGTGTAGAGCGCATCATCAAGCACGCAGTAAAGGGTATGCTGCCCAAAGGCCCACTCGGTCGCAGCCTGCTCAACAATCTTTATGTTTACGAAGGCACAGAGCATCCACATGCAGCTCAGAAGCCAAAGACGATTGATATTAACCAGTATAAATAAATAAGGTAAGATGGAAGTAATAAATGCAATTGGTCGCCGTAAGAGTTCTGTAGCTCGTGTTTACCTCACAGAAGGTACCGGTAAGATCACAATCAATAAGAAAGACCTCACAGAGTATTTCCCATCAGCTATCCTGCAGTATGTAGTGAAGCAGCCGCTTCAGTTGCTGGAGGTAGCAGAGAAATATGACATCAAGGTAAACCTCAATGGTGGCGGTTTCACTGGTCAGAGCCAGGCACTGCGTCTCGCTATTGCCCGCGCACTGGTGAAATTGAATGCTGAAGACAAGAAAGCTTTGAAAGCTCAGGGTTTCCTCACTCGCGATTCTCGTGCTGTTGAGCGTAAGAAACCAGGTCAGCCGAAGGCACGCCGTCACTTCCAGTTCAGTAAGCGTTAAAGGAGGCCCCACCCCCAGCCCCTCCCCGAAGGAGAGGGGAGAGCGAATGCTGGAGGAGAGTTCTCTGCTGAACATGTTTAGTATCTAAATTGGTGAGACTCTGGCTAGTACTACTAGTATGACTAGTCCAACTAGACTACCCATCAATTGATTCAAACAAGAATTCAAAAGAAAGTAAACAACCAATTAAAAACAAAAAAGAACAATGTCAAGAACAAATTTTGACCAATTACTCGAGGCTGGCTGCCACTTCGGTCACCTCAAGCGCAAGTGGAATCCCGCAATGGCTCCTTATATCTTCATGGAGCGCAACGGTATTCATATTATCGACCTTCACAAGACTGTTGCCAAGATCGACGAGGCAGCAGAAGCACTGAAGATGATTGCCAAATCAGGAAAGAAAGTCCTGTTCGTCGCTACTAAAAAACAAGCTAAGGAGATTGTCGCTGAGAAAGCAGCATCTGTAAATATGCCTTACGTTATCGAGCGTTGGCCGGGCGGTATGCTCACCAACTTCCCGACTATCCGCAAGGCCGTGAAGAAAATGACGAACATCGACAAGCTGATGGAAGACGGTACCTTCTCTAATCTGTCAAAGCGCGAGCTGCTGCAGATTACTCGCCAGCGTGCAAAGCTGGAGAAGAACCTCGGTTCTATCGCCGACCTGACTCGTCTGCCTTCTGCACTTTTCGTTATCGACGTGATGAAGGAGCACATTGCTGTTCGTGAGGCTAACCGTCTGGGTATCCCCGTATTCGGTATCGTTGACACCAACTCAGATCCGAAGAACATCGACTTCGTTATTCCTGCTAACGACGACGCTAAGGACAGCGTAGAGGTTATCCTCGACGCATGCTGCAAGGCTATCGCTGAAGGTATAGAAGAGCGCAAGGCTGAGAAAGCTGACGAGAAGGCTGCTGCTGAACAGGCAGAAGAGGCTCCAGAGGCAAAGCCAAAGCGTGCTCGCAAGGCTCGCAAGGCTGAGGCTCCCGCTGCTGAGGCTGCACCTGCTGAGGCTGCACCTGCAGCTGAAGAAGCACCTGCAGCTGAAGAGGCAAAGGCAGAAGAAGCTCCCGCTGCTGAGTAATTATATAAATTGTAAATCGTAAATTAGTAAATTGTAAATCATAATGGCTATATCAATTGAAGATATCAAGAAACTCCGCGCTATGACAGGTGCCGGTCTCGCTGACGTGAAGAAGGCTCTGACGGAAGCAGAAGGTGATTTCGACAAAGCTAAGGACCTGCTCCGTGAGCGTGGTCTGGCTATCGCTGCTAAGCGTTCTGACCGTGAGACATCCAACGGTTGTGTACTTGTAAAGGCTGTTGACGGATTCGCAGCTATGATCGCGCTGAAGTGTGAAACAGACTTCGTGGCTAACGGTGCTGATTTCATCGCACTGACACAGGCCATCCTCGACGCTGCTGTTGCCAACAAGTGCAAGAGCCTCGACGAGGTGAAGGAACTCACCCTCGCTGACGGTCAGAAAGTACAGGATGCTGTTACACAGCGCTCTGGTATCACCGGCGAGAAGATGGAGCTTGACGGCTACCTGACACTCGATGGTGACAATATCGAGGTTTACGACCACATGGGCAAGCACACCCTCTGCACAATGGTACAGACCAACAAGACCGCTGCTGAGGCAGGTCACAAGGTTGCCATGCAGGTTGCTGCCATGAAGCCCGTAGCACTCGATGCTGACAGCGTATCACAGGAAATCCTCGACAACGAGTACAAGACTGCTGTTGAGAAGACCAAGCTGGAGCAGTGCCAGAAGGCTGTAGAGGCTGCTTTGAAGAAGGCAGGCTACAACCTCTATATCGCAGAAAACGAGGAGCACCTTGCAGAAGGTATTGCCAAAGGCAACATCACCGAGGCTCAGGCCGACGACATCCGTCGTATCAAGGTTGAGGTTGCTGAGGAGAAGGCAAAGAACCTCCCTGCACAGATGATCGAAAACATTGCCAAAGGTCGTGTGGCTAAGTTCTTGAAAGAGAACTGCCTCGTTGACCAGGAGTTCCAGTTCGGCGACGGCGACAAGGCTACTGTATCACAGTGGCTCGCTACTCAGGACAAGGAGCTGAAGGTTGTTGCCTTCCAGCGTTTTACCCTCGCTGCAGAGTAAACTCAAACAACTCATTGATAAGAGTGCCGGCCCATTCATTTGGTCGGCACTTTTTTTGTGTGTCATCGAGTCATGAATGATTTCTTTATCCTTCTTTATTTGACTCTACAATTCGAAAAAATAGTTTTAGAATTTGTTTTATTGGATTTTATTCGTATTTTTGCAAGCAGATTAAAACATTTCAAGTTATGACAGCAATGCAGATGAATGCAGAGATTCTTCGCAATATGAGTATTATTGCCGAAGATGAGAACCTGCTGAAACGAGCCGCCAAATATCTGCGCAAACTTGTAGCAGAGAAGGAAGATCCTAGCTTCATGACGAAGGAAGAATTCTTCGCCAAGATTGAGCGTGCAAGAAAACAGCCAGGTAAACAGTTTGCTAATGTAGAGGAACTTGACCAATACATCAATAGCTTATGAGCCGCTATAGTGTAGAGATTAAGGAACAGGCTCAACACGACCTAAAAGTGCTGAGTAAAAGCGAGCCAAAAGCCTACCTTCTTCGCTTAATCGAAATTTTGCACTACCTTTAAATAAGGTACTCTCGTTCGAAATTGAAAGAAAAAACGTTTTTTTCTTTGCACTTTCCTCACTTATTCGTACCTTTGCCCTGATGATAAGTAAAAGGTAAGATTATGGAGACAAGAACGATCAATGTGCCTGTCAAAGTGCCGAAGTCGTACAGCATCGAGCTGTTGCAGCAGCAACTGATAGCCTACGCCAGAAAACTTGTTGCGTCTGGAAATTCTGCTGCAAAGGCCAAAAAACACTATCGCCACGAATCACTCTGCGGTATCTTCAACTCAGATGCTACGGAGGAACAACTCATTGAGGACTATCTTCAGGAGAAATACAACTTATAAGCCATGAAAGTATTCCTCGACACAAACATTTTCCTCGAATACTTCGAGAAAAGACGTGAATATCAGGCTGTCAGCCGGATATTGAGTGCCGTTGAAGATGGAAAACTCAAGGCGGTTGTATCAATTGGTTGTGTCTATACGTTGGCTTACCTCATTCGTGTAGAGTTGAAGCGTCATGATATCCATCGTCCAGAACAGACCTTGCGTTTGCGTTCGACACTTAACACCATAATGTCAATGGTAACGGCTGTTGGTTTGAGTCATAAACGGCTATCGCTTGGTATCAACGATATAGCGTTTGATGATGTGGAAGACAGTTTTCAGTATCAATGTGCTATGCAGAACAAATGTGATGTTCTTGTAACTATCAATCTTCGTGACTATCATAATGCCGATAATTCGAAAATGGAAATCCTGTCTCCTACGGAGTTCGTGGGGAAATATCTGATCTAAAAATCTTTTTTCTTGTTTTTCGTTCACTTTACACTACCTTTGACTTCGTCGAAAGGCTACGGGTAGGCGACCAAAGGGCGGGAATGGGTACTAGCATTCGACAACCAACGGTCTCTGTTCGCGAAGCGAGGGAAAGAAATGAAAATAAAAAAAATTCTATTTTTTCTTTGCACTTTCCTCACTTATTCGTACCTTTGTACCCGTCGTATGCATGTAAATGCAGGCGACGGTTGTCGGAGTGTCGGCAAACACGGGCTTTAGCCCATATTTTGTGGGAAAAAATAGAGAAGCGCACGCTTCGTCTTGTCCATTGGAAACTGAGAAATTTCAATAAGTATACAAGATGAAAGTTGCGGTTTTCTCACGCCTCGGCGTGGGATTGCTGTATTACTATATCTTTATACTTTCGGTTTTCTCAGTCCGACAATGGGAGGTATGGGAGTTGCCGCAATTCTACGCTCCTTTTGTTGTTAGAGGTCCTCTATTTATCGCCTCGTTCATCAAGTTTTAGGAGCTTCCTCATAGCCTATGAAGCAATAAACTCATTATAATGACTAAAACTTTTACGAACATGAAAAAAACATTTACTTTTTGGAAATCATTATTTCTACTATGTGCCCTAATAGTGGGAAGTTCGAGTGCGTGGGCGAGTGACATAGTTGTAACGCTTGATAATATTGGTGCAGGCATCGGAGATGCAGCTAATACCACAGCTGCAACTACTGACATTACAGCAACGGGAACTACTGATTCTTATACATTGAATTATTTTCAGTGTAAAAAGCAAGGAAATTCAATGTTAATGACGAAAAACGTGAGTCCATATATCTCGAATAATACCGCAATGCCTGGCAATATTAAGTCTGTAGAAGTTTTTACAAATTCAGGATCTTCAGGTAAGACAACATATGATTGTGCTTTTTCAACTACTGAATGCACCTCAGCAGTATCTGGTATTGGTGCCTATAAGATTGGTGATGGAAATAGACATACTTTTTCAAATGTAACAAATAATGTTATAAATGTTAAAGGTAAATTCTTCTGTATCACATTGGGCAATGCTAATAATGGTCAAGTATTGAAGTTAGTAATTACCTGCGAATCAAACGACCCTATTATCAATGCCACCAATCCTGCTGATTTGGATTACAATGCAACAAGCGGTACTATAGGTTATACTGTCGGAAACTATACAGGAGGTACTGTGACAGCAAGCACAGAAGCTGATTGGATTTCCGATTTCAATTATGATGAAGCTAATCAAATCGGTTTTACCACAACGAGCAACGCAGGAACAAAGCGTTCAGCTACTGTTACACTTACCCTGAAAAGCGCAAGCAACGAAACTATTACCACAAAGAATGTGACCGTTACACAAAACGCAATTCCACCAATGGTGACCATTCAAACTCCTACAGGTGGTACGCTTGTAGTGAAGAATGGTACTGCCACAGTAGCATCAGGAGACCGTCTCCCAGTTGGCACAGAATTAACTATAGAGACAACTGCAGACGCAACGCATAAATATCGCAACTGGCAATATAAGAAAGGTACTAATAACTGGGCTACTAAAACTACCAACTTCACCTATACGATGGATGAAAATGACGTAGAATTCAGAGCAAACTTTGATCCTACCTATGTTGTTAACTGGAGTGTAAACGGAACTGTCACTTCTTCTGCAACTCGTTATGCTCAAGGTGAGGATATTACACTTGCCGATGCACCTGTCGACATTGACGGACGCACCTTTGTTGGATGGAGTGCAAGTACAATTACAGGAACAACTAACGAGGCACCCACATTTCTGACTGCACCTGTAATGGGGAATAGTGATGTGACATATTACGCCGTATTTGCAAGTAAGGAAACTGGTGAAGACATATCTGCAACATTCCAGGCTTCAGACAAGAGCAATCTTACGAAAGACGATAACGCATATCTCTATACAGACAATGAGACAGGAATCACACTCAGTTGTACAAATGCAGACGAAATCTCATTTGATGTGAATACAGGTAATTATTATGAGATAACAGTTGATGGATATTTTACAAGTATCGTAGCAACTGTTCATAATGCAAGTAGCACAAATACACCGCATCCATTCTCAACCACATCTGCAGGAACACTCTCAACAAGCGGAAGTACGCAAACTATAACATTTGGTGTTAGTGATGGTGAGGTTTCTACCGTAAGACTTACGAATAATAATAGTGAAACTTCATGGATTGAGGAATTCGTGGTCAATGCAGTAAGTTACGAATTTGTTGACTATTGTACCACAGTCGTTCCTGACACTCGTCAAATTGTGAACATGACAGGCTTCAGCGCTACTTCAACAACAATAGTAAGAGGTAGCACCACAAATACTTCTGTTTCCAACGATCAAAGTGGTTGGACGGCTGCCTATACTTATATATCCGACAACACTTCTGTGGCTACCGTAAATGAAAATGGTGTAATTACTGCTGTTGCCAAAGGTACCGCTAATATTACTGCCAAACTGAATGTCAGTAAAACCGATACTGAATACAAAGCAGGTTCAACAAAAAGCATGAGCATTGCTATTACTGTTGTGAATCCATCGCATGATGTAGCCTTCTACGACAACGGTACTCACTTGGATGCCTTCGATGAGTCTTATGAGGAAGGCGATGACATTATTTTCCCTGACGCACCGACTCCTACAGTAAGTGGCTATAATTTCATTGGTTGGGCAACATCTGCGATTAATGGTACTGCTACTGAAGCTCCCACAACCGTAACTGCAGCTACAATGGGTACGGCTAATGTCACTTACTATGCTGTATATGGTAAGGAAGGAACAAAGGATGTAAATGTGACATTTGATCCTTCTGATTATTCTTCTCATAGTAGCGATGCGGCACGTTCTTACACAGAGAATGGAATTACATTATACATTAATAGTGGACGAGTATATGGCGGTGAACCTAGCACATTCTCTGTAAAGGCTGGAACTAGCTACTACTTTAAGGTAAGCCTTGATGGAGTGTTGACAAGAGTTATAACTACTATTGATAAGACAGCTAATTCCGGATATGTTATCGGTAGTGTATCTGATGGAGCTACGTTAGGCACCTATGACGAAGATAATGAAACACAAACCGTAACATTCACTTCTGACAAGTCTGAGGTTTATTGTTATGCAACATCGGATAAACAAATTCGTGCATCATATATCGAAGTTAATGCTGTGGCAAATACCCTTGTTGATTACCGAACATCTCTGCCTGTAGTTGATGTTACTGTCACTGCTACTGGTTATCTGTCCTACTGCTCACCTTACAAGCTTGATTTCAGTGAAACTAATGTGAAGGCTTATAAGGCAAGTGTGAATGAAACAACAGGTGAGGTAACACTAACAAAGGTAGACGTTGTTCCTGCAGAAGAGGGTGTTGTCCTGTTCTCTAGCGAAGTTGCAAATGGAGATAAAGCTGCAACGACGGTTTATACTATCCCTGTAACTGATAAGGATGCTTCTGATGTAGAAGGCAACGAAATGGTAGGTGTTTTGACACGTACTCAGGTAGTATGGAATCCTTCTACTAGCGTTTACAACTACATCTTGCAGCAAGGTGAGTTCAGAAAGGCAACTACACCTGGTGGTTATTTGAAGCCAAATCGCGCTTACCTGAGCACAAGTTACAACGTATCAGCTCAAGGAGCGAAGGCTCTTACTATCGTCTTCAATGATGCAACCACTGGTATCAACGGCGTTGAGGAAATTGCTCCAGTAACAAAGACTCGCAAGGTTGTTAAGAATGGTCGCCTCGTTATTGAAACACCTAACGGAGAGTTTACAATTGATGGTGCTAAAGTAAAATAATAAAGAAGGAGGAAAACATTATGACAAAGACATATATTAAACCGGAAACAATAATTGTTAATGTAGAATCTCAACAAATCCTGGCAGGATCACCCCAAATCACCGATCAGAATGCTACTACGGATGGTAATGGAGACTACAACGACGCCAAAGGCTTCAGTTTCTTCTTCGAAGAAGTTGATGAAGAAGAATAAAAGGAACTGCAAGGAGGAAGGGGATCAAACTCCCTTTCCTCTCTTCCATATTGATCACTAAATCATTAATCTAAAATAATAACTAACATGAAAAAAACATTATTACTCAAAACAATGCTCCTATTATGTGCCATACTGTTCGGCACAAGTGCGTGGGCGGATGAGGTGACATTTTTAGCTTCATCTGACAAAGGAACAATTTCTACAAACGGCACGGTTTCAGGAGGAGACCAGGTTACAAAGGATGGGATAACAATATCTTCTTCTAATGGCCCAATGGGTAATAGTACAGATTATCGTTTTTACCAAAATGGCACATGTACAGTAAGCTCTACTGTTGGGAAAATTACGAAAATTGAAATTACATGCACGGCTAGCGGTACCTCAAATTACGGTCCTGCTAAATTAAGTGGAACGGGATATACTTATTCTGGCACAAAAGGAACATGGCAGGGAACAGCTGCAGAATCTGTAGTGCTTTCTGCAACAGCACAATGTAGAGCTACACAAATAGTTGTAACCTATACCCCAGCTGTTTCATACACCATTACTCCTCAAAGCAATAATGATAGTTATGGTACAGTTTCATTGAGCGGTAACGTAATTACGGCTTCGCCTAATAGCGGTTATCGTTACGCAGACCCTGCTTATACGGTAAGTCCTGCCAATTCAGCAACAGTTGTTCAAAATGGTAATAATTTCACAGTTACTCCTTCCGAAAATACAACAGTAACTATCAACTTTGAGGCTATTCCAACTTATACAGTTACTCTTAATGATGATGGCACTACATTAGGACCGATAACAGAAGGTGCAAGTGTAACTCTTCCTACACGTAGTGCGCTTAATGGATATGACTTTGCTGGTTGGTCAACAGCGAATGTAGATAAGACTACTACGGCTCCGACACTTATTCCCGCCGGAGCTTATACTCCTGAGTCAGATATTACCCTTTACCCTGTATATACAAAGACAGAAGGAGCAACTCAAGAGACAGCGAGTGTAACGATTTCTCAATATGCGACTGCGCATGGCTGGGAAAATGCTACACTATACGAATCAGTTACATTGGATGATAATATTACTGCTACTGCAGATGGAGGAGCAAATACAGGTAAATACTATACTTCGGGTAATGGTAGTTGGCGTATTTATTCTTCAGAGGATGGAAAACTTATTCTAAATGCGGCTAATGGTGCAGAATTTACATCTGCAACAATAACATTCTCGAATTCTACGCTTTCCTATGGTGGTGAAAATATTACAAGTGGCACAGCTGTCTCTCTTTCGGGTACGTCTGCAGAATTCGCTGCAGGTGGTACGACATATATTTCCGCTATCTCTGTCAACTATGCAAATGGAGGCACGACTTACTATTGGAGCAGTCCTGTCGTAGCTGTTGCAACTCCTGTAATTGATGTTGAAGACAACCCGTTCTTGTTCTCTACTACAGCTACAATCACTTGCACAACCGAAGGAGCTACTATCAAATATAGCTATGATGGTGAAAATTGGTCCGACTATACTGCAGCATTGAATATCACCGAGACCAAGGCTATCTATGCTAAGGCTATCAAGGGCACGGATGAAAGTACTGTAGCACAAGTAACTGCCACAAAGAACTTGGCAGAACCTACTGTTACCGTTAGTGGTGATTTAACCCTCGACCTCGATGGTCAGACTAATGTTGATGCAGGTACGCTTACGGCAGCTGTAACATATAATAATGTAGCTGTTGAAGGTGCAACCGTAACTTGGAGCGGTAATAATGATGCTGTTGCTACTATTGATGCATCTACAGGTGCTGTTACGATTCTTACTACAGGCGACGTAACCTTCACCGCTACCTACGCTGGCAATAGCGACTATGCAGAGGCTACTGGCACAAAGACTGTTACCGTTACCGACAGCAATGCTCCTGTGGTAGCTAATTTCACTTGGGATTTGAGCACAGAATCGTATTCCGCTGCTTCAGAAGATCAAGTAACATGGCCTGGTGATTATGCAACAATGGTAGCAGATAAGGGAACATCAACCACAAATACGAACAATTATCTTCCGCCATCATACAATTCTTCACGTTTCTACAAGAATAGCATTCTCACCATCACTCCTGCTAACGGATCTATTGCTAGCATTGTTTTCACTGCGACAACAAGTGGTTATGCAACGGCCTTGAAAAATAGCACTTGGACAAATGCAACAGCAGAAGTTAATTCACCAACGAGTTCAACAACTTTCCCTGTCACAATTACTCCAATAGATGGTACTCAGGCTATTTCTGCTAAAATCGGAGCTAATTGTGGCTTCACAGCTGTAAAGGTGTATTATGTTGCGACAGCGGTTCCTGTCACCATCCCAGCAGGCAAGGAATGGATTACATTCTGCAGTACTGAAAACCTCGACTTTACAAGCGACATTGCTGGTCTTGATGGTGCTTATACCATTACTGCTCACGAGAATCAGGCTACTACGCTGACCGCTACAAAGATGACGGGTAAGGTGAAGGCTGGCACAGGTCTGTTGCTCCGTGCAGCTGCTGTTAGTGCTACCGACGCTCAGGCAATCAATATCCCTGTTGCTGCAACTGGTGAAGAGCAGGCAGACAACATGCTGAAGGGTGTAACAGTTGATACAGAGGTTCAGCCTACAGAAGGTACTAATACAAATCTCGGTTTGAGCAACGGTGAGTTCCATCCATACAGCGCAGTTGGTACACTTGCTGCAGGTAAGGCTTATCTCCAGGTTCCTACAGCTCAGATGCCTACTGGCGGCAACAACGCTAGATTGTATATCGTTCTCGATGGTGAAGCAACGGGTATTGCTAACGTTGACGTTAACGCTAACGATAACTTTGACAATGCTCCGATGTACAACCTCGCTGGTCAGCGCGTAACGAAGAGCTACAAGGGCGTAGTCATCGTGAATGGTAAGAAGGTAGTGAGAAAGTAAAGGCCTACCCCCAACCCCTCCCAAAGGGAGGGGAGGGGAAAGGTTAGAAACCCTCTATTTAAGCATTAAAATCATTAAGCATTAAGCATTAAGAATTAAGCATTATGAATAAGATATATAAGACACCGGCAACGGTAATGATTGAGATAGACAACCTCTCTCTGATGGCTGCTGTATCCGGACCGACAATCAATACGACTCCGATTACACCAGGTAACTCGGATGCCAAACCGTTCGACTTCACTCCTATCGAGGAACAGGAAGAATCTACTCGCGTTTCAACCACTAACGAAGAGGAGTGGGATGAGTTCGAGGAGGAAGAATAAAGAGGCATAAAAAAATATACTTCCTGTTGGAAGTATGTCTTTCCACAATATCATGTGGGATGTTTAGATTATATGATTTGAATGGCGAGCTGTGAAGCCCGCCATTCTTTTATTATATAACAAACACAGATTATTTTCGAACACAAATCTCACGAATTTACACGAATTTTGCGATTAAGCGAGAACAGAATGATGCTTGCATCAATTATGTCGAGCGTGAGCAAAATCAAGACTGCAAAAGCAGGATTAATTTAAAGGAACAAAAACCTTAAAAACAAATCATGTAAGAATTCCGAAGAGCGAAAAACCTCAGCTTTTCAAGCCTAAAAAACATTGCGTTATAAAAATTTTGCAGACTTTTTTTATAAAACATACACTAATTGTAGGCTAATACATTGATGTATAGGTATTTGGCTTTTAAAAAAGATGCATCAAAGATACACTAAACATACACTAAAGATACATTAAAGGTACATTTTGCATACATAATAGGTAACCTTCTGTTGACCAAAACGGGCCGTATTGGTTTCCAAAAGGCCACCTTTTGGAAGGTAAAAGGCCACCTTTTGAAGGGTGAAAGGTCACCTTTTGATGGGTGAAAGGTATCCTTTTGGAAGGTAAAAGCATAGCTTTTGAAATTCAGGAGAATACATGCTTTGTGTGATAAAAAGTTCGTTTTATGCACATTTTGTGTATCTTCAGTGTATCTTTTATGTATCTTTAATGTATCTTTAGTGTATGTTTAAAATAGAATAAACGCTTGAATAACAATTGCTTATGTTGTTTTTAGTGTATCTTTATGGAAAAACATTTTTAATGTTTAAAATATCTGTTAGATTCGAGAGATTCGGCAGGGGAGGGTCTCTTTACAGTTTCACGGTGGAGATATCAACGAGGCCGTTGACGATTGCGTAGATAGTGAGACCAGCAGGAGAGTGGATCTGCAGCTTGCGGGCGATGTTGCGGCGATGGGTGATGACGGTGTTGACCGAGATGAACAGGCGGTCGGCAATCTCTTTGTTCTGCAGACCTTGCACCACGCCGATGATGACATCCTTCTCGCGGTCGCTGAGCGCATCGCTGTTGTCCTGTCCACTTTTGAACACCATCGACGAGATGTTTTTCGTCACATCGTCCTGTCGCGTTAGCTGCTCCAGTCGTTTGATGGCAGGCGTGAAGATATGGTCTTCCACATCAGCATGCTGGCGCAGCCACTCCTCATTGTTGTAGATATCATAGAGGGTGGCGGTCAGCTGGTTGTTGTGGTGCGCATCCGTAGGCAGGTACTTGATGATGGTGAGCTTCAGCTCGCGCAGTTTCCTGTCGGTCTGCTCGTGGTGCTTCGAGAACGTCTCTACATTATAGTCGTTTATCGGCTGTCCTGCCAACAGCGACTCAACGTAGGGGAAGAGCGTCTTCTCCTCGTATTTCATGTGTCGCCGTATCTCCAGCGCATAACTCTCGTAGAGCTTCATGATGAGTTTGCCCAGCGGGTCGTCGCTGATACTCTCCTGTAGTTCGCGGCGGATGAAGGGCAACTGGAAGTCGAGGTAGTAGGTGTGGCTCGCCTTCAGGTAGTGCAACAGCGTGGCTACGCTGATGCGTTCATCGTCGTTGAACTCACCGTATCCGTTGATGGTGTAGTTGATGACGGCAAGAAAAGTATAGGTATCGACACCATTCATTTGGCAAGTCTCGCTAACGGTTTTATCGCCGAAACCGAGATTGATGCCAAATGATCCTAATGCCTGCAGCACGCTGCAGTTGTCCTTGATCAGCGTAATCATCTTATCGCTGGGTTCATACATCTTGATATTCTTCATGATGCAAAGGTAAGAAATAATTCATAATTCATAATTCATAATGCATAATTAATAATGCATAATGCATAATTCATAATTCATAATGCATAATTATTCTGAGAGCATGGTGACTTCGATGCGGCGGTGGGCAGCAAGGAAGCGCTGGGCCATCAGCTGAACCTGACGGGCCGTCATCTGTTCCACCATCTGACAATAGTCGCGGTCGAAGTCGGCATCATCGTCTATCTGGTGCCAAACGACATAGTCCCAATA
>Ga0310691_10005345_pt1 | contig 14101 bp, 11 predicted proteins | sample 176DNAGHGlowgp2_FD_203887 | JGI IMG/M metagenome (GOLD analysis project Ga0310691, IMG submission 203887) | Sheep rumen microbial communities from Palmerston North, Manawatu-Wanganui, New Zealand - 1766 DNA GHGlow gp2 (v2) (version 2) | ecosystem: Host-associated > Mammals > Digestive system >... | reverse complement strand
TGTCTGTACAGATACTGCTAATCTAAAGAATTCAGGTCATCCCTCGGAACGACTTTGGTACATATACTTTTCCAACATTCTGGTCTGAAATGCTTTGTTGCAATTCATGCTCCAATATATGGTCTTTCTTCCTAATCTCTTCATAGATGGTACGAGCTTCACTAGTCATATTGCCCTTATCGTCAATCAAGCCTTTGCTCTTCCCTAAGGCTACTATACCTTCAAGGTCTTGTATGCTGATGCCTAACACTTGTGCTATATAGTAATCACTCCGTTGGTGATACTTCTGCGCTATCCAACTAATAAGCCGTAAAGAGTCTGTTGTGTGATATTGTCCCCATTCTATATTAGCCAACTTCGTATGTTTCATTGCCGACAACCAGAAATTCGAACTCATTCTCAACCTCCGGCCCCTTTCTATTCGCGAATTGGCGAATCTTGGAAATATGGCATTCCACTTCTTGTCCGTCTCTGGTATCTCCATTTCATACCAGAGGATGGGTAACGTATTGTTGGGTGTAGTATGCTCAAAACAAACAAGTGCCTGACTGTTCTTATATCCCAATGGCTTCAAATCCTCATTCTTCCAGTTCGGGAGCAACATCTCCCCTTTCTTAAAGCAGAAATCTCGAACCTGTATCATGCTTTTCTCATATCCGAACACAGAGCCTCTTCTTACAAATGCTGGCTTATGAAGAGTGCCATACATCTCGATTCCGCAATCTTCCTGAAGTGTCTTCTCGGCTTTTTCCATGTAAGCCACAGTCAAAGCACACACCTTAATAGGTTTCCCATCTACTGTGCCTTTAACATTCTTCTCATAGAATTTCTTAATAGACTCTCCTGTGCCAGAAAAGTCATCAAGCAATGCGATGACTGCATCCTTCTTTATATCCTTCAAATTCTTGAGGTTAAGCAGCGACAGCACACTCTCCGGCAAATTCAGTTTCTCTATCACTTTCTTAGCATGATAAGCCATTGCATGACCACTCTTCCCTACATTTCCTGAAGGCAAGATGTATATATGCTGGCCCGGATTCTCTTCAATAATCATATTTATTTGATATTCAAGAGTCTCATCTATCATGTCCGACGAATAATAGACCACCTTGTCAAGCACATTCAAGGCCATAGTCCACTCGCTCTCATCAAAATTCCTGAGCCAGCGGAACACGTCAAATTCAGTCACAGCGTGACCGAATTTGAAGCATACACTCTCTATAGCCTTGTTATAGTCCATTTACCCCTCGTAATACAGCGTATAATACTTCTTCCCGCTCTTCTTGTCAACGCCACCCTCAATCTTAGCTTCAGGGTTCAGCACCTTCACCTCAAAGTCCGCCCCCAGTTTCAAAGTTGTCATCTTCGTCACCGGTTTTCTGATAGCGGCTTTCTTCACCACGTTCACCTCGTCTGCAAATCCGCCGTTCTGTTTCTCAAATGCCTCTCTATAGGCGGCAAACTCCCGTTTCTGCTTATCGTCCTGACAAATCATATCAGCAAGAGCATCCATCTGTATTGTCTCGCCTAAAGCAAAAACATCGGCAGTCTTCTTCGCAGCAACAGCACGGTCAATATCCGAAATACCATCCTGCTGCTTCACGAACCCCTTGCACATATCCATCAACTTCACGGTCTGATGATAGTCATCGTCACAATCCGTCACATGCAGGAAGCTGTCCGTCCAATACTGCGCATCACTACCATTATTAGTGTTGTCAACAGTCCCGACCACATAGCCATTCTCCCTGTCAACATTCAGAATCAGGCATCCTTTATCCAGTCCTTTCATTCCTGTACCATAGATAGTCCTGACAGAAATTTCTCTGCCATCATTATCTGTTGCCAAGAAAGGATCCTTCTTCTCCGATTTCAGGATAGCAATGGCCTCCACTGCATTCTTCTTATACTCACACTCCAGCAGCAATACATACAATTCCCCGCTTCTGATGTTGGGATGTACGCTCTGGTCATAAAGGTAAGTCGCCATATTGACCGACTGCTTCAGAAACGCCTCATTGTCATCAAATATCTTCGATGCAAACTGATATACGGGATTCAGATCCACGCTCTCAATGTAACTAAAACACTTCAAATCATCCATCGTAAACGACTTCTCTATCAGTTTAGTCAGGAAATCACTCGATCCACTCACGTCTGCTAAAGTCAATGCAGCCGACAATCCTTCTCCTCTTGTTTTATTTCCGACCATCTGTATGGTGGCCAACTTTATATTCTTTACACTTATTTGACTCATTCTACTACATATTTTGGAATCAAACCGTAATCTCGATTTTCTGTGAAAACATATCTAGTTTCAAAATAACTCAAATTCTTCCAGTATTCAGGATCAGCATGTTCCACCATAATAATCTGGAAGTTGGAACCATCTCCAACATTCTGACTCATGAAACTGTCAATCAGTCTGAACGCCTCCTCCAGTCTACTGCGGTCATCAGTTTTCTGCAAGGTCAGGTCGCCGGCTTCCTGTATTCTCCTCCCATTGTTACTATAATAAGGAATACTGGGCTGGTCAATAAACAGAAAACTCGGCACAAATGAATTATTACGGCTGTTAAGATACTGATGCAATCCCAAGAAGAAGCAAAGGTGCATGAACATATAGTTCGATTTACTACCAATATTTCGAATATGGAAGTGACTACCTGGCCTTTTGAGTCTCAACCGAACGTTCACATCGTCAAATTCTATCTCGCAATCTCTATATGTTGAGGACATGCCGACCTGAGAGTCATAATAACTCTTCACATCACCTAGGAATGCTTTCTTGGTCACGTCATTCGACTTAACTACCAATTCCAGATCTCTAGTAATTATATCAAACTGTTCTTTCAGTTTGTAGTATTTCAAATCGCCAATATACTTCTCCGACTTTTTCTCCAATCCCTTCATTTGGTCCGCCAATGATACGAGTTTTACTAACAAGTTTGGATCAAAGAAATAATTGATAGCATATTGGTTCTCCTTAATTTTATCCGTGACAGTCCTGTACTTTTCCTTGAGTTTTCTGAGATTCTCCGCAAATTCAGGTGGTAGTTCATCTATTTTTAATGTATTTTTCTTGGCTACGGTGAAAGCTTCCTCCAATGAGGCGAACAAGGCTACCGACTCATCACTCATCACCTGTTGATTTAGATGTTTCTCCAAATATTCAAAAGGTGTCAAACTATCCTTCACTTTCTCAGCATATCTGATGGCCTTGTTATACTCCCATTGTAGTTTTTGGTAGCTGTCTATTTCGGCCTTCAATTTGCGTTGCGTGTATGATAAATTGGCAAGATCGTTGAGTTTGGCATGACTTCTCTTAATCCTATTAAAATCGTCAACAGCAGCTTTAATCCTTGCCACGACCACCTCCGAATCAAACGTTTCATTCATCAACAGCACACCTACTTCTATAGCTGTCTTGACGATGGTATCATACTTTTTCTCGTATGATAGCCTATTTCGTTCATCGCCCGTTTTGTTTCTCTCTTCCTGCTTGATTTTCTCTTCAAGTGCATTTTTCGCCTCTGTTAAGTCCGCTTCTTTTTTCTCTTCCGTTCCCAAACATAGTTTCATAATGCGAGGTGCAAAATCATACATCTCTTCATCTTCAAAGAAAAAATTATCCAGATATCTATTTGCAGTGGCTATTATATCTTCCGTCAAGAAATTTAGCAAAAGAGATTGCCTGAATGTCATATCCAGTTTTTTATTCTTTTCGCCCAACTGTATCGCAGGAACATTAAACTCTTTATTTAGATAAGCAACTACATCTAACCTTGTAATGTTGGGGGTTGGCACAGGATGACTTCCACTTGGAAACTGATCTGTGTCCTTTGCCCAATATATGTCAGAGTTTATTCTGCCATTCATAGGGGCCTTGCGAGCTATCACATAGTCACGACCGTTCAAATGAAACGTCAATCCATACCAACTTACGTTCGTATTGATGACATCTTCAACGATGGTCGATTCCTTAGCCATTAGGCAATAGTCAATCACTCGCAGTATAGATGATTTTCCCGTCGAGGAATCACCTGTTACCACATTCACCTTATTCGGTTTAAACTCGTATTCCTTTGGTTCAGGGTGGCGATGAAACCACAACCTTATTTTCTTGATGTAAAAGTTCATTAGGCTATCCAGAATTGTTGATAAAGTTTTTTTAAATCTACACATTCATACTTAAAGAGTATCTGATCCATATCATTCAGAACATCATTCAGCATTTTGCTCTCCCCGCCAATCATTTCCTGACATAGTTCCTGTCCAGAATCTGTCAAAACAAGTTTTCCGTCCGCTTTTTGCATGCATCCCCCCTCAATCAGCATGGTCATACTGTTGAGTATCACACCAAGCAGGCTACCATCTAACTGGCCAAAAATCATCGTCAATTCCTTCACATTATCTCCAGATGTCGTAAGTGCTTTCTTGCGAAACTTCTTCCGCATCAGCAAGTTAACAGCACCTACAACAATAGGAATGTCGTATGGTCCTCTTTTCACTACATGCGCTATAACACAGGCTACTATGGCTTCATTGTTTATTCTATAGTCCATTCCTCACCATTATATTTTTCTTTCCAATCAAATCGCCAGCCAATCTTTGGCTTGTCACCGTCAGAGAAATGATAGAAACAGCCGTTCGAACTTGTTTCATTAAGTATGTCCTGATCAAAAATCGGATTTTCATTTCTAACTCCATCAAGCACAGCACGTGCTGCTTGTTTTATCTCATCTTCACTTTTAGATGCACTAATTCCGTTATTGTTCGTTCTATGATGCTTTTTCCATCTTGCCTTAACATCCCTTTCAAAATTAATTCTGTCATCATCATCCCCAACTGCCAACGCATCATTATAGTCATTCTCAAACTGCAATTTCTGCAGCGTCAATTCTTCAATATCGTCCTTGGTTATTGCCATAACATCATCAATTTCTACAAGTTGTCTGATAAACGTCTGTTTTCGTGGTTTGTCTGGGACTCTCACCTTCCGATTCTTGGGTACAAATTTCCTTTCCTTTATTTTTGTGAACAGTTCACCAAACATATCATGAAATGATTCCATATTAAACTCTATCTCTTTACCTCTCAACATCTTACACAATCGCCCATAGAGCGTCGCTCGCAGGACTTTGGCATTGGGAGCTTTGAAATGCTGCTGGTTAACTAACCAATATTGTATATCTTCTAATATGTCATCATCACTTTTAAATTCAGGCCTAACCTTATTGAGGAACTCTTTCAACAACGGATAATCATTTACATCTTTCGTATAGTCATATATATTCTTCGGTGTACTTCTTTCACCTTTCGCCGCTTGTTCCTCTATATATTTTTTCAGGTCATCCCATTTCCCATCTTTCTGGTAAGCATCCACTTTCAAAAAGAACGTATTCTCCTCAGTTGACTTATTTGAAAGGAGAACAAACTCGCTTTCACCTATCCATCTGCGCTGTTCATCCTCATTCCTACCCTCCTTTATCTTATCAATCCACATACTTAACGTTTTCCACAGGACAGCATCTCTGTTTTTCATTCGCTCTACATGTGTGTGTGTCGTAGCAGAGGTATGTTTAAGTTGATAGTACGTTCTTTCATTTCCAGTCTCCACACCAACATCCTCAAATTTTTCAAGCGACACAGTTTCATCTACCCCCATTGTCAGGAGACGATATAGGAAATAATATATTTGGTAAACAAAACCTGCTACTACGCTCCCTGCGTTTCTGTCATTTGTATTACCCATAAGTCATCTATTTTACTTTTTTTCTTCACACCTTCATTTTACTTCAAATACTCCTTCACATACTCATCATAGAAGCCCAATATTTTCACCTTCCGCTGGCTCAGCAGTTTCCTTTCCGATTCCCAGTCCGCCTTTATTCGTTCTGCCAGAAGTTGTTTCACATCGTCCGACATTACACCGTCATTGCCAGTCAGCACCCTGATAATAAACACTAGATAAGGAATCTCCTTTATCAGCCTTTTCTCAAATGTTTCTTTTTTCCCCGTCAGTGCCTGCGAAACTAACAACTCTGCTACATAATATGGTGTAAACACATCGTCCGTCAGCGAATCAACAGCATACTGTGTATCCTTAAACAGGACATCGATATACTTATCAAACAAAGCCTCATCACCACTCTCCTCCAAGCTCATCAGCAGCACCGCCAACCAATAGCCCTCTTGTCTAGCAGTTCGCATAGCCACACCAAGATCCACCTTATAACCCTCTAATGGTTTCCTGTGTTCCTTTAGGATTGCCAGTCCGTCAAGTTCAGATTCCCTCAGACATTGATATATTGTCCTCGTTTGTTCAAACCAAAGGTCATTTAGTGTCGTTGGTGGATACGACCTATCAGCAAAAACATTCTTACTAAAGGCCAGTATGAGTTTTTTACATACATCCTTATTATTCGTACTTGAAGCTAAAGTAATCAGAGTCTGGAAATCCTTTTCATCCAAAGCAAACGAATCAATCTCCGCATCTGTCAGAGAAAACGTCTGGCTCATCATCTGTACGATATCCAGCTCTGGCTTACCATATTTGGCGTGCTTTCGCTCAGCCTCAGCTTTCTTTTTCGATAGCCAAGCCGTCAGTTCTTCTTTGCAGAATACTCTCAGCCAAACGTCCACCGCCTCTTTCACAAGCGTTGGTTTCACCTTTTCATACTGCTCTATCAGGTCTGTGATATAATCTCTTGCTGTGTCTGGGAGCAACTCATCTTTAAGGTTTCCTTTTAGCAAGTCCTCTTCCTCACAAAACAGCTTATAACACTGTTCCCTTAGCAAATAGTGAAGCGACTTTCGTCCGTTGTGCTTTTCTACAATTCTGATAACAGCTAGCACATCTTCAACGTTCCTTAAATCCTTAATCACACCTCCCTGCAAGGGGAAATATTTCAATACTTCCAGCAGTTTATAATATGTTTCCCAGTTCTCTCTTCTTTCTAACAGATAAACTAAAGCCTGTACCGACTGTACCAATTCTAAATACGAGCCATCGTTATATAGGTTTATCTTACCGATAATTTCATCTTCCTCTGTTTCGCCATCCAGTGTCTCACAAAATCTCTTCAAGGCACCTTTTTGTCGGTCCAGACTCCTCGATTTTTCCGCTATCTCGAGAGCCTTCCCCTCAAATGATTTCACCAAGTCTGCAAGTGTTTCTTCCTCCGGTTGATAGCTTACAAAGAAACCACCGTCCATATTCTCTTCTATCTCTTCTAGATATTCAAGCGTGGGCTTGCTATGCTTCTCTGTTGCATCACATCCGGCCTGATAAAAAGCTGCCTCGCAAATCAGATATGACAGCAGATTATTTTCCTCTAAGCCATATTTTTCTATGACATAGTCATTATCCAAATTATATCGTGTCAGCGTTCCATCGGTTATACCTTTGGCAAGTTCGTCGATAATGGCACCGTGTTCAGTCCATATTCCTGCCTGAGATTGACTTTTCTTATCAATCTCGTCCAGCAGTTGGAATCTCAATTTTGCATAAAATCCCGACTGGTAGTGGGCGGCTAAAAATCGTTCTCTATTCTTCATGGTCTATGTACAAAACATTTATAACCATTGCCCCTTGCCCCGCCACTGACGTCAATAATACTTGACTTATAATCATTATATGCATCCACAACGCGGTTTATATCATCATTCTCAGTCATTTCGTAAATGCCAAAACTCTTGTTTGACTTTTCCTGGGCATCAATCGAGGTTCCAACAAGAAACACCTTCTTATTGTCTATAATTAGATACCTGTCGTGCCATTCTGTCCAGTGTATTTGTCTTAGGTCGAGAGGTGCCAACGCATTTATCCTAACCTTACAATTTGGCACATCTGTATCATCAATAGCATCAAGGATTTTATTCCCAAATACTTCCATATCATCCTTAGACTCTTCATCATAGCAGATGGTCAGTACTTCAATGTATATTCCATCCTTGTGAATAGCGGAAAACACATCACAACGGCACTCACGATAGTGAGGATCCCATATTACAATGGAATTCTCCGCACTCGCCAACAACTCCTGATATAGACTAGGGGTATTACTAGTCAACATCCTGTCGTAGAAGTGGTAATATTTACCATCTACAAAGTTTGTCGAACCATTTACAGATGAAACATTTCCGTTTAGTGTTAACCTTTTCTTCAACATCATATATATCCACTGTCAGCGTTTCGTCATTCCACCATTCCAAAGCTCGGTCTATTAGCTTCTGCTTATAGTCTTTCGGCACTCTAATCAGTGTTGTTGCTCTGTTGCCAAATTCATTCAGCGAACATCCTAGCATCCATACATTGTCGTCCGCCACGATAAATCTGTCATGCAATTCTGCTTTCTTACCTATCAGTAGGCGACATTCTACCTTAGCAATGCCCTTTTCATTAAACTCCTTGATAGTAGAAGCCAATTTTTCACGCTTTCCATCCTGCTTCAGTTCCTTCTTTCCAGAAAGTATCTTTACTGGCACTGACCTACAAGCCATCGGCAATACAAACCTCGCCAGCGATTTCACATCAAAGAACACATCACAGATATACACTCTGTCTTTGGCCGAGTCGATAATCCTCAATATATCATTTTCTGCCCTCCTGATATTCTCTTCGCTTTGTTCTTTGTCTCCGTCATAAAACACAAAGTCCAGTGCTTCTTCAAACTTACGGTAGGCATATTCTGGCGAAGAGTCCAACAGCCCTTTGGGATTCTTATCACCTATAACTGTTCTGGGACCCTCAATATATTTCTGAACAGTCTTAATGGTATTGCCTTCTTCGTCATTCACATGCACTTCGCTGTCACCCACGCGCATATCAAAGTGTATCGAATGAATAAATACCAGATTATTATAAAAGTCCAGCAGGTTTCCATTCTGGTCAAAAATGTTCACCTCCAGTGTGTGGAAGGTCTTGCCAAAATCTAACTCATAGAGATTTCTACTACCGTCAAGTATATGGCTGGTCTCATCTATTACGCAGCCATCATTACCCTTCCGTCTGCAAACCACCTTCAGTGGTTGTCTGTTGTCGTTTTTATATGCTACTCTGCAGAATATCCCGTCTTGTGTACCTTTCTCAGTGAAATCAATTCTGCTGTAAATATCATTATATGCCAAGAATATGAATCCTCCCAAATACAAGCTATGTTCCGTCAGATCATAACCAAGGTTTCTTATCGTCAGTTCCTTCAACTGCACTCTAAGCTTCTCATTTTTAAGAATGTTGCTTAGTGCCTCTGTTTGCTTTTTCGGCATGCAGTATCTTACAAACCTTGGGCAGTATCTTCTCGGCAAGAGCGTTTTCAGCTCTACGTTATTGTTATCATCAGATGGTATTACTCCCCAATTCTCTTTTCCTAATGGCCAATGATATTCATCAGTCGTTGTCTGTAGCAAGTCTTTTCCTGAGTAGTAATCTTTCCAAGGCTGCTCATACAAGTCCTCCGTTATCGTTATTTTGTCAACGGTTATAAACAACTTGTCCCCTTTCCCCTTGGCAGTTCGGTCGAAGTCGTTATACTCATTGCCATTGTTAGGCGCAAAGTCCTCATAGTCCTGCATGTCTTTATCTATTTGTTCAAATATAGAAAATACATGCAGATATCCACAGGATTCTTTCTTCAATGAGATTACCACCCTGCGTACTTGCTGTCCTATGAGTCTATCCTTCAATTCCATCAGTTACACCTCGGTTTCACTTGTATCTAAAATAGCCCCAATATCACACTGGCAACAACGAAATGGTAAGTATGGTAATGCCCGAGTCTATCTTTACTCATCATGCGGTCAAACTGTTTCTCAAGTTCATCAGGGCTAAGCATTTTTCCCTCACCATCATAGATGGCGTTCTCAATCTCATCCTTCCTCGACTGTTCAAGATATGGGCTATCCAACCGCAAGACTCTGATGGTTGTCCACGCATCGGTATCTGCTGGATCATAGCTGATTTTGCCATCAATTTCATACGTAAACCTGCTTTCACAATCTTTGTCGTATGGTTTTATAGGAATCTCATCCTCACCTTTTGAGGCATCGCAATGCTGCAGGTAGTAACTGCGTGTATACAAAGGTAATCCCGTTACTTCATCTATGGGTATATCCCTGCCCCCTTGACATGACACTAACAGGTTCTCATATTCTCCAACAAGATGGCGATAACGAGCATCCCCTTTGGGCAACACATGCTCCATGGTCACACTATCTTTCTCTATTGAGCAACCGCAATAACAGCATACAAATCCCTGTTCCCTAATCAATGATGGTAGGAAGAGATGATCATAAGCCCACATGTTTTTCACACGCTTAAACAGCCTATCCCCGTTAAGACCTGGATGTTCTCCTGCAAGCAGACTCGTTTTATCCAGCTTTTTCTCCCGAAGTTTACGGTAGTAAACATCAGGCGCCTTGTTCACCGTCTTATCGATATACCTCATCGTCCTATGGTTTCAAGTCTTTCAATGGTAGAACGAAGGCGGTTGATGTTGAACTCACTGACGCCATACCCCTTCAACTCCTCCAGTTTTTCTTTTGCAGAATCCAGGTTTCTCTTTTTTATGTCCTCTTGTATCTGCTTTATCAAATTATCCACATATTGTGCCCTGGGGGCGGTCTCCATAGCGAGGGTAATTATCTCATTCGCATCCATGCCGTATGTATTCAGGTTAAAGACTATCACCTTACCCTTTTTCATCATATACAAGTCGCACCCTTCTTTAATGGTCGAAACCATCAGAGCAGAATGTGTCGTAATAATTGCTTGGCTACGCTCCAGTTTCTGTAGTACTTCAGGAAGGAATCGCGACTGCCATTTAGGATGCAGGAATGTGTCTGGCTCGTCAAGAAGGAACAGGCAGTTTTCTTTGTCCCAGAATTCGACCAGAGCTGATGTCATAACTACCTGTTTTTCTCCCTCGCTTAAATACTCAATACTTATGGGGGTTGCCGTCATCTCTTCACCTTGTCTGTTCCACTTCACATCTACCCAGTCAAGCAAACCATTGTTATACAAGAGATCGAATATTTGGAACAAGAAAACCCCTTTGTTCGTTATGCCTACCTCATCAAGGAAATCCTGTAGGTTCATCGCACTGATTTCTACCTCAATGTAATCTTCTGCTGATGTAGATCTAATAGAATGTTCTATTAAACCCATCAGAAAGTCATTAAACAATTGACTGTTGTTTCCCCAGAAGTCTGCACTTCCTGCTGTTGCCCAATGTGGTTTCTTCAGGCGGATGGTATGAACTACCGACTCTATTCGAATATTGAGTTTCTCTATAGTTTCACTTTCAACATTCTGAGCCAACAGACTCATGAGTGCAATGGGCTGATGGCGCAAGTCACTATAAATGAAAGGTGTGTCTGCTGGCAGGGATAAAGGTGTTAATGTATACTTGTTTCCGCTCTTTCTGACTGCATCCAACCTCTCATTGATAAAGTAATTACAGATACTCATCACGCGCTCGGTGTCACCAGCATAATAGGCGATGATATTGGCGGGCAAATATGCTTTCAACCTCTCTCCTTTATCTTCTTTAATAGAGTAAGCATCTCCATCAATAAGAATCTTCAATTCGTCGGGATTACTCCCTTCAAGATAGCCCGATTCAAAAACCACCGTATGCGCTATTCCGTCTGCCTCTTCGGTCTGATATTCTAGATAAAAGCCATCCACCTCGCAAGTGGCTTTCGGGTCTTTTAGTCTCTTATACACCAATTCAAAAACGGTAAGTATTAGTTCTATCAATGTAGACTTACCGCTACCGTTCTCTCCGATGATAACAGCACACTTTGAACGGAGCTCTGCTCGTGGGCTCTCCAGAATGCGCCACTTCTTAACATCTACTTTTGTGATTCTCATTGTTCGAAAAGTTCTTTAGAAAAACGATTTATGCCATCAGCCCATTTCTTTTCTAGTTTGCTGATACGTTGCTGGGTTTCCTGTAAATCGCCTACAATTTTTCGTTGTTCCTCAATCTCTGGCATGGGAATCGTAAGCCCCAGCAGGTCATGTATTCTTATATAACTTCTATCGGTAACACCCCTACTAATGACGCGTAGCATATTTTTATATCGTTCAGAGGTCAGTACCATCAGTAAATAGAATGGATCTATCTCACTGCTCACGATTTCCAGCACAAGAAAATTATCACTTACTATTGAGCCATCCAACTCCTTGGGCACAATTCCAATTGCACCATCCTTGGCACCAATTCTCGAAATCACCAACTGGCCAGTTCCAATAACAGTAAACCGTTTGGTTTTTTCTTTTAGTTGTTTAGCCGTTATCTTCTCCCTAAAAACAATATCACGTTTATTTTTCCTTACAGTTACAAGATTATATACGTCTTTGGAATAATCCTCTAGTTTGGAATCAATGACCCTAACCAAATCAGCTAACCTGTGTCGAGGATATTTTGAGAAAAGACAATAATCCTCCTTTGCAAATTCTGATTGGATATCCCAACTATCAAGATGCGCTATCGTCATGAAGAAAGCATTCTCATTACTTTTCTGCTGACCTTCATACAACCACGACATCATGACTGGCTCTAACTTCTTGAAGTCGTTCTTTTCAGATGGCAGACCTATAGCTGATATACCCATATCCTCCACTTTTGCCATCATCACTTCTCTGTCATATGGATGGGGATAATCAGCCTTAAGTATCAGGACACTCGAGTTCAAGGGTTTTCCAGCTATGCGGATTGCATTAGATGGTAACAACACCATGCCCATCATCGTTGCCCTTTCTACGAGTTCTCGTCTTACATCGCAAAATCTATCCCCTTGTAAAAAATCGTCGGGTGTTATCAAGGCCACCATGCCTCCTTGAACAGCTAGGTCTAATGTGTTAATCACATTGTCTCTGTCACTTTGATAATTACCAGATTTGGAGTGGTTTAAATACGAAACAACATAATCATATTTTTGACAGCTGTTATTTATGTCTGCACGCCCCAAGGATATACTAGCATCTTTATTACCGCACATCAGCAAATTCATCTTTGCTGTTTGAGCCATTAATCTGTCATCTGCAAATCCTCTGAGTTCACCTTTATGTCCCATCGGCAACTGAGTAGCAACTGCAGACAATAGGCTACCATCTCCACAGAAAGGATCTATCACTTTGTCATTTGGCTTTATTTCAAGAACATCAACAATAAACTCCGATATTTGACTTGGAATGGTAATAATATTGTCAATACCTCGCATCACCTTTTGAGAGAACTCCTCGTATGCCCTGCCCATCGCTGGACATGCGTAAGCAAAATCGAAAAAACTTAAGGCGTATATTATCTCGTCACATATCGCAGGCTTAGCCAAGATATTATCAGCATAATCAAACAGACATTCCTTATCAAACACATTCTTTACCTCATCAAACAAGTGCTCAAATCTTTGATCCGGATATATCTGTCCGTCACCTTTTAGGAAAGACTTCATTTTCTCACGCTCTTCTGGGATATTTTCCGTAATATATTTAATATATAACAGTTTGGACAATTCCCTAAAAGCACCCTCCGATGTCATTTTCTCCTGACTGCGCAGCATATTATGACACCGTGACAGACTCCTTGAAAGGGCCTCAGCCATTTCCTTCATCTCAATTGTATTTATGTATTCTCTCATTTCTTCAATTGCTTTTTCTAATATCCGTATGTCCCGATATTATCTCCGCCCCCATTGAGGCACAAAAAGGAACCTGGCAAACTGCCACATTCCTTTAACAATCTCCTTTAACCTTTAAAATGCTTCTCCTCATTCACTACCGTCCTCTGCGCAGCCCCTGCTATTGCCTGCCCCATCTGTATCTGCATCATTACACTTTGATATGCCTCATAGTTCCACATCAGATAAGAATCCCACAGCCCCATGTCTATATCCTTAATAAGCGTATCCAGCTTTTCTTTTATCGGCTGTCCGTTCTCATCAAAATACATTTGGTCACGCACTTGTTCCCTCAGCACCTGTATAGCTTTGAATTCTCCAAGTGAAAAAATCTGGCTAAGGTCATTCATCGGCTCCTTAAACTGCTTCGTTTCTGGATTAATCACCATCTTCGACAGTATCTCTTTGACATACT
>Ga0310691_10005343_pt1 | contig 14105 bp, 13 predicted proteins | sample 176DNAGHGlowgp2_FD_203887 | JGI IMG/M metagenome (GOLD analysis project Ga0310691, IMG submission 203887) | Sheep rumen microbial communities from Palmerston North, Manawatu-Wanganui, New Zealand - 1766 DNA GHGlow gp2 (v2) (version 2) | ecosystem: Host-associated > Mammals > Digestive system >... | reverse complement strand
TCTGTGTTCCATCCACTTTGACAGCAGCGCCGATAATCGGCTGGCCGTCTTCCTGAGAATACACAGTACCAGTAACTTTTGTCTGAGCCAGCATACTTCCTACACAGAGGAAGAGACTGACAAAAAACATAGTTAGCCTTTTTTCCATAAATTCTCTCTCTTTAGTTAATATTAAACTGATATTATTATATAATTAATGTTCGCGTACCATAAAATATATAAATTATCTTCCCCCTCCAGCCCGAAGGTTTCAGAACACTTTTCGGCACTTTTGCCACTTTTTGCTTGCAAAGCTAATCATAAAAAAATTAAAAGACGAATAAAATTATAAAAAAGTCACTCTTCCACGCAAAAAATTAACATTTAGACATCTTATCTTGACTTACGTCAACATCGTCGGCTATTGTCCATGAGACCCAAAAAAGGGTGCACCGGAATGGTACACCCACTATAAATTTAATGGTATAACCAATTTACTTCACCTGTATAACCAGATACTTGCTGGTAGACCAGAAGAGCTGCGGGTCGCTGATGCGGAGCACATACTGCTTGTTGGCATCCGGAGCCAGTGTGTAAGAGCTTGAAGGATGAGAAGTCAGCATCTTGGCATCCTTGCTATAAAGCTTGATTTCCTTGTCGATACGGATATCAATCTTGGTGAAGTAATCCTTGTTGAAGTCCTTCTCCAGCAGTTTGGTCTTGCTGAACAGGCCATCCTTGGTGAGGATGTTCTGCTTCTTCAGCTCATCCTTGGTGCCGAATACGAACCAGGCAGTATGCAACTGCTTGTCCTGCTGGCTGATGGTCTGCGACTTCTGGGTGGTCTCCTCAGTCAGTTCGTTGACATTGGTATTGAGGTTAGCCACTGTCTCGTCAAGCTCTGCAATGTGGATATCCTTCTTGTCGAGTTCCTCACGAAGAGCCTGCAGCTGGGCTTCCTTCTCTTCAAGCTGCTGCTGCATGTTGTCGATGAGCTTCTTCAGCTCCTCGCTCTTGAAAGAACTCTCACGCAACTGCTGCTTCAGTTTGTTGATAAGTTCCTTGTTCTGACGCATGGTTTGCTGGATGAACTGCATGTTCTCCTTGATACGTTTGGCAGAATTGGTTCCCTCCCCCTGCTTGGCAAGCGTCACACGGCTCTGGGCTTCGGTAATCTCACGGAAGCCTTCCTCGATGTCACCAAAAGTGGAAATCATGTCGTTGATTTCATTGTCTTTCTGGGTAATGATCTGATTCAAGGAATCACGCAACTGAGTCATCATGAGGTCTTGTTTGGGAGCCTCGTTCTTACAACTGACAATGGCCAATGCACAAACGGCCAAAAAAGCTAATTTCTTCATAATTCTTTTATTTTTGGTTTAACATCTTTCGCATCACAGCCAGCCAGGACAATCACGATCTCTCCTTTCGGCTCTTTTTCCTTAAAGTGAGCTATCACCTCGTCTAATGAACCACGCACACTTTCCTCATGTACTTTCGAGATTTCACGGCAGACACTCACCTGACGGTCACCCCCATAGACTTCTGCAAACTGCTGGAGTGTCTTCACCAGACGGAAAGGGGATTCATAAAAGATCATGGTGCGCTCTTCATCCTTGAGTGACAAGAGTTTTGTCTGACGGCCTTTCTTCTGAGGCAGGAAGCCCTCAAACGCGAAACGGTCGCAAGGCAAGCCACTCGACACCAGGGCGGGCACGAAGGCCGTTGCGCCTGGCAGGCACTGCACCTCGACTCCTGCCCTGACTGCTTCACGCACCAGGAAAAAGCCGGGATCGCTGATGCCAGGGGTACCTGCATCACTAATCAAGGCAACATTCTCACCCGCCAGCAAGCGCTGTACGATGCCGGCACTCGTGCCATGCTCATTAAACTTATGATGTGACATCAGGGCATTCTTGATTTCATAATGCTTCAACAAGATACCCGACGTCCGAGTATCCTCTGCCAGCACCAGATCCACCTCTTTTAATATGCGGACAGCGCGGAATGTCATATCTTCCATATTCCCCACCGGAGTGGGAACAATATACAATATGCCCATAATCGGTGACAAATTTAGTCCAAATAATCAAAACAGACAAAAAAAACACCAAAATCTTTGCAATTTTTAAAACGTATTTGTACTTTTGCATCAAAATTAAATAGAAAATGGCAGAAATAATATCAGGCGAGCCTCATCGCCCAGGAAGAATAGAAGTGATTTGCGGCTCTATGTTCTCTGGAAAGACAGAAGAGTTGATCCGTCGTCTGCGCCGAGCGCAATTTGCCAAACAGCGGGTGGAGATTTTCAAGCCATCCATCGACGTGCGATATTCCGAGGAGGACGTGGTCAGCCATGACCAAAAGCATATCCAATCCACGCCCATCGACTCGTCGGCCAGCATATTGTTGCTGACATCAAACATCGACGTGGTAGGCATCGACGAGGCGCAATTCTTCGACGATGGTATCACAGAGGTATGCAATGACCTGGCTAACCGTGGTGTTCGCGTGATTGTGGCAGGCCTCGACATGGATTTTAAGGGAATTCCCTTCGGTCCCATGCCAGCCCTGTGTGCCATTGCCGACGATGTCACCAAGGTACATGCCATCTGTGTGAAATGCGGAAACCTGGCCTATGTCAGTCATCGCACCGTGCAGAATGACAAGCGTGTCTTACTTGGGGAAACACAGGAATATGAGCCATTGTGCAGGGAGTGTTATCAGAAGGCAATAGCAGAAGAAAAGACAAAAGAAGAAAAAACATCCAAATAAATTTGGCCGTTTCAACGAAAAGTTGTACCTTTGCAGCCGATTTCGACAGAAATCAACAAAAAAGGTCGATCCGTTAGCTCAGTCGGTAGAGCACAACACTTTTAATGTTGGGGTCTTGGGTTCGAGCCCCAAACGGATCACTTCTTCCAATAAAAAAAGGACACCGCAGTGTCCTTTTTTTAGTTTTTACAATGAAGCTATTCCCCAATATATTTGCGGATAACCTTTATGCAAAGGTCACTGCTCACTGGTTTTGAGAGGAAATCATCGCATCCCGCCTGAAGTGCTAACTGGCGATCGCTGTCGAAAGCATTAGCCGTCAAAGCTATAACTGGAAGCTCAGGATGCTTCTCCTTGATAGCCTTTGTAGCCTCCAAGCCATCCATGACTGGCATCTTGATGTCCATCAGCACCATATCATAGGTGCTGCCATCGACCATGTCAACAGCTTCCTTACCATTTTTAGCACGCTCAAACTCATAATACTTTTTCAAGATGTAAGTCATCAAGATAAAGTTGCTGTCATTGTCTTCTGCTACTAAAATCTTCTTCATAATCCCTTTTTTGATAGACAGTTTTTGATTTGTTATATCTTAATATTTCACAAAATTACAACTATTATTTGAAAAAACAATTATTTCATCGTTTTTTTAACTAATTTTGCATCAGAAATATTGATTAACTAGTAACTTATAATTCCAAAAAGCGATGAAATTAAGATTTTCAGCCAGTATGATGGCATTCGTTTCTGCCCTCACAATGTCTGCGCAGACTCATGTGATGGAGTTAAACACCAAAAAGGTCGGAGCACCTGTACAGCCGACGATGTATGGTATCTTTTTTGAAGACATCAACTACGCAGCCGATGGCGGTCTGTATGCTGAGATGGTAAAGAACCGCTCATTTGAATTTCCCCAGAATCTGATGGGATGGCGCGCCTACGGCAGGTTTGAGGTACGTAACGACGGGCCCTTCGACCGCAACCCCCACTACGTACGCCTCTCCTATTCTGGACACCGCGACAAGTTCACGGGCCTGGAGAATGAAGGATTCTTCGGCATTGCCGTCAAGAAAGATGCAACTTACCGATTCTCTCTTTGGGCCCGCTGCCCAGAAGGCGGCAAGTCCACCCTCGAAGTGAGTTTCGTAGACAATGACACGATGGGTGAAGACCAGCGCTTTGCTACCGTGAAGGTCGATGTCAGCGGCAAGGAGTGGAAGAAATACACTGCCACGCTGAAGTCACCCCGTACCGAGGCCAAAGGTGCCTTGCGCATTTTCCTGGCCGGTGACAAGTCGACGACCGATGTAGAACACATTTCACTCTTTCCGACAGACACATGGAAAGGCCGCGAGAATGGCATGCGCAAAGACTTGGCACAGGCTTTGTTTGACATGCACCCCGGCGTGTTCCGCTTCCCTGGCGGTTGTATCGTGGAGGGAACAGATCTGGAAACCCGCTACCAGTGGAAAAACAGCGTGGGACCCGTTGAGAACCGTCCTTTGAATGAGAACCGCTGGCACTACACCTTCGGTCATCGTTTCTTCCCCGACTACTACCAGAGTTACGGACTTGGTTTCTTTGAGTTCTTCCAACTTTGCGAGGACTTCGGCTGTGAGGCTCTGCCCGTGATCAGCTGCGGACTAAGCTGCCAGTTCCAGAACCCCGACCCCACGAAACCTGGTGTACACGTGGCACTCGACGATCTTGACAGCTATATCCAGGATGCCCTCGACCTTGTGGAATTTGCCAACGGCCCCATCGATTCAAAGTGGGGGAAGGTACGTGCAGACATGGGGCATCCTGAGCCCTTCAACCTGAAATACCTCGGCGTAGGCAATGAACAATGGGACTACGATGAGCAGCATGGCGGCTATGGCCCAGTCTTCACCGAGCGCCTGAAAAAATTCAATGCGGCCCTTCGCGCCAAATATCCAGAACTGAAACTCATCGGCACCACCGGTCCTAACTCAGAGGGTTGGGACTTCGACCTGCTGCAGCCCCGTATGAAGGAACTGAAGGTGGACCTCTACGATGAGCACTACTACCGCAATGAGCAGTGGTTCCTCTCTCATGGCCTACGTTACGACAGCTATGACCGCAAGGGACCGAAGGTGTTTGCGGGCGAATATGCCTGTCACGGTAGCAACAACCACAAGTGGAACCACTACTATACCTCTTTATTAGAAGCAGCCCACATGACAGGTATCGAGCGCAATGCCGACATCGTACACATGGCAACCTATGCCCCGCTTTTCGCCCATGTTGAGGGCTGGCAGTGGCGTCCGGACGCCATCTGGTTCGACAACCTCCGTATGTTCAAGTCAGTCAGTTACTACGTGCAGCAGATGTTTGCCATGAACAAGGGCACCAATGTGCTATCGCTGACGATGGATAAGAAACCCGTAGCCGGACAGGAAGGTCAGGACGGACTCTTCGCCTCGTCGGTCTCCGACAAGAATACTGGCGAGATCATCATCAAGGTGGTCAACACATCCAAGACCGTTCAGCCCATCAGCATCCAGCTGACAGGCATGAAGGGTGAACGTACAGCTCAGACTGTCACCCTCTCGCACAATGGCATGGACGATGAGAATACGCTTGACAACCCAGAGAAGATCACGCCGAAAAACGGCTCGCTGAAACTCGATGCCGGCAAGAAGGCCACCCTGCTGCTGGATGATGTGCCAGCTTTATCTTTCCGACTCTATAAAGTTAAGAAATAAATAAAGAATCCCCGAATTGCTTGGCAGTTCGGGGATTTTTACGTAAATAAATCGCTATTTATTTTGTATTTCGCCCGATTTGCACTAACTTTGCACCGGAATATGAGTATACTGAACTTAGATAAAGACCGCAGGCGATTCTCCTTCGAAGTGCTGCCCCCGCTAAAGGGAACGGGCACCGACAGACTGTTTGCCGACATCGATAAACTGAAGGAATTCGATCCTGCCTATATTAATATCACGACCCACCATTCGGAATTCATATATAAGGAACTGGAAAACGGTCAGTTTGAGCGGCTACGCATCCGTCGCCGTCCTGGCACGATTGCCATTGCTGCCGCCATCCAGCAACGATACCATATCCCGGTACAGCCACATGTCATCTGTAGTGGTGCTACCATTGAGGACATCGAATACGAATTGCTCGATCTGCAGTTCCTGGGCATCAGCGACCTTCTTCTGTTGCGTGGTGACAAGGCCAAAGAAGACAACCGGTTTGTACCAACCCCTGGAGGACATGCCCACACAACAGACCTGATGAAACAGGTGAAGCGTTTCAACGAAGGATTCTTTGCCGACGGAACGCCCATCAAGCACCCGGGAAAGTCATTCGATTACGGCGTGGCCTGTTATCCAGAGAAGCATGAGGAGGCACCGAACCTGGAGCGTGACATGGAATACCTGAAGCAGAAACAGGATCTTGGGGCACAATATGCCGTGACACAGTTGTTCTTTGACAATGAGAAGTTTTTCTCCTTTGTGGAAAAAGCAAGGGCAATGGGCATCACCATTCCCATCATCCCAGGCATCAAGCCACTGGCCAAATTGTCGCAACTGACTGTCGTACCCAAGACTTTCCACTGCGACATTCCAGAACCGCTGGCCAAAGAGATTGTCAAGTGCAAGACAGACGATGATGCCAGGCAGTTGGGTATCGAATGGACGACAGAACAATGCCGAGACCTCTATGCACATGGGGTCAACAATATACACTTCTACACCGTATCGGCAGTGGAGAGTGTGGCAGAAGTCGCGAAAAGACTGCTATAAGGAAGGGAAGCAAAATAGAAGGAAATGACTTTCGACGATGTGATAGGACAGAAAGAGGCGCAGCAACGACTGTTGCAGATGGTCAAAGAAGATCGTCTGCCACACGCGCTGATGCTCTGCGGTCCTATGGGCGCAGGAAAAATGGCCCTGGCAATTGCCTTCGGTTGTTATCTGCTTTCAAAAAAGACGGATGACTCCGAGTTTTCGGGACACTCAGAAAGTGCCATGCTGAAGAAGCTGGAGCATCCTGACCTGCACTTCACCTACCCCACTATCAAACTGCCTTCGATGAGTGCAGACCACAAACCCGTGAGTGATGACTTTGCCAAGGAGTGGCATGAGCTCATCATGGATGGACCTTACTTTACGATGGACCAGTGGATGCGAGCCATGGGGGGCGAAAACCAGCAAGCCATCATCACGGCAGGAGAAAGCGACGATCTGGTACGCAAACTGTCACTCAAGTCCAGTCAGGGAGGCTATAAGGTCAGCATCATCTGGCTCCCGGAGCGCATGAATATCGAATGCGCCAATAAACTGCTGAAACTCATTGAGGAGCCTCCACAGCAAACCGTGTTTATCATGGTCTGCGAAGAACCAGACAAGCTGCTGGAGACCATCCGCAGTCGTGTACAGCGCATCGATATCAAGAGAATTGATGACGAAAGCCTGACACAGGCACTTGTAGAAAAGAGAGGCATCGGCGAAGAGGATGCCCGGCGCATCGGCCGTCTGGCAAATGGCAACTGGCTGAGTGCACTTGAGGAATTACAAGTAGGCTCTGAAAACGAACTGTTTCTTGACATGTATATCTCACTGATGCGTCTGGCCTATCAACGTAAGATCAAGGACCTGCGGAAATGGAGCGAGACGATGGCTGGATACGGACGCGAGAAGCAAAAACGGTGGCTAAGCTATTTCCTTAGGATGAGCCGTGAGAACTTCATGTACAATTTCCATCAGGAAGAGCTCGTGTATATGACTCAGAAGGAGGAAGACTTTGCCAGGAATTTCGCCCGTTTCATCAATGAGAACAATATCCTGGCCATTTCGGAATTGGCCAATCGTGACATCCGTGACATCGGGCAGAACGCTAATGCCAAGTTCGTGTTCTTCGACTTGGCACTGCAGATGATCATTCTGCTCCTGCAGAAATAAAGTAATGAAAAGTTTACAGTAAACAAAAGATATAAAGAATGGAAGAAAAGACGAAAGAACATCCAATACGAGTGGGATGCGACAGAGGACTCTGCCATCAGGCAGTGGGACGGCAGGACAGGCAACTGAATACCTACGACTGGCTGGCAGACGTTCCAGGTAATGCCGAGGACACCGACTTGGTAGAGGTCCAATTCAAGCATACACGCAAAGGCTACTATCACAATGTCAACAACCTGCCCTTGAAGAAAGGCGACATTGTGGCTGTAGAGGCCAGTCCTGGTCATGATATCGGTGTGGTGACCCTGACAGGCAGGCTGGTGAAACTACAGATTAAAAAGGCAAACCTCAAATCTGCGGATGATATTAAACGTATCTACCGCATCGCCCGTGAGATTGATATGCAGAAATTCCGTGAGGCGAAGGCTCGTGAGCATGAAACCATGATTGAAAGCCGTGTCATTGCCAAAGGACTGGGACTCGACATGAAGATTGGCGATGTAGAATATCAGGGTGATGGCAACAAAGCCATCTTCTACTACATTGCAGATGAGCGTGTGGACTTCCGCCAACTCATCAAAGACTTAGCGGCCGCCTTCCATGTACGCATCGAGATGAAGCAGATTGGTGCCCGTCAGGAAGCAGGACGCATCGGCGGTACCGGTCCCTGTGGCCGTGAGCTCTGCTGTGCCACTTGGATGAAGAACTTTGTATCCGTGTCTACCAATGCAGCCCGCTTTCAGGACATCTCACTTAACCCTCAGAAACTCGCAGGCATGTGCGCCAAACTGAAATGCTGTCTGAACTACGAAGTAGACGATTATATGGAAGCCAGTCGGAAATTACCTGGAAAAGACATCATTCTGCAGACGTTGGATGCTGACTACTATCTTTTCAAGAGTGATATTCTTGCTGAAATTGTCACCTACTCTACCGACAAGAACATCGCAGCCAACCTTGAGACCATCTCCGCCGCACGAGCCAAGGAGATCATTGAGATGAACCGCAGAGGAGAGAAACCTGCCTCCCTGCAAGAAGACGGACATACCAAACCCGCCAAGCAACACGTCGACCTGGCAGGAGGCGACATCAGCCGCTTCGATAAAGCCAAGAAAAAGAAGAAAAAGAAAAAGTCAGGTAGCAATCCTTCTCAGAAAGCAGAAAACAAGAAAGATGCTTAAGCATTACGGAAAGGTCATCACCGGATTGATGCTGGCGGTTGCATGTGGAGTCACCTCATGCGACCGTCTGCCTATCTATTGCCATTACGAATCGACACCATCGGCTGGATGGGAGAAGAATGACACCATCAGTTTCGGTATTCCCCCAGTCAGTGAGGCCGGTTATTACAAAGAGGAACTCGGCCTGCGTATCAATGAGAGCTATCCGTTCCTTGGTCTGTGCCTGATTGTGCAACAGACAGTCCTGCCTTCTGGCTATTGCCACTACGACACCCTGAACTGCCATTTAATCGACAAGAAAGGTACCATCAGAGGCACTGGTATCAATCACTATCAATATACTTTCCATGTGAATACCATCCGTCTGGCAGAAGGCGATTCCCTCCATATCCGTATCAAGCACAATATGAAACGGGAAATCATGCCTGGCGTAACAGACATCGGCATCAGGATCGACAAGAACTGATGCTTTTCCCATTATATAATATTAGGTACGCGCGAGATGCCTACTGGCATCAATACGCAAGAAGATAAACAACAGGATTGTAAAGCCCCACAGTGAAGAGCCGCCATAGCTGAAAAACGGTAAGGGAATACCAATCACAGGAGTCAGGCCCAGCACCATACCCACATTGATAAACACATGGAATAAGAAAATACTTAGTACCGAATAGCCATAGACACGTCCGAAACGATATGGCTGTCGCTCAGAAAGATAAATAAGGCGCAAAATCAATGCCAAGAAAAGCAATAACACCCCTGCAGAACCAACAAAGCCTTCCTCCTCTCCAACAGTACAGAAGATGAAGTCGGTATCCTGCTCCGGCACATACTTTAACTTGGTCTGCGTACCGTTAAGGAAACCTTTTCCCTCGATTCCGCCAGACCCAATGGCAATCTGACTCTGATGGACGTTGTAACCAGCCCCCTTCAGGTCTTCTTCCAGTCCTAATAACACATTGATACGAACACGCTGGTGACGCTCAAGTACATTATTCAGGACGTAGTCAGCACCATTGAAGAAGATAACCGAGCCGATGGCAAAAAGAGCTATCCACAAATAATTACGTACCCGGGTTGCCACACTTTGCCACAACAAATAGCCAATCATCAGTGCCGTAGCAACCAATTGCACATAGACGACATCAAAGGGAATCACATAGAGGGAAAACAGCAGGAACACCACCGTTATTCCAAAACAAGCCAAGACGAGACGGATGCCATCACGCTTGTCTCCGCAATAAAAGAATACCATCAGGCCCGAGAACAACTGTATCAGCAACAACACGACAAATTTCCCCACCGAAGTAGGGGTATAGAGCAACATGGTATCTGCAAACCGGATGCCTATGACGAAATAGATGACCATCGCCACCCCAGTGAAGAGCAGGCTGCCCGACATACCTTCCCGATAGAGCATCAGGAAGAAAGCCAGATAGACCAAAGCAGAACCCGTTTCGTGTTGTAGCACAATACAGAGCATCGGCAGGAAAATGAAGGCCAAGGTTATCCCGAAGTCCTTCCATCGCCGAATATCATAGCCATAGGTGCTCATCAACTTCGCCAATGCCAAGGCTGTCGCGAATTTAGCAAATTCCGCCGGTTGCACACGCAAGGGACCTAACACCAGCCATGACCTCGAGCCCTTGATAGTGTGAGGATTGAAAATAGTCGCTATCAGCAAGAGCAACAACACTGCAAAAATCACATAGGCGAAAGTATCGTAGAAACGATTATCCAGCAACAGGATTACCAATCCTAACACGAGAGAAGTACCTATCCATACAATCTGCATTCCAGAACGGCTGTCCAGACTAAAGATATCCGTTTCTCCATAGGTATAGCTGGCACCACATACACTGACCCATCCAAAGACGAGTAATCCTAAATAAATCAGGATTGTCCACCAATCGATGGAACGCAACACACTGGGATGTTTATCTGTCTGCTGAGCCATACGCGATTCGTTTATTCTGGAATTCCGTTGCCTTTTTCTCCGAGGCTTCAGACAATTTCCCGTTGATATACTTCTCCATAATCAAACCACCAATAGGTACACCATAAGTGGCACCCCAGCCACCATTCTCAACGTACACAGCCACAGCTATTTTCGGATTGTCCATTGGGGCAAATCCCATGAATACCGAATGGTCGTGACCTCTATTCTGGGCTGTACCGGTCTTTCCGCATGCCATGAAGTCATAACGGGCCAAAGCCTTACAAGTACCCCCCACGGCCGAGGAGCGCATACCCTGTACGACATAGTCATAGGCCTTACGGTCGGCTTTTGTGAAATGGCGGCGTGTGAAGGCTGTGTCTAGTGGTTCTCCCTGTACCTTCCTTACCACATGGGGTACATAGTAGTAACCTCTATTGGCTATCGTCGCACCGAGATTGGCAATCTGAAGAGGTGTAAGCAGTACCTCACCCTGCCCGATAGAGATAGAGATCACGGTCAGACCGTTCCATGAGCCTTTATAGGCCTTGTCATAGAACTGGGCATTAGGAATCAAGCCACGCTTTTCTCCCGGGAGGTCGATGCCCAACTTATAACCGAATCCCATACTGACCATATAGTCACGCCAGGTATTCATCGCATTCTGCACCGTACCATATTTAGAGATATTGGTATTGATCATGTGGTAAAGTCCCCAACAGAAAAAACCGTTGCATGAAGTGCTGAGGGCGGGAACAATGGCCAAAGGGGAGGCATGGCCGTGACAACCTACATGCAGGCCTTTGAAGTTGAACCCGTGCCCACAGGGGAATGGGGTAGAAGGAGTAATGATACCTTCTGAAAGGAAGGTGAGGCCTTGTGAAGTCTTAAAGGTGGAGCCTGGGGGATAAAGTCCCATGATACTACGGTTGAGCAGGGGTTTCCACTGATCCTGACTCAGCAGACGATGATTCTTACTACGCTCACGCCCCACCATCATTCGAGGGTCATAGGAGGGCGAGGAAACCATACACAGCACCTCACCCGTAGAAGGCTCGATAGCTACGATGCTTCCAATCTTACCCTCTAATAGCCTTTCACCCAAAGCTTGCAATTCATAATCAATACTCAGTGTCAGATTCTTTCCCGGTACAGGCTTGCGGTCCAAGGCCCCGTTTTGGTAACGGCCTTGTATACGGCCATGAGCGTCACGCAACAAAATCTGTATTCCCTTCTCGCCACGCAGTTGTTTCTCATAGGAACGTTCCACACCCAGTTTTCCAATATAGTCGCCAGGCTGGTAATAGTCGTCTTCCTCAATATCTGCTGGTGAGACCTCTGCGACATCACCCAAGACATGTGCTGCCAAGTTATACTGATACTGACGAATGCTGCGCCGCTGTACATAGAAACCGGGGAAGCGGAACATCTTCTCCTGGAAAATACTAAAATCCTTATCACTCAACTGAGGCAGGAACAGCTGCTGTGTAAAACGTGAATAGCCGGGATTCTTCGATTTATCCTTAATCGTTGCCATCCTACGGTCAAATTCCTCCCTCGTGATATTCAAGGCCTTACACAAGTCAAGGGTATCCAGATGGTCTTTCGCCTCGTTCATCACGACCATAATGTCATAGGCTGGCTGATTAAAGACAAGCAACTTGCCATTCCTGTCGGTGATATTGCCACGTGAGGGGAAATCCACCTTCTTCAAGAAAGCATTCGAGTCAGCACTCTTCTTATAGTCATCACTGGTAATCTGAAGTGTGAAGAGACGAATAATATAGACTACCACAATAGCGACAGCTACTGCAGCAATGACAAACTTTCTATCCGCAAGATCATTCTTATCCTTCACTTCGCACGAACACTTTCAATGGCCATTATCAAAACAAATGTCAGAAGCGCACTTGCTCCTGCACACTCTAACCAATACTGCCAGTTGTAGAAGCTAAACGCCTCCAGGGCAAAGAATACCAGACAATAGACGACCAACAGAGCCACACTAAAAGTAATGAACTTGCTGATGCCCAAAGTGGAAATCGACACTTCCAGATTCTCTGCGGAATCACGGGGAACAAACAGTTCCAACAGATAAGGCTGGATGACGGCTATCAAAGTCAATGAACCAGAAGCCAATCCAGGCGTATTGGAGAACACGTCTATCGCCAGTCCTAACGCAAAGCTCCACAGGAGAGTCATCCACTTCGGTGTGCCACGCTGAAACGTGATGGTAAAATATACATACAACAAGGGGATAGCCACATTAAACAGATGAATATGGTTCAGAATCAGCACCTGAGCCATACACAGGACGACGAACCATCCCAAACGTTTGAAGAAATCTACTGACACCCCTATATTGTTCATAATAAACTCTCTATGATACCTATCTGTCCCTATTGGTCAGTGCCATCGAGTCACGGGCAGCTTCAAGAAGCTTGGCTTGCTCGGCAACACGCTTGTCACTAATGACACAGACGTCACGAATACAACTGAAGTCCGTACTTAAACGCAACTGCAACTTATACGACAAACCGTCGGCAGAATTGAACACTTTCTCTATCTGCCCCACCAGTACACCGGATGGGAATATGGAAGAATAGCCACTTGTCACGACCCACTCGCCTTTCTTGAATCGGGCATGACGGGGTACATCTTCCAGAAAGGCGATAGCAGGATCTCCCCCACTCCAATGCAGATAACCAAAGTAATTGCTATTTCGGATGGAGCAGCTGATACGAGACATCGTTGCATTCAAGACAGGAATCACAACAGAATAGTGATCTGACACGAGATACACTACGCCCACGATACCATTACCACTGGCCACACCCATGTTCACCTCAACCCCATCGGCAGCACCCTTGTCAATCGTCATCAGGTTGTCGGGTTTGTGAACTGTATTGGAAACCACTTTGGCAGGAATGAGCTTATACTGACTGAGGAATTGCAATTCCTGACGTTCAATCACCGTCGTGTCATGTGTTGCCTGCGAATAAAGACGACGCAACTGATCCACCTGTCTCTCCAAATAGAAGTTGCGCAAAGTCAGTTCCTCATTGGCTCGCGTCATGCTGAAAAAAGAAGTAACACCACTCTCCAGTTCATACGCCTTTCCCACCGCCACGTTGGCAGAAGATAGCCACACACTGCCCTGATAACTGTTATATTTAAACAGCAACACGACACTGACCACTTCCAGGAAGACGAAAAGGAGCCAATGATGATACTTCCTCAGGAAATCCAGCAGATTGCTCATTCCCTATGTAAGTGCTATCGCATCAGGAAACTGAAGC
>Ga0310691_10005340_pt1 | contig 14113 bp, 20 predicted proteins | sample 176DNAGHGlowgp2_FD_203887 | JGI IMG/M metagenome (GOLD analysis project Ga0310691, IMG submission 203887) | Sheep rumen microbial communities from Palmerston North, Manawatu-Wanganui, New Zealand - 1766 DNA GHGlow gp2 (v2) (version 2) | ecosystem: Host-associated > Mammals > Digestive system >... | reverse complement strand
CTAAACCATTGAGCACGCGGGGCATGTCCTTGTAGCCAGTATACTGGCGCAGTCCGGGACGCGACACGCGCGTGAGGCACTTGATAGCGTTCACCTTGTCGACGGGGTCGTACTTGAGCGCAATCTTGATAGAGCCTGCGGGCGTACCATCCTCAACGAACTTGTAGTTCAGGATGTAGCCCTGATCGAAGAGGATCTTGGTGATCTCCTTCTTCATCTTCGAGGAAGGGATGTCAACGACACGGTGCTGTGCCTTGATCGCATTCCTCAATCTGGTCAAATAATCTGCAATTGGATCAGTCATTGTTTTTTGTTTTAAATTGATCCGGAAACCCGACACGGTTGGGCTCCGAACAATATTTAATACTTAAAAAAATTGTGATTTCTAGTCTGGATTTACCAACTTGCCTTCTTCACACCGGGGATGAGACCAGCCGAAGCCAGTTCACGGAAATCGATGCGCGAGATGCCAAATTGACGCATATAGCCCTTGGGACGACCGGATAACTTGCAACGGTTGTGCAGACGCACGGGCGAGGCGTTGTGGGGCAGAGCCTGCAGAGCCTCGTAGTCACCGGCTTTCTTGAGCGCGGCACGCTTGGCAGCATACTTAGCCACCAATCTTTCGCGCTTGGCCTGACGAGCCTTCATTGATTCTTTTGCCATACTTGTGCTATAGTTTTAATGATTACTTGTTCTTGAACGGTAGTCCAAACTCCTTGAGCAATGCATAACCTTCCTCATCGGTGCGAGCGGTGGTGACGAACGTGATGTTCATACCAGTCATCTTCTGCACAGTGTCGATGTTAATCTCGGGGAAGATAATCTGCTCGGTCACACCGACGGTGTAGTTTCCACGTCCGTCCAGCTTACCCTCGATACCCTTGAAGTCGCGGATACGCGGCAGGGCGATGCGGATAAATCTCTCCATGAACTCATACATCTTGTCGCGACGCAGAGTCACGCGGGCACCGATAGGCATCTTCTTACGAACCTTGAAGTTCGAGATATCCTTCTTCGAGAGAGTCATCACGGCCTTCTGACCGGTGATGGTTGTCAACTCGTTGATGGCGGTGTCGATGATCTTCTTGTCCTGGGTAGCGTCGCCCAGACCCTCGTTGAGGACGATCTTGACCAAGCGGGGAATCTGCATGGGCGAGCTGTAGTTGAATTGCTTCATTAAAGCGGGAGCAATCACCTCGTCATATTGTTTTTTCAGCGTTGTCATTACTTAATCTCCTCTCCTGACTTTTTAGAAATACGTACTTTCTTTCCGTCCTCCTTCACCTTGAAGCCAACGCGAGTGGGCTTGCCCGACTTGGGGTCGACCACGGCGAGTTTGCACAGGGCGATGGGGGCCTCCTTCTCGATGATGCCACCCTGTGGGTGCTGAGCGGTCGGCTTGGTGCTCTTCTTGACCATGTTGATGCCCTCGACGATAGCCTTACCCTTCTTGGGGTCGATGCTCAAGACGCGACCTTTGCGTCCCTTGTCGTTACCCGAGAGGACATACACTGTGTCATTTTTCTTAATGTGTAACATGTCGTGTTATTAAGAATTTCTTGTGTTGTAAACTAGAATGATTAAAGAACCTCGGGTGCAAGCGAGACAATCTTCATGTTGGTGGCACGGAGCTCACGGGCTACCGGGCCGAAGATGCGTGTACCGCGGATCTCACCGGCGTTGTTGAGCAGCACGCAAGCATTGTCATCGAAGCGGATGTACGAGCCATCAGCGCGACGGATTTCCTTCTTGGTGCGTACGACGACAGCCTTCGAGACGGTACCCTTCTTGACCTCTGACGAGGGGATGGCGTGCTTGACGGTGACGACGATGATATCGCCCACCGAGGCATAGCGGCGGCGCGTGCCACCCAGCACACGGATGCAAAGCACCTCTTTAGCGCCACTGTTGTCGGCTACTGAGAGCCTACTTTCGGTCTGTATCATAACGGATAATTACTTAGCTTTTTCGATGATTTCAACTAATCTCCATCTCTTGGTCTTGCTCAGCGGACGAGTTTCCATCAGGCGCACGGTGTCACCGACGTTGCATTCGTTTTTCTCGTCATGGGCGTGGTACTTCTTCGTCTTGTTGACGAACTTACCATAGATTGGGTGTTTCTCTTTCCACTTGATGGTGACGGTGATAGTCTTGTCACCCTTGTTGCTCGAGACGACCCCAATTCTTTCTTTTCTTAGATTTCTCTTTTCCATTTCGGTCAGGGTTATTTGTTATTGAGTTCGCGTGCACGGATCTCAGTCTTGATGCGTGCGATGAGCTTACGGTCGAGTGTAATCTTTGCAGGGTTGTCGAGGGGTGCAATCTGGTGCTGGATGCGCTCCTGCACATACTCCTTCTCGGCAGCATCTAGACGGTCGAGCAACTCTTTGTCGCTCAGTTCCTTAACATTTTCTTTCTTCATAATGCTCTGTAATTGTAAAGGTTACACGTTCTGAGTTGGGTCATAGTCGCGACGTACGACAAACTTGGTGGTCACGGGCAACTTCTGAGCGGCGAGGCGCAGAGCCTCCTTGGCGATGTCATAGCTCACGCCGTCAACCTCGATGAGGATGCGACCAGGGTGCACCGGTGCAACATATCCAGCCACATCACCTTTTCCCTTACCCATACGGACATCAGCCGGCTTGCGGGTGTAAGGTTTGTCAGGGAAGATGCGCAGCCACACCTGACCTTCACGGTTCATGTAGCGAGTCACAGCGACACGAGCGGCCTCGATCTGGCGAGCGGTGATCCACTTGCTCTCGAGCGTCTTGATTCCGAAGGAACCGAAGGCGAGCTGGTTGCCGCGCTTGCTGTACTGACGGGGATGTCCGTCAGAAGGTCTTCTATATCTTAATCTCTTAGGTTGTAACATTGTAGTTCGTTGTTAGGAATTCGTGTTGTTTAACGATTGTTCTTCTTGTTGCGGAAGCCACCACGGCGCTCGCGACGCTCACCTCCACCCTGACGACGCTCGCCAGTGTTAGCGAAGTTGGGAGCCAAGTCACGCTTTCCGTAGACCTCACCACGGCAGATCCAGACCTTGACACCGATGAGACCGACCTTAGTCAAGGCGGGCACCAGTGCATAGTCGATGTCGGCGCGCAGTGTGTGCAGCGGAGTGCGGCCTTCCTTGAACATCTCATTACGTGCCATCTCGGCTCCATTCAGACGACCCGACACCTGCACCTTGATGCCCTCGGCACCCATGCGCATGGTCGAAGCGACAGCCATCTTCACGGCACGGCGATAGGCAATCTTGCCCTCGATCTGGCGTGCGATGTTGGTTGCCACGATCTGTGCGTCAAGTTCAGGACGCTTCACCTCGTAGATGTTAATCTGAACATCCTTGTCGGTGAGCTTCTTGAGTTCTTCCTTGAGTTTGTCAACATCTTGTCCACCCTTGCCGATAATGAGACCCGGACGAGCGGTGCAGATGGTGATGGTCACGAGTTTGAGCGTGCGCTCGATGACGATGCGCGACACGCTGGCCTTGGCCAGACGAACGTTAAGATACTTGCGGATCTTGGAGTCCTCGAGCAGGGTGTCTCCATAGTTGCTACCTCCAAACCAGTTGGAGTCCCAGCCGCGGATGATGCCGAGGCGGTTGCTAATCGGATTTACTTTCTGTCCCATGTTATATCTTAAGCGTTTTCATTGTTAATAGTGTCGACGAACAACGTCACGTGGTTCGAACGTTTGCGAATTCTGTAGCCACGTCCTTGGGGAGCCGGGCGCAAGCGCTTCAGCATCGGAGCGCAGTCCACGGTGATGGCCTTGATATAGAGCTGGCCACTTTCGGCCTTGGCCTCGTTCTTCTGCTCCCAGTTAGAGATGGCCGACTTGAGCAGTTTCTCGATGTCGGCCGCAGCGGCCTTGTTCGAGAAGTGCAGCAGACCCAGGGCCTTGAAGACCTCCACGCCGCGAACCATGTCGGCGACGAGTCTCATCTTGCGCGGCGAACTGGGGATGTTGCGCAGTTTGGCGCAGCACACGTCCTTGCGTGCTTCCTTATGCGCCTCGGCAGACAGTTTTTTTCTTTTTCCCATGTTGTATTTAATTCTTCTTTAGTCAATAAAACTAATACCCCGGGCCCATTACTTGTTGTTGCCGCTGTGACCACGGAAGGTGCGTGTCAGGGCGAACTCGCCCAGCTTGTGACCGACCATGTTCTCGGTGACGTAGACGGGGATGAACTTGTTACCATTGTGAACAGCGAAGGTGTGTCCAACGAAATCGGGCGAAATCATCGAAGCGCGCGACCAGGTCTTGATCACCGACTTCTTTCCGCTCTCATTCATGGCGTCAACCTTCTTCTCAAGTTTCACGCTGATGTACGGGCCTTTTTTTAATGAACGACTCATAGTTCCTTTTCGAAAACTTTAATCAAATTACTTCTTTCTTCTCTCAATGATGTACTTCGAAGACTGCTTCTTCGGTGCGCGAGTCTTCAAGCCCTTAGCATAGAGGCCTGTGCGTGAACGAGGATGTCCACCGCTCTGGCGTCCTTCACCACCACCCATGGGATGGTCGTGCGGGTTCATAACCACACCACGGTTGTGGGGGCGACGTCCCAACCAGCGCGAGCGTCCGGCCTTGCCCGACTGCTCAAGTGCGTGGTCGCTGTTGCCAACCACACCGACAGTTGCGCGGCATGCCGACAAGACTTTGCGAGTTTCGCCCGAAGGTAATTTGACGATGCAGTAGGTACCCTCACGCGACGTGAGCTGAGCGAAGGTGCCTGCACTGCGAGCCATGACTGCACCCTGACCCGGGCGCAGCTCGATGTTGTGAATTAAAGTACCGACAGGGATGTTACTGAGTGGAAGCGCGTTTCCCACCTCGGGGGCTACGTTCTCACCGCTTTCAACTGTAGAGCCAACTTGCAAGCCGTTGGGTGCAATGATATAAGCTTTATAGCCATCTGCGTAGTACAGAAGCGCGATGCGAGCCGAACGGTTCGGATCGTACTCAATGCTCTTGACGCGAGCTGGCACACCGTCCTTGTTTCTCTTGAAGTCGATGAAGCGATATTTGCGCTTGTGACCGCCACCGATGTAACGCATGGTCATGTGACCCTCGTTGTTACGGCCGCCAGTGCGTCGCTTGCCGACGGTAAGAGACTTCTCTGGTACTCGGGCAGTGATTTCCTCAAAAGTACCAATAATCTTGTGTCTTTGCCCCGGTGTTGTGGGCTTCAATTTTCTTACTGCCATTTTTGTTTATTAAAGATTGCTATAGAAATCAATAGTTTGGCCTTCGGCTACAGTCACGACTGCCTTCTTGAAGGCTGCGACCTTGCCGCGCAGCAGACCGCTCTTGGTGTAGCGCTGCTTCTTCTTGCCGTCATAGTTCATTGTGCTGATGCCAGTAACCTTCACGTCATAGAGCTCCTCGATGGCCGAGATGATCTGGTACTTGTTGGCGTCGGGAGAGACCTTGAAGGTGTAACGGTTACCCTTCTCGCTGATGGCGTTGGCCTTTTCGGTCACAACGGGAATAATCTTTATTGCCATAGTTGTAGTTCCTCCTTTTTTAGTTTAAATTATTGAGCACATCAATGCTGCTTTCGGTAACAACCATCATCTTGTTATCCAAAACTCGATAAGTGTTGATATCGCAAGCAGTCACGATATTTGCCAGCGGCAAATTTCGAGCCGACAAAAATACATTAATATTTTGACCTGATAAAACCAGTAGGAATTTCTGGCCGTCCAATTTGAGATTTTTAACAATATTTACAAAATCTTTGGTCTTGGGGGCGTCAAAATTGAAATCCTCGACAACCATGATCTGGTTGTTCTGAGCCTTGAACGTGAGCGCCGAACGGCGAGCCAAGTTCTTGACCTTCTTGTTCAACTTGAAGGAGTAGTTGCGGGGACGTGGTCCGAAGACGCGACCGCCACCGACCAGCACCGGCGAGTTGATGTCACCGTGACGAGCACCGCCGCCACCCTTCTGGCGACCGAGTTTCTTGGTCGAGCCCGAAACTTCACTTCTCTCTTTAGCCTTGTGCGTTCCCTGGCGCTGATTGGCCAAGAACTGCTTCACGGCGAGGTACACAGCGTGCTCGCTGGGGTTCTCGATGCCGAAGATCTCGTCATTGAGTGTCACCTTGCGGCCTGTGTCCTGACCCTGGATGTTATATACTGCGAGTTCCATTACTTCTCAATTAAAACGATTGAACCTTTGCTACCCGGAATTGAGCCTTTAACCATGAGGAGGTTATTCTCGGGCAATACTTTGATCACTTGAAGATTTTGCACGGTGCAACGCTTGTTGCCCATCTGACCTGCCATGCGCATGCCCTTGAAGACCTGTGCGGGATAAGAGCAGGCACCGATCGAACCGGGTGCACGCAGACGATTGTGCTGACCATGAGTGCGCTGTCCCACACCGCCGAAGCCGTGGCGCTTGACAACACCCTGGAAACCCTTACCCTTGCTCACACCAGCGACGTCAACAAAGTCAGCGTCGTTGAAGAACTCGACGGTAATAGTCTCACCAGCCTTGTGCTCACCTTCAAAACCTTTGAACTCGGCCAAGTATCTTTGTGGCTTGACTCCGGCCTTCTTGAAGTGACCAGCCTCGGGCTTGGTGGTGTGCTTGTCCTTCTTCTCGACAAAGCCGATCTGAAGAGCCTCATAACCATCAGTCTCAACGGTCTTGACCTGAGTAACGACACAAGGACCTACTTCGATAACAGTGCACGGCACGTTCTTGCCGTCGGCACTGAAAACGGATGTCATTCCGATTTTCTTTCCAATTAATCCTGGCATTTCTCTTTACTTTGAATTGTTGGATACACGTTAGTTTGTTTAATACTCTCGATTGAATCGTTCTACCTTACTAGACCTTGATCTCGACCTCGACACCACTGGGGAGTTCCAGCTTCATCAGAGCGTCAACTGTCTTGGCCGTGCTGCTGTAGATGTCAATCAGGCGCTTGTAAGCCGACAGTTGGAATTGCTCACGAGACTTCTTGTTCACAAAAGTCGAACGGTTCACGGTGAAGATACGCTTGTGCGTGGGCAGGGGGATAGGACCGCTCACCACGGCACCGGTAGCCTTCACTGTCCTCACGATCTTCTCGGCCGACTTGTCGACCAGATTGTGATCGTAAGATTTCAGTTTAATTCTAATTTTTTGGCTCATATTTGATAAATGTAAAACTTTATTTCAGTAAGTCAACACGCCCCATGTTCTCGGCCAACACCTTCTCGGCTATCGGTCGGGCTACTTCGGCATAGTGCGAGAACGACATTGTGCTAGTCGCGCGTCCCGAAGTGATGGTGCGCAGTGCAGTCACATAGCCGAACATCTCGGCAAGTGGAGCCTTGGCCTTGACGATGCGGGCACCGCTGCGGCTGCTCTCCATACCCTCGACTTGTCCACGGCGTTTGTTCAGGTCACCGATCACGTCACCCATGTTCTCCTCGGGTGTCACCACCTCGACCTTCATGATGGGCTCAAGCAGAACCGGCTTGGCCTTGACACAAGCGTTGCGGAAAGCCTGCATGGCGCAGAGTTCAAACGACAACTGATCGCTATCGACAGGATGGAACGAGCCGTCGATGACTGTCACCTTGAGTTGCTCGACCGGATAGCCTGCCAACACACCGCTGCGCATAGCGTTCTGGAAGCCCTTCTGGATGGCGGGGATATACTCCTTGGGGATGTCACCGCCCTTGACCTCATCGATAAACTGCAGAGAGCCTTCAAAGTCGGCATCCACAGGCTCGACACGGCAGATGATATCGGCAAACTTGCCTCGACCGCCGGTCTGCTTCTTGAACACCTCACGCAACTCCACAGCTTGGCTGATGGTCTCCTTGTAGGACACCTGCGGACGGCCTTGGTTGCACTCGACCTTGAACTCACGACGCAAGCGGTCGATGATGATATCCAGGTGCAACTCGCCCATACCGCGGATGATGGTCTGTCCAGTCTCCTCGTTACTCTCGACCTGGAAGGTCGGGTCTTCCTCGGCCAGCTTCTGCAGACCTACGCCAAGACGATCCAAGTCCTTCTGAGTCTTGGGCTCGACGGCGATACCCAACACAGGATCGGGGAAGTCCATAGCCTCAAGGACGATGGGATGCTTGTCGCTGCACAAGGTGTCGCCAGTGCGCACATCCTTGAAACCGACGCCAGCACCGATATCGCCGCAACCAATCACCTCCATGGGGTTCTGGTGGTTGCTGTGCATCTGGAACAGGCGCGAGATGCGCTCCTTCTTGCCCGAGCGGCTGTTGTACACATAACTGCCGGCCTCGATCTGGCCCGAATACACGCGGAAGAAGACCAAACGTCCCACATAGGGGTCGGTTGCAATCTTGAACACCAGCGCGCACATGGGTTCCTCGACCAGCGGGCGACGACGCTCAACCTTGTCGGGATCATCGAGCGAGTGTCCTGTCACCTCGGCCGCATCAGTCGGGCTGGGCAGATAGGCACACACGGCATCAAGCAGCGGCTGAACGCCCTTGTTCTTGAACGAACTGCCACACAACATGGGCACGATGTCCATCTTGAGCGTAGCATTGCGCAGGGCACGCTTGATCTCGTCCTCGGTGATAGCCTCAGGTGTGTCAAAGTACTTGGCCATGAGATCGTCGTCGTGCTCGGCGACCATCTCAAGCATCTTGTCGCGGTATTCCTGTGCCTCATCGAGCATCTCGGCCGGGATATCCTCAACCGAGTACTCGGCGCCCATTGTCTCATCGTGCCAGTAGAGAGCCTTCATTGTGATCAGGTCGACCACGCCCTTGAAGTTCTCTTCGGCACCGATGGGCAGATTCACTGGGCAGGGATTTGCCCCCAGGATGGTCTGCATCTGGCGTGCGACCTCCAGGAAGTTGGCACCCGAACGGTCCATCTTGTTGACATAGGCGATGCGCGGCACATTGTACTTGTCGGCCTGGCGCCACACAGTCTCGGACTGCGGCTCAACACCACCCACAGCGCAGAATGTCGCGATAGCCCCGTCCAATACGCGCAATGAGCGCTCGACCTCGACGGTGAAGTCAACGTGCCCCGGAGTGTCAATCAGGTTGATCTTGTACTTCTCACCCTGATAGTTCCACATAGCGGTTGTAGCTGCCGAAGTGATGGTAATGCCTCGCTCCTGCTCTTGCTCCATCCAGTCCATTGTGGCAGCACCATCGTGCACCTCACCGATCTTGTGTGTCAGTCCAGTGTAGTACAGGATGCGCTCAGAGGTCGTTGTCTTGCCGGCGTCGATGTGAGCCATGATGCCGATGTTGCGCGTGTATTTTAACTGTTGATCAGTCATTGTCTGGGATTGCTCCGTGTGTCGTGTTGGGGTTAGTTATTAGAATCTGAAGTGAGCGAATGCGCGGTTAGCCTCGGCCATGCGGTGCATGTCCTCCTTGCGCTTGAATGCGCCACCTTGCTCATTGTATGCGTCGATGATTTCGGCAGCCAGCTTGTCAGCCATGGTCTTGCCGCCACGCTTGCGTGCGAAGATAATCAGATTCTTCATGGACACCGACTCCTTGCGGTCGGGACGGATTTCGGTAGGAACCTGGAATGTAGCACCACCGATGCGGCGGCTCTTCACCTCGACTTGAGGAGTAACTTTCTCCAAAGCCTGCTTCCAGATCTCGAGCGGGGTCTTCTCCTCGCTGGCCATCTTCTTGCCCACAATCTCGAGGGCGCTGTAGAAGATACGATATGACGTGTTCTTCTTACCGTCATACATCAGGTGATTGACGAACTTAGAAACTCGCACATCACCGAACTTAGGATCCGGCAGAATGATCCTTTTTTTGGGCTTAGCCTTTCTCATTTTAATTTACAAAATTGTAGTTTTTGTCCGCTTGGTTGTTTTCGTCTTTGTTCTTCAACAGCCGCCTCTGCAGCTGTTTACTCAACCATTAAAATGTCACCAATAAATCAAAAACTAAGTTGTTGTTGTTTTGTTTAGTCTCTTTTAGTAAGATAAAGGTCGTCGGAGCCGAGATTACTTCTTCGAAGCCTTGGGACGCTTAGCGCCATACTTGCTGCGACGCTGTGTGCGGCCTGCGACACCAGCGGTGTCGAGCGTACCGCGCACGATGTGATAGCGCACACCGGGAAGGTCCTTGACACGACCACCACGCACCATCACGATGCTGTGCTCCTGCAGGTTGTGACCCTCACCAGGGATGTAACTGTTGACTTCCTTTCCGTTAGTCAGGCGGACACGCGCAACCTTGCGCATTGCCGAGTTAGGTTTCTTAGGCGTAGTCGTGTAGACGCGCACGCAGACACCACGACGCTGGGGACAAGAGTCCAGAGCGGGCGATTTGCTAGCGCCGGCAAGCGATGTACGGCCTTTTCTTACTAATTGCTGAATTGTAGGCATCTTAGTTTGTTACTTTAGTTTTTAATTGTGAATAAAATTGGTGCTTCCGAGGCCGCCACAGAAAGTTATCACCCGCTGAATCAACCGATTAGCGAACGATAACATTGTTTTGGGCCGCAAAAAGCGATGCAAAGGTACACACTAATTGGCTAACTGACAAATGTTTTTCGACAATATTTATAATAAAATAGGTGCGAGACGACCTTAAAATCGCCTCGCACCAATGCTAACTGCTACAAATTCAGCGAGTTCTGAATTTGATAGGTTTTAATAAAGTTTAAAATCTATAAGCATCTTTTAACATGCGACCTTTGCGGTCTTTCTCGCTGAGTAGGAGTTGGTCGGCCGGGAGTGGCCACTCGATGGCCAATGCGGGATCATCCCATGCAAGTGTGGCCTCGGCCTGCGGCGCATAGACATTGTCAACCTTATACTGGAACTGCGCCACATCACTGAGCACGACAAAGCCGTGAGCAAATCCACGAGGAACAAACAATTGCCGCCCGTTGTCGTGACTGAGTTCACACATCACGTGCTGCCCAAATGTGGGGCTGTCGCTGCGCAGGTCGACACACACGTCAACAACAGTGCCTTGCGAAACTCGCACCAACTTGGCCTGGCTCCACTCCCCTCGCTGATAATGCAGCCCACGCAGCACACCACGCGTCGAGAACGACTCATTGTCTTGGATAAAGTCAACATGCCCGATGTGCTCATCGAACAAGTCCTGGCGGAACGTCTCGCTGAAATATCCGCGAGCATCGCCAAATCGCTTGGGCTGGATTATCCACACGCCCTCTATGCTAGTCTTAATAAATTCCATATACCTTATTATATATACAGTCAATAGATTTCTGCAAAGATACAAAAAATCTTGCAATTTTCAACCCCCATGAAAGAAAAAGCCACAACTTCAACCATCAAAAACACTCCTCAAAGCGACAACGAGAACGCTCAAGCCCGAAAACCACAAGATTAAACCCACCGTATCACACAATACACAAGCATTATTTTCGTTCTATAATTGGCAGTGTACAACAATAAGAAACAAACAGGTCCAAGGGCGGCTTACTTCAATTTCTGCTATATTAGCCGCCCAATTACCTTATTCTTCATATCAATATGGGAGACATTCTCACACTCAATGCAGTTGCACTGCGTTATCAAGCACTCTACCTTGACATCAGCCGCAAGGGCATCGACATGACATCGGCCATCACTGTGCCGGTCGCTGCTTTTGTTACCCGCCTGGCTGAGAACGGATATGGCGTGACCGAAGAGTTGTTGCACGCACTCAACGGTGTGTCGGCTAATGTGTTGTCCGACATCACCAAGCGCATCAACGAGGTGATGGGCATCGATCTCAACTGGACACCTCTAGTCAAGGGATGGACCACACCGACAGGCGAGACGCGTCTTGACCACCTGGCCACCCTCGTGGCCAATCTGCTCAAGCACGACATGGACATCCCAGGCACTACCCTAGCCTGTGGTCATCTCATTCCCGACGGCACATTCCCGCTTGAGCGCTACAACGGTTGTCCCTTCTGCGGTACACCGTTCAAAACCTCCAATTGGGTCTACAAGGGGCGGGGAAGCAAACTGAAGTTGCTGCGCTTGTTCACGCCCGAAGACATGGTGCATGCCTACCGCGCACTGGTCGAGTCGGCCACGCCGCTCGATGCCACGCAACGCGAATCACTAGCGCAATTGCTACCCGTCATGCCACTGCCTGACGACATTAACATCACCATGAAGGAGACACTCATGCTGGTGGTACACCAGTTGGTTGAACAGGGCCGCGATCAAGAAGCCGGTGCCCTGCTGCGAACGCCAACCGACGTGCTGCGCCACCTGTGGTATGAGAAGACCGGGTATGTTCAAATCATTGAGCCACGCACACTCATTGCCCATGCCGAGCGCCTCTACAGTCACATGTGGGGCCCACTGGACCAGAGTGATGAAGCCGGACAAGCGATGAAGCAAAAGTTGCGTCTGAAGTACGACCGCAAGACATGCCGACGTATCGCTCAATGGCTCAACGCCTTGCCCATGACTATCGAGCAAGCGACCGAGGCGATGAACCCCAAGCGCGGCATGTGGGTGCGCATGATTCATGCCCTGCGCCTGGGCGAATACTCACGCCGACCGGGCTTCGAACGCCTTGCACTTGTGCTGGACGCATTCTATAAACACGACTACAGCACCTGGCAGGGACGTGTCGACCGTGCCCGTCGCGCCAACGCCCCCGCTACAGTCCTGGCTATGCTCCAACAGCGCCCAGGCATGTTTTCCCGCTGTCTGTTTGCCACAATGTTGCGCTTCGGGGCCAGCCAGACGCTTCAAGCTTTTGAGCAAGTGGCCGACAAGATGCCGGCTCGACTGCTGCTGTCGCTGAGCAACGCTGCACAAGACTACTTCGATCCCAAGCAGACACGACTGGCGCGACCCATCACGGGTGGCACGCGAGTCATCGAACCCAATGCACTGCTGATGCTCTACAGCGACATCGAGCGCAAGTCAATGGCCAAGGGCGTAACAGACATCTATCGGCAGTCGATGCAACGACACTTTGCAGCACAACCCACCACGAGTCACAGCATCTACATCGACCCGATGCTCAACAACATTCCAGTCAGTGTGGGCGATCGCAGCACCACCATTCAGGACGCATCATGCGCCTTGATGGGCACCCGCTTCCCTGTCGAGGGCGACCAGGTGCGCCTGTTCATGCAGTGGGGCAAGGGGCTTCACGCTCAGCATCTCGACATGGACTTGAGTTGCCATATCAGTCTGCCTAACGACGAGGTAGCAGAATGTGCCTACTACAACCTGACCTGCGTGGGTGCCAAGCACTCGGGCGACATCCAGTCAATCCCTGAGTTGGTGGGCACAGCCGAGTATATCGACTTGTCGCTGCCCAAACTCGAGGCTGCCGGAGCGACTTATGCAACCTTCACCTGCAACGCCTACTCGACTGGAGCCATCGCGCCCAACCTGATGGTGGGCTGGATGAGTTCAAAACACCCGATGAAGGTGTCAAAGAAGACTGGTGTGGCCTACGACCCATCGTGTGTGCAGCACATGGTTCGCATCAGTGAGGGCAACCTGTCCAAAGGACTTGTCTTCGGCGTGCTTGATGTGGCACGGCGCGAAATCGTCTGGCTCGAGATGCCCTTCATGGGGCAAACCTTGCGCTCACTCAACCATGCAACAGTCGATGCCCTGCTGCATCACTTGCAGCAAAAGGTCACCATCGGTCAGTTGCTCATGCTCAAGGCACAAGCCCAGTCGCTCACTGTCGTCGACACACCCGAGCAAGCCGACGAAGCCTATACCACCGAGTGGGCGCTCGACCCAGCACAGGTAACCCGACTCCTCATCCCATAACAAAGAGAAACACCCAACACAGAATCAGGGCCTTATCCCGTGAGGACAAGGCCCTGAATGTTTTGTGTCTACACCAATCAGTGTTTGCGTTTCTTCGCAACCTTCTTGTTCGATTTCTTGTCAGCCTTAACTTTGCCGCCAGCCTGCTGCAATCCCATCTGGATGTTCTTGATCAGCGCCTCGCTGGTGTAGGTCGCTCCTGTAGCCACATCGGGCTTGAGTTTGAGTGCCTCGGCCACGGTCAAGCCTTCGTACTGGGCGAAGACTTTCTTGGTGGCACGCTGCATATAGGCAGGACCTTCCTGGTTGGGCAGGGCCTCAATCTTCTCAATCTTACCCTTCTTGATGGTG
>Ga0310691_10005339_pt1 | contig 14114 bp, 17 predicted proteins | sample 176DNAGHGlowgp2_FD_203887 | JGI IMG/M metagenome (GOLD analysis project Ga0310691, IMG submission 203887) | Sheep rumen microbial communities from Palmerston North, Manawatu-Wanganui, New Zealand - 1766 DNA GHGlow gp2 (v2) (version 2) | ecosystem: Host-associated > Mammals > Digestive system >... | reverse complement strand
AGAAGAAGACAGCCCTTGGGTATCATGCCGGGAATGATACGATAATGCTCATCGACAGCAACAGGGAGTATATGGGTATCAAGCCGAAGAATGTAGGACAGCAGTTTGCAAAAGAAGCGCTTCTAAAAGGAGTTGATGAGGCTCCCCTTGTAATCCTGCAGGGGCCTGCCGGTACTGCTAAGACATTCCTTGCCATAGCCGCAGGGCTCCATGCTCTTGAAAAGGGAGAGGTAAGACAGGTGCTCCTGCTCCGCCCGCAGTCATTCTTTGATGAAGAGATAGGGTTCCTGCCGGGAACTGAACAGGAAAAGATTGATCCGCTCCTCAGGCCGTTCTGGGACAACCTCACATATATCCTTACTTCTTCCGGTGAAAACTATGAAAATGCAAGGCGGAAGATAGACGATTATATCGCTGAAGACCTTATAAGGGCAGAGTCCTTCGCTTTCTTGCGTGGCAGGAGCATAACGGACAGTTTCATTATCGTTGATGAGTGCCAGAACACTACGAGAAAGCAGATGAAGGGCGTTGTCACAAGGGCAGGGTTCGGGTCCAAGCTGGTACTGACAGGAGATATAGAGCAGATCGATAACCCCAATGTAGACAAGTATAACAACGGTCTGACATACCTCATCAACGCCATGAAGGACAGCCCGCTCACATGGCAGGTTACGTTCGGCATGGAAGAGTGCAGGAGAAGCGAGCTCGCAAAGGATGCGATCAAGCGTCTTGAGTGACCTTAAGCCGGTCCACGATAAAATAAATACTGAAAAGAAAGGCTCTGTAACTGCAGAGCCTTTTTAACGCCTTAAACATCCATAAGGCAGATGCAGGCATGGTAAACGGCAGCGGTGATTGACAAAAACAGAGCAGATGCGTATAATTAAGTAATCCTATGGCTAAAGGAAATCAAATCTATGAAAGTTCAAGATCAGAGGAAAGCGGTTCTGCTCAAAGCATATAACATATTCAGGATTGCCGTATTTATCTGCGCATTTCTGTGGCTGTTGTCATGGCTTTACGGTCTGAGGCTTTATATCGTTACCGGTTCATCATTATCGTCTGATATTCCTGCAGAAAGCGTATGTATATATAACAAGCACGCATGGTTCAGCAGGGTAAGAGTAGGTGATATGATCTTATACGAGCACGATGGCATGACCGTGGCGCACAGAGTAGTGGCAAGGTCTGACAAAGCGCTCATAACCAAGGCTGACAGTGCAGCACATAATGATCCGTATGTCATAACCAAAAAGGAATTCATAGGCAAGATAAAAACTCATTTTACGGCCGGATACGGTTTCTTTTCATGGCTCAAGACGGCAAAAGGCATTGTAATCACCGGTTTTGCATTTGCAATATTCATACTTCTTGACGGAGTATTCGGTCCTCCGCTGCCTGAACTGCCGGATAGAGTAAAAAAGATATTTAAAAAGGGCTGATTTTTTTATTTTTAACTGTAAAATGACATAATATAGTCATAACACAAAAACCAAGGAGGAAAAAGGTAATGAAGATCAAATGGACAAACAAGCTTTCCGGAGAAGTAGGATACGTAAAGGTCATCCATAAGAAGGAAAGATACTTCGAGAATACATTTGATGTCGCTGAGGCAAAGAAGTTCACCAAGACTACTCTTGCAAAGGCATTGGAGCAGCTTGAGGAATTCTGTGCCGATAACACCTATGAGGCTGTAAACGATTAAAAGTATGTCATAAGACTCATCAACGCCGCAGGGCAGGAAGCCCCGACTTCTATAGGTCGGGGAGGAATGCCCGATTTAGCGGCGCATTTCTTTCTGCATTATATGGAAAGATATTGCATCTTTTCGGAAAACCAATAGGCGATTTTTAAGGCCGGGTAAATCTTTTTCTTCTCAAAAATCTCCTGCCTTGCGGCGGCGATTTTTGAAAGATCAACCCAGCCAAAAAAGAGAGCAGTTTTAATTTTGGAAAATTTCATACATACTGTTATTGTAACTAATGACTGACGATATGGAGGCAACTACATATCGTCTTATTTTTTTATAGGAGGAGAATATGCAGTATCCAAATAGCAACTATGGGTTCCTTATTGCAGGTGCAGACCTTGAGGAATACATAAGAGAGCTGAATGCTGAATGCGGTTCTGGCGAAAGATTTTCTATCGGAGATTTTGCAGAATATGGATTCGGCATCATAAGGCAGCAGGGCGAATTCTATCACAGATTCCTGCCTATAACAGACAAAGGAGGTTTCAAAGATCAGGTCGTGGACTTTGATAAAGGCATCGTAGTCCCGATAAAATGTCCTAATCTCTTCTTTGGAGTATATAAGGACATTGATGACATTGCAGGCGAAGTATTGGAAGTGCTTGAGAAAAACAATCTCTTGACACCCCTGATAACTCCTGCATACATCAAGGAACATATAGGGGTTATGATACCTGACATGAAGCACACACTTGATGAGATAACAGGGCATATCGGTGTAATACTTGATGAGCATAACGAAGATGAAGAGTCTCATCATGCAGCGTTCCGCTTTCTTGAGGAATACTTGGCAGATGTCGGTAAGTGCCTGTAGACACAGAAAGGACGATTGAAATGACAGAATATATCATTCAGATCGGGAATAAACCCATTGATAAGGACGATTATATTGAAGAGTCGGGTTATTATGACAGCTGGCTTCTTGGCTCTGTCGCTGACTATGTAAGTGATGTTCCGGAAGAGGATTACGATGAGATCATTGAAGCCATCGGAAGCAGAACCGGTATCGAAACTGTAAAGACAGAAGATGGCTGGAAAATCAGGATAAAAGATATAAAATCCTATTTCTCCGAGAAATACAGAACTTTCATGGCAAAATGCGAAGAAATGAAGGATCTGACATTGGAACAGTTTGCCAGCTACGAATTTGGTTATGAAGCTTATAGTATGTACAAGTTTGCAAACGATAAATATGATCTGTACCTTGACCGTGACGGGCTGATAAACATCGACGGTTTTTTACGTGAAGCAAAGGACGGCGATGAATATTACATCGGTGGGATCGTCTCGTATCACTGTTAGGAGGATAATATGATTCTAAGGTTTAAAGCGAAAACGAATAAAGATTATGTCGCCATAAATACCGCTCTTTTCAGAACGGAAAATGGAGGCCTGATCGAAGTTGACAGACATTGGACTGAATATACCATCAAGGACGGCGTTCTTGATATGACCTGGAATGAGTGTTATCTGCATTCGCTTGACGGTCACCATATATTCAGCGACGAAATCCCGGATGATTCCGAGGATGAGGTCAGGAAACTCCTCATGGATTCTGAGTTCGTCAGGTTTGAGATCGAAGAAGATGTAGATGACGAGGATTACTTTGTGGAAGAAGGAAAGTGGTTAGGCTTTGTTAGTTCTGAATGCCGCAGTGATGGTCCTGACATTCTGAAAGATCCGGAGACGGTCATAATGCATGAAACTTGAGGAAAGGCAGAGATGGTAATGGCAGCGAGAGATTTTTACCGGATACGTTCTAATCCGAAAAACGGAAGAAAAAGACGGACCGTCACCGGTGGGCTCGTAAATAAAGAGATGGTAGGGTATTGCCATCTCGAAGGGCACCCGGGTTATCTTACTGTTAAACTTATGGGAAAACATGAGTGCCTTAAGAAAGATTGTCCGTTCTTAGAGAAAAATCCCGATCACGATTTCTGGCACTGCAAAGAATTTTCAAAAAGAAAGAGGCAGTTACGGAAAAGTCTTGACAGCGCATTTAAGAACGATGTCTTATCCGCCTCTGACTACAGCAGGATATGCAGGCAGTTATGTCTTGCCAAAAAGGATTCAGACCTGAATGTGCTTGAAGCAATGTATAAGACGACATAGGCAAAAGGGGGAAGAGTTTTCTTCCCTTTTTGTGTTCCATGTAAAACCCGGTCACTCCATAGACCGGATTTTATTTGGCAGAAAAATACAACATAATACCGTTGTACAATATAGTGATGCTTGGAGTTATCTGAGCACGACAAAAAATAGGAGGATCTGATTATGGATGCAAAGATCAAAGCTCTCACGGAAGAACTTGCTGCTGCAGCAGAAAGCTACTACAATTCGGGCACATCGCTCATGTCGGACAAAGAGTATGATGCCAAGTTCGACGAGCTGAAGAAGCTTGAGGAAGCAGCAGGCATCGGAGATGGCTTTACATCAAAGGTAGGAGCCCGTACCGAGGGCAGACTTGCCAAGGTGACACATGAATTTGAGGCATTGTCGCTCGGCAAAACGAAGGATGCGGATGAGATAATCTCCGCTTACAGAAAGGTCTTCGGAGACAGGGACGCAGAAGCCTGCCTTTCATGGAAGCTTGACGGCTCAACCGTTCAGGCAACTTATGATAAGGGAAAGCTTATACTTGCTGCGACAAGAGGAGACGGAAAGGTAGGACAGGATATCACTTCCAATTCCAGATACCTCACAGGACTCCCCCGTACAATCCCTTGTGAAGACCGGATAGTGGTAAGAGGCGAGGCAGTCATGTCGTACAGGGAGTTTGAAAGGCTCAATACTGACGGACAGTTTGCCAATCCCAGGAACCTTGCAAATGCGACCATCTCGGCACTTGATGAGGAAGTCCTTAAGGAGAGGAAGGTCGAATTCAGGGCTTTTGAGTTGGTACACCATTCAGGGCTTAATGGCCTGTCGTTTGGCGAAAGGCTCGACTACCTTGAAAATGAGCTCGGGATAAAGACCGTGCCTCATAAGGTCATAAGGATGAGCACCTTAAAAGACGAGATAAAAGAATGGTCGGACGAAGAGAAGATAGAAGCCCTCGGATTCCCGGTTGACGGCCTTGTGGTATCAGGAAATGATACCAAGGTCACCGAAAAGCTTCAGGGCACAGGGCATCATCCTCATCTTGTCAAGGGAATGGCTTTTAAATGGCAGGATGAGACTGCAGAAACTATTCTCCGTGACATTGAGTGGTCTCCTTCAAGGACAGGCCTCTTAAATCCCGTAGCCGTATTCGATACAGTCGAACTGTGCGGCACAAAGGTTTCAAGGGCAAGTCTCCACAATGTTTCCTATATAGACGGGCTGAAGCTTAAGATAGGAGACAGACTGACCGTTTATAAGGCCAACATGATAATTCCGCAGATCGACGAGAACCTTGATAAGAACAAGGAAGGCGCATCGCCCACCGAAGGAGTCTGCTGTCCCTGCTGTAAGACAAAGGCAGAGATAAGGTTCAACTACGACAGCGGAACAAAGGTCATGGTGTGTCCTAACGAGGAGTGCAAGGAAAAAGAACTCGGAAGGCTTACGCATTTCGTATCAAAACACGGCATGAACATCGAAGGGCTTTCAGAGAAAACGCTTGAAATGCTAATGGATAATGGATTCGTAAGCAGCAAACTCGACCTTTTCAGCCTTGACCGGTATGCGGATAAGATAAGGAGAATTGACGGATTCGGAGACAGGGCGACATTCAACCTTCTTACGGCTGTCGAAAAGGCAAAGAAGGAATGTGATTTCTCACACTTCCTGTATTCCCTCGGCATACCCAACTTCGGACGAGGGCAGATAAAGCTGTTAAAGGACTATATCGACTCGCATCCGGAATTATGGAATGAGTATCCTGATTACTATATCACCATTGATAAAATGGTAAGGGAAGGATTCGACTTCACGGGTATTGACGGGATAGGCAGAGTTCTTGCCGACAATTTCGTAAGCTTCTGGAAGAAAACGGACTGGATGGAGCTCATAGACACGATAGACCCGGATCTTGAGATAAAGGCAAAGCCTGTGGCAGCACAGACAGGGCTTTCAGGAAAGGCCTTCTGTATCACCGGCTCGCTTACCAGCTTCCCCAACAGGGATGCGTGCGTGGCGTTTATCGAGGAAAACGGTGGAAAGTTCGTGTCAGGAGTATCAAAGAATACGGATTATCTCGTAAACAACGACATTACGAGCACATCCGGCAAGAATAAGAAGGCAAAGGACCTTGGCATCCCGATAATTACCGAGCAACAGCTCATCGGGGCCGCTAACGGCTCACCGCTTCCTTCCGGTTCATGATAATCCCAGTCATGCTCAGATTACAGAAAAGGCACTTCGGTGTCTTTTCTTTTTTATGGATTTTAATTATGAAAAAATTTGCACATACTGTTAGCGTAACCTGAAATGACGATATGGAGAGAATCACATGTCAGTCCATAGGAGGTTCCAAAAACAAATTAGGAGGTGTGCCGCGTGAACAAATACAGCTATAATGCGGACGAGCTCGTAGAACTCTGCGAGTCAACTGAAGAGGCTTATAACAGCCTGGATACAAGAAGAGGCCTTAAATACCGTAAAAGGGAAGCAAGCCTCGCAAGAAAAAAGAAGAAACTTAAGGCTATTTCGGTTGAAGACTGGAAGATGGCGTCTAAACCCGCCTTCGGAAAGAAAGAGACCGTAAAAGCTACAAATAAGCGTCTCAGGAATGAAAAATTCTCCGAAGACACTTCATGCTGTTACAGCGGAGGGCTTTACAAGAAAGTTCTCTCCGGCTGGATGGACTGATAGTACAAAGAAAAGAGCCTGCGGGCTCTTTTTTTGTTTGGAAAAATATTACACATAACATATACATAACAGTGATGTGACGTTCAGAGTGAGCATTATATCATCTGGTAAAATTTTATAGGAGGATTTTTTAATGGATAAGTCAGAGATCATCAAAAGGCTTGAACAAAGCGACTCGACCATCCTGTCATTCCCGGACCGTGGTCCGTGGGGTGATAAGAAGTACCGTGGGAACTGTTCCGGATGGATCCAGGCATTTCTTGTCTGGAAGTACAAGATAAGAAAACTTGCCGAACTCTTTTCCGGCAGCGGGACGGGATATGACGTGGCAAAAGACATGGGAATATCTTATGTCGGAGCCGACCTGAACCCGAATCCTGTCCGTCCCGGCATACTCAATGTAAATGCAGTAACGGATGAAGTACCCGAAGGTTTCTATGATGCCGACATGCTCTTTATGCACCCGCCTTACGGCGCAGAGATAAAGATACCTTATGCCGGAAGCATGTATCCGGATCCGACGGGACAGCTTTCAGTTTCTGACCTTGGACAGATGCCGTGGGATACCTTCATGAAAGTACTGAATAAAGTCATAATGAAGTACTATTCAGCGATGAAAAACGGGGCATATATGTCGGTCCTCATGGGAGATGTGAGAAGGAACGGGCTTCACTCAATGTTTGCCGACATCGTTAAGCCCGGGAATCTTGAGCAGGTCATTATCAAGGCGCAGCATAACACCGTGTCCGGAAACAGGACCTATTCTTCAAGAAATTTCGTTCCTATCGATCATGAATACCTCATGGTCATAAAGAAACTCATGCCCTTAATGATCCGCTTTTCGCTTCCGACAAAGCACGAGTTGGATATAAGGGATTCGCAGAGTGCTACATGGAACGATGTGGTAAGGGCAATCATGCAGTCCGTGAACGGTCCCGTCACCCTTGAATTCATCTATTCAAAGGTTGAAGGTCATCAGAAGACGAAGGCTAATCCGCACTGGAAGGACAAGGTAAGGCAGGTACTTCAGAGATGTGCCTGCTTTAAGTCAGACGGCCGTGGCGTCTGGGCTATGGCAGCTTAGGAGGAGCATATGTTTACATTTCATTTTGTATTCTACAATCCCCTGTTAGGATGCGAAGACTGCGTCCAGTTCTGTGCAGAGACTAAAAGTGAAGCAGAAAAGCTTTTTATGGACTTTGCCATAGAAGAGGGGATAAGTAACGGGTTCAAAATACACAGTATCGAAACAGTGTACAATGAATATGATGCCGAAGAATATGGTCCCGAGTACAGGGATCCTTCAGAATTCAAGGAGGAAGTATGAAGTTTAACAGATCAACTTCTTCAAGAGGGATAATCGACATTCCTGAAGATACAGAGGATGTCGGAGGATATATCGGGGAACACCGGGACGAACTCGTCCTTTACGTCCCTGATGATACAGAATATGACGATCAGTGCGACGATGACGAAGACTGATCAGCGCCAGATGTGATGGAAACCGCCGGATTTTTCGGCGGTTTTTCATTTTGCCCGGTAATCTCACATAATGTATATACAACCCACAAAGAAAGGTATAAGCATACAAGTATAAATTTTTTGGAGGTAAATTTCAAATGGCAGAAAACATCGAGATCGTAAAGCTACGGGATAATGCGATAATGCCTACATACGGGTCTAAGGAAGCGGCCGGAGCGGATCTTTATGCGTGCATTTCCGAGGAGATAACAATATCTCCCCATGAGACTGTTCTTATCCCTACAGGTCTATCCATGTCGATACCTAACGGATATGCGGGATTTGTATATGCAAGGTCAGGGCTCGCAGCGAAACAGGGGCTTGCCCCGGCAAACAAGGTAGGCGTGATAGATTCCGACTACAGAGGAGAGATAATCATTGCTCTCCATAATCATTCCAAGTCCACACGGACTGTTTCACCGAACGACAGAGTGGCACAGATAGTATTCATGCCTTATGCAAAAGCAGATTTTTCATGGGCAGACGAACTTGAAGATTCAGAAAGAGGGGCCGGCGGATTCGGTTCTACCGGTGTCTGAGGAAATATTTAAGGACCTGAGCAACAGCATCCAGTTCTCACAAAAGGAACAGTATATCAATATTCTTGATATAGTTGATGGTGAGGTCACCCTGAACGGATTCCACCTCGAAAAGTAAATAAAAGTCAGTTAAGCAGCCCTGTTGTCGAGCAGGGCTGTTTTTATCTTGCAAAAAAAACATACATACTGTTATTGTAATTTTAAATGACGTTCAGAGGTATATATATCATCTGAACTGACTTCATAGGAGGTTCCAAATGATAAGAAGATTTTTAAGAGTCCTTTTCGTCCTGTCGGTAGTGATGCTGAATTTCCACATCACGACACTTACGGCATACGGAAAGGCGGATGAAGATGCTGGATTTTTCTATAATGGACATTATTACGAAAGATACAGCAGAGCAAAGGGAATGGTATATGTGATAACCGACAGGAAGATACAGTGCAGCCCTACGGCAGCCCCTCACGATACTCCGGTATGCCTTAACGAGAAAGATATCGAGGTAAGTGAGTTCGCTCCTGTCTTCATTCCGGAAATCACACAGACTCCCACGCCACTCCCCACATCAACTCCCACGCCCACGCCTGCATACAGATATGATGCTCCGATGGGTAATATCGGGAGGTTTTGTATAAGGGATGCAGGTGTCGATGTCGCACTGAATGAGGCTTATGTCTCTGACGGATATGCTTATGCCAAGCAGTACTGTGATGCTGCGGACAGCGCTTTTTACATCTGGTACGGCAGGGAATGGATGTATGAAGATTCATACCAGCTTATAGGCGACCACTGTAATCAGGGCTTTTCAGCGATAGAAAAGTGCGTGCCGGGAGAAACTTACGCTGAGATTTATGACCGGAACGGAGTTTACAGAAGGTATATCTGCACGGACATAATAAAGAATGCCCTTAACTTGGATACGGGGTTCCTGATGCCTGACGGCACTGTGGTCACGGATATATACCGGGGCCCGGACACGCTGCTTGTCTATACCTGCTATCCGAAGCACCCCAAAGTGATAATCATAATCTTTAAGGAGGAGAAGCAGTAGACATGGATATTTACAGAGCAGTAACAAAGGAGGTTTCAAAATGAACAAGAAGATAATGGATAAATGGTTCAAGGACCATGTGGCAAAGTTTTCGGATCTTGGAAACATTAAGGTATTGGACTTCAAAAATCCGTCTTCAAATGAAAACCGTATAAGGTTCATTTTTGAAGAGGACTATTACAGGCTTCATATCACGGGAGACCTTGGAAGCCTGATAGCCACTAACCGTTGCAACATGACATATGAGGGATTTACTGATTACATCAATAATCCCGGCTATTTTGCCGAAAAAGTTGACTGCCATGAAAGACCGTTCTGCTCCTTTGAACTTGAAACAGCAAAAAAAGACCTGAGGAAGTTTTTTGTAGAGAACGATCTCGTAGATGAATGTGTCGAAAGATTCTGCAATTATAATGACCTTAAGGGAGCAGCCCTTAATGCTGCAGCCATGAGCGAAGTGATTGATGACATATTAGAGGACTTCAGTTACACGAGCGGCATCGGTCAGAAGGGATACGGGATACTTACTGAGATATATCCAGATGCATTCGAGTATCTTTCGGACATCGGCAGTAGGCCTACCGGCATACTCGATGTATATCTCTATGCTTTCTCTCTTGCGAAGGAGCAGCTTAAGCAGCAGGAAAAATAAATACAGATGATATGAAAGAGAGGACTCGGAGCACCGGGTCTTTTCTTTTTTTGCAGGTTTTGATATATCAGTATACTGACGATAAAAATATGATATTCACAATACAGACTATAATTATAGTCAGAATACTGACACATTAAGCCGGGGCTGAAATGATGGTCGGAGCACTCCGTTTTGGGATATGCGGGAAGAGGCATAAAGGGTGTCCTGACGGATGTTTTTTACGCCGCCCCGGATGTTTTTAAAAATATCCGCTCTTTGGGAGTGATTGGGAGTGTTTAGGAGGAAAATATCGGTTTTTGATAAAATTTGATAAAATTTACATACAAAACAATATCGTGAGCACCCAAAACAATATCCTCAGGTATCGTTTAGGTATCGCCAGCGTACTTTCCCAATCCCTTCCAAACGCCCCTCATCACATCACGGCTTAAACCCGGAAATCCTTCATGTAAACAGGGGTCAAAAAGGAGTATTTAGGAGGGATAAGTTTTGCAGTATACTGACTACATATTCAGAATACAGACTATTATCAAATGCAGTATACTGACTATGATAATACTTTGCAGTATACTGACTATTTCGTATAGCTGCCCAAATATATGCCTCTCCCCGTAACTCCGCACCACTCCAAAACACTCCGTATCGCTCCGCTGCTACAATATCCCGGTCGTTCCTTTGCGCTCCTGATGGAAGAGAAGGGGAGCACCGGGAGGCACGCGGGCGTAAAAAAGCACCTCCGGTCAATAAGGTGCCTTGAGTTATAATCCCCTGATGATGCCCAGATAATCCTGTCTCTGGTCTGTTATCAGGCTTACGATTATGCGTTTTCTGTTTTCTTCGATTTTATAGAACACATAGTTCTTTTCAAGAACCAGGACTCTGTATCCCTTTCTTTTCAGAACAGGCTCCTTAGCCAATGCCCCAAGATACGGGGAAGTGCTGAGCCTGTTTATGCCGGCTTCGATCTCATCAAGCTTTGAGAGCGCTACATCATTGGAGAAATTAGAAGCGATATAGAGGATGATTTTCCGAAGGCTCAAGTCGGCTGTTTCTGTCCGGTATATTTCGTAATCCACCTTCATACTCCTTTAAGATCACTCCTCAGTTCATCAAAGCTGTTGCTCATCGGAGCGATCCGTCCCATAAGTTCGTCTTCCTCGGACTCCATAAGCATTTCGTATAACTCCAGCTTTGCTTTCATCCTGTTGTATTCTTCATACGAGATCGTAACGGTATCGCCTCTGCCATTGACCGTGATGATTACAGCCGAATTCTCTTCCCGGCACTCCCTCGATATTTCATTGTAATGGTTCCTGAGGTCAGCAGACGGTCTTATTGTTTCCCTGATTTGCAGCATGATTTTTACCTCCGTATCTGTTATAGTATAATTATATCACAATTTGTCTATATGTCAATAGCGAGTGATAGACAGTTCTTCTTGCCTCTCCGCGTTCCTGCCCATACATCCTCCCGGGCAATTTTAAAAAATAAAAAATTCTCACATAATGATATCATACAAGCCCGCATGGGCTTTTCTCTTCCTATTTTTTTGACATCGGGGCCGGTTCTGGTCCCGATTTCATTTTTCTGCATGAGCCGCACAGCTCCGCAATACTCTCTGCCGCACCCTGCAGAACAAATTTCTCCCACTGGTTTCCAAAAGCCCGGAATTATACTATAATATAACAAAGCATAAAAACAGGCTGTAAAAAAGATACCTGTACTGACAGAAAGAGACAAGTATGAAACTGAACCAGAAGACCATATTGGCGATACACAGGGCTTTCAAGGAATACGACAAGGAAAACCTTAAAGCCATAAGTGACAAGATAAAGAATAAGACAGCAAAGGAAGTAGAGAACACGCTTAAGACGAAGCGTATCCATCCTGCAAACATCAAAGGGACACACGATGGCACCTTTGACCTTCCGGAGTTTTTTGACCATTTCGACAGGAAGATGTTCCATGAGCCGTTCATCAATGAACTCCCGTACATTCCCGATTACTTCTACCGCCAGTTCCTCGCAGAGATAATGAACAGCATAGGGAAGGCGGTCGGAACGAATATCTCTGCACAGTACCGGAAACCTTTCAAGGGAGCAGTCAGGCAGAAGACGGATAAATATGTAAAGGAGATCATTGCCGAGCTCCGCCATGAATTCAGCATACAAAGGACCGGGGAACTCTTGTCGGAGAACCCGAATTATAACAGCAGGAGAGATGAGATAATAAGCGTAAGCCTTGAATACGGCAGGCTCTACGAAAAACTCCTCAATGAGACCGACGTATCCCCGGCCGGGACATATGAAGCGAGGAAGTTAAGACGCCACTTCGTACTCCACATAGGTCCGACAAACTCCGGGAAGACGCACGAGGCAGTAAAAGCATTAGAAGAAGCAAAGACAGGGGTATATCTGGCACCGCTAAGGCTCCTTGCCTACGAGCAGTTTGACAGGCTCAATAAAGACGGGATACTGTGCAATCTCCTTACCGGGGAGGAAAGCATAGAGATACCATTTGCCGAGCACACTGCGAGCACGGTAGAGATGCTCGACCTTAACAGGGATTATGAAGTAGCGGTGATAGATGAAGTCCAGATGATTGCGGACAGGATGAGAGGCCACGCATGGACAAGGGCGATACTCGGAGCAAAAGCGGAAAACATCCATCTGTGTGCATCTCCTGAGGCAGAAAAAATATTGGTAAGGCTTATTGAGGAATGTGGGGACAGTTATGAGATACATCATAAGGAAAGACCTGTTCCTTTAAGGTATGAAAGAAGCATGAGCCACGACTTTGTCAAGGACATAAGAAAAGGCGATGCCTACATAGTGTTCTCAAGAAAAGATGTACATACCGTGGCAGCGGAGTTAAAGGAAAAAGGCGTGCGCTACAGTATCATCTACGGAAATCTCCCTTATGATGTAAGACATGAGGAGGCAAGGAAGTTCAGCGAAGGGGAAAGTGATGTCTTGGTAGCCACCGACGCGATCGGGATGGGGCTCAATCTCCCGATAAAAAGAATCGTGTTCATCAGGCAGTCGAAGTTTGACGGTGTCTCCCTGCGCGAACTGACAAGGGGAGAGATAAGGCAGATCGCAGGAAGGGCAGGAAGATACGGGATATATGACGAAGGCTTGTACACATCATTAGAAGATGACGATTACTTTGAAAGAGCTGTCACTGGACCGCTCCCGGATATCACCAGTGCGGTCATATCGTTCCCGGAAGGGCTCTTAGACCTAAACTTCGACCTCTCGCTCATAATGCGTAAGTGGGAAGACGGCCTTACAAGGCACGGATACACCAAGAGCGATCTGAGTGAAGAGATAGTGATGTGCAGCATCATAGAGAAAAAGACAGCAGATAAAAAACTGATATACGACCTTGTCAGTATGCCCGTGGAGTTAAAGAGCAAGAGATGCATGGAAGTATGGGAGACCGCTGCCGACATGGTGATAGAAGGAAGGGCAAAGGAGCTGATGGCACTGCTTCCGGAGAGGACCGGGACGGTCATGGCGGCATTAGAGGAAGACTACAAGGTCTGTGACATACTCTACAACATGGTAAGGCGCTTTGCACCGTCTAAGGAGGATCTTGAGACGATAATGGACAAGAAGCGGCAGATATCATCGGAGCTGAACACCCTTATCGAGAAGCAGGCAGTTGAAAGAAAGACCTGCAGGATGTGCGGAAAACCGCTCAAATGGAGTTATTCATACGGAATCTGCGGAAAATGCTACAACAGTACAAAAGAGTTTGACTGGTGGTAAGGAGGGGCTCATGAGTCGGTATTGTCCAGTAAC
>Ga0310691_10005338_pt1 | contig 14115 bp, 9 predicted proteins | sample 176DNAGHGlowgp2_FD_203887 | JGI IMG/M metagenome (GOLD analysis project Ga0310691, IMG submission 203887) | Sheep rumen microbial communities from Palmerston North, Manawatu-Wanganui, New Zealand - 1766 DNA GHGlow gp2 (v2) (version 2) | ecosystem: Host-associated > Mammals > Digestive system >... | reverse complement strand
TCATACAAAGATGAAAATGGTGGATTGATAAAAGAAACTGAATACAAAGATTGAAAAGAAATTAAATAATAAACATATTATTTATCTAATAATACAGAAAATGAAACTAAAAAAACTTTTCTGAAACTGGACAAATGCCATCAAAACATTTCCAGTTTCACATGTTTTATTGTTATTTCTCACAATTATCTGAATCTGAGAAGTCGAATGATTTATAGACTTAGATTCTCCAGACTTAGTATTAAGTTTAACATTAGCATTCATAATTAGTTGTTATTGACCTTTATTTATAATTCATAGCAACTTAAAGAATAAAAACATTATTAACCGAATTTTGCAAATCTGATCAATAGTTCTATGATGAATTTATTATATCATAATGTACAATATTGAACTTGATGATTTAACTTATTCTGAGTCTTTATTATATTTACGAATTCTTCCGTTAGCTCTTTTATGAATTCCTTTAATCATCGCTCTTTTCCACAAAAAACAAGAATCAAAAATCCGATTTTCTTGGACTAGTCTATTTGTATCTATCGATTTTTGATTATTAGCATGACTTATAGTTCGATGATGAATTTCAGGTGCTTTAGCATCAATTGAAGCACTTTTTGATGTCAACATCGATTGAGATTTATACGCCGACATATGATTCATATCTGAAGTCTTACTAGCCTGATCATTTATATTCAACTTCTATCTTACAGCCACAGAAGAAATAAACAAATCTGGATTTGAGATCAAACCATCTCGTTTAAGAAGGATTTTCTGATCTTTCATTTTCTTACCTTTAGCATTAATATACTTAGCAATATTTGGTGCATACGGAATTAAAATCCTCATCACATGAATCCGACCAAAATGAATAATAGTTCGACTATGAATCTGATATTTCTCATTGTGAGTAATTAGTTCATACCTAATCTATCCAGACAAGACTAAAATTCACGAGATTATAAATAAGATTCTTTATATAAGTTTCATCCTCATTGCATTTATGATGATATGAGCTATAGTAAAAAGAATCAACCAATACTGAATAACAATTAACAGATGTTTCGTATGTTATATTATCGCTTTCATCATTATTTTTTCAGCTTTATCTCTTATTTTTACCAATAAAAGATTGCTTTCATTTGTATCTACCTTAGGTATTTTAGCTTCTATAGCTGTTTATTTACGACCTATAAATGTAAATCACATTTCATTCAATTCTCAGGTAAACAGACTCACAACTCTCCTATCTCAACAAAACATTTCTTTACCATTGGACGAATGAGCTTTAAAAGATACAGATGAAGAATCTACTAAATCAATTGTATGAACTCTTGAGGGATTGATTGAAAATTATAACAAAGATAAAATTATAAATAAAATAATCAATTACGAATACAAAGACTCATACCGATCTTCTCTATCAGAGATTAAAAAATTCTTAGGAGTAGATTCTAATTACAGTTACTATTCTGATTCATACAAATACCGAAGTTACAACAAATACGATGATAATACTCCAATAGATATAGCCTGATTCTCTAAACTCCTCTACTTCGAAAAATATCGTTACGAAGAACTAAAAAACATGACTCTAGAACTAAAAATAGACAATCAAGAATACAGTTTTGATTTATCCAATTATATAGATGAATTTAAAGAAAAAGCTGATTCCTATGAATGAAAATCTGAAAGAAAAGAAATAATATGATGACCTGCCTTAATTTTAGAAGAAGAAAATTACAAACTTGTAATTACATGATTCTCAATAGAAGAAACTGAAGAATGAGAGCTTAAGTTTGACAATATTAGATGATATATCTTAATTAAATAATTTTAAATTTTTAAATAATCAAAGAAAATCGGCATCAATACGATGTCGATTTTACTCTCAATAAAGATACCTACCTTCTTTTTTCTTCCTTTCTTCCCATCTTTTAGGTAATGTTAGCCCAATAGCAATTATACCAATCGTATACGATACAACCCCTACAGCATATACCATACCCCAAAAAGATTTTGCATCGATACGACGATAAGCACCCAACATCATAAGACCCAACATTACAAAGAATACAACCACAGTAAGAACTGTTACTTTCCCAAGATTTTTTTCATTTATTCTCAGGAAAACATCATGCATTACAACCCAACCAATGGGCAAAAGGAAAAGGATCAAAAGATAATACGGCCATGAACAGTGACGACCTAAAGATGCTATCACTCCAGCAATGAGACATAAAAGAAATGCCCCTAGATAAAGTAAAATTACTCGTTTCATAGGCAATTATGTTTTTGTTATATATTTACATTATAAATAAATATGTCAAGTATTCAAGAGAATATTATAAAAAAAATTCTCACTAGTACAGCGAGAATCTTTTTATTCACTTCTTTTGTGTACAAATCCTAGATCTATTCACCAACATAATTAATGCTGCTTGAATTAATAAAGCAACAAAAGGCATACATAAAGTTCGAATAAACAACAAAGAATTCAATAACATAGAACGAGGTCGATCATCAATCAAGCAAATCAAAATAGCAGAGAATAAACTTAACATAACACAAATCAGAGCCATTGCAGATACAGAAGATACAATCACAGAGAATACAATCTTGAAACATTGTTCCGGCTGCTTTGTAATATACTTTTTAACTTCATAATACTGTATTTCAAAAGAAAACAGAAACGCTAAAACAGAATACGCCACAACAATTACCAAATTATCCACAACCATAATCACTGCTGAAACCGATATACAGATTGCAAACAGCAAAGAAATAAATTTTAAATATTCAAAATTTCTCATATATATATTTTATTTTTAATTTGTATTTATTTTATATAATGAATATTAAACAAGTTCATTATAATCATTTCCTCAAAACTATCAATAAAGAAAAAGCTGACCCAACCACGAATCAGCTCTTTAATTGTATATACAACCATTCTCACTTAATCACACATTTCCCACAAATGAGAAACGACATTTTTCACCACTTCAATTACCCTTTTAGATAACTCCATGAATCACTTTACAGCTATTATTTCAAATCATTGAATTACCCCAGCTGCATCAGTTATCATATTTACCAAGAATTTATTTGAACTAACCTCGAGCAAAACCTCATAATTATCCTGCTGAATTTCTATGAAACTAGCCTTAATTGAGTTCCACGTTACATCTCTTCTCGCGCATAGTCCTGAATCTATCAATGTTCACTGAACAATCATCAAAGATAGGCATAAGAAATAAAACTCAACAAATTCAACTACCCTGCTTTTATGATTATCGCATCTTTTTTCAATGGAAAAATCTACAGAAATTTTTAGGAAAATTCTACTTGATTTTTTAGGAAAATTTTATATAAAAAATTGATACAAATTTTAAATTATTAAGCCAAAATGACAAGACCAATAGATGAATTGATAGTCAATTTACAGAAACAAAAAAAGAAAATTATATCTCTAAATAGTCTCAAAGATTTGGTATATTTATCATTCTGAGAAAATACCCCAACCACCAAAATCTACAAAATTACATTTCAACTCAGAAATCGCTGATTTTTAACTCCACTCAGAAAAGAATTATTCTATATCTCAAATCCAGGAAAGCCTGTTAAACCTGAAGAAATCGAAGAACAACGATACCGAAAAATTCTAAAAGATCATTGCAATTCAACCAGCAAACAACGATACATCTGAGGTTTAACTGCATTAGAGATTCATTTACATGGAAATTGAATTACTATCCCGGAAACTATCACAATAATCAATAAAGATAAACAAGCGATAGAAACTATTATTTTCGAAAAACAAATCGCTTTCAAAAAATTTGAAACTAAATGAAAAAATCTGATTTCCAGTCTAATCAAACAAACAGAAGAAGTTTCCATGCCAAACTGTAAAAATATCTTAATCGCAAATCTTGAACTTTCAATTTTGGAATGTTTATACAATTTCGATACTACAAACAAAGGTTACATCGAAGAATGCATTAAAAAAGCCATTAAGAAAAATGGAAAGACATTAAATCTTTCCACTCTCGAAGCTATAATTAAACAATGAAAACACAATACTTCACTAAATAGACTATATTCTCTAACTAAACTTATATATCCATCATTATCAGAAGAAATTAAGAATCTAATTAAGAAATATGGATTCGTATTGTAATCATATTTAAATCAAAAAAGCCACCGATAAAGGTGGCTTTATACATTTCACGATATTAATTATTTTCCGTAACTAGCCTCATTTCCAAGAGCTTCTTCAATTCTCATTAATTGATTATACTTACAAATTCTATCAGTTCTACTAGCTGATCCAGTCTTAATAAATCCTGAATTCATAGCTACTGCTAAATCTGCAATAAAAGTATCTTCAGTTTCTCCAGATCTATGAGAAACGATAGCTTTCATTCCATGTTCATGAGCCAAATTGATAGCATCAATAGTTTCTGAAACTGATCAGATTTGATTTAATTTAATAAGAATTGAGTTAGCTATTCCTTTATCAATTCACATTTGAAGTCTCTGAATATTTGTAACAAACAAATCATCTCCAACTAACATAATTTTATCTCCTAATGCATCAGTTAATTTCTTCCATCCATCGAAATCATCTTCTGCCATTCCATCTTCAATAGAGATAATTGGATATTTATTACACCAATCTGTAAATAGAGTAACTAATCCATCTTGATCTAATACTTTTCATTCTCCTTCTAGATCATATTTTCAATCTTTAAAGAATTCTGAAGCTGCAACATCAAGAGCTAATTGAACCTTTCAAGTGTGTCCAGCTTTTTCGATAGCTTCAACAATAACTTGTAAAGCTTCTTCGTTACTTCCTAAATTAGGTGCAAATCCTCATTCATCTCCAACTGAAGTTGCTAATCCTCTAGCTTTAAGAATAGCTTTTAAGTTATGGAATACTTCAGCTCACATTCTAAGTCATTCTCTGAAGTTAGCAGCACCTGTAGGAACTACCATAAATTCTTGAATATCTACCGTATTGTCAGCGTGAGCTCATCCATTCAAAATATTCATCATTGGATAAGGAAGAACGTGTCCTTTTCCATCGTTAATGAATTTATAAAGTGGTTTGTTTTCAGCTTTAGCACAAGCTACAACGAAAGCCATACTAACTGACAAAATAGCATTTGCTCACAATTTAGACTTATTAGCTGTTCCATCTAATTCTAATAATTTTTTATCTAATTCTCTCCAGTTTTCAAAACTCTGACCTTCTATAGCAGATTTAATTGTTGTATTAACATTATTTACTGCAGTTAAAGTACCTTTTCCCATATAACGAGATTTATCTCCATCACGAAGCTCTAATGCTTCATGTACTCATGTTGAAGCTCCAGAAGGAACCATTGCACGAGCGAATGTACCATCTGATAAAGTAATTTCAGCTTCCACTGTTGGATTTCCTCTAGAATCAAGGACTTCTCTCGCATGTAATTTCGTAATTTGATAAGCCATTACATAAATGTATAAAAAAATAAAACACAGAATAAAAATACTATTCCCATTTTTAAAAGCAAGAGCTGATTAAAATATTTTATATACAAATTGTATTCTATTTTCATATACTAAAAGTATATTTTCTATAGAACCATACTATGCTAATTTACTACGAATCAAAAATTAAAGACTCGCCTATCACCAAACAAAATTTTGATAAATTTAAAAATTCTGAAAAAATCGAAATTCAGCATTATAAAAATCTTTTTGATGCCAAGATATGAAATTACAAAACTGAACCGCTAATCATTTTAGCTAAGCAAGAACATATCGCTATTCTTCCGACTCCATCAAATTACTGATTCCCATGAAAATCCTTTTTCTTCAAACCTAGTTTAAACTGTTTTTTCAACTGTAAATATTGTTATCTTCAAGGAACTTTTAGAAATCATTTCCCAGTATTTTTCCTAAATTATGAAGATATACAAAAAAAAATAATAAATCAGATTCAGCAAATTAGACAATCATGATTTGATGGTCAGATTACATTTTATGCTAGTAATTATACAGATTTACTTGCCACTGAAAACATCTCTCATTTTCACCAAAATTTTTTACCTTTCTGTGAATCTTTACCTGATAACGTTTTGATTGAAACCAGAACAAAATCTGCAAACATTTCTACTCTACTCGACTATGCAAAAAATTTAAACTGAAACTCTCCTACTCAAAAAATGGAATTTGCATTTTCACTTTCGCCTCGCATCATCGCAGAGAAATATGAATTATGAACTGCTGCACTTGATGATAAATTAAATGCAATCAATCAACTACTGAAGAAATGATTTCGTGTAGGATTAAGATTTCTTCCTCTCCTGCCAGTTGAAAAATTTCTACAAATTTATTCAGTATTTTTGGATGAAGTTATTGCCAACATAGACACCAATAAAATTAGTTCCATTGCTATCGCACCACTAATCTTCAATCAATGAGATTACAACGTTCTTATAAAGAAATACCAAAATGATTCTGATTTTTCATTCATTAAGAATTTAGAAAAAAATGAACATCAACTCTGGACCTGTTCAAATGTTGAAATATCAAATTTCAAAGAATTATTTTCAAACAAATTTAAGAATAGAAATTTATTCCGAGATTATATTTAATTTTTATAAAAATTGTCAATCTGTTTTTCCCCTTTCATATAGAAATATGGACTATTTTTACTAATCTATTAAGATAGTATTTTACTTTTCAATTTTCTGAATGAGAAAAAATAAACTTATCATCAAATTAGCTTCTCTCTCCATATTAATGTGATGTTTATACTCAGTAAGTTTTGCTGCTACTACGCAAGAATGATGGGACATATTAAACCAATTAAGAAACCTATGACGAGCAGACAATGAAATCAAAGTTATGATGGAAGATTTATGACTAGATGCTAATTCATATTTTTCTAATAGCAAAATTTCATCATCCAATTCATATACATCCAGAAGTTGCAAAGTTTATAGTATTAAATATATAGATGCTCTATGAGCGTATACTTCTCCAGATTTAAACAAAAAAGAATACTTTATAAATTTAGATTATTTCAAAAGATATGTAGATTCAAAAAATACACAAATTCCAAGCTGCGTATCAAATGAATGACGAATAAACACATCATACACCGATACATCTAATAGTACCGAAAGTTACACTGCACCAAATTGAAAAATGTATTTTATTGCACAGAAAAACTGACTTTATACATCAAGTGAATTAAGCGTTAGAAGAAATTTTTCTACAATTAATGAACTAAAAACCTATATAAGAGACCGCAATCCCCTAATAAACATGTGAACCAATAACATCCAAAGCATTCAACATAATTCCGCTGGAACTGGAGAAGAATACAAATGTAATGACGGAACTCTAACAAATAACTTAACTAATTCCGTAAGTTTTAATATAGGGGATACCGATAAAAAAGTTGTATTTGATTGAACATATACAACACCAAATAGCTCCACAACAATATGATGATTCTCTATCTATTGAGATCCAATATCAACTGGAGATTCTATTAATTTTTATGTAAGCATAAATTGAAAATACTTTTCAGAAGTAACAATAGGTGAATATTGAAACATATCAGTCCGAGAATCGGATAATTTAATCAAAATAGGTACGACAGCTAACGTAAAAGTTGAAGCAAAATTTAACGGAACTAATTATAATAAAACGTATAATTATAGAATAAGTATAACTCCATCAGATGATTGTGATGTAGATTGGCGTATGACAAACTTAGCACCAATTATAATAAACAATAGACCTAAAAATCTAACTATCTACGAAGAACAAGAAATAGATTATTCTGATGAAGCTAAAAAAAATCGTGACATAACTCGTAAAAATGACATTGCACATATTCAAGCAGCAATTGCCACTGTACGAGGTGAAAAATGATATTTACCATGAACAGAAACAACAAATAATATCGCCACGCAATGAATATCAATTGATAAAATTGCTGGAGTTTTAGAATCCTATGGAAGAATAACTAATGTACCATTTGATCCGATCAGTACAAACGTAGTTGATTGATTATGAAATGCAAAAGGAGTTGGAGAATATATTTATCTTGTGGCAAAAGACAATTGAGACAAATCCTGATTAACTTTTATTCCAAAGCAAAAGACAGACACATGATTTGCTCTTATGGCAAAAACAGAAACAGCTGATGCATCAAATCGAATTGTTTGTGATGGAGAAAAAAATATAGATAATTGATATATCACGAGTTCAACCGATTTAAATAATATTCAAAAATGTACAAGTTTAATAAAATCAAATTCTTGTTTTAGAGACAATCAATGACGCATAAACAGTCAAAAATGTTATTACTCCAATGAGAATCAACTCAGATACTTACTAACATTTTAATATAAATTAATACGTTCCATCTCACTTCTTTTCCTTTTTCGTCTCCACAAATTTCATAATTTCTTTCTCAAAATGTAATTCAACTTCTCCTACAGCTCAGTTTCTATTTTTCCTGATACATACATCCGTAGCTCATTTTCTATCCGTATCAGGATCATAGTATTCTTCTCTATGAAGCATCAATACTGCATCTGCATCCTGCTCAATAGATCCAGATTCTCTCAAATCTGAAAGCTGAGGTTTCTTATCTATTCTTTGTTCAACAGCACGAGAAAGCTGAGATAATGCCAAAATAGGCACTTTCAACTCCTTAGCTAACTCTTTTAATCAACGAGAAATCTCAGATATTTCCTGAACTCTGTTTCATAAAAACGCTGTGGAATGCATCAACTGCAAATAATCTATAATCACTAAGTCCAATTGTTTCTTTTCAATTTTCAATTTTCTAAGTTTTGACTTTAAAATAGGAACCGTTATTCACGCTTTATCATCTAAAAAAATATTTGCTGTTGAAAGTTTTTCCATAGCCTCTCCCATTTGCGCAAAATCAGCATTATCCAAATTTCATTTAGAAATCTTATACATAGGTACTCATGAAACTTCAGACATAATTCTATCTACAATAGATTCAACGCTCATTTCCAATGACATCATTACCACAGATTTCTTTTGTTCTAATGCTATATTTGTAAGTAGATTTAAGGCAAAGGCTGTTTTTCACATTGATGGTCTAGCTGCCAAAATAATCAACTCTCCTGGTTTAAATCAAGTAAGCATCTCATCAATCTGAGTATATCAAGAATTAACTTTATCTGCATTAAAAGTTTCTGGATGATCCACTATTTCCATGTAATCCTCTACTCTACCCTTTAATATTTCCTCAATACTTAAAATATTATCTCAAACCTGATTCTGAGTAAGATCAAAAATTCTCTTCTCAATACTATCAAATATTTCTACAGTATCCTTTTGTTCATACGCATCTCATGTTATCTGCTGACAAACTTTAAGTACCTGTCTTAACAAAGACTTTTCTTTAACTATTTTACTATACTCTACACAAGGAGAAGTCGAAATCAAAAAAGCTGAGAGCTCATAAAGATAATCAATTCATCAAACAATTTCCAAATTTCAATTTTTTGATAATTGATCAGATACAGTTACTACATCTATAGTTTTTTTATCATTTCGAAGCTGAGAAATAGCTTCATATATCATACCATGTTCTTTCTGATAAAAATCACTAGGAGTTATTCCATCTCATTCAAAAATCCAAACGGTTTCACTATCCATTAATGCTCCAGAGATTACTCATTTCTCTGCTTCAATATTATGTGGTGGTAATGTATATTCTGTAACCATTATGTTTGAACACATCAAAATAAACAACTAATATATATTAAAAACACAACCTGATGCAAGATAAAATCTAGTTCAGAATTGTGTTTTTAACATTTTTGTTAACATTTTTTTAACATTATTCTCCAATTAATGGTTTAACCTTTAACCATACCTTAATAGGATATTTCTTATATAAATCAGATTTTTGATACAAAGTAAGTAGTACAGCATCAAGTTCTCTATCATAATCATAAGTTCACTCTAATCAATATTCACTACGTAGATTACAAGTTTTAGATGCAAATAATATATTCTCTCAATCCTTATAAACTACTTTTCATCAATTAAACTCACCCATCTTTCACTTTTCAGGCAAATCTGCAATACTATAGCCATCAGCTTCAAACTTCACACATTCAATTGTAGGAATTATAATAGAGAATAAAGATTCTTGGGTCGATTTATCGACTACTTGCATAACTGATTTATCTCCAATATTTACTCTTACCTCAAAAGAATTATTAAATCATGACTGAATTTTAATCTCTGCTGTATTTGGATCCATTAAGGCCATAACCTCTCAGTTTTTACTAAACATAGCTATTTCGTTACCAGCAGAATATGGCGATCATACTACAATTCTATCTCATACTCAAATTGGTAAATCAGGATCTATACCTCTTCATCACATTGATTTTCGAGCATTTCACCTTCTTCTCTGGAATGATACATTTCATTGATCTATATCCTGAGAAAGCTCTGCAGTAATCGCAACAGATTCTCAATCTGAATTCTTAGAAACATCCGTAACAGTAATTTCAGGGATATTAAATGAAACTGTAACATTTTTCTCCGTAACATTTCCAAATTGATCTATTCACTTTGTCGTATATACCTCTTTCTGAGTCTTAGTATGAAGATCTATATCAACAGAAACAGAATCTTCAGGTGCTGAAGTATATTTCTCCTTTAATATCTCTCCATCTTTAGATAAATTGATATAAGACAAAGCAACATTATCCTTCCAATTTATTTTTAATTCGTATCTAGTTCAAACATATCACTCAAGATCATCTCATTCACTTGTAATCTCCTGTGTAGCCTTTCTTATCAAAAGTGGATCTCAATAAGGAGATTGATCATCTCCAACAATTTGCCTTCATGCAACCACCTGATTTGACCAAGGAGATCTTATCTTATAAGTATCATCTATTAAATCAAGTGCCGTAATACGTGCATAATACCATTTTCTATCTAAATTAGAGATTCAGACACTTATCTTATCCTTACTAGGATTATAATAAAGAATCTGCAATAACTCATTTCATGAAAGATTCTCTATTTTGTATGCCTTCTTATTCAATAATTCAAGTTTCAAATTATTAGCAAATACTTCTGATATATCAACCGTATCCGGTACAACTAATACATAATGAGGAATCTCTTGTTTAGTACTAGGATTATAATCAGTCTTTTCATAACTATAATCAACTCTTTCAACCAACTTAATTAAATATCAATCAGACGTATCACGCTTCCAAGAGAAAGACAAAACATCAAAATTCTGATTAGAAATTCTTCGATTCTTGACCTCCTCTCTATAATCTGCTATCTTTAATTTAAGACCTCAATTAAAATCAAGTCGAGTTTCTTCATAAGGTATTTCCTTAATTGTTTCAGAATGATAATATTTTTTATCATTTCATCAATAATTTATACAATCCTGTCATTGGCATTTCTTATATATTGATTTTTTATCCCGCAAAATAATATCATGATCTTTTGTATGAGTAGTATGATAATAAGTATCTCTCATATCATCAGAGAAACTATCCGAGAAAATTACTTTAGTAAATTTTCAGTCAGAAGTTTTTTCATATATTCATCTTGATAAAAGTGACGGATCTATAACTGAAGCCACATCCATTTGACTTCAAAGTCTAGCTCAAAGATCAGTCGAATGTGTAAGTTGAGCAGATGCTAACAAAGATTTATTAGAAATACCTCCTCAATTTTTAGCAATTAAATTCGTAGAAGATACAGGTTTCATTAAATTATATAATCCATTTACTCTATTTCTCATCGATGATATATTATCACGCAATGCCAAGTACTGGATTTTAGTCAGTCACAAGTCATCTGCAGAATTTGTATTAATTGCATTGTAATATCCGTTAATAATAGATTGTTTATTATCTAACAATGTCTTATAAGGATTACTATTACTTATATTTTTAATAGAATCTTTTGTTGCAGAATCTAGATTAAACAACTGAACATCAAAAGTAAGTAATTTATTATCATCAACTCATTTTCAATTTATTTCTTCATTATTAGATTCCACCATGGCAAGGAAACTATCATAATCCGTATTGATCAAATCTGCCAAACTATCATAATTTGTCTTCTGTTCATCCAGATAAGAAATAACAGTATCCCTAACTCTTTCTATTCATTCTTCATTTGGAACAATGCTATTATGTCTATTAATCTGATTTTCAATCTTACTTATAGATGAACTTACACTATCTTCTAACGAAGTATTAGTAACCTCATGTTTAAAATAAGCTAATACATCTCTTAATCTATTTTTTCCATCTTCATAATCTACATATTCAATTTCATCACTTACAATTCAATCTACATCTGCACTAAAATCTCACTTACTTATCAATCATCACTTTCATACCACAGTCACATCAACATCAAGACTCGCACCATCAACCTCATCCCTAAGTTCAGTCAATGGATTATCATTTACAAGACTATTTAACTGACTATTTGACCAATTAACAGTAGTTGACGTCAATGTATTAATTGATTTAGTTAATGTATCCAAATAATCATAGAAGTCACTAAAGTTAAACTGAAAATCAACATATGAATCAATTTCATAATCTACTCAATAATTATGAACAGGAGCAAAAGATCGATTTGTAAAGTCCATAATAGTGTCAATCCAATCTACATCATATGTTCTTTGAGTAAGTTGTTCAATCTTAGCCTTTACTGATGACTCTCATACAAGTCAGAAGTTTCACTTAACAATACAATAAATTTTTCAAATTACCTTAGCAACTCTAATAATTCACTCAATCTTATTAGGAAGCTTTGGAACTTCTGGAGCTGGTGGTAAAATCGGTAACTCTATTTCAATTTCAGGAATAAATGATGGTAATTCAGGTAACTCAGGAGGCTCTGGCAATAACGGAATATTTGGTAAATCAAACAATTTTATATTTACTGAAATTGTTGGAACCTCAGGCAAATCTGGCAATTGAGGTAAATCGATTCTAACTGGTTGGAAATTAAATTCAGGCAAAACTATATCAAGTCCTAAATCTATATTAGTTAAATCAATAGTAATATTTGGTAATTTAAAGTTAGGAATTTGAATAATCGGCAACTGAATCATATCACATAAAAGTGATAATTTACAAGAATATTGATCATATGTATCTCTGGCACAATTTCCGCAATTCTCTCACCACTCAATTGAGAAATCAATTAACAATTGATATGTTTTTATAATATTTATAATAAGAATAATAGCATCCACATATCAAACGAATCTTTCAGAATTAGTCGATGTCCAATATGATAAATATCAAATAGTATTATTAATCAATGAAGCAATTTCCGACATATACCTATCAATCACATGTATCCATTCATAAATTTCAAATGGGAATTCTCTATATTTTTGCAATATTACCAAATTAGCATAAATTTGATTTTGCATTCTAGCCCAATCTACATTTTTGAATTCAATAAAAGAACTTAAATCCTGATCTCTTTTATCTCTACAAGCCTGTTGTTTTTCCGGAGTTTCCTCTTTAGAACAAGCCTTTGTAAATGTCTCAAATGCTGATTCCCATTCTTTTAATATTTCTTCATTTCTATCTAACCACATTTGCAAATACAAAGAATAGCTATCTATATCCTCTTTAAAAATCATTGGTACCTTAACATTAATCGTTTCCATAGAAATATTTATTATATTACTTTCATTCATCAAATTTGCCAATGCTTCAAATGGATTAGATATAGACTTATTAAACTCTTTCATACTATCATAAGTTATACCTGACCAATAAGAAACAAGACCCTTTTTCTTTTTATTATTATTTTCTTCTTCATCTCCATCATTTCCATCTTCATTCTCCCAAATACTTCAAATATTTTTACTAATATTTTCTAACGTTTGTACCTCATTATCCACAACATTAGATATATCAGGGAATTTTATATTAATATGCATCTTAGTCAGCTGATTCAAAATGTATCTAATCTGAGGATCTAACCATTTATCAATTAATAATTTTCTAAGTCATTGTTGGAGTCATCACTTAATTTTATTAACAC
>Ga0310691_10005336_pt1 | contig 14119 bp, 14 predicted proteins | sample 176DNAGHGlowgp2_FD_203887 | JGI IMG/M metagenome (GOLD analysis project Ga0310691, IMG submission 203887) | Sheep rumen microbial communities from Palmerston North, Manawatu-Wanganui, New Zealand - 1766 DNA GHGlow gp2 (v2) (version 2) | ecosystem: Host-associated > Mammals > Digestive system >... | reverse complement strand
TCCGTCATCTTGCACAGAAATTCCTTGCTGGGCGCCAGCCCAGCGGCGTCATTTCTATACAATCTGACGAAAAATCTGACTGCGCATCTGCACCACCAGCTCTGTGCGGTGTTGCCTTAAGGCAACACGCCCTAGTTCTGTGAGACGGTCACGGTCGCCGTGCCGTCAGCGTTGATTGCATTGACCGTAATCGTGATGCCGGGATCGACCGTGCAGTATCCGTCTCCGTCATACCATGCAAAGCCGGAGGTGCCGCTGTTGATGACAGCGCCTGCGCCGAAGAATCCGCCGTTGTCATTGACCAGCCGCAGCACACGCTGCTTCTGGTTGCTTTCATCATAGAGCTGCCCGTAGTTGTTCCATTTGAGCTCTGTGCCCCAGTAGCCCTCCCAGAGCTCGGCATTGCAGTGCAGTACGCGGACGCCGCCCTGCCGGAACAGCGGGTATGCGGTGCCGTTATAGAACATTGCCCTGTTGTTCAGATCCGGCGTATTGAGTTCGACGATAAAATATTCTTCGTGACAGCTGTCGAGGTTATAGCGCGGAATGAGGATGCAGCCCGGTGCATTCTGATTCACCGGAATCGTGAAGGTCTGTGTGCCGCCGCGGTAAACCTGAAGCTCCTGCTCGGTATACCAGCCGTACATCAGCTTTGAGAATGCGGACATATCGCCGAATGCATCGTCCATCATCTCCCAGCCGGCATCGCCCTCAAGCCCGTAATAGCCGTTTTCGGTATTTTTATATTTGTAGTAGTCCGGCAGTCCCATCGCGTGTCCGAGCTCATGCACCCATGTGCTGTTGAAGCCGGCACGGTCGCTGAGCGCCCATGCTCCGATGCAGAGATTGCCTGCCTTGACACGGTCGAATGTACGCCAGCCGCCGTACCCGCCGGAGCACGGCCACCAGTCCTCTTTGTCGTTTCCGTCAATATCTCTGCCGGCAGCCGCACCGGGCAGCGCAACCAGAACCGTATCCATGATGCCGTTCTGATTGACGTCATATTTGGTATAGTCAATCTCGCTGTCGAACGCGGACATGATCTCATCCAGCAGCGAGTCTGTTTTGCCGACATAGCTGTCGATATTGTACTTTGTCGTGTACTGGTAGACGTCGCCCTGCATATTCAGCCTGCCGTAAGAGGCGCGGTTATAGTAGGCGGAGATGCTCTCCAGCGGATAAGCATTGCTGTTCCTGTCCTCCGGCCCGAATGACATCTCCCAGATCTGGTCGGTCGTGTAATTCTCCGAATGCACACAGTCCGGGAAACTGACGGCAAACATCAGGATATTGGTTGTGCCGGTGCAGGGGAGCGTCGGGTTGACGGCAGTAATCGGCGGGTCAATCAGCTTGTCCTCCGGAATTTCCACTTCCTCGTAAATGCCGTCCGGCTCTTCATTATTGAGGGGGCGGCGCTTGAGCAGTGTGAGATCGACCGCATTGATGCCCCCGCTGTCGTCGAGATCGGCGTGCGGCAGGTCGCATTCCAGCGTTCCCTGTGCATAGAGGTGCTGTGCCATGAGAACGGCATCGGTGACATTGACCGTCATATCGCCGTTCAGGTCGCCGCGGTATCCGACAAGCTGAAGCTCGGTCGCCGCCTGCGCAGTGAGCGGCAGCAGCGACAATGCACCGGCAGCCGCGGTCAGAATACTGACAATTTTCATTTTTTTATTTGTATGCTGTGACATAATCGTCTCCCCCATTGAAAGTTCTTTGTATATATTGTAGCGCAATCTGCGGGACAAGTCAATAGCAGAATCTGTCTTTTCTATGTAGATTTGTCATTCTCTTGCCGAAAAAAAGCAGCGGGCAGCGTGTTTCATGCAAATCGGGCAGAGCCGGCGAAAAAAGTCTCCGGTTATCGCGGGCAGTTTGCAAATATCTCTTGCAATTTTCCGACGATTCTGTTATAATAATAATGATACACTGCGCACAGTGACAATAAGCGCAGGAGTTTGTGTGCAAAGGAGATCAGATTATGGACGATCAGCGCAGTTTGGAAGAGCAGCTGCTCGGTGATATGACCTATGAGGACCCGCGCAAAAATATGCCGACAAATGTGGGTGGGGTAGATCCCCGTCTTGCGGGCGCATCTGCCGTTGTGCTGGATGATATGAGCGACAAGGCTCCGGCACCGCCGAAGCAGAGACAGGTGCTCGAACTGACAGAGGAACAGATCGGGATTTTGCAGAAGCAGCGCGCAGAAAAGGGACTCCCCGCATATACCGCGGAGGAAATCGAAGCGCTGAACAATGAATTCATCGAGCGCCAGCTTGCGACGATGCTGGTGCAGCATCAGGCAGATAAGGCAGCAGAGCAGCAGCAGGCAGCAGCCGCATTGCTCGCCGCGCCGGAGGAAGACTATGTAAAGCAGGAGAAGCGCGATTCTGCGAAGATTCTGCCGCAGGTCGATGCCAGCGCACTGCTTGAGGAGCCCGCGCCGGAGCCCGAGCGCCGGGTGATGTTCAATCAGGAGGACCTCGAAGCCGCAAAGAAACAGGCGGCAAAGCGTGCAGCGGAATCCCTCCAGGAAGCGCCCGCCAAGACCGAGGAGGATCAGAAGCGCGCCCGCAGAGAGCTTATGGAGCTCCGCCGGCAGCAGCAGGAGGATCTCGCTCAGGCAGGCTTTAAGCAGTCTATTCTGCTGACGGTGCTCGGTATTGTCGCCGGTATCGCAACGCTGCTGTTTGCAATGGGCTCCTATGCCGACGAAGCCAAAGCGCCCGGCGTATTCAAATTTTTCGATACGGTTTATATGATCTGCGGCGCTCTGGTCGCGCTGCTCTCGATTACAATTGTGACCCGCGTCAAGGCGCTCCGGGGATTTACCTCATTTATGCTGGTGATTACCGCGCTGCTGCTGATTGTACCGGGGATTGTCTCGCTGCTCTCGCAGAAAAAAGGCGGCGACGGTTTTGCCGTGACCGCAATCTGCTATGTCATCGCGATTATTCTTTGCATCGCCGTGACGGTCATGTTCTCCTCCAGCGACAAGATCAAGGCGTATTATACGCAGGGCGAGATTATGTATGACTGACCGGAACACACCGGCTTCCGGTGATCTTCTGCTCAGACCCATTGCGTATATCCATACGGATTTCTCCGAAAAATTCGGGCTGCCGCGGCAGAGCGGACTGGTTCCCGAGCTGAAAGGGGAGATCCGGTTTGCCGAGCCTTACAGTCAGCCGGACGCCGTGCGCGGGCTTTCCGCCTTTTCGCATATCTGGCTGGTTTTCGGCTTTCATGCCGCGCAGCGCCCGAAGGAAAAGGGCTGGGCGGCAACGGTTCGCCCTCCGCGTCTCGGCGGAAATACACGCGTCGGCGTGTTCGCAAGCCGATCACCGTTTCGCCCCAATCCGCTGGGGCTCTCGTGCGTGAAGCTCGATGCCGTCCTGACAGAGCAGCAGCCGGTTCGCCTGCTGGTCTCCGGAATCGACCTGCTCGACGGCACCCCGATCTACGATATCAAGCCGTATATTCCGGTCGCAGACTGTCATCCGGAGGCGGCAGAGGGCTATACGGCAGAGACAAAACAGCACCGCCTGACTGTCATCTTCCCGGAGGCACTGCGTATGCGGCTGCCGGAGGACAGGCAGGAGGCTGCCGCCGCCTTGCTCGCGCAGGATATCCGCCCGGGCTATGCGGATGACCCCGGCCGCGTTTACGGCATCGCATTTGCCGGCGCCGATATCCGGTTTACCGTCGCGGACGGCATCCTGACCGTGCGGAATGTGATTCCCGCGAATCCCGATAACAGAAAGGAGCCAGATTTTCATGGCGAAATTATATAAGTCCGGGGAGGATTACCTCGAGACGATTCTGATTCTTCATCTGCGGAATAATTATGTCCGCGCTGTTGATGTCGCGCATGAGATGGAGGTCTCAAAGCCGAGCGTCAGCCGCGCAATGGGCATTCTGCGGGACGGCGGCTTTATTCAGATCGGAGACGACGGCAATATTGCGCTGACTGAAACCGGCAGTGAGGTCGCCGAGCGGATCTATGAGCGGCACCGCGTTCTGACACAGTGGCTCGTTGATATCGGCGTCGCACCGAAGCTCGCTGCTGAGGATGCCTGCAAAATAGAGCATGATATCAGCGCGGAATCCTTTACCTGCTTAAAGGCGCATCTGCGCCGCGAGCACCCCAATATTCAGCTCGATAACGAGTAATATGCACACATTCCCCCGTTTTCCCGGCATTTGAATAAAAAAGAGAGATTGTGAAACAAAGAAGGAGCAGCATCCATGAATCTGCACGCATTTTTTCGCAGCGTGAAATTCCGTGTTCTGCTGTGCTTGCTCGCACTGCTGACCGGCATCATGCTGTATTCAATGAAATCCGGCGCGCAAACAGATCGCCTGACGCGGATTCTGCAAGGCGTGACGAGCCCCTTCCGGCGCTCCGCCTCCGCAATCAACCGCGAGGTCGAGGAGCGGCTGGATACCTACTATAATTCCAAGGCATACCGCGAGGAAAATAAACGCCTCCGCGAGCAGAATGCAATTCTCAGTGAGCAGCTCATCGGCTATGACGATGCGGTGCGCGAGCGGGATGCCCTGCGCGATCAGCTCGGCATCAAGGAAAAGCACACAGACTGGACACTCAGCGAGCCCTGCAATGTCATCATGCCGCTGACAAATGATATGACCCACAGCTTTCAGATTGACAGGGGCTCGGAGGACGGCCTGACGCAGAATGCACCGGTCATCTGCTCGCACGGGCTGATCGGCGTCATCACGGCGCTTTCGCCGCATTACGCGACGGTGACAACCATCCTTTCGCCGGAGCTGTCCGTCGGGGCGGTTGTGCTTGAGACCGGCGACAGCGGCATCATCGAGGGCGACCTCAAATACGCCGCAGACGGCAACACCAAGATGATTTACCTCGACGAGAGCAGCACCGTCAAGGAGCACAATCTCGTTGTGACCGCCGGTACAACCGGGCTGTTCCCCTATGGGCTTCAGATCGGCAATGTCGTGCAGACCGGAATCGAATCCTCGTCGCTGGCACAGTACGCGGTTGTGCGGCCGGTCGTCGATTTTTCGGAGCTGGAATCGGTCAGCGTTCTGCTGGATTTCGCTGGAAAGGGTGAGTCCTTTGGCGAATAAGAAACGGCAAAAAAAGCCCGGCAGACAGAGCCGGACGCGCTCGGAGCGGCGGACATCCCGCCGGAATCTGATCCGGAAAACGCTGAGTATGCTGCTGCTGCTGCTCTGCTGGTTCCCGATGCTGGGCGGCGGGGTGCAGGCGCTCTGGGTGATCCCCGCGGCGGTCTGCATCAGTATGTATGAGGATATGTATTTCTGTATGGCGGCGGGCACGGTCGGCGGCTTCGGCATAGACATTGCCTGCGGCGCACCGCTCGGCGCAAACGCGATTTATCTGGTGCTGTGCTGCACCTTTGTATGCCTGCTGTTTGAGCAGGTTCTGCGGCGCACCGCGCTGCACTTTTTTATTCTGAGTGCAGCAGTCGGCTTTCTGCACTGCGTCATCAGCTATCTGCTGGAGGGCTGGATCTTCCGTGTCTCGGGCAGAGAGATGCTGTGGCAGAGGGTGCTGTTTCCGTCGTTTATCCGGACAGTGATCGCGGCAGTACCGGTTTATCTCTGCTTCCTCCCGCTGACGCTGCTGCTGACAAAGCGCGTGAAGTCGATGGACGCCGCCGCCGTTCTGCGCGATGAGACATGAGACAAAGGAGTGCGAAGATGCAAATTCCGAATGATCCGTTTATCCTGTTCAGTTACCTGAATACGCAGCTCCGCGATACGGGCATGACCCTCGCGGAATTCTGCGAGGAGCATGCGCTCGATGCCGGCGCCCTGACGGAAAAGCTCGCAGCAGCGGGCTTCCGCTATGATGAAGTACAGCGCCGCTTCCGGTAATCCGCAAAAAAGAACCCGCCCCGGCTGATTCGGTTCAGCAGAGGCGGGCTTTGTTTTATTTGGGTATGTCATTATCTTAGTTAAGACTATCATGAAAGTTTCGCTCAAGCCTTTGAAAACGCTTTTTCGTAAGAGAAACCGTCTAAAATTTTATTTGCCTTTTTATTTTTTCTTTTTGCCGGATTTTTTCTTGTTTTTCGGCGGATTCGTTTTTGGGGCAGCGGCTTCCGGCGCATCCGGTTCGGTGCCGCCGGTTTCTTCCGCCGGCGCTTCTGCCTGATCCTCTGCCGGAGTTGCCGCGGCAGCCTCCCTGACCGGTTCATTGATCGGGGCAGCGGCGAAAATGCCGAGCAGGATCCAGAAGAACGGCGCGACCGTCAGGACGGAGATTCCGACCGCAGCCGTGCAGCAGTACAGCACAACACCGGCGCCCGCCGCAATCGGCACCCAGCTCTGCTGCATCTGTTTTCTGTGCCGCCATGCAAGAATCAGGCAGGCAATCAGCAGTGCAATGTGCAGAATCAGCGAGGGAATGCCGCGTGTCGCCGCAATGAAAATGAAATCATTGTAGGGGCGGTCGGTCAGGTTCGTATTCTGCGAAGGAATCATACTGGTATGGAGCTGTGTAAAGAAGAAGTTATCCGGTCCGACGCCGAACAGCGGGTCGATTTTCACCGCATCCCAGCCCTTTTCGCGGCAGTATTTCAGCACTGAGCCTGCATCATAGATATTGAAATCCGAATTCCGGATGTATGCGCCTGCGGTGCTGAGACGGTAGTAGCCGTCGTCCCAGACGATGCCGCCGTCATAGAGTCGGAGGAGCGATTTGCCTTCGATATCGGAATTGAGCTCCGGCAGAATCAGTCCGTTTTCGAGCTGTGCCGATCCGTTATCGGTTTCCCATGCATTCACGGTCAGACCGTCCTGCGGTTCCCGGACAGACAGCTTATCGGGGCGGTAGTAGCTGTGATTGAGCGAAGGCGAGATGCAGACCCAGCCGATTGACAGCGCCGCTGCCGCGAGTATTGCGGGCAGGGTGATGAGCGCACGCTTTTGCAGCGACTTTCGCTTGATAATCGGGAGCAGCACCGCGAGCAGTACCGCGCCGCAGCCTGCGATAACGCCCGCAGCGGTCTGCGTCTTGAATACAAGCAGCATGGAAAGTGCCGCACAGACCGCAGCCGTGATGCGGGTTTTCTTCTCTGCCGCGAGCATTGCCGCCGGAACGGAAACCGCGAGCAGCATAGCCAGCAGCATGGCAAAGGTAACGGGGCTGTCAGTCAGACCGGCAGGAAGCCGCAGATTCCAGAGCAGGAGCGGGTCGATATTCCGGTAGTTGTTCAGTCCCTTATTGGGATTCGCATAGTCGAAAACGGGAAGTGCCTGAAGCAGACCCCAGAGGCACTGCACAATACCGAGCAGCATAAAGCCGCGCAGGAAGCGCGTCTGGTTCTCAGTTCTCCGCAGCATGGTTCCGAGGAAGAACATACCGGCATACATCAGCAGTGCGATCCAGCCCTCGTCTCTGCCGTCCTGACCGAAGACGGAGGTCGCATAGTCATAGGAGCGCATCATCGAGCCGACTGCCCAGAGCAGCGACCCCGCCAGAATGCAGTACGGAACGGCAGTTCCCTTTGTCCATTGCTGCCGCATCAGACCGATGACGGTAAAGATCAGGACGAGCACGCCGCCGACTGAGAAAACCGTTGCGACGCTTCGCAGTGCGACCAGAATCAGTGCAAAGACCGAGCCGATGCCGCCCTCGCGCACCGTCTCGTTCAGCGAAGCATTTGCAGCGTCGCTGAGCTGATTGATTCCCTGCGAGAATGCTGTTGCCCAGAGGACAATCAACAGCAGCTTTCCGCAGAATTTGCGGTACCAGTCGAGATCCATATTCAGGATAAAATTGGATTTTTCGCTTGTGCCAAAGATTGTTTTTGCCATAATTCTCACTCTTTTACAGGAATGCGCATGACTCTGTTTCCGGAATCATGCGCATCGTTTTTTTGTACGGGATTGATTATTTCGCGACATCGACCGCGCGACTCTCGCGGATGAGGTTGACCTTAATCTGACCGGGATATTCCATGTCATTTTCGATCTGCTGTGCAATTTCTCTTGCGACCAGCACCATGCGCTCATCGTCGATGACTTCAGGCTTGACCATGATGCGAACCTCTCTGCCTGCCTGCATGGCGTAGCATTTTTCGACGCCCTCATAGGACATGCAAATCTCTTCGAGCTTTTGCAGACGCTTGATGTAGCTTTCGAGGTTCTCGCTGCGGGCACCGGGTCTTGCGGCGGAGATTGCGTCGGCAGCCTGAACGATGCAGGCGATTGCGGTACGCGGCTCAACATCATTGTGGTGTGCCTCGACGGCATGGATGACCTCAGCGGGTTCCTTATACTTGCGGCACACATCGACGCCGATCGCGACATGCGAGCCTTCGATTTCGGCGGTCAGCGCCTTGCCGATATCGTGCAGCAGACCTGCGCGTCTTGCCATATTGGCGTCAACGCCGAGCTCTGCGGCAAGGATGCCGGAAAGCGTAGCAACCTCAATGCTGTGGTTCAGAACATTCTGTCTGTAACTGGTGCGGAAGGTCAGTCTGCCGAGCAGCTTGACGAGCTCGGGGTTGAGACCGTGAACATTGGTTTCCAGGACAGCGCGCTCGCCCTCCTGCTTGATGCGCTTTTCGACCTCTCTGCGGGCTTTATCGACCTTTTCCTCAATGCTTGCCGGATGGATTCTGCCGTCCACAATGAGCTTTTCGAGGGCAAGTCTTGCGACCTCTCTGCGAACCGGGTCGAAGCAGGAGAGGGTAATTGCCTCCGGTGTATCGTCGATGATGAGATCGACGCCGGTAAGCGATTCGATCGAGCGGATATTTCTGCCCTCGCGGCCGATGATGCGTCCCTTCATTTCGTCATTGGGGAGCGGCACAACGGAGACCGCGACTTCAGAGACCTGCTCTGCGGCACATTTTGCAATTGCCATAGAGATGTGGCTGCGCGCAATATCCTCGCAGGTTGTCTTGATCTGCTGCTCATACGCGCTGATTTTCACAGCCTTTTCGTGGACGAGGTCCTCGTCGAGCTGTTTGAGCAGGTAATCCTTTGCCTGCTCCTTGGTAAATTCGGAGATGCGTTCGAGGATATCGAGCTCAGATTTCTTGATCCGTTCGATTTCCTCTGTGCCGGCCTTTTTGATTTCCTCGGCTTCCGCGAGGCGTTCGTCGGCGGCGTGCAGCTTATTCTGGAGCTGCTCTTCGCGGCGTTCAAAGTGCTCGGCTTTTTTGTCAAGGTTTTCTTCCTTTTGCTGGATTCTGCGTTCCTGCCGGCTCATATCGGCTCTGCGGTCTTTGATTTCCTTTTCTGCATCGGTGCGCAGTTTAAAGATTTCATCCTTTGCCTCAACCAGCGCGGCTTTTTTCTTATCCTCTGCTTCTTTCGCAGCGGAGCTGCGGATACGTTCCGCTTCCTTTTCGGCGCTTCCGATTGCAGCCTCAGCCTCGCGCTTGCGCTGTTCAATGCCCTTTGAGACACCGCGCGTTTCGGCTTTTTCGACCTGTTCTGAAACATCGCGCTTTGCTTTTGAGGAACCGATAACCGCACCGACAGCGGCACCGGCGAGCAGCGCGACGAGAATCAGCAGGACAGAAACAGGCGTCGAAATTGCCAGCATCATAGAAATGGATGCCATACCTGTGATTTCCTCCTAACATCATCAGATTGTGGTAAAAATAGCGTGGAATGCTGTTTTGTATATCATCTGATTCTGCGGCAGGAAACACGCCGTTTGATGATTCTTTCTTTGTAATTGTCAAGGTATCGGATCAAAGCGATCCATATAACAGCCGGAGCATATTTATTTGTACGCCGGCAAAATCAAGAGATCAACAGCGGCATCTGCCGCAAAACACCATCGGAAGCCGACGCCACGGCTTCCGGTGCAATGCATAATACACAAATACAGTATACTATATTTACGGCAGAAAGTCAAGGACTATTTACAATTTTTCAGCACTTTCTTTTTCTTTATGCGCTGCGCTGCGAATCGCTCGCCTTTTATTCCGAGAAGCCAACAGGCGAAAGAGGAACCTATATAGAACAGCGCGCTCAGGCGGCGCTTCGCTGTAACGCCAGCGCGGGCTCCGCGCCGGGCACTGCCCGCGCTCGCTCTGTTTTTCTCCGAGTTTCGTTTGTCATCTCCGGGAACGGGGGTGACAACCCAAGTGGGGAAGGGGAAAGCGCAAACTGCGTTTGCTTATCCCCCTTCCCCCCTTAGGTTTTCGCCCCCGAGCCCCCGCTTTCCTGATCCCCCTATCCCTCTATTCGCTCGACTTTTGTTTCTTTGCTTCGAGAAACCAATAGGCGAAAGAGGAACCTATATAGAACAGCGCGCAAAGACGTTGCTTTGCTGTATTGGAAGCGGGCACTGCCCGCCGGTGCTTTGCTGTAACGGCTGTCGGCACTGCCGACCCGGCGCTGCCGACCCGGCGCTGCCGACTTTTATTCGTTCCCATTGCAAAATTCCTTTTAACATGGTATAATAAGCAGGAAAAACACCATGCAAATGCACGGGGAAACAGAGAGGAGGCGCATGCCATGCAGCAAAACCGCACAGTGAACAGGCGCAAAGCAGCCGCTGCAATTTCACTCTGCCTGCTGCCGTTTGCAGCATTCGGGCTGCTGGTGCTGGTGAAAACGGGCTATGCACGGTGGGTCGCGCCGAAGCTGCCGCCCTGTCTGCTGCGGAGCTTCACAGGCTGTCTCTGCCCCGGCTGCGGCATCACACACAGCTTTTATGCGCTGTGCCGTCTTGATTTCGTCACCGCGCTGCGTGAAAATGCCGTACCGCCGTTTTTGCTGCTGCTTGCACTGCTTTTTTATGCAGAGCTCTGGCTGCGTGTACTCGGCAGCCAGCGGCATCTGATCCCGCGCAGGCACCGTTTTGTGTATGCGGTGCTTGCGGTCTGGGCGGTGTACTGCATTTTGCGGAATATCATCTGAATCGGCAGGAGGAAAACGATGAAAGCGTTTCTCAGGGAATACAAGGGCTTTCTGATTGCGGCTGCGGCTGTCATAGCGGCGGGCATCGCATGGATTCTGATTTGGCACAGAATCTCGAAAGGCGTTGAAAAAGCGGCGTATGAGGAATCCTTCACGCAGTTTGTTTACAGCGGCGCATACTATGAGCTGTGCGATTCTTCGACGGCGGCGCTGTATCTCGGCGAAGAGCAGGAGATCGGCAGGGCGCTCTGCGGCTCGCAGCTCGGCGAAATCTCCGTTCCGACGACACAGGGCGCGGTGAACTGTGCGCTCTATGCCTGCAAGCCGCTCGAAGATGCGGGCAAGGAGCCTGCGCTGATTCTGCTTGACCGCGGAAATCATGTTTCTGCCTATGAGCTGACGGGCTTTCAGTATCTCGACAATGACCCGTCGATCTGGGCGGTCTGCGCATCATACGGCATCGGCGACCCTGCCGATATTGCGGCGGTGCGGGTGCATGACACCGACGGCACCGAGCTTGCGGCATATACGGATGCGGCGGCGCTTGCGGAATTTTACGGGAAATTTGTGAAGCTCGGCGAGAACCTGAGCGATGCGGAGGCGTCGAAAGCATATCTGGATGCCTATACCGCAGAATACGGGAACGACGGCGGCATCACCGTGCAGGAGGGCAGCGCGGCGGCACCCGATGACGAGACCTATCAGAAGGCGATGGCGCTCTGGAGCGAGGGTGTCTGCAAGGTGGATATCATCATGAAAAACGGCTTGCAGCTCCGGAACTGTGTTTATGCGCCGAAGCCGCAGCTCTTTACCGTTTACGGCGTGTACCGCTTTGAGGAGCCCTTTTTCTGACCTCAACAATCTGAGGGAAACTACGTTAGAATCATAATGAAAGTTTCGCTCAAGCCTTTTCAAAGGCTTGCGGGGTCAAGGGCGGGACCCTTGCCGCTCGTCGCAACGAGCGGAATTCTCTTATTTGCGTTCAAAAGCGCTAAAGATGGGGGGGAAGGAAAACAAGAGTTTTCCTTCCCCCACAGCCTGTCGAGAAACTTCATTAAGAATCATTTTTGAAGTTTTGATCAAACTTTTTCAAAAGTTTGCAGGGTCAAGGGGCAGCGCCCCTTGCCGCCACAGTTTGCGCAGCAAACTATTGCGCAGCGCACGGAATTCCCCTATTTGCGTTCAAAAGCGCTAAAGATGGGGGGGAAGGAAAACAATAGTTTTCCTTCCCCCATTTATCCATAACATATTCTTCTTTTTCAGTATCTGTATTTTGAAGAGAAGGACTTTATCGACAGGCTGAGGGAAGGAACCGTACAGTTCCTTCCCTCTTTTGGTTTTTATTACATTCTTTTTCGCCAGACCCGGAAAATGAGGGCAGCGAACATTCCGGTCAGGAACAGCCCGATGATCGCGAGAACCACGCCGCCCGCGACCGACTTATCCTCGGCGAAGAGTTTGTAAGTCAGCAGCCAGACAAACCCGCAGACCGGAATGCCGAGCAGCAGAATAATGACCGTGCGCACGATTTTCGGAATGCGCGGATTTTTAACGGAATCCTCCCAGATTGCTCCGATTACCTCTAAAATCAGCTCTATGATGAATTCCATTGTTCAGCCGTCCTCCTGCGTGCCTTCTTTATCCTCCGGCAGTTCGGATTCCCCGTTCCTGCCGAAGCTGCGGATATCGAACTTCGGCGGCGCATCAATCTCCTGCCCGACATACATCCCGTTTTTCTTCCGCTGCTTTACGCATTCCGAGAGCAGATACTCGATCTGCCCGTTGACGGAACGGAAATCTGCCTCAGCCCATGCGGCAATGTCACGGTAGAGCTGATCGGTCAGGCGCAGCGGGATGTTTTTTTTCGGCATCAGTAGAGCGAGCCGGAGTTGACAACCGGCTGTGCGTCATGGTTTCCGCAGAGCACAACCAGCAGATTCGAGACCATTGCCGCCTTGCGCTCCTCATCGAGCTCAACCGTCTTGTTTTCGTTAAGCCGTTCGAGCGCCATCTCGACCATGCCGACTGCACCGTCTACAATCATTTTTCTCGCGTCGATAATCGCGGAAGCCTGCTGACGCTGGAGCATGACCGCAGCGATTTCAGGCGCATATGCGAGGTAGGTGATGCGTGCCTCGACGATTTCGATGCCTGCATTTTCCACCTTCTGCTGAATTTCATCGCGGATTCTCGCAGCGACAATCTCGCTGGAGCCGCGCAGGCTGCCCTCGTCTGCGATGCCGTCGCCGGTTGTATCAACATTCGGCGCGACGTCATAGGGGTAAAGTCTGACAATATTGCGCAGTGCGCTGTCGCATTGCAGCGAGAGGTATTCCTTGTAGTTATCGACGTTGAACACAGCCTTTGCAGTGTCCGTAACGCGCCACATTACTGCAATTCCGATCTCAATCGGGTTGCCGAGGCAGTCGTTGATCTTCTGACGGTTGTTGTTCAGTGTCATAATCTTCAATGAAATTTTCTTGCTCGGGAATTGCAGGTTCACGTCAGCTTTTCCGGCAGCCGCAGCAGCGACCGGAGCAGTATCCGCCGCAACATCGCCGCTCTGGCGCAGCTTGGTACCCGCCGCCGGGTTAAATGCGGTGCAGAAGGGGTTGACAAAGTAGAAGCCGTCGCCCTTCAGCGTGCCGACATACTTGCCGAACAGCGTGAGAACAAGCGCCTCCTGCGGTTTCAGCACCTTCAGACCGATCATCGGGATCCAGCCGATGCAGACCCAGACCAGCCCGCAGATAAACGGAATCAGGTGGATCGCCTGCGGTGTGTCTCCGTCGCCGTCCATGCCGATCGCGCCGAATACAATTGCTGCGATTGCTGCGCCGTACAGCAGGAGCAGCAGCAGGAGCACTGCCATACCGTTTTTCTTCGTCTTCAAAATCTTCTCGTTCATTTTGTCCGTCCTTTCCGATCTGCTCACAAAAGCAGATCATTCTGATATCAAAATGATATCATATTCATATCGATTTGTCAAGTGTTCCTGATATATTTTTATATTTTAGCAATTTATAGGGGATTGCTGCTGCCGGATAAATGCAAAAAAATAACGCTCCTTTGCAGTTTTTCACTGCATAGGAGCGTCAGTCTGTCGATAAAGTCATTTCAGCGAAATGAAGCGCCTGTCAAAGCGGAATGAAAGATTGGATAATGGGGGAAGGAAAACTCTTGTTTTCCTTCCCCCAAGCCCCCATCTTTAGCGCTTTTT
>Ga0310691_10005335_pt1 | contig 14119 bp, 11 predicted proteins | sample 176DNAGHGlowgp2_FD_203887 | JGI IMG/M metagenome (GOLD analysis project Ga0310691, IMG submission 203887) | Sheep rumen microbial communities from Palmerston North, Manawatu-Wanganui, New Zealand - 1766 DNA GHGlow gp2 (v2) (version 2) | ecosystem: Host-associated > Mammals > Digestive system >... | reverse complement strand
ATTTTCTAAACTTTCAACAAGATCACCAAGACCGGAACCTAAAATAACGGCCACTTTAGGATTTTTCAACCCGAGTTTTTGTTTAATAAGTTCAGCTACTTCGTTGCTCATTTTCCGATATTTTCCTCCTTAAAATTATAAGGTAACAATTCTTTTAAGGTATGCTTTTTGCATATATCCTGCATGTTTGCCAAATAGATAACAGTATCATTATCGCCAAATTCTGCTATTCTTTGCAAGCAAGCACCACATGGGTATACCAAATCTTTCCCGTCTGATACAACCAAAACAGCTTTAATTTTATTTGCTCCTGATGCAACCATGGCTGCAATGGCTCCGGCTTCAGCACAAGTTCCGCAAGGAAAGGATATATTTTCCACATTGCAACCGACGTATATTTCTTTATTTTCTGCATATATTGCCGCCCCGACAGCGTAATGAGAATAAGGTGCATAGGCATTTAACCTTGCCTCTTTAGCTTTTTTGTAAAGTATCTCAGAGATATTTTCCATTAACTTATTCCTTTAAAACAATTTTTTAAAAAAAATCTTCCGATATTATCGTTTCGTTAATTTTTTATAGTATACAATGATAAAAAAATTTAGCAAAGCTTATTTTTATTTTAGGAGAAAAACGTGCTAAAAAAGGTTATCTTAGGTTTCTTGTGTGTTGTTATTCTAGCAATTACAGGCGGTGGAATCTATCTCTATATGCTTGATTGGAATCAGCATAAAGCTATGGTTGAACAGCGATTTTCACAGATTACCGGCTTAAAAGCTGTTATTGACGGTAGACTTTCGGTTGAATTGTTCCCATCTCCGAAGTTTTCAGCAAATCGTGTCAGATTCATCAAACCCAATGGGGCACGTGATCCTTTGGTTACGGTTGAAGATATTTCCGCGCACCTTGAATTATGGCCTTTATTGCACCAAAACTTCATCTTGAGTGCAATGACCTTATCTAAGATGAAAGTTAATGTTAATATAGATAAAGACGGGGTTCTTAACTGGAAAGGTATTGGTGCCACCAACTTAAATAAATCAGGCAATATAGAAGTTTCTTTTAATGATGTCCACTTAAGTAATTGCACTGTCAGCTATAAAGATGAGAAGAATAATAAAGAACTGGAAATCCCAAATATTTCAGCTTCTATCAGCGCTCCTTCCTTAACGGGTCCCTATAAGACAGATGGTAAATTTATTCACAATAACAGCGAAATTAAATTCAGAGGAAATATTGTTAAAAATGATAATCTTACCGTTAATTTAACCATTGAAAATGCTTCCACCTCCAGTAAGGCTATCATTGAGGGCACTTTAGGGGCCGATGCCTCCGGTATTATCACTTTTGACACAGCCCGTCTGAGAGACTTTACAGCCGTTATTGCCGGAAAAGAAAAGCTTTCTGAGCATTATGAGGGATCTTTATACACTTCCTTTAAATATGATTATACTCCGGATATGATTAAACTCGGAAACTTTACCATTGCTTTCGGCAGAGATACCAAAGGTACCGGTACTGTTATCATCAAAAAAAATAAAGAATTGGCGGATATTAATGTCAACTTTGATATGACACACCTAAATTTAGATATTCTAGAAAATATCAGTTCTGATCTCATAAAGCAAGCAAAGCTCGGTACTAAATTTGCAGATACCAATATTGCTAATTATAGCGGTGAGCTTAATATAAAATCCGGTGATGTTTTATATCACAATGCTTCTGCTAAAAACTTCAATCTGAATATAGCTTTGCAAAATAATGTATTGAATTTTGGCAGATATGGTATTGATATGCCCGGTGAAACAAATATTAAAGGTGTGGGCAAATTAGATTTAAGCAACTTTAATTACCAATTTGATCAGACCGTAAAAACAAATGATTTGCGCGTGTTTGCTTCTATTTTTAATGTCAACTTAAGTAAATTAGCCGCAACTGAAAATAAAAAGTCTATTTTCAAGAAATCCGCTTTTACGACGCAAATTTCCGGCGATTTAAATAAGTTGACCATTACCGTACCCGAGGCTGTTATTGATAATGCCACATTTAAGGGTAATATCGGATTTGCAAAAAATGATGATAAGTTGCTTGCTATTGCTGATGTTCAGGGATCTAAGATTTTGTTTGACAAGTATGTACAAGTGCTACCGGATGATATGAAATCTGCATCTTTGGAGAGCAAACTCGTGCATCAACTCAAATTGATACCTTGGGATCATACAACCAGTGTAGATGCCAGAATTGTTCTTGATTCCGCTGTGTATAATGAAATTCCCTTAGAAAACATTTTAGTGGAATTCAATACTGTTGATGACACAATGCAGGTTAAGAAATTATCTATCGGAAATATTGCCGGAGCAGCTTTACAGGCCAGTGCTGATGTTACGAATATCTACACAGCTCCTATGTTTAATGAGTTTAACTATGATGTAAAAACAGCAAATTTACCACAGTTAATTTCGGTGCTGGATATAAAAACAAGCTCCATGCCTTTGTTTAATAAGAAAATTTTTGCTTCTCAAGGAGCCATGAGCGGAACACTTAATGATTTTAAAATCAGTTCAGTACAAAAGTTTGGAAACACCGAATTTTCTTATACCGGTTCTGTTGTTAAAACCGAAAAAGATACTGCAATTGACGGTACATTGGAATTAAAGACAAATAATTTTACAAACTTTATCCGCGATCTTAACTTAAACTATAAACCGGATATGCCCGTCACTTCTTTTACATTAGCCGGAGCCATTAAGGGTACGGTTGATGCTTTTGCTGTGGAGGATATTAAGGCTCATTTAGGAGCAAACGAGATCACCGGTCAAATTCAGTTAGATAGTAGCGAAAAGACCCCAAAACTGTTGGCAAAACTTGATTTTGATAAGTTTGATGCCGATAGGTTATTTAATCTTAACAAAATGAACTTATTGCCTGATGCACCGGAAGCAAAGGATGGCTTCATCACTAAGCCGCTGTTTAATGAGGAAAAGATAGACTACTCTTCTCTTAACAGTGTTGATTTCAATATCAATGCAACTGCAAAACAGCTTGTCTTTAAAAATAAGACTTATACCAATGCAGTTATTGATACCGCACTTAAAGGTGGTGTCCTTAAGGTGGCTGATTTTAAAGCAGAAAGAGAAGCCAATTCAGTTAGCTTACAATTTATTTTAGACAGTAATAATTTACCGAAAATAGAGGGTAGTTTTGCCGTTAAGGCTTTGAATATACCTAATTTAGGCGGTGAAAGTTATGTCTTAGAAAGTAGTCAATTAGATGCTGAAGGTTCTTTCAATTCCTTAGCTTCTTCACAGAAAGCGTTTTTTGAAAATCTTTACTCAAGAGGAAAAGTCCAGCTTTCAGGAACAGCTGTTAAAGGTTGGGATTTGGATATCATTAAGTTTGATTTTGAACAACGTAAAAATGTTGAAGGATTTGAGGAAAGCGTTCTGAATAATTTGAGAACCGGAAGGAGCATATTTACCAGAATAAGCGGCAAATATGAAATTGCAAAAGGACTTATTACGGCAGAAAACATTATTTGGGAATCTCCGGTCGCCAATATCAGCATGAATTTTAATCTCAATATCAGTGATTGGCTATTTACCGCCGTGTTTAATGCCGTATATCACAATGCTTCCTTCTCTGATGTCTTGAAGTTTACGTTTGGCGGGAATTTGGCTAACCCAACTGTTAAGGTTGACTTGTCTGAGAGTATTCAACGTATTCGTGAAACCGAAAATATGATTAAGAATGCCAAAAATAAAGAAGAGAAAGCTCGTTTGGAAAAAATATCCAAAAAAGCTAAAGAAATGGAAGACAGCTTAAATGAAGAGTTAAAGGAAATCTCTCGCATGACACTGGCTTTTGTCCGCTTTAAGCCTGTTACGAGCAATTCTAACGTTAACACCATTTATAATTCCAATATTGAAACTTTGCAAAATTCGGAAAAGAAATTAAAGCAACTGCTTTCTTTGGTACGCACCAACCCGACCGAAAAAACGCTAATGAGTGTTGAGGCTGAGTTGAGTGTTGAAAAATCTAAGCTTAAGTTTATTCCTAAGACATTGGAAGATAATTTTATTGTTGATAGCAAATATGTCTTTGATAATACTTTTAATAAGCTTGTTTGGGTTTATAATGTTGCACAAAATAACTTCTCTTACTATGATAACTTAACTTCTGAATATATGAAAGAAGTACGTTTGTTGGATGAAACTGATAATCCGGTGGCCGATGAGCAAAAAGATCAATTAAGAACCGAAGTTAAAGAGGTTACTGACGAAATGGAGCTTATTACTTCATTGCACAATAAAATTCGTGATAATTATTTAACCATTATAGATGCAACAAACGTTGCGGAAATGGGAGATAATAATGAAATTGCGACACAGGCTTTGAATACCCTCTTGACCTATACGGAACGCTTGAATGCAAAGATTGTTGACAGTATTGATAATTTCAGGGCCATCTTAAATATCTCGGCTCGTGATTATGACCAATATCTGCTCTATCCACCGAAGACAGCCGATGAGATTGACCCTAAAAAGCCAACTGTTCCGGATTTGGCTAAAAAAGACACATCGCCAGAGGAAAAAACTGAAAAAACATCTGAACCGGAAGCAAATGAGGATAAAAATTCTCAAACCTCAGATGCCGGTGATATTAAAAAAAAAGATAACAGCTTGGCTTTAATTTTGCCTAAAATGGAATCTAAACAATCTGCTCTGGCCGGTATTTTAGAAAGTAGTGTCGCCCCCAAAGAAGAAACAAATAAAAATAAAGAATCTGCAAAAGATATTATTGTGGCTACCAATTTAACTTTTAATGGGTTGTCTTCAATTCTTCCAAGTGAACCTATTGCTTCTAAGAAAAAGGACATTGAGATTGCAACTTTAGCAATCAGCGAGCCGACATTAGAAGAGTTAATTGTGGCTGATGCTATTCCTGTTACAACAAGTGAGGAGCCTTTATCTTTTGATGAAGAATTGCTTATCAGTTCGGCTGAAACATTACCGGAGAAAGTAAACATTCCAGACACCCCTTTAACAACTGCAATTCTTGATATTAAGGAGCCGGAAGTTTTTGAAGTTGAAGACTTACCGTCTGAAGAAGCTGACGTTCAAGATAACGTCTTTTTTACAGAAGAATCCTTTTCTTCTCCCGAAGCCGTAGGTCATACCGAGTTTAAGACGAATCCGGTTATTGCTATGGAAATAGGCAAGAGTACCGCTCCGGTTATGGAGGAAAATATTGCTGAACAACTGAGCCATAAAAAGGGATTTAAGAAGGGTTTCCAAACTGCCGAGAACCAACCTTTAGAAGCTGTTGATACTGTTCAAGAGGAACTTGAAATTTCTGCTTCTGCGCCTGTTCCCCTTGCCGTACAAAAGAAAACCCTAATGAATTTACTGGCGACAACTGATGTGGATAAACAATTTAAGCCGGAAATCAAAAAATATGTTGAAAATGCGCCTGTTCACATTAAAAACGGTGATGAACTCACAGGTAATAAATATATCTTTGCTGTTTCTTCGCCACGAACATCACTTAAGGGAATAATCGGTAAAAACATGCTCATCGGCAAAGAAAAACCGGTTGCGGATAAAAAAACTGAAAAAAAGTATATCTTTGCAGCAAACAGTGAAAGAAACCTGTTTTTAAACGGTACAGTCAGCAAAAATATGTCTTTATTTGCCAAATAATCGTTTTTAAACTTGCCGCTTAAAACTTTTGTCCTTATACTCGGCTCATAATTGCTGTTTTTTTTAGCTTATGGAGATTTACATGTATACCAGACCAGAAGTTGTTGTTTTGCCTGTTGCCGGACTTTCCACAAGAAATTTGCCCGCCACAAAAGCCATGCACAAAGGTTTTTTGTGCCTCAATAATTTGCCGATTATTCAATATGCCGTGGAAGCATGTGCCGAAGCAGGTGTTAAGGAGATTATTTTTATCTACAGTGATGATGCTAACAAAACCATGTATGAGCGTTACTTTTCGCCCAATGAGGCCTTAGAAGAAAACTTATTGCGAAAAGATAAGTTGGAATTGTGGGCAGCGATTAAGCGTACCGTGCCGGAAGGCGTTAAATTTTCCTTTGCTTGCCAATCAGCGCCTAAAGGCAACGGACATGCCATTTTGTGTGCCAAGGATATAATAGGTAAGCGTGACTTCATGGTAATGTGGGTTGACGATGTCTATGTTTGCAGGGGTAAAGGTATTTTATCGCAACTATTGGATGTTTATGAAGAAAAAGGCGGTATTGTTGAAAATATTATTAAATTTCCGCGCAAACAGCTTTCCCGATATGGCGTTCTTACAAAAACAAAAGTTTCCGGCAATATTGTGCAGGCTAAGGGTGTGATTGAAAAACCTAAAATGGAAGAAATTGATTCAGATTATGCCAGCATGGGACCATATATTTTGCCAAATATGATTTTGGACTTGTTACCGGAGGTAAAGAAAGGCAGTAATGGGGAAATCAATTTAACAGATGCTATTAACCTCGCTTGCCAAAAGGGAACTCCTTTATATGGCGTTTTAACGGCTTCCGAGCGCTATGATTGCGGAACCAACGAGGAATTGGCAAAGTCTAACATTCGCTTATCTATCCGTGAAAATAAAGTACTTTACGAAGAGGCAGTTAAGACCATTCGGGCTTTAGATGGGCAAAGTTAAAGCATTTGTTTTTGATTTAGATGTAGTATTTCTATGATAGAAAACAATAAGTAAAATTGTTTAAAGTGTTTTTCTGCCCGTTTCTTGTTGATGACGGAACGAAAGAAATTACTGCATTCAAACATGTTTTTCTTAATATCTATATTGATTAAAACATTGTTGTCAGCAAAGCTGTATTCTGCATTCGGAAACAGTTTTTTTAATTCTAACATATATTCAATCATAACCGTTGTTAAAATATAGCGTGCTTCAATTTGGTTATCAGTATAAACCTCAAAGGCTCTTTCAAATTCGGGAGATTCCAGTCCTGCTCTTTTGAGCCCTTTGTACTGTGAGATTTTGTTGAATATTCCTTTGTCTTTGACAACTATCGTATGCCCGTCAAACTTTTTTTTCATCTCGGCTTCAAATATAATGCCACGACCTTTAATCTTGCGCTTTATTTTGCGTATGCCGTCTTCTTTTTGCTCTTGGTATTTAAATCGCGCATATTCCATAATAGAAACCGGAACTTCTTTATATTCTCCGATAAAACCGTCGTCGGACGCTAAGTCATCACTTTTTTTCATAATTTGCGACTGATTGAGCACGGACAAAGGTAAATTCGGATGATAGGTATATTCAAATTTACCAAAGAAGCCTATCAACAGCGGTAAAATGCTTTCTTTACTCTTTTTATAATACATGAATATCGGTGCGCATACGCATAAAACCATGAGGCAGACGACAAAACCATTCTCACCTTCTCCCAAAGAACCGATGCGCCCAGTGACCATAAGCACAATCCACAAAACAACCAGCAATATTATGCCTAAAAGACTTCCCAGATAGTGATGTCGTTTTTTCTCTATTTCCCTTAGTGAAGGTGTAACAACATTATCGTAATATTCATAAAATTGTTGACGCGCTGCTATATATTCCGGAGAATCTTCCATTTTTTTCATTCCTTTGAGAAATCTTAAACTTTTTGTTTTATTATGAACCCAATATCTTAAATAATCGCTAAATGGAGTTTTTGATGATTAATTTTTTATGGGTTGGCATGTTTTTATGTGCGGTTTTGGTCGCTCTTTATAGTCTCATATTTCAACATGATACTCAGACTTTTAATTTAATTGTTGAGGCAATTTTTAAGAATGCACAAACAGCTGTTGATATTTCTTTAGGACTTATCGGTATTTTAAGTTTTTGGCTCGGTGTTTTAAAACTGATTGAAGATACCGGCTTGTCTGCTAAAATTTCTCAAAAACTTACCCCTTTGTTTAAGGTTATTATGAAAGATATACCGGAAAACAGTCCGGCCATATCAACTGTTGTGCTTAATATGGCAGCAAATTTCTTGGGATTAGACAATGCCGCCACGCCCATGGGCTTAAAAGCAATGGAACAGTTGCAGGAACACAACAGACAAAAAGATACTGCAAGTGATGCTCAAATTCTATTTATGATACTTAATGCTTCTTCCGTAACGCTTATTCCGATTACGATTTTTATGTATCGGGCGCAAATGGGGGCTGCAAGGCCGACTGACGTGTTTATCCCTATTTTATTAGCCACTTCTGTTTCTACTTTGGTCGGTTTTTTTTGTGTTGCCATCAAACAGAAAATAAATTTATTACATCCTGTATTGATTAAGTTTTTCGGCGGTATGATTTGCTTAATTGTCCTCATTACCGGTGGTTTTTACTTTTTAAGCAGTGAAAAGAGGTTGGCGGTTTCTGCCGGTGTCGGTAATATTATCTTGGTTTTACTTATCAGTGCCGTTTTTTGTTTATGCTTAAAAAAGAAAGTCCGTTGCTATGAAGCCTTTGTGGAAGGAGCCAAAGAAGGATTCGGGGTTGCCATCCGTATTTTACCATACCTCTTAGCCATGTTGGTGGCTATCGGGGTTTTCCGCGCTTCCGGTATTTTGGATACACTTATTGACTGGGTAAAATCCTTTTGTGCATTGATAGGTACAGATGGTCGCTTTGCTGATGCCTTACCGACAGCGTTAATGAAGCCGTTATCCGGTAGCGGAGCGCGCGCTATGATGATTGAAACTATGCAAAATCATGGAGCAAACAGTTTTGCCGCTTTTACGGCTTCAGTTATTCAAGGCTCAACGGAAACAACCTTTTATGTTTTAACGGTTTACTTTGGAGCAATTAATATCGCTAAAACACGCTATGCCCTAAAGTACGCTCTAATATCCGATTTTGCCGGTATTGTTGCGGCGATTTTGCTTTCTTATCTGTTTTATACTGAATAAAGAGGGATAATATAATGAAACTTTTAGTTCAACGTGTTCTTTCTGCCGATGTCAGCGTTAATCAAAAAATTACCGGAAAAATTGGTCGTGGTTTATTAGTCTTTTTAGGCGTTGAAAAAAATGACACTGTTGCTCAGGCTGACTATCTTGCCCATAAGCTCGTTAACCTGCGTATATTTGAGGACAATAATGAGAAAATGAATCTCTCGGTGCAAGATATTAACGGCGAAATTCTTTTAATTTCCCAATTTACTTTGGCAGCAAATACATCATGTGGCAATCGACCTGGATTTGATAATGCCGAAAAGCCGGAAAAAGCCAAGCAAATGTATGAATACTTTATCAAAAAGCTGGAAGAAAAAGGAATTTCTCCGCAAACAGGCATATTTCAGGCAGATATGAAGGTCAGGCTTATCAACGACGGACCGGCAACATTTTGGCTTGAAAAATAATTCTTAAAGTAACTGATTATTTTTGACTTTAACGGCAAAGTTACTAACCGCTTCTTTTAGCAGTTTTTGTACCAGTTTTTTAGCTATCTGCTGGGTATCTTCATTATTTTCTATGATAATATAGCGGTTTTGCTGTTCTTTATTAATCAATATTCCCCCCTTAGACCATAATTCCAATCCGACAGACATACTGAAACGGCTCTTCTCATAGTTTATTTGCTCTACTTTGGATTTGATAAGCTTGGGAATAAGATAATAGTCTGCCATGCTTTCGCTGGGGGTAATAATTATATTTGGCTCAAAAGACAGCCATTCTGTTATTTTTTGAGTATAGGCATCTGTCTGCCTTTTATTGTAATATTCCATATTTTTGACATAGACCAATGGAATAATATGGTCGCCATTTTCAGCATAATTCGTCGGTTGCTGAGACACAAAAAAACTGTCTGCATAAGCCAGATTACAATAAATTGTAAGCAAGACTAATGCAGACAGTTTAAGAAGCTTTAATGGCATTCAAGATTATTCCTGAACTTGTCTGATGATTTCAACCCATTCATTAACTTTTCTGCCGCTCTTATCAAACATTGATAATTTGTATTGAAGTGCAGGAGCTTTAGAATCGGCTACATACCAGTCAGCAGTTGAAGCAACAACATAATCAGCATCTTTCGGGCTGTTTACAACATCAAAGGTTTTGGAAACATTGATGATGTCTTTGGTGGTGCTCTTTAAGCGCTCGCTACCATAAGGCATATCAGAACTTAATACTTGTGTATCTTTTAAGAACACTGTTTTGTGACCTTTGCTGGAGATATTTGCAGTATCCTGTAACATACGGTTGGTCGCACGAGTTGCTACAACATTGTATGCCTCCGGTGAATATTTGGCTGCAGAAATCGGCTTAGCGTTTTTTTTAGCTGTTGTCGGTTGCATATCCAAAACTTGCGGACGATACGGATCTTTTTCTACTGTCACTTCTACATAATCACTTTGAGCCGGTGTTGTGTTAACTGATACCGGTGTTGGAGCGTAGGTATTAGAAGTATAATTATCCATATAGCGTACTTCTGCCGGAATAACTTCTTCATGAGTGGTTACAACCGGTTCACAAAAATCTTTGCCACACGGTTCTTCTACCGTAGTTGTGGTAGTAATAATCTTCTTGGTGGTGGTTACCTTTGGTTGCGGTTGAGGTTGTGCAATGACAACAGGCTGTGCTACCATACAAGGACATGGCTGATAGCATACCGGTTGATAGCACGGCTGTACCTGAACACTGCAAGGGCAGCTGGATACCGGTTGCGGAGCCGGTGTATAAACAGCTTCCTGTTCAACAACTACGCGTGCCGGTGTTACTTCAACCATATCTTGCTCAGCAACAACCTTCTCTTCATAAACCGGTTCATCTACGGTAACAACATCTACTTCTTCCCACTGATTATCACTGCAAGAGCAGGCAGCTAATAAACTGCAGGTTATGACACTTAAAACTTTCTTCATAGGGCTTCTCCTAAATAAAATTATTTATTGTTGTATACTTTTTAATACCAAAGCAATTAAAAATTCCTTAAGTTTTTGATTTACTTTTGAGTTTTTTTATGATAGAAAAGTTCCCGATTGAGAGGGATAATGACGATTACATTTTCTGCCATTTTGTTTGCTTTGTTCTTTTTATTCAAAGGGTTACAGAAAAATATATTCTTTCTACTCTATGCCGTCGCAATGATTTTGACGGCTTACTGGTGCGAAAATAATTTAGGTTGGAAAGTTCAGCCTTTCCATAAAACCAGTTTGTTGCTGTTTATACTCTTCCATTTTCCGTTTGTCAATATTTTTACTTTTTGGGCATACGGGCGTGATAAAGGTCTGGCAAAACGCGGAGAATGGCGTATTCCGGAGGTGCAACTTCATACATTGGAACTACTGGGTGGAACTATCGGTGCCATAGCTGGACAAAAAATTTTCCATCACAAAAATAAGAAAAAAAGCTACATGGCAACTTTTTTTGCCACCATTGTTATCCAAGTCGGAATTATTTTATATATTTTACGCTACTTGAGAATATGGTAATTACATAACCATACCGGCATATAATGCCTGAGAAGGTTCAACATTTTGCCGCATGACAGCATTAAATATCGGATAAACACGCTCGCACTCCATAAGCGATAATTCTATGATGCGAGAAATCTTACCGTAAAAAAGTTCTTCATTGTCTTGTAATATCATTGAATGCTTAAAAATAGGCATTTTTTGTTCGCTCCAGTAGGAAAAATGCCCAAGCCAGAGATTTTCGTTTAATAGAGCAAGTAATTCAAACATCTTGCTCCTGTCTACCGTTGCTGTTTCCAAATTAAGTAAACATGAAATATGTAAACAACGTAAATGTTCTTCGTAGGCAAAAAAGATGAGCATATTATCCCACTTTCCCTGCACTTCGGCAACCAATTCGTTTTCTTTACGACGATCGCAGGAAATCTTATCCTGAGCAAACAGGTATTCAATGGCATCTATCGGATTATATATCTCTTGTTCTAACGCAACATTCATTTTTTTGCCTTTTTGTTTTTACTGATTTTATTTTTACTTAGGTTCAGCCTTAAAACAATCATTATGTGTACTTTTCCACTTTTTTAAGCAAAAAGTAACTTTTTATTTTCAGCAAAATTATGCCTTTTCAACAGCTTAAATTTAAGCATATTTTTTTTAACTTTTTTATGTGGATTATATTTTTTTCTTAATATAAATTTAAGACATTCTTAGCTGAGACCATTTTAATGGAGTATTTTTACCTATGTATATTGATTTTCCTGATATTTCCCCTAATGCCTTAACCTTAGGTTCTTTCCAGATACGTTGGTATGCGTTGGCTTATCTTTTTGGCATTCTATCAGCTTGGTGGTTAACAAAGCTTAACATCAAAAAATATAACTTGGGAATATCTTCCACCCAACTTGATGATTTGGTCTTTTATACAACACTTGGTATTATCCTTGGTGGAAGATTAGGATATGTTCTTTGCTACGGAAACGGTTATTTTTGGCAGAATCCAAAGGAAATTTTTGCCGTTTGGCATGGCGGAATGTCATTCCACGGAGGTATTATCGGTGTTATCTTGGGATTGTATTGTTTTGCCCGAAAAGAAAACTTCCCATACTTAAAAATTACGGATATTGTGGCTCTTTACGTGCCAATCGGAATTTTTCTTGGCAGAATAGCTAACTTTATAAACGGTGAGCTGTGGGGACGTATTACCACAGTACCTTGGGCTGTTAAATTTCCGGAAGGCGGCTATTTACCACGTCATCCCTCACAAATATATGAAGCTTTAAGCGAAGGAGTTTTATTATTTGTCATTCTTAATTTGTTGTGGCGCAAGGCCTTTGTGCGTGAGCATACTGGCATTATCTCCGCAACTTTTCTTATATTTTATGCGTCTTCCAGATTTGTTATGGAATTTTTCAGAGAGCCGGACCAGCAAATAGGCTTTATTTACGGGCATAGTACACTCGGCCAACTGCTGTCTTTACCTTTTTTGTTGCTGGGATTATATATTCTTCACCGCGCTGTTGCACATAAAGAGGCTTAAGCTTTAACCGTGATATTATGCGTAAATTTACAAGCTTTACGTAAATTATCTTCAGCACGGCTTAAAACGACAGAGGCATCGGCATCGCTACGTTTTTTTTCACTGACACATTGTGATACCGTTAACTGCAGGTGGTTGTTTTCATTAAAAACAAAGATTGATTTGGCTAATATTCGGCGTATATTTTCAGCATCGTTGAACGTTTCTGCCGAATTGGCATTCAAAAAAGCTAAAATAAGGGCATCACTTTTATAATTATATATCTTCACTTTGCGATTTGCTTTGCGAATCTGCGCCAAAAACATCTTTTTTAAAATAAGTGCCTTACTCTTGCCAAATCTTTTAATCAGCCGGCTATATTCATCCATGTACATCAATGAAATGCTGTATTTTAGCGGATATTTTCTTTCAGCATCTCTAAAAAATGATCTGACATTGGCAATATTTAATTCCTCATCTTTGTACAATATGTAATAGGCATAGTAAACCGATGAGAGCAGAGCTATCAGTACGGCGGCAAAAAAGAATAGGCTGAAAGCAAATAAATTATCCGAAAAGTACAAACCGGAAATAACTGCGACGGAAATATATAAGCCGGCAGAATTTAAGATTTTTCCTTTCATTATCTGGTGTACAAGTAAAACCACAATACAAACAGAGGCCACAGCAAGTGCAGGATAATTGAGCATACCAATGTGTTTATAAAAAAAGTAAGAATCCGCATCAATACTTTGATTTTGCACCTTTTCTATTATTGCTGTCTGAGCAAATAAAAAGATAAAAAAAGCACTCCAATATTTATATGGTTTGTTTTGAGAAAAAAGAAGACAAGCCAGCAATATATTCGGCAAAGCAACAATTATCCATATATTGTAGCCGGCTGAAAACATGTAGTCCTCTCCGTATGTATAGCGCGTACTGTTTATGATTAAATAACTGATAAAGACCACTGCCACAGACATCGCCATACTCGGAATGTGACGCAGCACGGCAAAAATAAATGTAATGGCGGATATTATAACAAACATATTGTGAACAGAGTGATAAGTTTCTTCTGAGAATTCAGATATGGAAAAGAAATAAACCAGAAATGCACCTATTATTATAATAGGCAACAACATTGTCTTGCTATACAATAAAACTTTTTCC
>Ga0310691_10005334_pt1 | contig 14119 bp, 5 predicted proteins | sample 176DNAGHGlowgp2_FD_203887 | JGI IMG/M metagenome (GOLD analysis project Ga0310691, IMG submission 203887) | Sheep rumen microbial communities from Palmerston North, Manawatu-Wanganui, New Zealand - 1766 DNA GHGlow gp2 (v2) (version 2) | ecosystem: Host-associated > Mammals > Digestive system >... | reverse complement strand
GTATTTCTTTCCAACTTCCATAACTACATCAGAGTACATTTGGATGAATCTTCTATAACAATCCCAAGCCCATCTTTCATTTCCTGATTTAGTTGCTAATACATTAACAACATCTTCGTTAAGTCCAAGATTAAGGATTGTATCCATCATTCCAGGCATTGAAGCTCTAGCTCCTGAACGAACTGAAACCAAAAGTGGATTCTCTTGGTCTCCAAATTTTTTACCAGTGATTTTTTCAAGCTTAGCTATGTATTCTGTAACTTCAGCTTTGATTTGATCATTGATTTCTCTACCATCTTCGTAGTATTGAGTACAAGCTTCTGTAGTAATAGTGAAACCTTGTGGAACTGGCAAACCGATGTTTGTCATCTCTGCAAGGTTGGCACCTTTACCTCCTAGAAGTTCCCTCATGTCAGCGTTTCCTTCACTAAAAAGGTATACATACTTTTTAGCTTTAGAACTTTTTCCAAAAAGTCACATATCTAAAGGCATAATAAAAATAAAAATACTCATTCGAGCGTTGGTTTATTGATACTGGAATGAGCATTTTTTTCAAGAGATTTTTGTAAATTATTAATAATTACATTTATTCTTTAATTTTATTTACGAGAATGTAGCTTTCGTGAGCTTGTTTAATTTGTTGGATTTCTTTTTCTGTGGGTTGTTCATGTGTTTTTATGTATTTTAATATTTCTTTAAGTTTTCTTGCTATCTCTGGAGAATATTGTTCGAAAAATGGAACGTAAATATTTTCTGTTTCTTTTATGTATCTTTCTTTTTTCTCATCATTTATGAAATATGTACTTGCGATATTGTTAAGTCTGTCATGTCATTTTACATTAATGGCTATTTTACTTTTTTGTATATTTCTTAAGTAATCTTCTTGATCTATCTTTTCTCAATTTTTAGTTTTTTTTGATAATAAAATAATATTATTTATGATATTTTCTCAAAAGTTATCAATTAATTTGTTTATATCTATATTCTCATCATCTTCAATGACATCGTGTAATAGTCAGCATATAATTTCTTCGTATGATCATCAATTTTTTAAGATATTAAATGATACTTTTAAAGGATGTACATAGTACGGTAGTCATTCATCTCTAAATTGATTTTTATGAGATAATTTCATTATTGAAACAGCTTTTTTAATATTTTCTTTTTCTGATTCAGAAAAATTACTCTCATTTATGGATGAGAAAAATTTACTTTCTAGGATATCTGGATATAACATGAGAGTTATTTGGTCTTTTGTATAATTTTTTCATAGATGAGTTTCTTTCACTTCGATTATTTTTTTTTGGATTTTTCCGTCTAAATCTTCGAATGGTATTTTATCTCAATCTTCTAATAAAGTTTTGGATGATGGTGCTTCTCATCAATTTGTTAAGTTATAAGTTCATGTTTCATCATATAAAACAATTATTTTTCAGTATGAATATACTCAATGAGGATCTTCTTGCATCATATATGCAGGTTTTAAATTCTCACTGTTTGTTGATGGCTTGTTTAAATTGTCGTTCATTGTTTATTATTTTAAATAAATAAATTATTATTAAATTGTCCTATTTCCATAACGATTTCTTGCTTCATCGGCTAATGAATCACTAATTTTTTCGAGGGTTTTATTTAGGCTTATTACGTCATCAGAATCTAATTCTCACATTAAATCTGGATCTTTTTGTCGTTTATCTAATATTCTTCTTATATCATATATATCATGTCAGTGTATTTCTTTTCATTGCTCAGGTAACTTTAACTTTTTATCCTTTTTTTTATTTATTGTTTCAATAATTTTTTCATATTTATTTTTTTTGTTTTGGTATTCACTATCTGATTCTAAATCGTATATCTTTTCTGTAAAGATATAGTTATCAAATTCAATATTAAATTTATCTTTGTATAATTTTTCTACTTGTGGTCATATGAATCCATCTTTGAGAATTAATGTCTCAGGGATGTGAAATTGTACTTCACTAACATATCAATCAGCTGTTTCTATGTTGATTATCATGTCATTACATCATTTTCGGTTAATTCTGTCTCTAATTCTAAGTTTTGCTATTCTTCATTCTTGTTGCATTTGCTTTAGTACTTCAATTCATCTTACAAATTCACTATAATTATCAAACAGTATTGTTGATCTTGTGAAGTCGGTTATTGCTTCCAATCATCCTTCTCAGTCTAATATACATTCATTCTTTACTTTTTCTATAATTCTTTCAGCCTTTTTTGGTGGTCATATGAATAGTGCTTGAGCATTGGATCTTTGACCTAATTCAAGAAAAATTTGTTTGTGGGCAACCTCTCTTTCTTGTGCCCGTTCTATAAATCTTTGAACATCATTTTCACATTTATCATCTGGGTATTCTTTTTTAAATCAACTTTGTTTTAATTTTGGTTTATCAGCTTCTGTAATTAGTTCGTTAAGTTTATTTGATGTTTCTTGTATATGTGTTAGACTATGTTTTTCAGTTGGTAATTCTGTCTTATATCGTCGTATTTGGTTTCACTTATCTATGACAAATTCCGTGTCCATGACATTTCTTAAATTTTCAGCTTTTAATATAATTCAAACATCACTATTTCAATCTATTATTACTGTGTATTCTTTTGTTCTTGGATTATAAGATTCAATTCTGGCTTTTTGCTCTCATCATTTATCAAGTTTTGCATAGACTTCACTTCATATAGGATATTCTAAATTCGCATAAGCAACATTATCTCAGATGTAATTTACTCATCATTCTTTTTTTATTACCGAGACTGAGTGCTCTCTCTCAATTTTTCTTTTTTTCCCATATCAGTAATCTATATCAATTACTTTAACTCCTCAAATTTCTATTTGATTATTAGTATATCATCTATCATTTGATCATCCACTGTGTCCGTGTGATATCATATTAATTCAACTATTTCTTAATTGATTGGCGTATTCTTCGTTTAATCATATATCTCTATTTCTTGTATTTAAAAATATATCTGAAATATTATTAAATTCATCCAAACTTATATTTCAATTTCACTCTCAAAGAAGAGCTTTTTTAAGAAATCATTGATATTTTTGATTTAATGTGTTAATGTTTTCTTGAATATTTCATCTTGTTAGATATTGTAACATTCTTGATGTAGGATTTGTGTGACAATATAATACATCGTCTACTTGAGATACAAGTTTCATATTACATATTTCTTCAAGGATCATTCTTCATTCTGGAGAGTTTCTCATATTTTCTAGTATTAGCTTGTTTTTATCTTTACCTCATAGACTTAAAAAATCTTCGAATTCTCAAGTTCTATTGATTCATATAAAATCAAGTAATTCTGTTAATCATAGTCATTGACTTCCATTCATTGCTATATCTAATCCAGAAGCTTCTTCTCATGGTCTAAAACGACTAACTTTTCATCATAACAAATAAGAAATCATAAAATCATCATGATTTCATGCTATAATGCTAATGTCTCATCACTGTTTCCTAGCTTGTTCTCTTAGCCAATGGATTTCCTTAATAATTTTGAATCAATCAGTTCATCTATCAGCTAAGATATCTCATTGAAATACAACTTTTTTATTTCATCCCGTCCATTCTAGATGTCAATTAATTTCTCTGGCTAGTCATGCAAATTCCATATTTCACTTTAGGGCTATATATTCTCCATGAAGATCTCAGATGGCTACAACGTCAGAATTTCTCTGAACTTCAGACATTTCTCTTCTTTCTGTATTAATTCATCGTGACTCTGGATTAACCATTACTACATCAGAATCATCTTCTACTATATCTGCAACTTCTGGATTAATCACTCATACATTATCATAATTACCACCAGAACTAAGCATTACTACATCAGAATCATCTTCTACTATATCAGCATCTTCTGTATTAGTTCAATTCGTACTTATATTCTTTATCGATTGATCCACATAACCTGTATTCCTATCATAAACTACTTTTCATGTTTCCAAATCTATAATCTGTGAAATATTATTGTTTGAGACTTCTCATAAAGTTATTCGTTCTAATTCTCATAGATTCGCAGTTCAATCCTCAAGTTGATTAATTTCTCAGCTTCTAACAATTTCTCATGTACTAAATTCTCATATTATTCTATACTTACGGTCAGAAATAGGCCCCTCTTCTCATATCGCAGTATGTCGATACAATGCAGGATCTAGTTCATGTCATCAACCACTTCATACAGAATACTCTCAAGCCAATGACGTAACATCTTCTCAAAGTAAATATTTTGAATACATAACAAATGTTTCAATATCACTGTCATGCAATTTTTTCAGTAGATCATAGACTGAGTTTGATTCAAGTCATCTTGGCTTAATATCTTGCTGATTTATAATATTTTGTATTAATTGCATATCGTATTCTGAAGTTCATATATCTCTCGCCATTGTATATTTTCATGTTTCCTGATCAAAATTTCAATAATATCGATCTTTTACTTGTTCTTCTGGCTGAGATAATTCATTCTCTCTTATGTATTGGCTTATATTTCAAGTTATATTGCTTCAGACTTTTTTTCATATTATGAATTTTTGTAAATCTTCTTCATTTTCTATATTTAACAATATATTATATTTTTTTATCTCTTGTTTTAACTCAGTTTCATTTGAGATTTTATTATTTTGTTTTACCGCATATTTTATGTCCTCAACATTAATTCTCTCATCTTGCATTATATTTTTTATATTTTCTAATGTTATATTGGAATTACTTAAAATATAATCTATAACATTTGCTGTAATCCTAAAGAATCAAAAATTATCAACATTTTGGGTATTTTTCATATTATCTTTTATGAATGATAATACTGCACGTATGTATTCTTCTTTTTTTCAATATAACGGTATATTTGTGTAATTTTCCACATATTTATCAACATCAAAATTTATATACTCTCCATATATATTGGCAACTCTTCTAATTTCTTCTGGAGAATATAATTCTACATCACTACTATCAACGTTATCACTAACATTAGTAACATACCCAGCATTATCATAATTTCCACCAGAACTAACCATTACTACATCAGAATCATCTTCCGGAGTAACCACTCATACATTATCATAATTTCCACCAGAATTAGCAATCGTTACATCTCTTCAATTACATTCGTCTAAATATGATTTTGAACAAATTTTCTTCCTTTTTATTCCTCATTCCGTTCGTTCGATTAAAAAATTAGAATCACAACATGAAGTTATCGTTCAAACAATTTTTCGTCAATTGTCTTCTATATAAACTTGCTCTCATCTTTGATAAATATCATCATAATCTAATCTATTACGTACTTCATTTTCATTACTATCAATTTGATCTTCCGTTATTAATCAAGTATGTATTGCTCAATTATTATCTATCCACTCTATTATATATTCTCTAGTTTCATAGGTATATTTCACGATTTTAGCCACAACTGGTGTTCACAACACTTTATCAAATATTATTATATCATCTCATAACGAATATTTGTCTGAATTAGGAATATCAATCTGATTGCCCAACGGAATATCAATCTGATTGTTTAACGGATCTTCCAATTCAATATCTTGTTCTGTCCATACTCCAAAGGGATCTCGCATTCCACAAAATCCAGCTTCAAATAAAAATCTTCTAACATCTTTATCTTTTATAGTTTCTGATAGAATTTTATCTTTGTTTCATAATTCACTTTGATCTAAATTTCATAGTTTGCCATCTTGTTTATGCGCTTCTATTATTGAAAGTAATTGTTCATTAGTTAAATTCAAATCTTCTTCGGCCCCAGTTATTCTTTTATATTCTTGGTTTATTTTTTCTCTTAAATTTTGAAGTTTTTCTTGTCTATTATCTTCATTGATTTCTGATATTAGATTATCCATTTCTTTACTGTTTGATATTGCTTCATCTGTTGTGATGTTAAACCAATGAGATTTTCATTCAAAATAGGATTCATCTTTTGATAATCTGATTTCATTTCCTCATATATTTAAAATTGCAGTTCAGTCATTGTTTAGTTTTACAGATCATATTCATTGAGATTCAAGGTATTTTCATAAAACTCTTAAACGAACTTTCGATCAATATAATACTTGTCATGTTTTTCCATTTATATTTAATGATCAAAGATTTTTTAATTCTGTAGGTAAATTTCTTATAGCTAATGGAGCTTTTGATGGATGAAACTCTAATTCTATATCCATGTTTGTTTGAATTTTCTCTCAATTTATTTCAACTTCCCCTCCCTTAATATTTGTTGCACTTATTTTTATTATACCTCATTCTTGGATCGATACTTTATCTTTATATTCAGGAATACTTTCATAGTAATTTTTTAGTATTGTAATATTATCAGGGTTTGTTCAATCATATGTTGCTTGTGCTATTAATTTACTTTTTCCTTTTCACATGCTTATAGGTTGTTCTATTTTTGGATGTCATACTCATGCAAGTTGTAATGCTTGTCACGGATGAGGTTTTAAACAATGGATTATTGTAGCAATTGCTCATAGCACAGCTCATTGTGATTCTGCAGCATTTTCTACTCATTCTTCTCGAGTTTCTTCAAGTAATTCATGTGTGAATTTTTTCATAAATCATTCTTTTGTAACTTGTTTTTCAACTGAATTAATTAATCATTCTGTGAATGCATCTCATTTTAATCTTTCTTTACATAAAACTTTACACACAAGATCAGCGGATTTTCTTGCGAAACTATTTGCTGGAGCTTTGGCTATTAATTTTCATAGATATTGAGAAAACTGTCCTCCTCATCGCATAAGTGCAGCTTGTAATAAAGTGGATGTAATAAATTGTGTTCAATATCATTTTATACAGTCTGCTCGTGATACTTTACCATCAATAGCTGCTTCTAATAATGTAGGATTTGTATAATGTGTTTCATATATTATTCCATCCACCTCTATACTACCAAATCATGTAGTCTGGTTTAATAATATTCTACTACATTGATCTATAACAAGTGCCGAACCTGCTGATATTGCTCATATTCAAACAGCAGCTCAAACTGAAGCCCATCATCATGCAGCTAGTGGAGTTCAAAGTCATAATGTTCAGATGGCAATAACTGTTGCACCAATTGCAGCAATAAAAGCTAATGCGCTTGGTAACCATTCTTTTCGTCTAGCTAAAAAAGTCTCATTGTTATCTATGTTATTAAGGCAAAAATCCTTGAATTCCCTTGCTTTGTTGACTTGTTCTGGTGTTGCAAATGTTAAAATGTTATCAATATTTTCTATATATTGTCTTATTTGTTTTTCATATGGATTTTCATATTCATTAGAATTTTGGTTTAATTTTTGAAGAGATTTTTTTAAATTTGTTAGTTTTTCCCTTATATTCTCTGATGCAAATTGTTTAGTCATATTGTATAACTTTATCGCTCATTCTTGTAATTGTTTAAGTTCTATTTTATTTAGGTCTTTGTTTTGCCATTCTGAATATAGTGCACTAACATCATCATTTTTATCCATTATTGCTTTTAATTCTTCCTGTATCTGTCTGTATTCCTCTCAATGTTCAGCTTCCCAAATCTTTGAACGTGAATTCTCTATTGTTAATGCTTTTTTGTATTGCTCTACTGTAATTGTTTCACTATATATTAATTTTTTTCTATTTTTATCGTATTTCCATAGCTTTATTGGTTGTCAATCGGTAAATTCATAAACACAAGCGACTCAATTAATAATCGCAAGTTTTATTTTTCATTGATTAGATTTTTGCTTGAGATTCTCTGGAAGTATAGCATACCATCAATGAGGATTTGGAGGTACTAACATTTCACCATCCTTATGGTCTTTTAGAGTAAGAATTTTTTTTGATCCGTTTTTGTATGTAATACTTACTTTTGTAGTTGTTTCATGTCTTTCATCATATCAAGGTCAAGTATATAAGTCGATAGCTACTACAGATTCTTGTATGATTGGTTGATGCATTGTACTCATCTCCACTCTCTGTCTTATTTCTGGATTACTTTGATATGCAGTGCTAATTCTCATTGTCTCTGCTATTCCATCAGTAGGACATGGGTTTAAATCTCTTACTTCTATTCTTCTTTCATTATAGTGTTTCTCTTCTCGGACTTTTCATTCATTTATTAATTTATTTAATTGTTGTACTTGATAGTATATATCTACAATCCTTTCAGTTTCATTATTTTCTGTGCTTGAGAAAGAATCTAGTTGCTTTTTGTATTTTAAACATTCTTGATTTATATCTTTTCAGAATTTTTGTGCTATATTATCTTTCCGTAAACAATATATTTCTACAAATATTTGATTTGATAAAATATTGTCTTTTAAATATGGTTTATATGTTGGATTTCTTCGTATAGGAATGAAATTATTAGCTACATTTTCGTATGCTTTTTTATATTCTTTTTGATATTGGTCTTGCTCTTGAAATGTGGCGTTTTGCTTTAATTTTGGTAAATTACTTATTAATTTGTTAATTTTATTTAAATTATTATTTAGCTGTTCAATAATATCATTTTCATGTTGTCTATTTATTGCATCTTTTTCTTGTCTGTTGATTTTATCATAGTATTCTCATAAATCTTCAACTCATTTTATTTGTTCTAATCATTTTATTGTTTGTTCACATCGTTCTCTTAAACTTTGATCTTCTGAATATCTTTTTATTAATTCTAATCTATTTATTTCAGATTGGGCACTTATTCATCTATATCTCTCACTTGTAATCATATTTTGTAGTAAGTTCTCGAAAGTATTTCACTTTATTTTATTCTCAAAATATAATCATTTTTTTCTTATATTGAAAAAAAATATCAAAAAATCCTTAAAGACTTCGTGTTCTTTTTCTTTTGATCATAATTTTTGTAGCATACTGTCGAGATCTGGTATTTTTAATATATCGGAATATCTTTTTGAATTCCTAGAACTTATCTCTTTTCTGTATATGTATAGATTTGTTATTTTTTGATTATCTCATTTACCGAATGGTTTTTCTCATCTTTTTCAATCTATTTTTAGATCTTCTCAATAATTTATATTTGCCCATAGTTGGAAAATTCATATTTGTGGACGAGTTAAATTATCGGTATCTTCGTTTACGAATGTTTTACTTGCTATGTTATTGATTTCATTAAGAACCATTCAATTTATTTTTTCATATTCTTCTGGATTATTTCTTCAAAATTTTTTAATCCATTCATATAGGCTTTTTAATCACTTACATTCTTTATCTTTTGGGAGTTCTCATTTTGAAATAATATTATTAATAGAATTAAATAATCATGAATTTAATTTTTTATCGATTTGATTAGCTATTTTATCATATCAAATTATTCAAAAACTATATAATAATCATTTTCATCATAGTTCATTTGTTAACTTATTGCTTATTTCTTCATTTATTTCGTTATTTTTATAAATGATGTGTCATTCACTATAGAAATAATCCCTAAAATATATTAATTTTTGTTTTTCTTCTTCTGATAAATCTCAGTCTTTTTGTAATAATTCTTCGATTTCTTTTTTCTCATTCTCTCGTTTTTCTAATAATATATTTAATCTTTCTTCTTCTTTTTTTTGTTGTTGTGTTAAAGGATTCATCTCATCTTCTATCTCTTTTATTCGTTGTTCAGTTAATTTATTTAGTTTGTCAATTTGTTCTTGTTGTAATTCTTCGAGGAACTGGGCCACAGTTCAGTTCGGCTTCTCTCATTTACCTGCACTATATTTTTTTAATTCTTTTTGATATCTATCTACTAATTTTTTTATGAAAATTCATATTTTTTTATAAACTTTTTCATTTTTATTTTCAGTTTCTCAATGTCAAAAATAATATAATAATAGTTTATACTGGTTAAGGGAGATATCATTAACATTTTGTTTTTTAATTATTTTTTCACATAATCATCAAAGCTTCTCTTTCAATTCAGGATATTTATCTCAGAACTTATTTAAAAAATAGATTAGAATTTTTTCTTGATTATTTGTTAATTCATCTAAATTTAATAAATTTTCACATAAATCTTTTAAAGCAGATTTTAATTCTTGTAATAATTCTGGTGATATATTAGAGTCCATTTCTTCTCATAATTTTTTTATATTTTCTTCTGATCATAGAAAATCTTCCATTTCTTGGACATCTATTTTATCGTTTTTATTGGAATCAATATCTTCTTTTTTTAATAATTCTACATCTGTCATTTAATTTAAATGTTATTAATAAAATCATCAAGCATGTGCTCGGCATCTTCTTCATCTGCTTTTGTAGTTTGTTCTGTCTTTTCTTTTAATTTTTGAAGTGCATTTTTTATGTTTTCTTGTTGTGTTTTTGAGTTTATATTCCTAATTTCTTTAATTATATTTTGATATAATTTTTCTTTTAATTCGTTGTTTCATTCTTCTTGTAATATTAACAAAAATCATTCAGCCATATCCCAGTATGGGATGATAGCTTCTAATATGTTTTGTAATGCCTGTTTTTTTTCTTCTGTCATTTGTTTATGTGCTGTTATAAACTATCTATAATATTACCCTAATGGTTTAATTTTTGCAAAAAATTGGTGAGATTTTTGTATATTTCAGCTGGACAAATGTAAAAAAATATATATAATTTTGTTTTTTTTGTCTCCGAAATTTCAGTTGCCTTTTCTTTGTGAACGATTATATTCTTATGTTGTAATTCTCGATTTATATTGAAGAAATTTTATGAAAACATTAGCGATAGAAACAAGTTGTGATGATACTTCACTTGCAATTGTTGATATTAACGATTGAATTTTTAATGTGGAGAAAATCGTGATGTACTCTCAGATTCAGCAGCATATTCCTTTTTGATGAGTTTTACCTGAGGTTGCATCACGCTTACATAGTGAAAAAATTGTAGCATTGATACAAGAAATTTGACTTGGAAATATCGAAAAAGTAGATTTTATTTCAGTGACGACTAAACCTGGATTGCCTTGATCTTTGGTTGTTGGTCGTACAGCGGCTCATTTACTGGCTGAGTATTATCATAAACCGCTGATTGAGGTGAATCATATTCATGGACATATTTTTTCTATATTATTGGAGAGAAAAATTGAAGATTTGCAATTACCACTTGTTATTTTGACGGCATCGTGAGGTCATAATGATTTGTACGTAGTTAATAAAGAAATGAAGGAGGATTTGAAAAATCTGAACACTGAACAAGTTTGACCATTTTATGTGACTAAGATTTGATATACTTTAGATGATGCTGCATGAGAAGCCTTTGATAAAGTTTCTAAAATGCTTGGTGGACCATATCCTTGAGGACCTTGGATTTCAGCTCAAGCTTTAAAGTGAAAACATAATGAAAATTTTGAATTCAAAAGAATATTTTTACCTCTGAAGGATGATCAGATTTTTGAATTTAGTTTTTCTTGAATGAAATCGCAGGTATTACAGTTGCTTTCACATATAGAAAAGGAGTGAAAGATTTTGACTGAACAAGATATTTGTGATATTGCTTATGAATTTCAGGAGGCTACTGTTGAAACTTTGTGAAAGCGTTTGTTAAAGGCAGCTAAAATGTATTGAGCGAAAACTATTGCTATTGCATGATGAGTATCTGCAAACAAGAGATTGGCTGAATATGTCGAAAATGAGGCAAAGGAATGGAATAATTCGGATTATGCAGAGAAAAAATGATTGCATGTAGATTTTATTCATCCAGTTAAGAATCTGTATTCCACTGATAATTGAGCTATGATTTGAGTTGTAGGGTTATTGATGAACAATAAATAAACATAATTTTGATTGATTTTCATTTACTTCTTGAATTTTAAATTATTTTATATATTCTATACTTTCCATTAAACAAAACAAAAAAATAAAGCTAAAAACAAAAATTTATGAAAAAGCTGAAAGACATCCGACTTATGATTGAAATTGCTCAACAAGGTTGGGCAGAAATTGAAGGAGAGACTGAGAAACTTAGAACTCCCGACTCTGGAAGTTTGTGTATTAAAAAAGAGAGTTTAAAAAACCTCCTTGAAGAAATTCGCAGAAATCTTGAAGCTTGGTTGTTCAAATGGGACAATACCATTCTCAAGAGAATCTGTGTAAACTTTCTCGAAAAAATCCTAATTATAAGTGAAAACTTACGCAAAAGCTATGTATTCCCCGGATATGCGGAATCATATTACATTGCGGATACAATAGCTATTGCAAAGCATTAAATTGCTCTAAAACTACTTCAAATTAGACTGACTAGTTTCTACATGTCAGTCTTTTTTTATTTATTTTCAACCAATTTACCATTTTCTAAATGGATGATATGATCTGCAAAACGAAGAATCGTTTGATCATGTTCAATCATCAAAATAGTATCTCATCTTTCTAGGAAAGATTTGAGCACTCATAATAATCTAGAAATGTCATCTGGATGTAATCAAACTGTTGGTTCATCTAGAAAATATATGCAATGTCATCTATAATCTTTCAAAAGATGCCTAACTAATTTTAGTCTTTGAGATTCCCCTCATGAAAGCATATGAGCAGATTGTCACATTTTAAGATATCATAATCAGATATCACACATTAATTGTAATTCACGTGTAATGTTATCCATTTCATGAAAAAATTCTAAGGCATCAGAAATGTACATATCGAGGACATCTGCAATAGTTTTTCATCTCCATTTGATTCATAGCACTTCAGGCTTATATCTTTTTCATTTACATAATTCACATGGGACATATGTGTCTGGAAGGAATTGAAGTTCTATTTTTTTGTATCCATATCCGTTACATGCAGGACATGCTCATTTATCTGAGTTGAAACTGAAATAACTTGAGTGAAATCATAAATATTTTGCATCGCTTGTGTTTGCGAATACGTCACGAATTCTGTCGAAAGTTCAGACAAATGTAGAAGGACAACTTCTAGGAGTTTTTCAGATACTAGATTGATCTACATATATTGTATTTTTGATTTCTTCGTATCATTCGATTTTATCTACTGCTAAGTCTTTATAAAATTCTTGTAAAGCCATATTCTCGTAATGAGCATATTCTTCTGCACGCATAATTGGTGCCGCTAAGATATCTTCCCAAGAATATCATTTCTTGAGCATTTGAAGCCTAATATAAGACTGAACAAACTTTTCTTTATCATTTAAAAAACGGTAAAGTGTTGTGTACATTAAGGTTGTTTTTCAAGCTCCAGATCATCATGTAATCACAGTAAAACTTCATAAATTAAATTTAACATCAATATTTTGGAGATTAAACTTTGAAGCCTTACGGATTTTTACTCGTTTATTTGTAGGCTTATGATTAAATTCCATTTCAACTTTTTTCTTTCAAGTCATATACTGAGCTGTCAAACAGTCAGATTTTAAAAATTCTGAATATGGTCACGAAAAAATCAATTCTCAACCAAAATCCCCTGCTCCAGGTCAGATTTCTACAATCCAGTCTGAAGCTTCTATAAATTCTTCGTTGTGCTCTACTACCATAATAGTATTTCACATGTCTTTTAGTTTACGAATTGCTTGGATTGTCCTTTCGATTTCTTTTACGTCTAATCAAATAGTTGGTTCGTCTAGAACATACACGATTCCAGTTAGTTTATTTCATAGTTGTTTCGCAAGGCGTAAACGCTGAATTTCTCATCATGATAGTGTATCAATTTGTCTATTGGTTGTTAGATACCCGAGTCACAAATCTTCAATAGTCTGAACTCTATCAAGCAATGGATTTGTAATACGATGAATTAGTAATTCAGGTTGAGTTGTCGAATTTATATAGAGCTGCAATAATTCACGCATTTCTTGTAGAGGGATTTTTTGTAGATCCCAGATGTTGATTTTTTCTAATCAATCATCTTCAGGTTTTGTAAATGGTAAATCTTTCTGTTGTAAAAATGATTCTCAATAATGTGGTAATTTTTTGATATGTGCAACTGCTTTCTTTGGAAAAGTAAGAAACACGTGAAGCGATTCCTTTTTTATTTTAGATCAGAAACATTCTGGACATGGTTTCATATCCAGCATTGCTTGAAAATCAACTGTAAGCATTCATTTTTCGAATTGATCTTTAATTACATCTTCCATTCATACATATTTGAAGCTAGCCCATTTTCATTTTACTGGAATTC
>Ga0310691_10005333_pt1 | contig 14120 bp, 11 predicted proteins | sample 176DNAGHGlowgp2_FD_203887 | JGI IMG/M metagenome (GOLD analysis project Ga0310691, IMG submission 203887) | Sheep rumen microbial communities from Palmerston North, Manawatu-Wanganui, New Zealand - 1766 DNA GHGlow gp2 (v2) (version 2) | ecosystem: Host-associated > Mammals > Digestive system >... | reverse complement strand
AACCGATGTAGAGCATTCCCTCTCCGCCGATCTCGATAGCGACGCCGTCCTTGGTGTAGTAGTTGATGTGCGAGGGGGCGAAAGCAGCGGCAGGCAGGCCTTCGAGGTCGATATTGAGGATAAGGTTCTGGTCATCGTTGTAGCGGTATCCGTCGACCGGGTTGCCCTGATAATCATTGAATGATACCTTGTCGGCATTGATGTTCCTGATATTGATAGTGGTATCGCCGACATGGGTGAGCTCACCGGTATCAGGATTGATAATATCTTGAGGGTTGCAGATGTCGCTGATATTGAGGTTTATAACGTTTTCACCCTCGTCCTCGAGCACGATATCAAGCGTTGTGTTGTACTCGGAAGGCGAGTACGTCTTGGTTTTTACTCTTTCATCGAGGTGTGAGAACTCTTCTGACTTTTTCTCGTAGTCCTTCTTGATATTCTCGAAATCCAGGAAGGTCTCAGTGTAGTGACCATAATGGGACTGGATATTGAGAGGATCCTGACGCAGGCTTGAATTGAGGGTCAGGACGAAATTTTCAGTTTCATCGTCTTTTGCACCCTTATAAGCCTTCATGCTGTAAACGTTCGTGGGGTAGTTGAGCTTGTTTCCGGTGGAGGAATAGAGCTCGTAGTCCGGCGGGAGAACGATATCAGGGATCTTCGCCATATTGAACTCTCCGTCGGGGACATCAAGTTCTTCGGATATGACGTTTACAAGACGTCCGACGTACTGGTTCGGTGAAGGTCCCTTTGCACCGGGTTGGATTATCAGGTGCGGGGTAGCAACGTTACCGTTGACGTGGTTGGTGTCAGTGAATGAGTCGAATGCAAAGATGTGGAAATCGCCGGCGACGCCGAGTGGATTTCCACGGTACCATATGGATTCCTCATATGGCGTTTTGAGGTTTGGCAGCCCGTCCTTGCCGATATCATCGGCGCCGGCACTCAACGGAACCGACGAAAGCACGCTCGTTGCCGCAATCGCAGCGGCGGCAGTGCTCCCGAGGAGTCGCTGCTTCCATGTCGTTCTGACACGGAGCTTTTTCGTTTTCTCCATAGTTTTAAATCCCTTCCTTTAACATTGCCGGATACGCAGCGTACGGCGCATACGGCAGGGCTTATGTCGTAAGCATACTGTGTCTGAGTAAATAAATACCTTCACTATATACTTTATACTATTATAACACATTATTTAAGGAAAGGAAACCCTGAAAGCAAATTTTGTGCTTATGCAAGCGTAATTTCAGCGGTTTAAATAATTTTTGCAGGCGGTTATTGACGGTTTGAACAAAACGGACAACATTTGAATAAAGTTTCGGGAACTGACAATAATCTAAACGAGGTGAAAACGATGAAAATAAGCAAAAAAACACTGCGAATGGTCGTACCATTGGGACTTATCATTGCCGTTATCCTGTCGAATATCGGCAGCTTCATCGGGGACGGAATGAGGCTTGAACGTCTCCGCGGAAGCGTGCTTCGGCTGCACATCATTGCCAATTCCGACAGCGAAGAGGACCAGCGGTTGAAGCTCTGCGTCCGGGACGCACTCCTTGCGAACGAGGAGGAGATATTCGGAGAGGCCGGCAGTCTTGCGGAGGCTGAGCTTGCTGCTGAGGAGAAGCTTCCGGAGATAGTCAGGATAGCGGAGGAAACGCTTCGTGCGGAGGGCTGCCGTGACAGCGTCCGTGCGGAGATAGCGGACGTCGAATTTGACGAGAGGACATACGGTGATATAACGATGCCTGCCGGTACTTACCGAGCGCTGAGGGTGACGATAGGGGAGGCGAAGGGACACAACTGGTGGTGTGTGATGTACCCTCCGCTCTGCATACCGGCTGCCTGCGGCGTCACGGACGACAAGGACGCGGAGGACGTATATTTCAGCCGAAGCGAGCTCGATATCCTCAGAAAGCCGAAAAAGTACCGTGTAAGGTTTGCTTTATGGGACAAAATGAAAAGCTGGTTCAGGCGATGAATTGTGCAATGTGACAAAATATGAGTTTTTACTTGACATCGGTGGAAATTTGTAGTATCATATTTGAGTAAACAAAGCAGAACTATGCGTTCTCACCGTGAGGCTTGGCTTGAACGGTCAATATTGGTATGAGCACGGCGCGTTACAGGCTGCCGCTGTTTGTCAGGTATTGTATGAGTGCGGATAATTTCTGCACTCATTTTGTTTTAATCTATTAACTGGAGGTGCTTGACGATTAGCAAACAGGAACTGCAGATCAACGAAGAGATACGGGATAAGGAAATCCTCGTTATCGACGCTGAGGGAAAAAAGCTCGGCGTATTATCAGCCAAGGAGGCTCAGCAGATCGCTTACGATCAGGAGCTCGACCTCGTTAAGATCGCTCCCCAGGCAACACCGCCCGTATGCCGTATCATGGATTACGGAAAGTATTGCTTTGAGCAGCAGAAGCGCGAAAAGGAAGCAAGAAAAAATCAGAAGGTCGTTGCTATCAAGGAGATCAGAATGTTCTCTATGATAGATACCCACGATTTTGAAACAAAGGTCAATCAGGCTGTGAAATTCCTTCAGGGCGGTGACAAGCTCAAGGTATCGGTCAGATTCCGCAAGAGAGCTATTGCTCACCCGGAGCTCGGAAACGAACTTCTCGACCGTTTCAAGGAAGCAGTTTCGGCTGTCGGCACTGTTGAAAAGCCAGCCAAAATGGAGGGACGCAGCTTAGTTATGTTCGTCTCACCAAAGGCTGCCAAGTAAGGAGGATATAAAATGGCAAAGGTAAAGGTAAAAACTCACTCTGGCGCTAAGAAGCGTTTTAAGATTACAGGAAGCGGTAAGGTTAAGTACCAGCACACCAACAAGAGACACAGACTTACTCAGAAGGATACCAAGCGCAAGAGAATCGCTCGCAACGCTGGTGTTGCTGACGTAACAAACGCACCTACAATCAAGAAGCTCGTTCCCTATCTTTGATTTTCAGGAGCAAACCGTTTTTTCGTAATTTTAATATTGGAGGTACAAGACTATGGCACGTATTAAAGGTGCAATGATGACTCGCAAGAGAAGAAATAAGACTTTAAAGCTTGCTAAGGGATATTTCGGCGCAAAGAGCAAGCACTTCAAGATGGCTAAGCAGGCCGTTATGAAGTCCGGCAACTACGCTTATATCGGAAGAAAGCAGAAGAAGAGACAGTTCAGACAGCTCTGGATCACAAGAATTTCCGCTGCTGCTAAGCTCAACGGTCTCAACTATTCAACTTTCATGAACGGCTGCAAGAAGGCTGGCATCACTCTCAACAGAAAGATGCTCTCCGAGATCGCTATCAACGATGCAGCTGGCTTCACAGCTATCGCTGAGAAGGCAAAGGCAGCTCTTTAATGCAGAAAAGACACGCTTCTTAATTCTTTAGGGGCGTGTTTTCTTGTAAAGGGCAGGGCTTATCCCTGCCCCTCATACCTGCCTCTGAACGGAGGTGCAGATATTATTGGAAAACATCATCACATCAAAGGATAATCCTGTCATCAAGCTGTATCAGAAGCTTTCTTCCTCAAAAAAAGAAAGGTTCGAGTACGGCTTATTCGTGTTGGAAGGGCTCCGTATCGTGGAGGACGCTCTCCGCGAGGAGGCTCCGCTGACACACCTTATCCTGACTGCCTCCGCTTACGAAAGGTACGGCAGTGAGCTTTTTCAGGCTGATTTGAGAGATACAAGGACATTGGTAATTTCAAATGAACTTGGAAACAGGATAGCCTCGACCGAAAAGACTCAGGGAGTTTTCGCTGTATGCCGCATTCCCGCCGCAAAGGCTCCGGTATTCGCTGAAAACGGACGGTATATCGTCCTTTTCGGCTTGCAGGATCCCGGAAACGTCGGCATGATAATCCGTACAGCCGATGCTCTCGGCATGGACGGCGTCTTCCTCTCCGGAAGCTGTGAGCTATACAGTCCGAAGGTGATACGCTCGACTATGGGATCAGTATTCCGTGCGGATATCCACGTCGTAAACGACGCAGACGAGCTCTTCCGGCTCTTTGAGGAGAACGGCGTCAGGACATCTGCTGCGGTCATAGACAGCGATGCTGTCCCGGTCACAGAGCGAAGCTTTTCCGGAAGCGAGGCTGTGTTCATCGGCAACGAGGGCAACGGACTTCCGCCGGAGATAGCTTCGAGGTGCGATTCAAAGGTGATTATCCCGATGCAGGGGAATATCAACTCCCTTAATGCCGCAATGGCAGCAGGGATACTCATGTGGGAGCTAAGACGCAGCAATAGCAAAGGATGATCGAATTGAACGAAACAAAATACTGGCTCTGGCTCACGATGGTATTCGGGGTCGGGAGCAGACGCATATGGGAGGCAATGTGCCTTTTCAGCTCGCCGCAGGAGGCTTATCACGCGATAAAAAGCGGTTCTGCCGAGCTGAGACTTTCCGCTCAGGAGATGAAGAACGCGGCTGACAGCGATATATCTGCCGCTGAACAGATCATTGAACACTGTGAGAACAAGGGCATTGCTCTGGCCGGCTACAGCAGTCCGGAGTATCCGCCTCAGCTCAGACATATCGCCGATCCCCCGGCTGTTCTCTACTACAGGGGAAACATCGGCTGCCTCAAGGGTACGCGAACCGTTTCTGCGGTCGGCACGAGAAACGCCTCCGAGTATGGTATAAGAGTTACCCGTGAGATATGCCGCGAGCTTGCCTGTGCAGGCATTGTGATCGTGAGCGGATTTGCGTTGGGTACTGACATAACGGCTCAGCTTGCTGCTGCCGACAGCGGCAGACCCTCCGCGTGTGTTCTCGGCTGCGGCATAGATATCGACTATCCGCGCGGAAATGTTCAGTACCGCGAGCATATACTTGAAACAGGAGGCGTTTTCGTCTCGGAATATCCTCCGGGAACACCTCCGCATTCTCAGAATTTCCCATTCCGCAACAGGATACTCGCCGCCCTCGGAAGGGCAGCAGTCGTGTTTGAAGCCTCCGTGAAGAGCGGCTCGCTCATAACGGCTAATCTTGCTGCGGATCAGGGCAGGGAGCTGTTCTGTCTGCCTCCCTACGATATAATGAGCAATGCCTGTTCGGGCAATTCCCTGCTTCTGAGACAGGGCGCGATACCTCTGCTCGGAGCACGGGATATCCTCGACTGCTTCCGCATAGGCGGTGCTAATGACCGCGAGATTAGACAGGAGCTCAATGAAGCACCGGCAGCCGTTTCCTCTGTGACCTCCGCTGAACGGCAGAGGCTCATAAGGGAGAAAATGCTCGGCAAGCTTGACATGGTGAGCGCATCGGAGATAAAACGCGCAGCTTCTGAGGAGACCTCCGCTGAGAGCGAAGCTGTGGATTTTGCCGAGAAGGAAGCTGTGGCTGTACGGAGCACGGTAAGGCGTGAACTGCCGGAACTCAGCGGTATCAGGAAGGATATCGCGGAGCTTATGGCTGACGGCGCTGTCCATGCGGACTTCATCGCCCAGAGCCTCGGCTCGGACGCCGCAGAGCTCATGGTCGAGCTGACGGAAATGGAGATAGAGGGCATTATACGTTCACTGCCCGGAAAAATGTTTGAATTATACTGATAGGGAGACATACAGATGTCGGATTTAGTAATAGTTGAGTCGCCTGCAAAGGCGAAAACCATACAGAAGTATCTCGGTCCGGGTTACGAGGTCATAGCCTCGATGGGACATATCAGAGATCTTCCGAAATCAAAGATGGGCGTCGATACCGAGCACGACTTCGAGCCGCAGTACACGGATATGAAGGGCAAGGAGGACGTCATCAAGGAACTGAAAAAACGCGCGAAGAAGTGCGGAAAAGTATACCTCGCGACCGACCCTGACCGCGAGGGTGAGGCGATATCATGGCATATCGCACAGATGCTGAAGCTCGATATGAACGACAACAACCGCGTTGCCTTCAACGAGATAACAAAGTCCGGAGTAAAGAACGGCATGAGCAATCCACACAGGATAGACGTTGACCTCGTCAATGCACAGCAGGCAAGGCGTATCCTCGACAGGCTCGTGGGCTATGAGCTCAGTCCCTTCCTCTGGAAGAAGGTAAAGCGCGGACTTTCCGCCGGCAGAGTACAGTCTGTTGCGGTAAGGCTCGTTGTTGACCGCGAGAACGAGATAAGGAAATTCGTACCGAAGGAATACTGGTCGATAGACGCGAAATTCACGGCTCCCTCGTCGAGAAAGGTCTTTGAGGCATCGCTCGTTGCAGTTGACGGCGAAAAGCTAGAGATACCTAACGAAGCAGCCGCGAACGGACTGCTTTCAAGGCTCGAGAATGCCGATTATTCGGTAGCCTCCGTCAAGAAAAGGGTAACGAAAAAGCAGCCCGCACCGCCTTTCATCACCTCCACCCTCCAGCAGGAGGCTTCGCGTAAGCTCGGATTCAGTGCAAAGCGCACCATGAAGGCTGCACAGGAGCTCTACGAAGGCGTTGACGTTGCCGGAGTAGGCGCTGTCGGACTTATCACCTACATGAGAACCGACAGTCTCCGTATCTCTGACGAGGCGAAGGCTGCCGCAGCGCAGTACATCGAGACAATCTACGGCAAGGACTACCTCCCGGATTCGCCGAGAACATACAAGTCCAAGAGCAATGCTCAGGACGCGCATGAGGCTATACGTCCCTCAACTCCCGACCTCACGCCTGCAAGGGTAAAGGAGAGCCTTACCTCCGACCAGTATAAGCTCTACAAGCTCATATGGGAGAGGTTCATCGCGAGCCAGATGGCAAATGCCCTCCTCGATACGGTATCGGCTGATATCGAGGCGAACGGCTGCACATTCAGGGCTTCCGGCTACTCGGTGAAGTTCGACGGCTTCATGACGCTTTATGTGGAGTCCACTGATTCTGCCGACGAGAACAAGAAGATGCTCCCGGAGCTCAAAAACGGCGACAAGCTCAAGCTGAAATCCATAGACGGCAACCAGCACTTCACCCAGCCGCCTCCGCGGTATACCGAGGCTTCACTCATCAAGGCGCTCGAGGAGAACGGCATCGGCAGACCGAGTACCTACGCGCCCACCATTACCACGATAACCTCCCGCCGCTACGTCGAGCATGACGGAAAAGCGCTCAAGCCTACCAACCTCGGCGAGGTCATAACCGAGCTGATGAAGGATCACTTCAAGAAGATAGTTGACGCCAAATTCACTGCCGAAATGGAGAATAACCTCGACGAGGTCGAGAACGGCAGCAAGAACTGGGTCAGCACCCTCCACGAGTTCTACGACGACTTCACCAAGACCCTCAAAAAGGCTGAGGAGGCTATGGACGGCAAGCGTGTAAAGGTCCCGGACGAGGAGACCGATGTCGTCTGCGAGAACTGCGGAAGAAATATGGTCATAAAGTACAGCAAGTACGGCAAATTCCTTGCGTGTCCGGGCTTCCCGGAGTGCAGGAACACCAAGAAGATAGTCACCGAATCGGACGGAAGCTGTCCTCGATGCGGCAGGAAGATGCTACTGAAAAAGTCCAAGAAGGGCAGGAGCTTCTACGGCTGTGAGGGCTATCCGGACTGCAATTTCATGACATGGAACGTGCCGAGCGCTGAGGTATGTCCCCAGTGCGGAAAGACCCTCTTCATCAAGGGTGGAAGAGCAGGAAGGCTCATCTGCGAGAACGAGGGCTGCGGATATGAAAGAGAGCTGAAAAAATGAGCGCTGTCGTAAACGTTATCGGTGCAGGGCTCGCAGGCTGCGAGGCGGCGTGGATACTGGCTCAGAACGGCATAAATGTAAGGCTTTTCGAGATGAAGCCGGAGAAGTTCACACCCGCGCACAAGTACAGCGGCTTTGCCGAGCTGGTATGCTCGAACTCCCTGAAAGCCGAAAGGCTGGAGTCCGCGGCAGGTCTGCTCAAATACGAGATGGAAATGCTCGGCTCACTGACGGTCCCGTGCGCTAAGGCAAATTCGGTCGAGGCAGGCGGAGCTCTCGCGGTTGACCGGGAACGCTTCTCCGATGCCGTTACCGAAAAAATACGCTCCCATGAGCTCATCGAAGTCATCGCGGGCGAGGTAACCGAGCTTCCGGAGGGCATGACGATAATCGCGACAGGTCCTCTCACAGCCGGAAAAATGGCTGACGTCATAAGAGAGCTCTGCGGCGACGGTCTGAGCTTCTATGACGCGGCTGCACCTATCGTGACCTATGACAGCCTTGACCGTGAAAGAGTTTTCTTCGCCTCACGCTATGACAGAGGCGATGCGGATTATATCAACTGTCCCATGAACAAGGAGGAGTACCTTGCATTCCACAGCGAGCTGATAAATGCCGAAAGAGTGCAGCTCAAGGACTTCGAGACCCACCCATTCAGTGTTTACGAGGGCTGTATGCCTATCGAGGAGCTTGCAAGGCGCGGTGTGGACACCATGCGTTTCGGTCCTATGAAGCCGGTCGGCATCGACGACCCTAAGACCGGAAGACGTCCGTATGCGGTAGTCCAGCTGAGACGCGAGAACCGTGAGGGTACGCTTTTCAACCTTGTGGGCTTCCAGACCAACCTTAAATTCGGCGAGCAGAAAAGGGTATTCTCGATGATACCGGGACTTGAAAATGCCGAATTCATGCGGTTCGGAGTAATGCACAGGAACACCTTCATAAACAGTCCCGAGCTGCTCAATGCCGACTTCTCCATGCGTGAGAGACCGGAGATATTCTTCGCCGGACAGATGACAGGCGTTGAGGGCTACATGGAATCGGCTGCAAGCGGTCTTATCGCAGGCATCGCTGCCGCAAGGAGGATAAGGGGACTCGAACCGCTCATGCTCCCGTCCGATACTATGACAGGTGCGCTCTCGGCATATGTGAGCGACCCCTTCAACAGCGGAAAATTTCAGCCAATGGGCGCGAATATGGGTATACTTCCCGATATCGGCAGACGTATCAAGGACAAAAAGGAACGCTACGGCGCATATGCTGAACGTGCCGTGAGATCACTGAAAAATGAACTTGAAAGGATCGGTTATGGCGAAGATAATAGTTGACGCATTCGGGGGTGACAACGCTCCCCTTGAAGTGCTGAAAGGCTGCGAAATGGCAGTCAGGGAGCTCGGCTCGGAGATAATCCTGACCGGCAGCTCCGAAAAGATAAAGAAATGCGCCGCTGAGAACGGAATTAAGCTCAGAGGCATGAAGATAGCACACACTGACGAGGTCTTCGATATCCACGAAGAACCGCGTGAGATAACCAAATCCGGAAAGAATACCTCAATGGCTCTCGGTCTGAGGCTCCTCTCAGAGGGGAAGGGCGATGCTTTCGTTTCAGCCGGCAGCACAGGTGCCCTCGTCATGGGCTCATCGCTCATCGTCAAGCGTATCAGGGGCATAAGACGCATCGCGCCCTCACCGATACTTCCGGCGGATAAGGGCAGCTTCATGCTCGTTGACGCAGGTGCAAATATCGAGTGCCGTCCGGATATGCTCGTACAGTTCGCGGCAATGGGCAGCGCCTACATGGAAAAGGTAATGGGCGTTAAGAACCCGAAGGTCGCCCTGCTGAACATCGGTGCTGAGGAGACAAAAGGCAGGGAGCTCGAGCTCGAAGCCTACAAGCTGCTCAGCAAGTCCGGTCTCAATTTTGTCGGAAATATCGAGGCAAGAGATATGCCGAAGGGCGAGGTGCAGGTCGTTGTCACCGACGGCTTCACCGGAAATGTCGCACTGAAGCTCTATGAGGGCATGGGTGCATTCTTCCGTGACAAGCTCAAATGGATATTCTCAGGTCTCGGAAAAGCCGGAGCTCTGCTGTCTCTCGGCAAGATAAAGGAATTCAGAAAGCAGATGGATTACAAGGAGGTCGGCGGCTCGGCACTTCTCGGAGTAAGAAGACCTGTCATAAAGGCTCACGGCAGCTCCGACGGCAAAGCCTTCTTCAATGCAGTGCGTCAGGCTGAAAAGATTGTCGCAGAAAACGTCTGCGGCGAGATAGAGAGCTATGTTGCGAAGCTTTCAGCCTCCGAAGGAGAATGACAATGGAAAATATTGATAGACTACAGGAAATAATCGGATATAACTTCAAGCGACCGGAGCTTCTGAAGCAGGCTCTCGCGCATTCTTCCTACGCCAACGAGAAGAAGCTTCCGTCCGGGAGCAACGAGCGCCTTGAGTTTCTGGGCGACAGCGTCCTCTCGATAGTGGTCTCCGATTATCTCTACAAGAACCTCAACGTTGCAGAGGGCGAGCTGACAAAGCTCAGGGCCTCGCTCGTATGCGAAAAATCCCTCCACATCTTCGCTCAGAGGATAGGTCTCGGAGAATTCCTCCTCCTCGGCAGGGGAGAGGAAAATACCGGCGGCAGGGAGCGTCCCTCGATACTTGCGGACGCCTTTGAAGCAGTCATTGCCGCTATCTACCTCGACGGCGGTATGGAGCCTGCCGCAAAGCATATCCTCCGTTTCATGCCGGACGACCTCAGACACGCCGGAAAGCCTGCGTTCAGCGATTTCAAGACGGTCTTGCAGGAGATAGTACAGAAAAATCCGGAGGAAAAGGTCGAGTACGTCCTCATCGGCGAGGAGGGTCCCGACCACAACAAGCGCTTCGTTGTCGAGGTCTGTCTGAACGGTCAGGTAATCGGCAAGGGCAAGGGCAGGAGCAAAAAGGAAGCCGAACAGCTTGCCGCAAAGGAAGCTTTAGAGCTTATGGGCTATGAAGCACAGTAACATCTCGATATTCATACCCCACGTCGGCTGTCCGCATATGTGTTCATTCTGCGACCAGAGGACGATAAGCGGCGCACAGCACCTCCCGGACGGCAATGAGGTCAGGGAGATATGCGGGAGGGCTCTCAGCGAGGTGAAGTCTCCGGAGAATGCGGAGATAGCCTTTTTCGGCGGAAGCTTCACGGCTATACCGCGTGATTATATGCTGGAGCTTCTCGAAGCAGCGCACGGTTTCGTGGGCGAGGGGAAATTCCGCGGCATAAGGTGCTCGACGCGTCCGGACTGCATAGACAGCGAGGTGCTCGGCATACTGAAGGAGTACGGAGTTACCGCGATAGAGCTCGGAGCACAGTCCATGTGCGATGAAGTCCTCGCAGCAAACGAGCGCGGACATACCGCGGAGGACGTAAGACAGGCGAGTTCCCTTATCCGTGAGAACGGCTTTGAGCTTGGCTTGCAGATGATGACGGGTCTCTATGGCAGTACGCCTGAAAGGGACAGAGCTTCCGCAGCGGAGATCATCGCGATACACCCGGACACGGTCCGTATCTACCCGGTAGTCGTCCTGAAAGGCACAAGGCTTGCGGAGCTTTATGCGGAGGGCGTTTACCGTCCGGTTCCGTTTGACGGTATGACGGAGCTCTGTGCTGAGCTCATGGAGGCGTTCACAAACGCTGGGATAAGTGTAATAAAGTGCGGTCTCCATGCAAGCGAGTTCGTCGAGCAGGACATGGTCGCAGGCTATTACCACCCGGCTTTCCGGGAGATCTGCGAGATGCACATTTACAGGAAAAGGATAGCGGAGCTTCTGGCGGGAATGTCTCCCGGAGGCTTCAGGATAGCGGTCGGCAGCAGGCACATCAGCAAGGCTGTCGGTCAGAAAAAGGCGAATATCATTTATTTCAGGGAACGCGGTTTTGACGTTTCCGTTGTCGGGGAGGAGGATCTCCCCGTGTATGAATGCGTACTGAGGAGGTGAGCTATTGTACCTTAAATCACTCGAAATACAGGGCTTCAAGTCCTTTCCGGACAAGATAAGCCTTACCTTTGACAAGGGACTGACGGCTGTCGTAGGTCCCAACGGCAGCGGAAAAAGTAATATCGGCGATTCGGTTCGCTGGGTCCTCGGCGAGCAGTCCACCAAGACGCTCAGAGGAAACAAAATGGAGGACGTTATTTTTTCCGGTACTGTTGCAAGGAAGCCTATGGGCTTTGCCGCAGTTACGCTGAATATAGACAATTCCGACCGCACTCTCGCGGATATGGCAGACGAGGTAGCGGTAACGAGAAAGCTCTACCGCAGCGGTGAGAGCGAATACCTCATAAACGGCAGACAGTGCCGTCTGAAGGACATAAACGAGCTGTTCATGGACACCGGTCTCGGCAGGGACGGCTACTCCATTATCGGACAGGGACGTATCGCTGAGATAGTCGGCGCAAAGAGCAGTGAACGCCGCGACATCTTCGAGGAAGCTGCCGGCATCTCGAAATTCCGCTACAAGAAGCTCGAGGCAGAGAGAAAGCTCTCGGCGGCACAGGAGAATTTAGTCCGTCTCACGGATATCCTCTCCGAGCTGGAGGGACGTGTCGAACCGCTGAGGATACAGTCCGAAAAGGCGCAGAAGTTCATAAAGCTTGCCGCCGATCAGAAGCAGCTCGAAATATCGGTATGGATGCACAGGCTCGATGAACTGAAGGTCAAGCTCGACGGCATTGAGGAAAAAATACTCGTCAGCAAGAGCGAATACGAGAACATCGAGAACGATATCCAGCGCGAGGAACAGAAAATGCAGGACGGCTACCGCAAAATGCAGGAGAGCACTCTGCGTTCCGATGAACTGCGCCGGAAAATGATCGAGGAGGAGCAGGAGGCTTCGGATATGAAGTCGGGCATCGCCGTCTTCGAAAACGACATAAAGCACTGCCGGGAGGCTATTGCCGCCGCGCAGAGGAATATCGACAGCTCCGGCGAGGCAAGGGAGGAGCTTCTCAGGCAGAAAAAGGCTGCTGAGGAAAAGCTTGCGGCACTCGGCGAGGAGATAAAGTCGGTCGAGGCTGGCATTGCCGAGGCGGAGGAGAGCTTCGCAAGGGTCGAGGCGGACAGCTCCCAGCTCGGGGACAGCGTTGACAAGGCGAGCGGCGAGATAAACAGCCTCTATATAAAGCAGAGCGAGCATAAATTCGCGATTGAGTCCTCTAAGGCGGCTATTGCCGAGGAGGAAAAGCGTCTGGGCGAGCTCCGCGGCAGCGAGAACGATTTTGCGGCTACTATCGCGGACTATAAGCAGAAGCTCGAACAGTCCGCGGCTGACGAGGCTGAAAACGACCGTAAGCATGAGGAGCTGAAAAACCGTCTTGCGGGACTGGAAAGGCTCTACAAGTCAAGGCGTGAGGGCTTCGACAAGGCTAAGGAGGACTTCGAGCGGCTGCTCTACGACCTCAAGGACCGTCAGCAGCGCCGCAAGATACTCAATGACCTCGAAAACAATATGGAGGGCTTTGCAGGAAGCGTCAAGCAGGTGCTCAAGGCCTCGAAGCAGGGACGCATCGGCGGTATTTTCGGTACCGTTGCCCAGAATATAGGCGTTGAACAGGAGTACGCGGTCGCGGTCGAGACAGCACTCGGCGGTGCGATGCAGAACATCATCGTCGAGAACGAGGACATTGCCAAGAGGTGCATACGCTTCCTGAAAGAACAGAAGGGCGGACGCGCGACCTTCCTGCCGATAACCTCGGTCAGGGGCAGGGAGCTCACCGAGCAGGGGCTTGATTCCTGCGAGGGCTACATCGCCGTTGCAAGCTCGATAATAACCTGCGACCAGAAATTCAGCGGGATAATCGCCTCGCTGCTCGGACGCATAGTCATCGCGGAGGACATCGACTCCGCCGCGAATATAGCCAAAAGGTACGGCTACAAATTCAAGATAGTAACCCTCGACGGACAGGTCATCAATGCCGGAGGTTCCTTCACGGGAGGCTCGGCACAGAAGTCCGGAGGCATCATCACACGCCGCAACGAGATGGACACTCTCGACAGCGAGATCGAAAAGCTCGAACAGCAGCGCGGTACGCTCATGGCGAATACCGAAAAGCTCCGTGCCGAGGCTGAAAAGCTGCGCTACGATTCCGAGGCGGCAAAGGCTGAGCTGACCGAATGCGAGGCGGATAAGGTCCGTATCGGCGCGGAGGCATCAAGCCTGCGTTCGCTCATCGAGCAGATGAACGCTCAGGCGGACAATTCCGTCCGGCTCATAGCTGCGGCAGAGCAGAAAATAGCTGACGAAAGGGCAAATATCGCGGAGGCTGAACGTTCTCTCGCCGAAACGGAGGAGCTCATAGCAAAGGCTGAACAGGAGCTCTCGCAGGGACAGGAGGCTAAGGAAGGACTTCGCCGTGAACGCGAGGCGCTTTCCGAAAAGCTCTCGCAGATGAAGATGCGGGGCATCGAGCTCTCAAAGGACGTTCA
>Ga0310691_10005332_pt1 | contig 14122 bp, 9 predicted proteins | sample 176DNAGHGlowgp2_FD_203887 | JGI IMG/M metagenome (GOLD analysis project Ga0310691, IMG submission 203887) | Sheep rumen microbial communities from Palmerston North, Manawatu-Wanganui, New Zealand - 1766 DNA GHGlow gp2 (v2) (version 2) | ecosystem: Host-associated > Mammals > Digestive system >... | reverse complement strand
TAAGTTCCTTTGCTCCGACGCAGCCAACGACCCACGCTTCGACGAGATAAGGGCCACGATGTCCTATCTCTATGTAGCCTCAGCCCCTACAGCCCCCTCCCCGCTCCCCCTTTGGGGGAGTGCTCTGAAGCGGCGGGCCAGCGGGATTGTAGCACTCCCCCAAAGGGGGAGCGGGGAGGGGGCCGGGCTTCGTTCACTCCTCGCTGCCATCGCTGCCTGTCTCTGTGTCGCCTTTTTCCTGGGATGGTATCAATATCAGCAACACAACATCAGCAGTGTGCGTGTCGCAGGCGAAGACATAGAAGCGGATGCCTCCCTGCTGATGCAGCAGCAGATGGCTGAAGTGCTTAACCCCATCAACATGGACGACAGATGAAAAGGATAGTTCCCATCATACTGATACTCTTAGGCCTGTGCCTCGATGTGCAGGCGCAGAAGGGATTGGCTATCGGAGCAGCCTTCGACGAACTGGCTGTGAAGAAGAACGTCACGGAAGTGGTGGTGGGAGCAGGCAGACTGAAGAAGTACCACCTGAGTCTCTACCACAGCCTGGAGGTCAGGAATCCGTCGGCTACTGAACGCGAGCGAATAGAGACGCTGCTAAGGAAGGATGCACAGCAAGCCGTACTGCGTGAAGAAAGCTCCGGACACAAGCTATATGAACTTCCCAGCCGCAAGGGAACGCATTACTACATCTTCTACCGCAACTCCAGCCAGTCCCTTATCCTTATATATATAGAAGGTAAGGCCAGCCTGAAGCAGATAGAGTCGTACTTCCGAAAATAATATAACTGAGCACATGAAACGTTATCATACCATATTGAATATATTCTTCTGCTTCGTGCTGTTCTCGTGCCCCTGCTTCCTGATGGCCGAGAGCGACAGCCTAAGGTGGGACTTCAGCGACATCTTTCAGGGCACAAAGGCAGACCCCGCTTTGCCTTCATCGCTGGAAGGATGGAAGGAGCACCTCGACCTCTTCGGTAGGAACATACCGCAGGAGGAAGTGTTCGTACACATGGACAACACCTGCTACTTTGCCGGCGATACGCTGTTCTTCAAGGCATACGTGCGCCGAAGCGATACTGGCAGGCTGACCAACCTGAGCCAGTTGCTCTATGCGGAACTCTGGAACCAGGAAGGCTATATGCTGGAGCGTCATTTGGTGAAGCTGAAGGATGGGCAAGGCGCTGGTTCCTTCGTCCTGAACGATTCCCTCTACGGAGGCTTCTACGAGCTGCGGGCATATACCCGATGGCAACTGAACTGGGGTGAATACCAGCATCCCCATACCTGGCCGGCAGAGCAATGGTTCTTCAACAAGAAGATGGCTAAGGAGTTCTACCGCGACTACGAGAAACTCTATTGCCGCATATTTCCTCTTTACGACAAGCCCACAGCGCCGGGCGTCTATAACCACGACATGACGGAGCGTCCGCACATGCGTTATTTCCGTACGGAGGTGAAGAAAGCTCCTCCTGTAGTGAATCTCTATCCCGAAGGCGGCGTGATAGTGGAGGGGACGAAGGCACGTGTGGCCTTCGAAGCCAACGAAGCGGACGGCGAGCATCTGACGGGTGTCATGCGGCTCTACGGACGTGGAGGCCGTCTGCTGCAGGAACAGCGGACGGAGAACCGAGGACGCGGAACGCTGGAGTTTGACTATGAGCCGGGCGTAACCTATTCCACCGTCTTCACCAGCGACAGCAATGCCGTCATCAGGCAGCGTATGCCAAAGGCTGAGGAAAGCGGATGTGCCGTGCGTGCTGACGTCATGGACGACCGCTTGCTGCTCACGCTGCAGCCACGAGGCGAGGCAGCCGGCGAGACTCTCGGCGTGACCGTCATGGTGGGAGGTGCCTTGCATTACTTCCAGAAGTTCCGTGCCCAGGACACACAGATAAGCATCCCTACGGATTCGCTTCCGACAGGCGTAGCTCAGATAACGGTGTACAATGCTCATGGACGTGTCTATAGCGACAGGCTCTGCTTTGTCCGTCACCAGCGGGACATCAAGGGTGCTGATGTGCATTTCGCCGGCATACAAGCCAGCTACGAGCCTTTCGACTCCATACATCTCTCTGTGGAGAACCCTCAGGCAGCAGGTTCCACCATCTCCCTTGCCGTCAGGGACGCTTCCACATCCGAGTACCTCTACGACAGCAGCAACATCCTGACCGAGATGCTGCTGTGCAGCCAGATTCGCGGCTTCGTGGAGCAGCCCGACTATTACTTCGAAGCGGACGACGAGGTGCACCGTCGCCATCTGGACCTCCTGCTGATGGTGCAGGGATGGCGACGTCATAACTGGATAACGATGGCCACGCCGGGCATCTTCCGCATCAACCATCCTTTCGAGAAGACACCTGTCTATTTCGGTGCCGTCTATCGCTATGTTGCCATAGGGCACGAGGGTTTCGATGGATGGGGAAACATGACCGACCAGGAAATCAAGCACTATGACTTCTCGCGCCCGGTGGGCGGCGAATGGTTCTCGCGCAATAATCGTGGCAAGTTGCAAGGCGTGATACCTCTTTTGGGCAATGCCGGCGAGGAGCGCGACAAGCACAATGCCTACAGCTACCTGCTGAAGGACAATGAGTCGGCTACCTTCGATGGCCGCAACTACTACGACGAAGGCAACCTGAAGCGCGAGGTGCGTGTCCATGCTGAGTACAGGCAGAGGTCGGACATCGGCCTGAAGAGCGTCTATGGCGACATTACGACGAGGAACGGACGCTTCGTCCTTGAGATGCCTGGCTTCTACCATGACTGTATCCTGGACCTGTCTGCTTCCGATACGACGAAGTGGAAAGAGACGAAAATAGCGGCGGGGAAGAAGAAACGCTTGTTGCGGAAGCGCCAGAAGAAACTCAAGAAGGGCCGTGCCGTGCCGATGCTGGAACATCAATGGATCATGCCGGTCGAGACGGAATATCCGGAGTTCTACGTGCGCCTGACGCCTTACTATCCCCGCTTCTGCAAGCCCTTCAGCTACTACCACACGCATGTGGCTCCACCTCGCGAAGGGACGATGCTGATTCCCTCGCTTCGCGACGAGCGGACATTGGCACAGGTGACCGTGCGCACCAGGCACGGCGGCCTTCGGGCGTACGACCCCTCGCATCCTGCCGTGGTGCGCGATGCTTATGAGGTGTACAATGACTGCGTCGATGCAGGGTTCACGCCTGGGTGGTTTGCCGGCAAGACAACTTTCTCGTGGTGGGTGCAGCGCTTGCTGGTCGGCGACATGAACATGTACCGCCAGTACAGTTCCTACTATGCCAGCCAATTCAGAAACGAACCCGACGGGGCGTTGCTCTCTTTTTCCTCCTCGCGAGGTTGGAGGGACACGTTCAATCCCAGAGTGCCGAATCTGGGCGGCACCGTTCTCGACAACCTGCAGTACCATCCCGTCACAGCCGACGACCAGAGGGCTTTGCGCTATGCTTGGGCCGACCCTGCCGACACATATTCGAGGATGTCCCTTTCGCCTGGCTCGCTGGTTCGCCTTGGGGGAGGCTGGAGCACCTCCAACACTGCTGCCTACTCATATACGGGACTCGACGAGACCACCCGCTCGCTCGACTTCCTCCGCTTCCACGACAAGGTGCAGCTCGTCACCGACTATGCGCCGCGCATGGAAGGCAGCCGTCGCTATATCGGGAGCAACCAGCCGACTGTCGATGTTGTCTTCTCGCCCCTCACCTCCGGGAAGCGCAACACGTATCGTGACCGTCACTACGTCCTGCACGGCTACGACGTCAGCGAAGTGTTCTACAGTCCGTGCTATCGTCAGCGTCCTCTTCCTGAACTCAAGGACTATCGGCGCACTCTTTACTGGAACCCCAACCTGGAACTCGATGAGAACGGTCGTGCCGACGTCACGCTGTGGAACAACAGTTCTTCTACCAGCATTACCGTCAGTGCGGAAGGCATAACGCCTGCGGGAAACATCCTGACGGGCATCAGCTATCCCGAAGACAGAAAATGACATGCAATGAATACAGACAACAGAAAAGTTAACCTCGAGAGACAAGTGCCCGTACTTATGGCGATAAGTACACGTACTTATGACGACAAGTACACGTACTTATGCCAATAAGTACACGTACTTTCAGGAGCACTAACCGGATTCAACTTTTTGGGAACCCAGTTCTTAAATAAAAAACACTGAAATAAATACTTAAAAAGAACAGTTGAAAGATTAAGAAACGTGAGACACCATATACTCTATCTGCTACTTTGCTTGTCAGCCCTTCTTCGGGCGCAGGAACGGCTTGACTCGGTGAGCGCTGTCGTCATAGATGCCGAGACGACGGAGCCTGTGCCTTACGTCAGCGTCTATGTCTCCCTCTCTCGTGGCACCATCAGCAACTATGACGGCGAGTTCTCTCTCCTGTGCCTCCCGACCGATGTGGTCCGCATTTCGTGCATAGGCTATCAGCGTGTCGGATACCAAGCCAAAGAGCTCCCGGACACAATCCGCCTGAAGCCTATTGCCTCTACGTTGCGCGAGATAACCGTCGTGGGAACGGACGACATCCTCTACCGAGTGGTGCGCAAGATGTTGAAAGAGGCCAAGAAGTATAAGAAGGCAGAAAGCAACTACTTCTTCCGTTTGTCCACCCAGTACCCAGGGACAGATGAACTGGCAGAGGCTTTCCTGAGTGCCAGGTCGTGTGTGCAGATGCGCGACATCACCTTCCATAGCGGCAACCGTGGTCTGCTGAAAGAGAACAAGATTGCCGGACCGGACCTGAAGGGCTTGGGACGTACGAACCTGCACATCTTCCTGCGTCTGGCCCCCGTGCTGGCATACTACAACGACTGGGACTATGCCGTTGTCCCCTCGGACATCGCGCTGAGCAGGCGGGGGAAGCTCTACGAGGTATCGACGACTTCCTTCCGCGAGGAGGACGGCACCGAGATAACCAAGATACACGTCACCGGGAAGCCCGCCAGCGCCTCCTATACCATGCTCGAAGGGACCCTCTACATCGACCGCGAGAAGTGTCAGCTCAGGCGCTTCGATGGAAGGATGCGAGGACTTTTCCTTAGGATTTACGACAATGCCCGCAGGCGGACAACCATCGACACCGTCGGCTACACCATGCACGTCGATTACCGCCACGACCATGGGTACACCGAAATAGACAACATGTCCGGAACGATACTCAAGGAAAAGGTGATGCTGAGGTACCTTCTGTTTAACCTTGGAGACAAAGAGCTGACGTTCAGCAAGTCGAAGCGCGTAGAGGGTAACATGCTACAAACCATCGACGCGGTGGGTTACGACTCCACACTATGGGATATGGCTGATGTCGTGAAGCGAACCAAGCAAGAGGAACGTGTGGCCTTCCAGGGCAGCAACTTCCGCATGAAGGGCAAGTCGCATTACGATGTCGCTCCCTCTCCGCAGGAGGTCAGTACCAACCGCTATCTGCAGGATGCCATCCGTCGGTTGAAGGGTAACGTCATGCAGTTGAATCGCGGACTGCCGCAGATTGAACGGAACACACGCCGCAGACGACTTTAACCACAGATTGAGCAGATTAAACGGATTTATAATTAATAACGGATTAATAATTCATCCATGAATTATATTTCTGCTATTTCCTTTATTTGACTTTCCCCTACGGGCCGTCGACCTCAGTTCTGCGGGACATAAAACAACAACGAATTAAAACGAATTGCACGAATTAATAATTCATGTATGAATTATATTTCTGCTATTTCCTTTATTTCTACGGGACATAAAACAACAACGAATTAAAACGAATTGCACGAATTAATAATTCATGTATGAATTATATTTCTGCTATTTCCTTTATTTCTACGTGACATAAAACAACAACGAATTAAAACGAATTGCACGAATTAATAATTCATCCATGAATTATATTTCTGCTATTTCCTTTATTTCTACGTGACATAAAACAACAACGAATTAAAACGAATTGCACAAATTAATAATTCATGTATGAATTATATTTCTGCTATTTCCTTTATTTCTGCGGGACATATAAAACCACAGATTGAACGGATTGAATGTAGATAGAAGGAGTTAGAAGTAGATAGAAGAAGATAAATGACCTTAGTTTTGCTGCTTGGCCTTGCCACCTGCCGTAGGGTATCGTCCTCTATCTTCGCCGCTAAAAGCGGCTATCTTCCTTTATCTTCTTATATCTTCTTGACATGCGAAAGTTGAATTCCTTATATTCTGTGTGGTATAGCTCAACCTTTTCTCTTAAAAATCACTGACAAAGATGGTAATACCGTACAAGTGACAAGTGCTGGTGGACTCCAATTTACCTACGATGAGAGCGGCAAACTTGTAAGCATGAGCAACGGAAACAAGACCTATGTCTTGCAGGATGGCAAGTTCGCCTTCGAAGTAAGCAAAGGCAAAACAACAGGCAAGGTTGATGTGTATCTCAACTCGGATGCCCTTATCTCTAAGATAGAAGTAGAGATGGAAGTCTCTGAAGACGACGAATATGAAAAGGATGAAATGACAATAGAGTATAGCTATGACTCCCGTAAGTTGGATGAATGCGAAGCTTCCGGCAAAGGAGAATATAAGTCAGGCAGTCACAGCTACAGCTACAAAGGTTCGGCAGATGTCGAATATGTATGGAAGGATGGCAACCTGACGCAAGTAAAGATCGATAGCGATAGCAGCTTCAAGGAAGACGGCGAAAGCGGCGACGAAGATGTTACGATAGTCTATGACTATACATACAGCAATCAGCGCAATCTTGCCAAGCAACTCCCATACTTTATGGGTTATGTGATAACCGGCACAGAGGATTTCGGCGGACTGTTCAGTGTCCTCGGCCTCTTTGGTGACGGACCCGCATACCTGCCTACTGGATATGTAGAGACAGAAACAGAAAATGAGGATGGAGAGACCCACACACATACAAACAACAGATCGCTTTCGTTTGTAATGAACGACAACGGAACCATCAAGTCCGAGAGCATGGGTAATAACCGCTTCGTTTACACCTACACCCCCACACGCGCTGAGGAAGTCAACACACAGGAATTTATGCAATACCTCCTCAACATGCGCTCTATTATCTTCAAGCACAGAAAGTAAAAGAGACGGGTTGATTTAGACCTCAAAGCGAAGAGGGCGTGTCAAAATAAACAGACATGCCCTCTTTCCTTTTTATATATATCGGAGTATTTAGTCCACATCGTAGAAGACCTGCGCGGAACGATAGCGGGGAAGAGCAAGGACTTGACCCTGGAGGGCGATGAGGCGCTGACGGACAGCAGACATGGAGGCCGTGAGCTCTATCTTCAGAATCAGTTTGCGGATGTGCATGAGTTGCACGCGACTTACTGATGGCGTGTCGGGTCCCAGCACACGTTCGCCGAAGACTTGGCGGAGCAGAGCAGAGAAGTCGGATGCCAAGTTCTCAACGATTTGCTCGTCGCGATGCTTGAGGTAGATGAAGACGACGCGGCAGAAAGGCGGATAGCGGAACAGCTCGCGCTCCTGCATCTGTTCAGCAAACATACCCTCGTAGTCGTGCGTCACGACTTGCCGCACAATCGTGTTGCCAGCGTCACGTGTCTGTAGCACGACATGCCCGACGGATCCTTTCCTCCCAGCCCTTCCTGCAACCTGTTCCATTAGTTGGAAAGCCCTTTCGTAGCTGCGGAAGTCGGGCTGCGAGAGCATCGTGTCGGCAGAGAGAATGCCGACGAGACTGACACGGTCAAAGTCGAGACCCTTCGTGACCATCTGCGTGCCGATGAGGATGTCTGTCTTTCCCTGTTCGAAGTCGTGCAGTATCTGCTCGTAGTTCTGCCTGGAGCGTGTGGTGTCGAGGTCCATGCGGGCAATGCGTGCCTCGGGCAGGATGCTTTGCAACTGTTCTTCGATGCGTTCCGTCCCATAGCCTCTGCTGGAGAGAGAGTGGCTTTCGCAGTTGGGGCAGACAGAGGGGATGTCGTAGGTCTTGCCGCAATAGTGGCACACCATCTGACGGAAACCTCGGTGGACCGTCAGGCTGACATCGCAGCTCTGGCATCGGGGTGTCCATCCGCACAGGTGGCATTCCAGGACAGGCGCATAGCCGCGACGGTTCTGGAAGAGGATGACCTGTTGCTTTTGCTCCAGAGCCTTGCGTATGTGGGCAAGCAACTGAGGGGAGAAGATGCCGTTCATCATCTTCTTGCGCTGCATCTCCTGTGCGTCGATGACCTCGATGTCCGGCAGGCTGAGGCCAGCATAGCGCGTCTTCAGCGTGACGAGTCCGTACTTGCCGGTCAGCGCATTGTGATAGGACTCCAGGCTTGGCGTTGCAGACCCCAGCAGTGTCTTTGCTCCGGCCTCAGCCGCAAGGACGAGAGCTGTGTTTCGGGCATGATAGCGAGGCGCTGGCTCCTGCTGCTTGAAGGAGGTCTCGTGCTCCTCATCGACAATGACCAGGCCCAAACGCTGGAAGGGGAGGAATATGCTGCTACGCACACCAACCACGATCTCGTAAGGTGCATCGGAAAGCATCTTCTGGTAGAGTTCAACTCGATCTTTGTCCGGATAGCGTGAATGATATACGCCCATGCGGTCACCAAAAACGCGCCGCAACCTTTCCGTCAACTGTGTGGTCAGAACAATCTCCGGCAGCATGAAGAGTACCTGCTTGCCCTCCCGGATAGCTTCCTGCATGAGGTGGATGTATATTTCCGTCTTACCGCTGCTTGTTACGCCATGCAGGAGGCAGACGTTGTGCGTCAGCCATTGATTTTTGATGTCGTTCATTGCCCGTTTCTGGACGTCGCTCAGCGATACAGCCTCACCCATGTACCCCTCTTGCGTGGACAACTGTGGTTGCTCGACAGGCTTGTGCTTGCGGCTGCGGCGGAACTCTTCCTTCATGCTCACGGCACCCTTCTCCAGGAGGCTCTTCACGATTGGAAGGATCGTCTTCAGCCCAGTTGCTTTCTGCAAGCTGGCCAGGGTCTGCCCGACATCTTTGCGCGAGCGCTTACCGGCAAGTGCCTGCCAAACCTTTTCCTCGCCCGATGTTAGCGAAGTCTCGGCTTTCCAGTCTTCATTCAGAAGAACCGTGCTCTCACTTTCCAACTTAAGTCCAGAGGGAAGTGCAGCCTTAAAGACATCGCCGATGGAGCAAAGATAGTAGTCGCTGACCCATTGCCAGAGCCGTAGCTGACCGGGCAGTACACTTGGCGCGGCTTCGGTCACCTCCGAGATGGTTTTGGTCGGGTAGGGAGGCACTTCGTCATGCAGACGTACCACGATGGCCGTGTAGAACTTGCGGACGCCAAAAGGCACAATCACACGACACCCCACTTGCACTTGCATCTCGCTATCGGAGGGCAAGGCATAGGTAAATACCCCTTGCAGCGGCAAAGGCAGTATGACATCAGCATAGTGTGGCATAGTGGTTGCAAAGTTACAAAGAAATAATTCAAAATTCAAAATAAATATAAGCGAAATTCAAAATAACATCAGAAACTTCATACAGCGGAAATGATAATCCGCAAAAATAGCCTATGGAAAGAAGTACGTGTACTTGTCGCCATAAGTACGTGTACTTGTCGCCATAAGTACGTGTACTTGTCGCCTTAAGTACGTGTACTTATCCCCATAAGTCCGTGTACTTATCTGACCCCTTCCCAGAGAGGGGAGCAAGAGGTGCTTTTGCAGATTATCATATAATAGAATAATGTACGCGAGGGAAGACTTTGACGCCATTGCACATAAAGCTCAATTTGTGCACAAAAAAAGTTAAAATGTGCATTATTGGGTATGTTTTTTGTGCTTAGGTGTTGCATATTTGCACAAAATGTCGTTACTTTGCACCGCGAAAGGAAAAGCCTTGTCCTTAATCCCATTGCGCGGACATAGGTCTGGCTTAAAAAAGAAATCGTAAATAGTTAAATAGTAAATTGATAAGTTATGTCAGAAATTGAAGCAAAAGTAAAAGAGATTATTGTTGATAAGTTGGGTGTTGATGAAGCAGACGTTACTCCCGAAGCATCATTCACTAACGACCTCGGTGCCGATTCTTTGGACACCGTGGAGCTGATTATGGAGTTTGAGAAGGCATTCGAGATTACCATTCCCGACGACAAGGCAGAGAAGATCTCTACCGTTGCAGATGCCATCGCATTCATCGAAGCAAACAAGTAAAAGCAGACAATTCACAATTCATAATTCATAATTCATAATTTCATTGCTAATGGACATCCGTCCAGCGCATTGCAATTAAATTGTGAATTATGAATTAATAATTATGAATTAAGATAAATGGAATTGAAAAGAGTTGTTGTGACAGGCATCGGTGCCGTCACTCCCTTAGGCAATACTGCTGCTGAGACGTGGCAGAATATGCTTGCAGGAGTGAGCGGTGCGGCTCCTATCACACATTTCGATGCCTCTAAGTTCAAGACGCAGTTTGCCTGCGAGGTTAAAGACTTCAACCCCGAGCAGTTCATCGATCGCAAGGAGGCCCGCAAGATGGACCCCTATTGCCAGTTTGCTCTCTCTGCTGCCACCATGGCTGTAGAGGACAGTGCACTTGACCTGGATGCAATCGACAAGAACCGTGTGGGCGTAGTCTTTGGCGTTGGCATTGGCGGCATGAAAACCTACGAGGAAGAAGTGACGACGTACGCCAGAACAGGCGAGACGTTGGGTCCTAAGTTCAACCCCTTCTTTGTGCCTAAGATGATTTCCGACATCTGTGCGGGCTACATCAGCATAAAGTACGGGTTCCATGGACCTAACTACATCACCTCCAGTGCATGCGCTTCTTCGACCAACGCACTTGCCGATGCCTTCAACCTCATTCGCTTGGGCAAGGCTGACATCATCGTCAGTGGTGGTGCAGAGGCTGCCATTACGTCGGCAGGCGTAGGAGGCTTCACCGCTATGCACGCTCTGAGCACCCGCAACGATGAACCTGAGAAAGCCAGTCGCCCGTTCAGCGCAAGCCGCGACGGTTTCGTCATGGCAGAAGGCAGTGCGGTTCTCGTGCTTGAGGAATTGGAACATGCCAAGGCTCGCGGAGCAAAGATATATGCCGAGATGGCCGGTGCAGGCATGAGTGCCGATGCACACCACATCACAGCATCGCACCCAGAAGGCCTCGGCGCCAAGCTTGTCATGGAGAATGCTCTTGACGACGCAGGCCTTAAGCCCGAAGACATCGACTACATCAACGTGCATGGTACATCCACCCATGTCGGTGACATCAGTGAATGCAAAGCTATCCAGGCCGTCTTCGGAGAACATGCCTACGAGCTAAACATCAGCAGCACAAAGTCCATGACCGGACACCTGCTCGGTGCTGCGGGAGCCATAGAGGCAATGGCAAGCGTGATGGCTGTCAATCAGGATATTGTCCCCCCGACCATCAACCATGAGGAGGGCGACGATGACCCGGAGATTGACTACAAGTTGAACTTTACCTTCGGCCAAGCGCAGAAGCGCACAGTCAGGGCTGCCCTGAGCAACACGTTTGGTTTCGGAGGACATAATGCCTGCGCTATTTTCAAGAAATACGCAGAGTAAGACTGTGTTGACCGTTCTTCGTTTCACACAGGCGGGAAACCTGATAGACGCGATAAGGTTGCCTTTCCGCAAGGACAAGGAGCTTTATCGCGCCTTTCATAATATGCTTGGGTTCTATCCACACGACATCAGCCTCTATCAGGAAGCGCTATTGCACAAGTCTATGCTTGCCCATGCCAAGAGCGGGACGCCGCTCAACAATGAACGTCTGGAGTTCCTGGGCGATGCTGTCCTGGACGCCATAGTGGGTGAAATAGTCTTCCATCATTTTCCACGCAAGCGTGAAGGCTTTCTGACGAACACTCGTAGCAAGATTGTCCAGCGAGAATCGCTCGGCAAGTTGGCAATAGAGATAGGTCTCGACAAGCTCATCCGCTGTAACGACCACAACCAGACGCACAACAGCTATCTGGCAGGTAATGCATTCGAGGCGCTCATAGGTGCTATCTATCTGGACAGAGGGTATGCCTGCTGCAAGCGCTTCATCATAGAAAAGATACTGCATCGCCACATAGACATCGACAAGGTTGCCAGTCAGGAGGTGAACTTCAAGAGCAAACTCCTTGAATGGTGCCAGAAGCATAAGCTCACCCTGGAGTTCGTCTTGCTTGACGAGACAAAGTCGGACGATGGGTCGCCGCTCTTCAACACAAAGATTGTCATTGGCGGGCACGAGTGCAGCCGAGGCAAAGGCTACTCCAAGAAGGAGAGCCACCAGAAAGCCAGCAAGAATGCTTTGCACCGACTCAAGCATGACAGGAAGTTGCATGACGAACTCATAGGTAAACGAGCAGGCTGACGCGTAAACACGAGTTGAGAGTAAACACGAGTTATAGTTTATTGAATTAATTTAATTATAATCTAAGCCTTGAATATAACCAGCATCATACGTCCCATTTTCAAACCTCGCTGCCATGAGCTTGACCTTTATCAGGCAGAGGCGGAGACCTTGCAGAGAAACGTGCTAACGCGTCTTCTTGGCAAGGCTGTTCATACAGAATGGGGTACGGCACATGGCTACAGAAAGGGCCTCAGCTATGAGGACTTTGCCCGTCAGACTCCGCTCAGCACCTATGAGGAGCTGAAGGGCTTCATCGACCGTATGCGACACGGCGAGGCAGACGTGCTATGGCCGGGTAGGGTGAAGTGGTATGCAAAGTCGAGCGGCACGACAAACGACAAGAGCAAGTTCATTCCTGTCAGCAAGGACGGACTGCACGACACGCACTATGCCGGCGGCACCGATGCTGTCGTATGGTATTTGCGCAACAACCCCAAGAGCCGCCTCTTCGACGGCAAGGCACTGATACTTGGCGGCAGCCATGCACCGAACTATAACCTGCCGGGCAGTCTGGTGGGCGACCTCAGTGCCATCCTCATCGAGAATATCAATCCGCTGGTCAACCTGGTGCGTGTGCCAAAGAAGGCAACGGCTTTGCTCAGCGACTTTGAGATAAAGCGCGACCGCATCGCACGGGAAGCCATGAAGCAGAACGTCACGAACCTGAGCGGCGTGCCCTCGTGGATGCTTTCTGTCCTAAATAGGGTGATGGAGCTCAGCGGCAAACAGTATCTCAACGAGGTCTGGCCCAATCTGGAGGTCTTCTTCCACGGCGGTGTGGCCTTCACACCTTATCGCCAACAGTATCATCGGCTTATTACGTCGCCAGGGATGCACTACATGGAGACCTACAATGCCTCTGAGGGCTTCTTTGGCCTGCAGGACGATCCTGCTGACCCGGCCATGAGCCTGATGATAGACTATGGCGTGTTCTACGAGTTCATCCCAATGGACGAGTTCGACAAGCCTGAGCCGACCGTCGTCCCCCTTTGGGGCGTAGAAACGGGCCGGAATTATGCGATGGTCATCTCAACGTCAAGCGGCCTCTGGCGCTACATCCTCGGCGACATGATTCGCTTCACGCAGACGAACCCCTACAAGTTCGTCATCACCGGACGCACGAAGTCCTTCATCAATGCTTTTGGAGAGGAACTCATTGTCGATAATGCCGAGAAGGGACTGGCCGAAGCGTGCCGTCAGACGGGAGCAGAGGTGCTGGAATATACTGCGGCACCGGTTTTCATGGATGCCAATGGCAAGTGCCGTCACCAGTGGGTCGTAGAGTTCAGCCGCGAACCGAATGACGTTGCTGCTTTTGCCCGTATCCTCGACGAGAGCTTGCAGACAATCAACTCCGACTATGAGGCAAAGCGTTACAAAGATATCACGCTCCAGCAGCTTGAGCTCATTAAGGCACGGCCCGGTGTCTTCAACGACTGGCTCAAGCAGAAAGGCAAGCTTGGCGGTCAGCATAAGGTGCCTCGCCTCTGCAACAACCGCGACATCATCGAGCAGGTGCTGGCCCTCCAGTGATTTCTTTAATGATAATCCGCAAAAGCACCCCTTGCTTCCCTCTCTGGGAAGTGGTCTGATAAGTCCACGTACTTATGGGGATAAGTACACGTACTTATGGCGACAAGTACACGTACTTATGAGGATAAGTACACGTACTTTTTTGCGACTGCATTTTTGCCTCTGCTGATAAAGCGTGCAGGAACTGCTTA
>Ga0310691_10005330_pt1 | contig 14127 bp, 14 predicted proteins | sample 176DNAGHGlowgp2_FD_203887 | JGI IMG/M metagenome (GOLD analysis project Ga0310691, IMG submission 203887) | Sheep rumen microbial communities from Palmerston North, Manawatu-Wanganui, New Zealand - 1766 DNA GHGlow gp2 (v2) (version 2) | ecosystem: Host-associated > Mammals > Digestive system >... | reverse complement strand
TTTAAGGCCTGTTTTAAGCCGTCTTGATTACCGTTTGCCGCATAAGCTGAAACCTCGGCCACCGCTTGTTGTTGATTTGTAAGACTTTTTGCCATTGCTGTTCCTCCGTTTAAAAGTGATATACTCATCATACCCGTTACCGCATAAGATAAAAGCTTCTTCATTTAAGTTCTCCTGTTTACATTTTATGTCTTCAGCACACGTTAATCCGCAGGCTTCCATTGTGTGAAATGTTGTTGCTCGCTCAAAGTCGCATTATAGTAACGTTTGCCATTATTAAGCTTGGCAATTTCCGCCATATCTTCCGCCGCAAGGGAAAAATCAAAAATATCAAAATTCTCTTTCATGTGTTGCGGATTTGTTGTCTTCGGAAAGACGGAATTTCCTTCCTCAATATGCCACCGTAAAATAATCTGCGCCGGTGTTTTACCATACTTTTGTGCAAGCTTTACAAACACCGGCTCGTTAAGAAGCTTCGCATCACCATGTCCGAGCGGGTACCAGCTTTCCAAAACCGTACCGAACTCTGCCATGCGTTTTTTCAACTCATGCTGGTTAAAATACGGGTGGCACTCAACTTGAATTGCTGCCGGTTTAATGGTTGCGTGTTGCAGTAAATCTTCCAAATTTTCATTAAAATTGCTGATACCGATTGCCTTAACCTTACCGAGTTTAACCGCCTTTTCCATATCTTTCCAAGCCCCTATATAGTCGCCGACTTGTTGGTGTAACAGCAGTAAATCAACATAATCCGTCTGCAATCTTTCAAGCATTTTATCAATCGCTGCCAAAGATTTACCTTCGCCGTATTCGGTCGGCCAAAGTTTTGATGTAATCCAAACTTCTTCTCTCTTCAACCCGCTTTGTTTAAGGGCAGCCCCCACCCCACGCTCATTTTGGTAAGCATGTGCCGTATCAATATGCCGGTAGCCGAGTTTAAATGCCTCTAAGCAAGCTTGAATTGTCTCCTTACCGTCCGCAACGAGATAAACTCCCAGCCCGAACTGCGGCATTTTAAGCCCGTTGTTTAATTCTAAATATGTTTGTGACATCATATCCCCCGTTAAATATCATTTTCTTTCATAACACAGAAACTGTTGTTCTTTATCTGATAAAGTTGGTAAACACGGTTTCTTCCTCTTTAGGCATCGGCACACCGGCTTTTTTTCCTGCTTCCAAACACTTCAAGTGCCAAGCCATATTGCGTGCCAAAATGCGCATATTTTGCATACCTTCCAAGTCTGCGTGCGCCTCTTCTGCCACTGCCCCATGCACCATATTCCAATATCTGCCGGAAATAATCGGCATCTGTGTAATGGTAAAATATTTATTGAGCTGGTCTAAGGCCGCTGTTGTGCCGGCACGTCTGGCGCAAGCCACCGCCGCCCCCGGTTTATGCATGAAAGCATCTGTTTTACCGGCAAACATGGCCGAAAAAAAGGCTCTGTCCAAGAAGGAAGTCAGACCGCCGCTTGCCGCCGCATAATGCACCGGTGTCCCAAAGATAAAACCGTCAGCCTCGCGTGCTTTCTCCACAAATTCATTAACCCCGTCCTCAACGACACATTTTTTAAGTTTAGCGCAGGCATGGCAAGCTCTGCAACCGGAAATCGGCTTATTACCGATATGGTAAATTTCTGCATTGATACCTTCTTCTTCAAGCGTTTGCGCAATTTCGCTCAATGCCGTAAAGGTTGTTCCCTTTGCATTCGGTGAACCGTTAACCAACAATACTTTCATTATACCCTCCTTAAAAACCTAATTTTTTAAGCCAATTTTGTACATCTTGCTCTGCCTTATCTCGTTCATTTTGCGCCACATGGCCGTAAACAGCCAACCCCTCAAGCACCTTGGCATTTGTTGCCTTTTTAATTTTGTCAGGAATTGAGGACAATCCGCTTCCTTCATGAGTGACAAAAGGAACAACGGTCTTAGAGCTCCAATCATGTGCCTCAATAAACGTATATAATGGCATCGGCATATCAGCCCACCAGTTCGGCGAACCGATAAAGATGACATCATAATCGGCAAAATTTGCGACATCACCGGCAATTTTCGGGCGTGCATTAGCTTTCTTTTCAGCAAGGGCTGCTTCGGTTAAAGCCTTATAAGCGGTAGGATATGTATCATTTTCAAGTTTAATCTCAAACAAATCCGCTTTTGTTTTCTCGGCAATCATCTTTGCAATAATGGCGGTATTTCCCTCCTTGATATTACCGACCCCGTATTGTTCTCCGGTTTTAGAAAAATAAACCACCAATGCTTTTTGTTCTGCCATCTTCATTTCCTCCGCTGTTGCGTTATTGATACCAAACCATGCTAATCCGCATAAAATCATTGAAACTAATTTTTTCATCTCAAAATGCTCCTGTTTTGATATGTGGCACATAAGGTTTTTCCAGTGCCATAATCTCCTCATCGGATAATGTAATATCCAAAGCCTTCACCGCCTCTTCCAAGTGTTTCGGCGAAGTTGAGCCGACAATCGGTGCCGTCACATAAGGTTTAGCAAGCATCCAAGCCAAAGCATTTTGCGCCATAGAGTTGCCGTTCTTTTTAGATACTGCTTCCAGAGCATCAACAACTTTTTTATCTTGCTCGGGTGTTGTCCACACCATGGGGGAAACATCATCAATTTTGGAACGTTCGGTTTGCACTCCCCACGGACGTGTACATCTTCCACCGGCAAGCGGCGACCACGGCACAACGGCAATCTTGCGGTCTTGACAAAGCGGCATCATTTCGCGCTCTTCTTCACGATAAATCAGGTTGTATTGGTTTTGCATGGAAACAAACTTCGTCCAACCGTGCGTTTCAGCGATATTATTCAAACGTTCAAATTCCCACGCAAACATGGTAGAAGCACCGATATAGCGTGCTTTACCTGCTTTAACCACATCATGCAGCGCTTCCATAATTTCTTCCATCGGTGTATTATGGTCAAGGCGGTGAATTTGGTATAAATCAACATAATCCAACCCCAAACGCTTTAAGCTGTGGTCAATTTCCGCCATAATGTTTTTACGGCTTGAACCGCCGCCATTCGGACGACCGGGGCGCATATCAAAATGCACTTTAGTTGCCACCACAATTTCATCTCGGTTTAATCCGAAATCTTTAATCAATCTTCCGGTAATTTCTTCCGATGTTCCCATCTGATAAACATTTGCCGTATCAAAATAGTTAATACCTAAATCAACCGCTTTCTTAAAAATCGGTTTGGCATCGTCATAATCTTTTGCCCACGGAAACACGCCGTTTTCTTTCCCCGGCTTACCGAAACTCATACAACCTAAGCAAATTCTTGAAACATCAACCCCGGTGTTACCCAATTTGACATATTTCATCTTAGCTCTCCTTGATTAAATATTTATCCAACATCGGCTTGACCTGTGTCTTAAAAAAAGCCTGTGTCTGCTCTTGCGGTTCAAAAACCCCGTCAGACATACACCAACACGTCATCATACCGTACAACTCGCATATAATAATATGCACCAGCAAATCAACCGGTGTTGTTTTCTTTAATTCCCCGCCTTTAACCGCCTTGTGCAAGATATCCTGCAACATGCTGACGTCAAATTGCCACTTGGAATTATCCCAATCCGCACCGGCGTACTTCGGGTCTATCACATTTTTAATCCACTCCCGGCAGATATTGATTCCGTAGCGCTCAACTTCCTGCATAAAGCTTATAAAATAATGCTCCATGCGTTGCGTAAAATCCTTATCCTTCATTTTCTCTAAGCGAACAGCAATCCGATTAAACAAATTCCGGCAGATTTCGTTGCTGATTTCTTCTTTGTTTTTGAAATAAACATAAAAAGTCCCCTTAGCGCAACCGCAGGCCTTGGTAATATCTTCCACTTTCAACGTATCAAAATCGCCTTTAACAATAAAATCGGTTGCCGCATCAAGTAGCTTTTGCTTTGTTTTTAAGGCATTTTCTTGTCTTATCGTCATAACTTTTCCCCCATTGTTTGTTACGTTTTACAATTTCAATGACTAAAAGTCAATGACTTTTTTCATTATTAGCAAAAAATGTTCATAATCTGCTTGATTTATACTCAAAAAATGCTATAATAGGATAAAGGAGAAAATCCCATGCAAAAGGTTATCCAAGAGAAATTAAAGAAATTAAGAAAGAACAACTTTTTGGTTGTGGTTGATTTTGCCGGTACCTTATTTGCCCTAGGTCCGGATAAAGACCATATTAAAGATGATTACCTCCCGAAAGATGATGAATATTTAAGCGGAAAAAGAGCCATAAAAGGTGCCATAGAGCTTGACCCTGATGGTTGCAAAAATAAAGAACTGAAACCGTTTCAAGGAGGCGTTAGATACGGTTGGACGGTTATTCCTTCTGTAGCTAATTTATTACGCGATATACAAGGCATCAATGTGATTGCCAGTAGTGTTGCTGATGATGCCAATCAAGTTTCATTACAAAAACAGGCTTTTAAAGATAATCACATTCATATTAACCACATTATGACCAAAAAAGCCAAAAAAGTTATCCGTAAAGCCTATCGTCCGTCAATCATTGTGGTGTTGGGAGATACCACCAGTGATATCAAATTGGCTGAAAAAATTGCAGGATTATCTCCTAATGCTAAGGTGATATGCGGTTTTACACCGTCAGGTATGGAACAACATATGGCCGTCAAAGAAGTATTAAAAGAAGGACACCCGAATATAGAGTTTGTCAGCGGTGAAAATTGGAGCATTGTTATCCAGAAATTAAGAAAAATTCTGCCGCTTGAAAGCCAGACACTTTATCAGCTTAAGAAAATCAGAGAGCAAAGAAAAAATACCAAAAATAAAGGTCGTTATCCGTTTGCACAAAACAAAAGAAGATCTTAGATTTTACGTACGATTCCCGTTTGGCCGTCAACTTCCACCATATCCCCGTCATGAAACAATACGGTGGCATTTTTTGTGCCGGTAATACAAGGCTTTTTCAATTCACGCGCCAAAATCGCCGCATGGCATAAAACCCCGCCTTCATCAGTCACAAATGCCGCCGCTTTTTCCAATGCGATAATAAGCGAAGGCCATGTCATCGGGCAGATAATCACATCTCCCGCACAAACTTTATTAACCTCACTGATATTTTTTAATATTCTGGCCGGCGCTTTAACGGTTCCGGCATAAGCCACAGTTCCCTTAACTTGGCAGAGAGAAGTATCCGCTTGCTTATCCGGTAACACAAACTGTTGCAGAGCCTTTTCTATCTCTTTAGGATTATCAACAACTTTTCGCTCATCACCGAAACGATACCACAGCCATTTACCGTCTTCTCTCTTCTTAAATTTACTTTTCCCATAATACCAAGTGATAATTTCCTCCGGCATCATATTACGAAAATCAAACCCTTTATAGCCATGAGGCGCCCCGATTTTATCAAATATCATCATAAAATTCTGGCTGAGCCAATGGTACATATCCAAAATATGTGTTCTTAAGAAGTTAGCCTCTTTCACAAAAGCGACAAATTTTTTTTCAAACGCATTGAAATGGTACTGTTTAAAGATATTTTGCACCGTCTTTCGGTCATTAATAACATTTTTGCTAAAGAAATCTTTGCCGTTTTTCAAGTTTTCTTTTAACCGCTGAATAACCTCGTCTTTGGTCATAAACTGCCCACGCATGGCACGCACCGTCATACCCGAAAATTTTTCCAAATGGCTGTTTATAAGGTTATTGATATGGCTGTTTGTTTGCCAATTTTTATTTTTTTTCACCGTTTCAAGTATCGCCTGCATAGATTTATTTTCTTCTTCAACCCTGGTTAAATCCTCGTTAACTGACAAAATAGCCATTTTATCGGTAACATCAGCCATTTTCTTCTTTTGGATTAAGCTTAACAAATCTGCCGACACAATATCCGATAAATCCATCAGCATATCAACAAAAACCATCTCAAAATGCATCCGCTCGCATATTTCGCTAAGCATTTTATCCAGTTCTTCCGGTGACGGAATTTTCTCTTTATAGCGCCCCAAAACTTTTTGATAAAAACGGTAGTTACGCCGGCAAATCTGCCCGATTTTGAAAAACACCGAAAAATCTTGCCGTTTATATGCCCAATAATAAGCATCACGGCTTTCTAACGTAAACTTATTGGAATAGCACAGATAATTCCCATCATAAACCGCAACATCTTTATCTGCCTCATGCGGATATTTGAAACACTTTTCTATCAGCTTGGTCTGCCCCATCAGTCCCTCAAAGCCGTCTTGCGCAAACAACGGCAACCCCGGACGCTCAAAACACCGCGGCACCCGATAATCTTTTTCGCTGTTATGAAGTGTGGTAATCGGCCTTGCCTGCAAAATATAGATTTTCTGTTTTTTAACCGCAAATTCCACATCAACCGGAAAACCGTAAAATTTTTCAATTTTTGTCGCCATATCGGCAAGCTCTAAGATTTTTGGCACGGAAAGCTTAGGTTTATTTTGTTTGTCAGCAGCAACATTATTCCAGACAAGTTTTCCCTTTTTAAGATAAAGCCCCTTAGTTTGTTTTTCATGTTTTTGTTCCAAAACACGTCCGGTTTTATGAACCAAATATTGGTCCGGTGTTACCGCGCCTGAAACGATGGCTTCCCCAATTCCGTAAACGGCATTAATAAGCACTTCGTTGACATTTTGTGTAAGCGGATTAACCGAAAAAGCCACTCCGGCCACCTCGGCTGCAACCATTTCCTGCACCACCACGGCAATTGAAGCTTTGTCAAGAATATCCCCGCCGTAAGCCAATGTCCGCTCTGAAAAGAGCGATGCCCAGCAAAGCTTAATGTTTTTGATTAAATCCTCTTGACGGACATTTAAGAAAGTATCTAACTGTCCGGCCCATGCTTTATCGCTTGCATCTTCACAAGTCGCCGAAGAGCGCACGGCAACAAACGGCGAACGTAATCTCTCAAAATGGCGCAAAATATCATGCCTGAGCGTATCATCAAGCGGTGTTGCAACAATCAATTCCTTAATTTTGCCGGACTTTTCAAAATAATCCCCCTTATCGGCGATAATTTTTTTAATCTTATTTTTTAACTGATTGTCTTTGATAAAAGCATCAAAAGTATCCGCCAGCACAACAAACCCGTCCGGTATCAAAAAATGTTTAATCATGCGCCCCAAAGAATAGGCTTTGCCACCGGCAAGATATTGGTCCTTAGTGCTAATTTGCTTAAATGTCTTTAACATAATCCCTCCAAACGGCAATTTTAATATATTTTTTGGCAAAATCAATTAAAATATGCACACCAAAAAGCCGAGTGTTTCAAACTCGGCTTTGGCAGGGATTAAATATTCTTTCCCAATTCATAGGCTTTTTTGAGCAAATCATCACGCTCTAAAGCCGCTTTCGGCTCGTCAATTCCGCCACCGACAAGCGCGCCGGCAAAACGAGATTGTTCAAAACACTCAATCCACCCCTTAAGCCCGCTGATAGCACGGTCAGCCGCTTTTTCGGAACTGTCATAAGCCGAGGTAATCAAATAAACATCTTTAAACTTATTATCCTGTCCGTAAAGCGGGTTACAGCGGTCTAAGAAGGTTTTTAACTGTCCGCTCATCTCGTAATAGTAAATAGGTGTTGCAAAAACAATAACATCAGCATTCTGTACTTTGCCCAACAGCTCAGCCACATCATCTTTTTGCACGCATTTATGTATTTTCTGGCATGCCAGACAGCCGATACAGAATTTAATATCTTTCCCTTTAAGGTTAATAAATTCCACCTCGTTGCCGGCATCTTGAGCGCCTTTTTCCGCCTCGTGCGCCAAAATCTCGGAATTACTTCCGCCCCGTAAGCTTGAAGAAACAATCAATACTTTTTTCATTTTTCCCTCTATTTTAAGTTAGTCTTAAAAAACTGTTCTATTTTATCAAACGGAATCACATCTGTTTTGTAGTACAAATCCGTATGGTTGGCATTAGGAATAATCATCAATTCCTTATTATCGCCGGTCAATTTCTTAAACGCATCTTCCGAGAAATAGCGGCTATGAGCTTTTTCACCATGAATCATCAATACCGGAGATTTAATGGTGTCAGCATAAGCTAAAATCGGTTGAGTTATTAAAGAAAGTGCCGAGGTGACGTTCCAATGTCCGTTTGAATTGATAGAACGCGGATGAAAACCGATTTCTGTTTTGTAATAGTTGAAATAGTCCTGAACAAACTGCGGTTCATCACCGGTTAATTTATCCGGCAACCCCGGTGCACCGGCAATCGGTGCTCCTTGTGCTTCTTTGGTACGTTGATTATTCAAATCTTCGCGCATTTTATACAAATCTTCGGCAGACATGCTGTCATTATAGCCGTGCGCCGTTACTCTGGTCATATCATACATTGTAGATGTAACGGTTGCTTTAATGCGCGTGTCTTGTGCTGCGGCATTTAGGGCAAAACCGCCCCAACCGCAGATACCGACAATGCCGATTTTGTTTTCATCAACTTCCGGCAAAGTGGTTAAATAATCAACTGCGGCCGAAAAGTCATCAGTGTTAATATCAGGCGATGCCACATCGCGCACTTCCCCGCCGGATTCACCGGTAAATGACGGGTCAAACGCCAATGTCACAAAACCGCGCTCAGCTAAAGTTTGCGCATAAAGTCCGGAAGATTGCTCTTTAACCGCCCCGAACGGACCGGAAACGGCAATCGCTTGCATCTTCCCTTCCGGTTTGTTCTTAGGTTCGTACAAATCGCCGACCAGCTCTATCCCGAACCGGTTTTTAAATCTTACCTTTTTAACTTCAACCAAATCAGATTGAGCAAAGACCTTATCCCAAAGAGTGTTGCTTTCGCTCTCTTGAGCTATTACACGTTCCGGTTGCGCAAACACCAACCCCAAAGTTGCCATGGATAAAGCATAAAAAGTCCTCATTTTCATCTTTTTCTCCCTATAAATTAACTGTTTATAATATAAATCTTACTCGGTTTTCTTCAACCGTTTTTTTCCATTTATACCGCACTTGTTGATAGCTTTAGCTATATAAAAAATGCATTGTATGGGCTTCATGCAAAATATCGGAATCATAAAGTAATGAAATTTCTTCATCTGGTGTAAAATCCGGGATTTTTCCATAATGTATGAAATTGTGCAACTTTATACGCGCCTCGCTTTGAACGGTTTTACTGAATTCAGGAGCCGGACCGTTGGTTTTTAACATATAAGTATGAATTTCAAGCAAATAACTGTCGTTAATCAACTCTAATACGCCATGACTCTTTTTATCCTTTTTAAGAGTAGAATAAATTCTTTTAGATTGACTGGCGACCTTTGGAATATTGATTTCTTCAGGAATGACAAACCACTTCCGCTTCAGTGAAGCCAAGCCTATTTTTTCATAAGAAGACAAAGCCACTATAGGTATTGAAAAAATTAATCCGACAGTAATGGGTAACACCCAATAAAAAAGCGGATTCAACTCATAATAGACGACACACAATGTTAAAATTCCTAACAAGGTATGGCCGAAGTATTTCTTAAAAGCAGTTTTCCACTGAGTATGCCCATCACGATTTTGTGTACTCCAACCGGAATCATGACCGGAAAAGATTTCCCAAACAATTTTAGTTTGCGAAACCATCATCACCGGTGCAATTAAGGTTGAAAATAAAATTTCAAAAATAAAACTTTTAATTGCCCCAAAAATTCCGCCGATATCTTTTGACTTGTAATTTTTAATATAGACGACCAAGCCTAAAAATTTTGGAAAAATCAGCATAAACATTGAGATAGCAAATAATATTATAGTTCCTCTTTTATTAAAAATAGGCCAATTGGGAAATAAAGTTTCCTCAGCAGGGAAGTATTCAGGAGGAAAATAAATTCTGCCCAGCGCTACAAAAATACCCAAAATTAAAAATAAAAACCATAACGGAGAAGAAAGATAGGACATAATTCCTATCGTGAAATGAACACGACTTATAGGATGAATATGACGAGAAAACATAATCTTCAAATGCTGCATATTACCCTGACACCATCTCCTGTCTCTAATGGTAAAATCCAACATACTTGGCGGGCATTCTTCATAACTTCCGGATAATTCCGGAACTAACCATGTATACCACCCGCCGCGACGTATAAGAGCTGCCTCCACAAAATCATGGCTCAGTATATACCCGCCAAAAGGCTTTGGACCTTTCAATACCGGCAAACCGCAACAATTCATAAAAGCCTGCACTCTGATTATGGCATTATGTCCCCAATAATTGCTGTCATGAACCTGCCAATAACAAGAGCCTGCAGCCACAATGGGACCGTAAACTTTGCCGGCATACTGCTGGATACGGGAAAATAAAGATCTGCTATTTATACAAAGAGGGGGAACTTGTATAATTCCGGCATTGTCATTAACTTCCATCAATTGTGACATTTTTACAATTGTTTCGCCTGTCAACAAACTATCCGCATCCAATATCACCATATAATCATATAAAGACCCCCACTTATGGCAAAAATCCTCTATGTTTCCGCTTTTACGTGCTACGTTTACCGGACGTCTGCGATAATATAAATTGATTTCTTTCGGCATAAGCTTTCGGGAATTTATCCAAGCATTCTCTTCTTCAACCCAAATTTTAGGCTTGTTTGTATCGCTCAAAACATAAAAATCATAAGCCTTTTCTTGCCCCGTTTGTTCTATTGTTCGGGCAATAGCCACAACATTGGCAAAAACTTTTTCCGGATCCTCATTATATATTGGCATCAAAACAGCAGTTTTGGTTGTCAATGCCATGTTTTTTTCAGGCCACTTCAAACCGGCTTGATTTTTACGGAACAATAATTCAAGAAAACCAAAGACACTGGACCAGAAAAACATTGCAATCCATGCCGTTGTCAGCATATATAACAATGTAAGTATGACCTTAACAGACATTGAAGATTTACTGGGCATATAAAGAGTCCACTTAAAAGTCAAATAGGCTGTGGTCAAAAACATCAAACCGAAAATGATAATTCGGCGCCACTTTATTTCTGTTTCTGTAATTAAACGTGTCTTAAACAAAATTAATCTCCCGATTACAAATTTCAAACATCCCTAGACAGTGATAAAGGCTCAATTTTCTGTTTAAAAATAGGGGACATTTTATAGTGAGGAACAACAAGAAATGCAGATTTTCTAAAATAATCATCAGATTTATTAAAATTCGGCAATAAAGCATCTATCCCATATTTTTCGGCGATTTTTCCTTCAATGAACAGAGCCTTGTATAAAGCTATCATTTGTACTCTTGATAAATTATCATGAAAAACCTTTTTAGCTTTATCATATATTATAGCATCAAATGTTTTACTGATATCTTCATCCTCATTTAAATTTTTGTACGCAGCAAAAAGTCTGGAGATATCGGCATCTGCGTCGTAACCCAGCCCGCTTAAATACGCCTTGATGACGTCATTTCGCGAATAAATCTTTATTTTAACCATTGATAACTCCATATTTCAGAAACAGGCTTACCATCTTTTACCAATGATATTCTGATTTCATCGCTGTCACTTTGCGGAGAATAATCAACATATACCGTAACACCTTTGGTTATGGGATTATAAATCGCACTGACACCGGTTATTTGACCGTTCATGGTAGAAACATCAGGTTTAATGCCTTTTTTAGAAAAGTCACTGTCTAAATTTTTTCCAACAAAATCAATGACAAATTTTCTCCCGTCGGAATTTTCAATCGAACCGGATACCCCGCTTTTACCGGTTCTTGTTGCCGAAATATAAGCAAGCTTTTTTTCTTTCATAACATCATTTAACCAAATCAAACGATAGGAAAACTTATATTCTTTTCCTGCTTCAATAGGTGTTTCAGGCACCCAATAAGCCACAATATTATCATGAATTTCTTGACGAGACGGGATTTCCACCAACTGCACAAACCCTTTTCCCCAATCTTCAAGCGGCTCAATCCATGCGCTTGGTCTCTCCTGATAATTTGCTTCAAAATCCTGATAATTTGACAAGTTTCGGTCACGTTGCAACAGTCCAAATCCTTTCAAACCATCATCTACAAAGCTGCTTATGCGCAAGTTTTTAGAATTATCTAGCGGACGCCACAACCACTCATCATTACCATTGTGTACCAATAATCCGTCGCTGTCATGAACTTCTAAACGAAAATCATCAAAATCATGCTTATTATTTTCCCCGAACAAAAACATTGAGGTCAACGGGGCAATACCTATCTTTTGAATATTTTCACGCGCAAACAGATGAACTTCAATGTTCATAATAGTGTTTGTTCCCGGAATAATCTTAAAACAATAGGCTCCGCTGATACTTTTACTGTCTAGCAATGCATATAGGGTAATAACCTTGTCCTTAAATTTCGGCTTCTGTAACCAAAATTCCTTAAAAATAGGGAATTCCTCACCAATCATTTCGGCGGTATTGATAGCCAATCCTCGGGCAGATAACCCGTATTTTTGTCCCTTCGCCAAACCGCGAAAATAACTGGCACCCAAAAATGTGACCAATTCATCATAATAGGCTGATGTATTAAGCGGGCTATGGATTCTGAAACCGGCATAGCCTAAATTATCATAGTCTTTTTCATTAAGTTCATTGTGTCCATAGTCAAAATATTTTTCAGAAAATTTGACGGTTTGAGAAACATTATCTACAACTTCGTTTATCGTAACCGGAATCTTAAAAATGCTACCGATATGGAAAAATTGCACTTCGTAGGGCAATTTTTGGTTATACCAAGGTCCGTTTTCTCTTATAAAACGAATATCCCGATATTGATCGTACGATAAATTTAATAATTCCGAAGAAGTAATCGTGTTAGGCAAAACGTATGGCTTCTTCGACAGCTCTCTTGCTTTATCAATAACATTCTGGAACGAAAAGTCTTTAACAACCACGTTATGATTTGAGTTACTGTCAGCTTGTTTATAATAGACATACCCCTGATAACAGCAAAAGCAAACAAACACACCTAATAGAATAATCAAAATTTTTTTTACCATCATGCCCTCACATTGTTATCAGTAAATTCTTTCAAAATTTGCCTCACTATATGCAGATTATTTTAACGAATCAACATAAAATATAAATTATAAACCATAGAGTATAATTGTTGACCGTATTTTAGGTAACAACGCAAAAAACAGTTGCGTTTAACCCAAACTGTGGGTATAAAAGTTGCAAAGGTAAAATTAAATAGGCAGATAACAGATGATTTTATTTATCAACGCATGTGTCAGACCGCAATCCAGAACCAAACGGTTGGCTGAATACGTTTTAAGAAAAATCGGTAAAGACGTCAAAGAAGTAAATCTTGAGAAAGAAAATTTGACACCGTTAAACGCTAAAACATTGGAACGCCGAACAGAACTTGCTTCAAACGGAATTTTTGCCGACAAAATGTTTAACTTAGCCAAAGATTTTGCCAATGCGGAAAAAATCGTTATTGCCGCCCCCTATTGGGATTTATCATTTCCCGCCCTGTTAAAATGCTACATTGAGCAAATCAATGTTATCGGGTTAACCTTTGCCTATAATGATAAAGGCATCCCCTACGGATTATGCAAAGCCGACGAGCTGATTTATGTGACAACCGCCGGCGGTAAAATATTAAATGAAGACTTCGGTTTCGGCTACATTAAATCATTGGCACAAAGATTTTACAGCATCAAAAACATTTCATATATCAAAGCTGAAAATCTTGACCTTATCGGCGCTGATGTCGAGGCTATTTTACAACACGCAGAAAAAGAGATTGATAGCCGCTTCAAATAAACTGACTATTACACATCAGACTTATCAAAAAGGCTGATAAGCTCGTTTATTTTCTGTTCCTGCTCTGTTTTGGAAGCCTTAAACGAAGCGGCAACACAATGCTTGATATGCTTTTGCAAAATATTTTTTTCCACACTCTTTAAGGCTGAACGCACCGCTTTAATTTGATTGACAATATCCACACAATAGCGTTCTTCCTCAATCATTTTTTTAATACCGTCTATTTGCCCTGAAATGCGGCTAAGACGGGGTAAGTTATCGGCATGATTTGGTTTTGAAGGTATTGTCATTTTATTTCCTATTTATTATCCCCGCAATGGCAAGTTTCACAACATTTATTTTCTTTGGTGTATTGGCAATTAT
>Ga0310691_10005329_pt1 | contig 14131 bp, 10 predicted proteins | sample 176DNAGHGlowgp2_FD_203887 | JGI IMG/M metagenome (GOLD analysis project Ga0310691, IMG submission 203887) | Sheep rumen microbial communities from Palmerston North, Manawatu-Wanganui, New Zealand - 1766 DNA GHGlow gp2 (v2) (version 2) | ecosystem: Host-associated > Mammals > Digestive system >... | reverse complement strand
TACTGCTCTGAGGGCGAGACCTTTACCATCTGCGACCCCAACGAGGCATGGATTATGGAGATGATGGGCGCCTGGGTGAGCGACTCGCTCCGTCAGACGCTCAAGCCCTCGCAGCGCAAGCAGCTCGGGCGTACGGTGTGGGTGGCCATGCGCGTGCCCGATGACATGATCTGTGGCCACGCTAATCAGAGCCGTATCACGACCTTCATGCCTCAGAAGAAAGAGAAGAAAGGTCAGGAGACTGTGCTGTGGTCGAAGAATGTGGTGAGCTATGCCCGCCTGATGGGCTGGTACGACGGCAAGCGCGACCAGGACTTCTCTTACAATGCCGCCTATGCCAAGCCCGACTTCAGCGGCCGCCGTATCTGCGACGCACGCGTGTGGCAGTTCTTCCGCCGCTATGCCGACGGCATGGACCGCTACCTGCCCTGGGCTGAGGGCCGTGATGCTGATGCTGAGCCGATGCCGCTGTGGGTGAAGCCCAATAAGCTGCTGACCGTGCAGGATGTGCAGGCCGCCATGCGCGACCATTATGAGGGCACACCCCTCGACGTGTCGGCCTCGTCGAAAGACAAGAATGACATCGGGGGCGGCATTTGGCAGATGCCCTACCGCGTGACGCCGCTCTACTTTGAGGTTGACGGCAAGAAGTGCTTCAACGAGCGTCCGACGTCGACACAGCAGACGGCCTGGACCTTTGTCTCGCAGATGCGCTCATGGCTGCCGCGCGAGGTGGGAGGATGCTTCTGGTTTGGTAATGACGACGGCAACATGGTGGCCTATACGCCCGTTTACTGTTGTACCACGCGACAGCCCGACTGCTATAGCGGCCGCGGTGCTGACGACATCACGTTCTCGATGGACAATGCTTTCTGGGTGGAGAACTGGGTGAGCAACATGGTTTATCCGCGCTACTCGGTGCTCTTCCCCGACCTGCAGCAGGTGCGCGACTCGCTGGAGCAGTCGTACTTTGCACAGCAGGCCGACATTGAGCGTCAGGCACAGCAGCTGCAGGGCGCCGAGCGTGTGAAGTTCCTCACTGACTACACTTGTCGTAAGGCCGACGAGATGATTAGTCGCTGGCGTCAGCTGGCCTTCTATCTCGTCGTGCGCCATAATGATATGGCTGTGCGCCCTGTCGACGAACAAGGCAACTTCAAGCGCGGCAAGCATGGTCTGGGAGCCACCGTTGAGCGTCCCGGCATGCCCGAGGACTTCAGGCGGCAGCTCATCAAGCAGACTGGTAATAAATTCTTGAAGCCTTGATACAAAAACTGAGCCCACTCTTGAGAGTGGGCTCAGTTTTTAACTTTTGGAGGTGCCTAGCAGATTCGAACTGCTGTAGACGGTTTTGCAGACCGTTGACTAAGCCACTCATCCAAGGCACCGTTTGTTTATTGCGGATGCAAAGGTACGGCTTTTATTTGTAACTGCCAAATTTTTGGCAGTTTTTTTTCAGTTTGCAGCCTTCGCAGCCCGTTTTTCGGCATTTCAGCACCAGGTAAATGCGCCAAGCAGCATAATTTACGGCCACCAGCAGCACCAATCCTGTGACCAAAAACTGCATGTCCTCCATCACTCTTCACTCTTCACTCTTCACTAGCGCAGCGCCAGTGCCTCACCCCTTAAGTTTCCTAAGCATGAGTTTATTGATAGCTTGTATGCGTCGGCTACGCTTTTCAATGCCGTGGCCGATGTCTTCGCGTACATTATTTATATTATTAAAGAGATCACTAAAGGCGTTGAGCACGGGGTTAGGCTGTGCGGTGTCCTCGGTGGCGTTGGGGTTGGTGACGATGCGCAGCCCCAGGTGCTCTATGCTCACGTCTATGTCAGGCCCTGTCATAATGGGGTCGCCGTCGTAGTGGATGGCACCGGGGGCCGTGCGGTGAATGTGCAGGCGATTGGTGCGGAAGGTCTTGATCTTGGAGTTGTTGGTCAGCGTCTTCATAAATAGGTCGGCGGCTATCTGCGGTGCCTCTAAGGCGTCGAAGGGCTCCATGATGATGACGTCCATCTGGCCGTCTTTCATCGTGGCGCCGGGGGCGATATAGGCATTGTTGCCATACTGTGAGGCGTTGGCGCAGGCTATGAGGAACGCCTTGTGGTGGTGAGTGCCCGTGTCGTCGCTCACCTCGTAAGTCTCGGGTTTATATTTCAGCCCCTCCTTCAGCACATTCTCCACGTAGGTGATAGGTCCGCGCTTGCCAGCCTCGGCAAACTTCAGCGAGATAAAGGCATCGAAGCCCATGCCGCAGGTGCAGAAGAAGGGCAGGTCGTTGATAATTCCGTAATCAAAGGTTTCTATATGTGCCTCGTTGATGATGGCCACGCTGCGCTTCATGTCCATAGGCAGGCAGAGATGTCGGGCCAGTCCGTTGCCGGAGCCGCAGGGCACGATGGCCAGTGCTGTCTGGCTGTGAACGAGTGCCCGAGCCACTTCGTTGACAGTGCCGTCGCCGCCAACGGCTGCCACGATGTCGGTGCCGTCGGCGGCCAGCGCTTTGGCCAGTTCCGCGGCATGGCCGGCATATTCGGTCTTGACAATCTGGTAGTCAAAGCGCTCCCCGTCGAGCACCTGCTCAATCATCTCTGGCAGCGCTGCTTTGGAGTGCGTGCCCGAGATGGGGTTGACGATGAATGCTACTGTTGTTTTCTTACTTATCATGTTGCAAAAATACGAAAAACTTCTCTATTTCTCTCTTTTTATGCAATTTATTTCCATAAAACATGCAAATATTAATAAAAAAGTGCACGGTTTCATAAAAAATGTGTAACTTTGCAGCCTGATTACGAACAAAAATACAAAACTACACCAAAATCGGAATGGGACAGTTACAAGAAAGATACAAGCACTACCGTGAGCCGCAGAAGTTTATGGAGGCTGATGTATACCCCTACTTCCGTGCCATAGAAGGTAAACAGGGCACCGAGGTAGAGATGGGAGGTCACAAGGTACTCATGTTTGGCTCCAATGCCTATACGGGTTTGACCGGCGACCAGCGTATAATCGATGCCGCCAAGGCTGCTTTAGACAAGTATGGGTCCGGTTGCGCCGGTAGTCGTTTTCTCAACGGCACACTTGACTTGCACGTGCAATTAGAAAAAGAAATCTCAGAGTTTATAGGCAAGGACGACTGTCTGTGCTTCTCTACCGGCTTCAGCGTCAATCAGGGCGTGCTGGCTATTGTAGTAGGCAAGGACGACTATATTATCTGCGACGATCGCGACCACGCTTCCATCGTGGACGGTCGTCGTCTTTCGTTTGCCAAGCAGCTGCATTACAAGCACAACGACATGGCCGACCTGGAGCGTGTGCTGCAGCGACTGCCTCACGAGGCTATCAAGCTGATAGTTGTCGACGGCGTGTTTTCCATGGAAGGCGACCTGGCTAAGCTGCCAGAGATTGTAGAACTGAAGCACAAGTACAACTGCTCAATCATGGTTGACGAGGCTCATGGCGTGGGCGTCTTTGGCCGTCAGGGCAGGGGCGTGTGCGACCACTTCGGACTCACTGACGAGGTAGACCTCATCATGGGTACGTTCTCTAAGTCGTTGGCCTCCATCGGTGGCTTCATTGCCTCTGACTGGGACACCATCAACTTCCTGCGTCACACTTGCCGCACGTATATCTTCTCGGCCAGCAACACCCCGGCAGCCACCGCTGCTGCTATGGAGGCTCTGCATATCATTCAGCAGGAGCCCGAGCGCATACAGGCGCTTTGGGATGTGACCCACTACGCCTTGAAGCGTTTCCGCGAGGAGGGCTTCGAGATTGGTGAGACCGAAAGCCCCATCATTCCGCTTTACGTTCGCGATGTTGACAAGACATTCCTCGTGACCGCTCTTGCCTTCAAGGCCGGCGTGTTTATCAATCCTGTTATCCCGCCCGCCTGTGCACCTACCGATACGCTGGTGCGCTACGCCTTGATGGCTACTCACACCAGGGAGCAGGTAGACCGCTCGGTGGTGGCCCTGAAGAAGATTTTCGTAGAGCAGGGCATTATCAAGTAAACTCCTGTGAAATATGCAAAAATAAGAAGGCTCGCAAGACTTTGCGGGCCTTCTTTTAATGCTCTGTTCTACTTATCTGCCTTTACCTCCTTACTACTCAACTCATTGTTCAACTTGTGAAAGCTGAATAGTGTCATGCTTCAAACAGCAGGCACGCCCAACCGTTTTCTTCGCGTTGCCCTTGGAGCGTGAGACCTAAAGAGTTGGCTTTAGCGGTAAGCAAGGGGATGTCGTCGGTATAGAATCCGCTGAGGATGAGCAGCGCATGGGGAGCCATTTTCTGGCGGAACAGCGGCATGTCTTGCAAGAGGATGTTGCGGTTGATATTGGCCATGACGAGGTTGAATGTTCCTTCCACAGTATTTAGTATGCTGGCGTCGCCAAGCAGGGTCGTTAGTTCCACCTGATTAATGACAGCGTTGTGGCGGGTGTTTTCTGTGCTCCACTCGTCGATGTCGTAGCCTATGCAGGCCTGTGCGCCAAGTTTCATGGCAGCGATGCCTAAGATGCCCGTACCGCAACCGCAGTCGAGCACGCGGCGCTGGCTGAGGTCGATTCCTGCCAGCGTGGCACAAACCATGCGTGTCGTTTCATGGGTGCCGGTGCCGAAGGCCAGGTGGGCGTCAATCTCTATGGCAGTGATGGGTGTTGGCTGTTGGGTGATGGTTGATGGTGGCAAGTGGCGGCCGTCGTGAATCACGATAGTGCTGCGTTGCGCCGTTACTGCACCGTTTACCTCGCTATCGATGACAATAGGCTCAAAGCCCTCCTGTTCCCATTGCTCATTCCAGTCGCGGTCTTCAGCCTCACTCACGGTGTAAGTGACCGTGGTGCCGGGGAGGGGGAAACCGGCAATGACAGCATCGAGCTGCTCGTGATCGAACGCTTGTCGCTGGATATATCCCGTGAGCCCACTATCGGTCTCTTCAAAGGTTTCAAAGCCTGTTTCGCCGGCCATGGCGGCCAACAGGTCGCTGGCGTCGCTGCTATAGGGGCGGATGAGAAATTTCACCTCGTAATACTTCATAATCCTTGTCTTTAAGCTGAGTAAAACGTTAAATTTGCCGCAAAATTACAAAAAATAGGGAAAAACCTATCATAGTTTAGGGTTTTTCCTTAATTTTGCAGTGAAAATAGCAGTAATTTTGTAGCGTGAACCATTGGCATGAGCTGATGTTACAGGCATTAACAATTTATAGGGAGAAAAAGACAATGAACAAGAAGATTTTAGTATCGCTCATTCTTGGGGCCTTGCCCCTGACCCTGATGGCACAGGACGATGATATGTACTTCGTTCCTTCCAAGAAGAATGTAGAGAAGGAGGCCGCTGATTACGGTGTTCCCCGCTCTACCTACTATTCGGGTATCAATCGCAGCGTTGACGACTATAACCGCCGCGGCAGCTACTATCAGGTGCTGCCTTCGGACACTACGGGCAATGATATCATTACGTTCAGCGGCACAAAGGGTGTCTACCCTGCCCCTGACTCTATCTCTGCTGACGAGGATTATGCGCTGACTCGTCAGATGGCCCGTTACGACGGTTATGAGCCTGAACAGGCCTATCGGGAAGGCTATCGCGACGGGCGCCGCGATTCGTGGCACTCACCATGGTATTACTCGTCGTTCTATCCTTGGTATGACTCTTACTGGTACTGGAACGACCCCTGGTATTATGGCTGGCATGGCGCGTGGTACGACCCTTGGTATTATGACTACTATTGGTATCGTCCCTATGGGTGGTATAGCTGGCATTATGGTTGGCATCGTCCTTACTATTATGGCGGCGTCACCTACTATGGTGGCGGCGGTGGCGGCAGTAGCAAGTATCGTCGTTACGACAATATGGCAGCGCGCTCGCCTCGCGGTCTGAGCAACGGCCGTCACACGACTCATACGTCAGGCACCTTCGGCGGCTCGTCAATACGTCGTGGCAGCTATGGGTCGCGCTCGGCAACGTCGCCGGGCGTCCAACGCTCTACTGGCACCACAACGACCAACAGCTATGGCAATTTTGGCGGTTCGCGCACTTGGGGCGGCAGCTCCTCCAGCGGCTCAATGGGCAGTTTCGGTGGCTCGCCTACCCGCAGTTCCGGCGGTAGCTTTGGTGGCGGCGGTGGCGGTGGTTTCGGTGGCAGCCACTCCGTTGGTGGCAGTCGTTCCTCGCGGCGCTAACATGGCAGGCATAAAGTATTATAAGGATTTAAGCACTACAGAATAAACATGAAGAAGATATATATTGCAGCCTTGGCGATGGGCTTTGTGATACCGTCGCTGGCACAGGAAACCTATGAGAATGCCAAACTCGCAGAAACCGAGCTCAACGGAACTGCCCGCTATGTAGGTATGGGTGGCGCTATGGAGGCCTTGGGTGCCGACATCTCTACCATCTCTACCAATCCTGCCGGTATCGGCCTATTTCGCAAATCGTGGGTAGGCGGTTCGTTCAGTGTGGTGGCACAGCAGGATGCCGCCAGCTTCTCCAACGGCAAGAAGACTACCTTCAGCTTTGACCAGGCGGGGTTTGTCTATAGCGCACGCACTGGCTATAACTCTTTCGTCAACTTCAGTTTCAACTACCGCAAGAGCCGTAACTTCAACTACATCCTCTCTGCCGCCGACGGACTCTCTGGCGCATCGCAGAACAAGCTGACCTATGCCAAGGCCAAGAACGGCCTGCTCTACGAGGTGGACAGCAAAACCCTGAAGCCTGACTTCGACGCTCCTTATGCGCAGTGTAATCAGTTGGACGACATCTATGCTCGTAACCTGAATTACGACGCTGTAGACAATACGTGGTATGCCTATCCCGCCGACTATTATACCCTGAACCGTGCGCATAAAGGCTATATTAGCGAGTTTGACTTCAATTTGAGCGGCAATGTCAACGATCGCGTGTACTTAGGTATGACTATCGGCGTTCATGACGTCAACTACAAGCATTATGGTGAGTATGAGGAGTTTGCTAACGGCCAGGCCCGGATACGTGTTGACGACGACCGTAGCATTGACGGCTCCGGCTTCGACATAAAGGCGGGTATCATTTTCCGGCCTATCGAAGCGTCGGCCCTGCGTTTTGGCCTGTCTGTAGCTTCGCCAACGTTCTATAGCCTGAAGAGCAGCAATAGCACTAATGTCGTTGGCTACAATAACGGTCAGACGACGATGGTGAACAATAACGACAGCTATAAGTTCAAACTCTATACCCCATGGAAGTTTGGCGTTAGTGCCGGCCACACACTGAGCCAGATGCTGGCTCTGGGGTTGAGTTTCGAGTATGCCGACTATAGCAGCATGGATACACGTAAGATTACCGGCAGCCGATATGACTGGTATTACGACTCCTATTCCGAGAGCAGCAATAGCGACAATGAGATGAACCGCCACACCGAGCAGACCCTTAAAGGCGTTGCCACGCTGAAAGTTGGTGCTGAGCTGAAGCCTGATGCGGCAATGGCCGTTCGTCTGGGTTATAACTACCAGTCGCCGATGTACGAGGAGTCGGGATTCAAAGATGGAACCATTGCCTCGCAAGGCTCCTATATCAGTTCGGCCACCGACTATACCAATTGGAAGGCTACCCACCGCATCACCTGTGGTATTGGTTATAGCTTTGGACCGCTCAATCTCTCAGCAGCCTATCAGTATAGTGTTACCAACGGCGACTTCATGCCCTTCATGAACTATCTCGACAACACTACGCCTGCTGACGACAATGTGGCAAAGAGCGTAAGCTTGAGCAACAAACGCCACCAGATAATGGCTACCATCGGCTATTCTTTCTAAAAAAGAATTGAACGAAATGTTTGGTTGTTCCATTTTTTTTCCTTATCTTTGCAGCATAGTATTAACCTCATAATAAGCAACGCTATGAACAAGGAGGAAAAATTTGTTATTACCATCAGCCGACAGTTTGGTACCGGTGGTCACGAGATTGGAGTCGAGCTGGCCCGTCGCCTTGGTGTGAAGCTTCTTGACAAGCAGATACTCAATGAAGTAGCTCGTAAAATCAGCGTCGTGGAGGATGCTGTAGAGAAGATTGAGGCGCGTAATCCGCATTGGCGCGACGATTTCACCAACTTCTACCGCACGTATATGTCTGGTGCCGAGTATAATGGTGCTGAGCAGGACAAGACCAGTCATGAGCTGTTTAGGGCCCAGGCCGAGGCTATACGCAAGATTGCCGATGAAGAGTCGTGCGTGATTATAGGCCGCTGCGGTTTCGACATCTTCAGAAATCATTCCAATGCGCTGAAGATTTTCGTACATTCGCCGCTCGACTGCCGTAAGCGCCGCATTGCCGAGAAGTATGACCTGAATGAAACGGATGCCGCCGCCATGATTGTAGACAACGACTACAGCCGCGAGCTCTACACCAAGACGTTTACCGGCAGCGACTGGCAGGACGCACGCAACTATGACATCTCGCTCAACGTGCGGAAGTTTGGCGTCAACGGCGCCGTCGACTACATCATGCGCGCCATCGAAGGCTGACCTTCAGGCTCCCGCTAAAGGCTGCGGTACAGCTGTTCATATTGGCGGGCTACCTTCAGGTAGTCGTGATGTTTCTCAACGTATTCCCGGCTCTGAACTTTCAGAACGGGAATACGTTGTGGATTTAATATCAGCTGCTCCATTTCGTGGAAGACACTCTCATAGTTAGGCGCTACATTGATGATAGGCCGCAGCTGTTTCTCGCCTAAGATTTCGTAATTCTCCGGTTCGCCGCCGCCGATACAGATGATGCCCTTCGACATAGCCTGCAGTGGGTTCATCGATGGTGTATAGCTGTACAGCTGGTCGAGTATGGCGTCGCTGCCCTCCATCATCCGCTGGTACTCTGCGAAGGGTACCGATTCGGCTATGTTGAGCTTCATGCGGTGGGCATATTTTTGGCGCAGGTCCAGAGCAGCTTGCAGCATGATGTCAGTGCCCTTGTACTGGCTGCGCTCGCGGTTGATGCCAATAAAGAATGATACTTTTGACCGTTTGCACTGCGCCGAAGAGAAAGTTTCCGGCAGTTGGATGGGGTAGGGTATGAAGTGCGTCTTGTCAGGGAATTGCGGGCGGTAACAGACGTCGTATTCATAGAGACCGGTGACTATGGCGTCGCTCTCTGCAGCAATGAGCTTATTGAGTTGCTCCTTGGGGGTACCCAGCCAGTCGCGGCGCTCCTTCTCGGCAGCTGCGTCGGTGCGCACGATGTCGCCAAAGTTAAAGTCGCTGTAGCGCAACGGCTTGTCATACGTGCAGGTGTGCACCCAGTACCAGTCCATGCCAAAGGCTCCAAGGACGACATGGCGGTTATGTCGTCGCAGATAGCGGTAGATACTGAACAGACGCTCAGCCTTTAGCTCGATGAAAATAGGGTTGATGAGTTGCACCACGTCGTAGCCCCGCCATTGTGGCAGCAGGCTGTAGACTTTGGCCATCAGCTTGATGCCGTTCCATTTGCCAGGCTGGCGGTCGAGGTCAATGTCGCGGGGATAGTTCTTCCAAAAGTCGCCGTTGGAGGCTACGGTGACGTCATGGCCCAGCTGTCGAAGGCCTTCGGCCAGTGTCCAGTGTACGTTGCTGTATTCTCCTAATAATAGTATTTTCATGGGAGTTATCGGGAGTTAAGTGACATTACTCTTCTCGTTTCATCAGTGGGAGTGTTATCATCAGCGCAGCGCGACCGTTGACACTGTTGGCCAAGCGCCTGAACCATGTGTACTTCACGGTATAGTTGCGGTCGGGGAGGGGAAAGAGTCCTTCGCTGCGCAAGCCCTCTATGCGTTGTTCCAGTTCGTTGCGGTTGCGGGTAAGCACTATCGTGTTGTAGATATAGTCCATTGAGAGCTGTGCCACCCGTCGCTGCAATGCCAGCCGCTCTGCGGGGGGCAGGGTGCCCAGCAGCTGCTTCAGGCGACAGATCACCCTGCGGTTGTCGTCCAGCCGATGCTGAATGGCGGCGGCTGTCGTGGTGCCTATGGCTGAAGCCTCATGTTGGCGGTAATAGTACGCGCGTGCCGTGGTGCATACCGCACTCGTGGCGCGGAGAATGAGCTGCGGCGTAAACTCTTCGTCTTCACCGTAGCTGATGCCTGGGGTGAACCTTAAGTCGCCCACGATGCTGCGGCGGAAGATGTAGCTCCAGCATGCCCCGTGGATGTTCTGTGTGCGCATCAGGTCGCTGCCGCTCATCACGTCGCCATCCTTGTAATCGATAGGAGCGTCGGCAGAGTGGCTGAATCCGAACATCACCATATCCAAACTGCCATATCTGACAATGTCGAGGCAGTGCTCGTAGACATTGGTAATCAGCATGTCGTCGGCATCAATGAATTGTATGAATGTGCCGCTGGCTATCTTCAATCCCATGTTGCGCGCCGTACTGACGCCGCCGTTAGCCTTGCGCAGGTAGACGATATCGTCGATACAGGATGACAGGTCGCTGAGTGGGCTGCCAGCAGAGCCGTCGTCTACGACGATGATTTCGCGCTCTACAGGACGCAACGACAGACGGGTGATGCTTTCGATGCATTGCTTGAGCATCACCGTGGGCTGCTCGTGATAGGTGATGATAAAACTCACGAGCGGCTGGGGGGCTTGATGTGGTGTAGTGTCTTGCTTATTTTGCATAAGGCGTTGATACCTATTGTATTATTGGCTATAATTTTAATTCTTTGCTTTACTCCCCCAGTGGGCTTTACGTGGCGGTGTCGTAGCCGTGTCGTGTCGCCGGTGAGCTCGCTGACGTCCATCTGTATGTTGAGCAGATATAGGTAGTAGCGGTCGTCTATAGTCATGCCGCTGGTGAGGTGGGCGTCAAGTAGCTGGCGCAGCCCCAAGCCGCCGGCAGTGGCAGTGATACCTTGCTGGTTCCAGCAATAATAGTAGAGTCCGCCATCTACCGTGGCCACCTTGTGGGCAACTTTCAGAATCCGCGGCAACGTATAGACATCCTCAAAGACATGGCCTACGGGAAAGCGTATGTCGTCGAAGAGTCTTCGGCGATACACCTTGTTGCAGGCATAGCAGTGACGGTAGGCCTCGGTGCTCAGCCAGTAGTCGCCGGTATTGGTATATTCGGCATTGGTGAAGCTCAGCAGTTGCTGGTGGGGCGCACCGTAGAAGCACCAGAGGGGATATTCTACCAAGTCGTTGTCACCCATCCGGCTCATCACGCTGTCAAGGGTGTCACGGGCAATGAAGTCGTCGCTGTCGATGAATGTAATATATTCGCCCTTTGCGCGGTCAATGCCCGCATTACGGGCGGCACTGAGTCCTCCGTTTGACTGGTGGATAACGCTGATGCGCCTGTCGCGTGCAGACCACTCATCACACAACCGTGGACAGCCGTCGGGAGAGCCGTCGTCGACAAGGATGACCTCGTAGTCGGCAAAGGTCTGCTCCATGACACTTTGCAGACAGCGGCCGAGGGTTGCTTCTGCACGGTAGACGGGTATGATGATGCTCAGCTTCATGGGGGAAACAGTGCGTTTTTGAGTGCAAATGTACGCTTTTTTTTTCTAATAACCTTCTTCCGGCTTTAGTTTTTGCTTTTTTGAAGTGACGAAATGTCAGTTTTTATAGTAAAAGCGTCTGAAAACTCCTTTTTTGGCACGATGTTTGCCCCAGTGGTGGGCAACATGTAAAATCAATAAAACAAATATCAGTTATGCAAAAAGGTAATATAGGTGTAACGACAGAGAATATCTTTCCTGTCATCAAAAAGTTTCTTTACAGCGACCACGAGATTTTCCTGCGCGAGATGGTGTCTAACGCCGTCGACGCTACTCAGAAGCTCAAGACCCTGCAGCAGCGCGGCGACTTCAAGGGCGAGCTGGGCGACCTGACGGTGCGCGTCAGCCTCGACACAGAGAAGGGCACCATCACCATCAGCGACCGCGGTATCGGTATGACCGAGGCCGAGATTGACAAGTATATCAACCAGATAGCCTTCTCGGGCGTGAGCGACTTCCTGGAGAAATACAAGGACAACGCCAACAGCATCATCGGCCACTTCGGACTCGGTTTCTACTCCTCGTTCATGGTGTCGAAGAAGGTGGAAATTATCACTAAGAGCTATCAGGACGATGCCAAGGCCGTGAAGTGGAGCTGCGACGGCTCGCCGGCCTACGAGATTGACGAGGCAGAGAAGGAGGACCGCGGCACCGACATCATACTCTACATCGAAGACGACTGCAAGGAGTTCCTCGAGCGCACCCGTCTGGAGCAGCTGCTGCAGAAATACTGCAAGTTTATGGCCGTGCCCGTGGCCTTCGGCAAGAAGCAGCAGTGGTCGAGCGACGAGAAGAAGATGGTAGACACCGACGAGGACAACATTATCAATAATGTGGAGCCCTTGTGGACGAAGACCCCCTCGACGCTCAAGGACGAGGACTACCGCTCATTCTACCGCACGCTCTATCCCATGAGCGACGAGCCCCTGTTCTGGATTCACCTCAACGTGGACTACCCCTTCAACCTCACGGGTATACTCTACTTCCCCAAAATCAAGTCTAACATCGAGCTACAGCGCAACAAGATTCAGCTCTACTGCAACCAGGTGTTTGTCACCGACCAGGTAGAGGGCATCGTGCCCGAGTTCCTCACCCTGCTTCATGGCGTCATCGACTCGCCCGACATTCCCCTGAACGTGAGCCGCAGCTACCTGCAGAGCGACCGCGAGGTGAAGAAGATTTCGACGTATATCACCAAGAAGGTGGCCGACCGCCTGAAGGCTATCTTCAACGAAGACCGCAAGCAGTACGAGGAGAAGTGGGACGACCTGAAGCTCTTCATCAACTACGGCATACTCTCCGAAGAGGGCTTCTACGACCGCGCCAAGGACTTCGCCCTGATGAAGGACGTTGAGGGCAAGTACTTCACCTTCGACGAATACAAGACCTTGATCGAGGCTTCGCAGAAAGATAAGGACGACACCCTGATTTACCTCTACGCCACCAATAAGGAGGAGCAGTATTCCTACATCAAGGCTGCCCAGGACAAGGGCTACAGCGTGCTGTTGCTCGACGGCCAGCTCGACGTGCCTACCATCCAGACCCTGGAGCAGAAGTTTGAGAAGAGCCGCTTCACACGCGTTGACGCCGACATCATCGACCGTCTCATTGTGAAGAGCGACGCCCCGAAGACCGACTTCAGCGACGAGCAGCGTGACAATCTGTCAGCCGTCTTCAGCACGCAGATGCCTAAGCTCGACAAGACGGAGTTCCACGTCGAAGTGGACGCCCTGGGCGAGAATGCCCGTCCGGTGGTCATCACCCAGAACGAGTGGATGCGCCGCATGAAGGAGATGAGCCGCTTCCAGCAGGGCATGAACTTCTACGGCCAGATGCCCGACGCGTTCAACATCGTGCTCAACGCCGACCATCCGCTTATCAAGCGCGTGCTCGCCGACTGCGAGGCCAGCACCACCGAGGCCCTGAAGCCTATCCTCTCAGAGCTGAGAGGCCAGGAGGCCCGTCTGGCTGCCATCCAGCAGCAGCAGGACAAGAAGAAGTACGACGAGCTGACACAGGAAGACCGCGACCTCAAGGCCGAGGCCGAGAAGGCTGTGCAGGCCGAGAAGGACAAGCGCCAAGGCATCATCGCCGACTACGCCCAGAAGAACGACGTGGTACACCAGCTCATCGACCTAGCTCTGCTGCAGAACGGCATGCTGCGCGGCGAAGCCCTCGACCGCTTCCTCAGCCGCAGCGTAGAGCTGATTAAGTAATCTATATGATTATCCGCATCTGTCCGTAGGTGACACCTCTTACACCTGGAGCTTAACTCATTGATAATCAGTGGCTATTTTCCGTACGCAGGTCACACCTAAGGTCACACCTGAGGTAGCACCTGAGGTGACACCAGAGACAGCACCTACAGTATGATTGCATAATTATACATCGACTTGTATATTTATTCAGGTTAACGCTGCTTTTTGTAAACAAATCGTCCTTTCTGACAAGACGGCGCACGTTTTAAAAAAAACAGCGGCTGTTTTTTCAAAAACGGCGCGCGTTTTGTTAGAAACGCGCGCCGTTTTGAACGTATATTTATGCAAAATCTCTCGGCAATCTTTAGGTGTAACCTCAGGTGCAGCCTCAGGTGCAGCCTCAGGTGCGAC
>Ga0310691_10005326_pt1 | contig 14135 bp, 11 predicted proteins | sample 176DNAGHGlowgp2_FD_203887 | JGI IMG/M metagenome (GOLD analysis project Ga0310691, IMG submission 203887) | Sheep rumen microbial communities from Palmerston North, Manawatu-Wanganui, New Zealand - 1766 DNA GHGlow gp2 (v2) (version 2) | ecosystem: Host-associated > Mammals > Digestive system >... | reverse complement strand
ATCGAATCATTTCTCTTTGATGACTTCTTGAACTGATTTACCAGATTGCAAAACTACATCAAATACAATTTTCAACTGATTATCAACCAGTTTTTTCTCTTTTTCTACTTGTAAAAATTCTTTAAACAAAGGCTGAAACTTATTCAAGAATCACTCCAAATTTCAGCATGATTTCAAGAATGCAGTTTTTTCTGAAAATAATTTTTCAGCATCTGTTCACTGTTTTTTTGCTTCCTCAGAAACGGATTTTAATAATGTTATTTCATCTCATTGAACGAAATCCAAAGCTCGTTTCATTGGTCAAACCATCCATTTTGCTACAGTTTTTGGTTCAAATCATTCATTCACTGAGAAGAAGAAATCAAATAACGATTTGTCCAAGAGTAGTGCATTGATATATTCTTTATTAAATCAGAATTCTTTACATTTAGTGATATAATCAAAAGGACGATCAATCTGAACCTCATCAAATTCTTTCAAATCATTTTGAGATAATTCCAAAGCAGGCATATCTGGTTCAGGAAAATAACGGTAATCTACAGCATCTTCCTTGCTCCTCATCATGTATGAAGTATTTTCATCATCTGCTCGGCGACGAGTTTCCTGTGAAACGGATTCTCATTTGGAAATCAAATCCCACTGTCTTTGGCTTTCAGCTTCAATAGCTCTTTTTATTGCAGAAAAAGTATTGATATTCTTTAATTCAACTCTCGTTCCGAGAGGATCAGATTCGTTTTTACGGATTGAAATATTTACGTCTACACGCATCTGTCATTTTTCTAGATCAGCATCTCCTAAATTGTTCCATTTAGCTAAACGCTGTATTTCTTTTGCAAATTCTACAGCTTCATCAGCACTAGAAAAATCTGGATCAGTAACTATTTCTAGTAGTGGAGTTCAGGCACGATTGAAATCTACCAGACTTTTCCCATTTTCATGAATCATTTTAGCGGCATCACATTCCAAATGTGCTTCATGAATTGTGACAGTTTTTTGGCTTTCATAGTTATTCAAGAAAAAAGAGACCTTTCATTCAGTAATAATTGGGTGATAAAACTGTGTAATCTGGAATCCCATTGGTAAATCTGGATAGAAGTAGTTTTTTCTATCAAATGATGATTTTTTATTCAAATGTGAGTTTAGAGCTTTTGCAAAATGAATAGCTTTCGTGACTACTTCCTTATTCAGAAGCGGTAAGGCCCCAGGTTGTCATGTACAAACTGGACAAACATGTGTATTTGGTTTTGCAGAAAAATCCTGCTCATTTTTACATTTACAGAATATCTTTGCATTTGAATTTAATTTTAAGTGAATTTCTAGTCAAATCGTGATGAGGTAATCCATAATTTTTGCATTCAAAAAATAATAAAATTCTGAATCTAAAATACTATTCTTGACTACAAAATCAAGAATGAATATAAAATACAATTATTATATATCTACGTGCTCATAACTAACCTCGAGATTACCTAATATTTTTTGTAGGTTTGATGGAGAATTTTCTACTATAGTATTTACGAAATCCTTAAGAACTTTTTCATCTCATGTAGAATAAAATTTTCGTTTTTTCTTGTTCTGATGACTTAACTTTAATGTATCTAAAATTCTCTGAGTCTGTAATGCCACAGCTGGAGCTGGATTTAATATCTTAATTTTATCTCAAACATTTCTTTCATCTAATATTTTCTCCATCATAGGAATAAGAAATGGATAATGAGTACATCATAAAACTATATAATCAATATTTGAATCTATCATAGGAGTAAGATATTTTGTAAGCAATTCTCTAGCTTCATCGCTTTCAGTTTTATTTTGTTCAACAAGCTCAACTAATCAATCTCAAACTTGTTCTATTACTTTTACATCTCATTGGAATTCTGTTAGGGTCCTATGGTACAATGCTCATTTAAATGTTCAATATGTAGCTAAAACTCAAACTATTCAAGTTTTAGAATGTAAAAGTGCAGGCTTTATCGCTGGCTCCATTCACACAAAGGGGATAGAATATTCTGATCTTAAAACCTCAATAGCTGCTGCTGTAGCGGTATTACATGCGACTACAATCAAATCACAGTTTCATTGCCCAATTAGAAAATTAGTCAGTTTTCTGCATCTGCCTTGTAATTCTTGTGGAGATTTTCTTCAATAGGGACAATATGCAGAATCTGCGATATAACAAAAATTCTGATCTGGCATAAGTTTTGCTAGCTGTGTTCGTACTGATAATCATCAAAGTCATGAATCGAATATTCAGATCATTTATTCAGTGTATTGATATGAAAGTAAATTGTATTCTTCAGTATCGTACTGAGTGATTCACTCTTCATGTCGAAGTAAAAAATGCTTAATTCACGTATCTAAAGCCATTTTGGAACAGATAGTACAATATGGTTTTCATGCTTTTGAAATGTTTCAATTCTTATCTAAACGTATAAAATATAAGTCTGCTCATTTAATCTCATTAGGATGATTTCTTAATGCATCCATGATTGCTCTTTGTTCAGCATGAATACAGCATGTTTTGTCTGTCACTTTTCTATGATAAGAATTTTTATCACAAGTACATCTTCTTTGAGATTCTAAATCATGAGGTGGAGTATTTCGTCATTGTCAGATAATTTTATCATCTTTTACTATTATGCATCCACATTTAGATCTCTCACAAGTAGCATTTTGTGCAATTTTTCATGCTAACTGGAAATATTGTTCAGCTTTTTTGAATTCTTCTCATACTAATATTTTCATAGTAAATTTAAGCTATCTAAATATTAAAAATATTTAATCTTCCTTCTTTATAATTCAAGCAGAATTCTCCCATTTAAAATAATTGACTTTTCTTTACAAAAATCTATAATAGCATTATAATGCTTAACAAAAAATAGAAAGGGACAATTATGGAAAATTTTGAAAAACTGGAAAAAGTGGCGAATTGTCACATCGAAGATCAGACGGCTTTAAAGGCTTTTCTGAAGTACTCTAAAGTGAATTGTGGATGGTTCCCTTATTCTCTGGTAAATCCTGAAGATGTAAGAAATTGCCTGGACAATTTCAAGAAGGACCATCCAGAATATTTGCGGCATATCTCTTAGAAAGAGAAACCATCTTTAGCCTAAAAAACAAGCTGGAGTTTTCTCCAGCTTTTGTTTATATAATTGTTTATAATTTGTATGCTATTTTTCGTAATGATTGATTCATTGTATTTCCTTCCACAATACACGATTTGCGTAAATTAATGCATCTATATCTTCTGGCTCTCGTGTCCTTCAAAACTGATCTAACGTGTCTGAATAGTGGAATGGAACTATATATTTATTATTTTCCTGACTATATATTTTATTAAATATTTCCATAAAGTGTCAGTTTTTCATAATTGATGAAACTACAAAAATATTTTGAAGTCAAAATTTCTTTTCATTTATTCGTTTACATAACATACTTGAATAAAATTCCAAAGTTTGGACCACTAGATTTTTTGCAAATGGGTTATCTTCAATTTCTTCATAATTTTTGTATCGATATTTTGAAATTCAATTATCCTTGTACATCTGCATTAGAGAATTTACACCCAAATTCAGACTTTCTATACTTTTATAAAATCAATTTTCAACCAATACTCATTTACAATGCGAATCTCTAATATATAGCAATAGAAAATTTTCTGTATACATGTTATCTCTCAAGAATTTTATAGTCTGAAAGCTTTCAGGATAAATCTCAATATTTTTTTGTGACTGAAAATCTCAGAACTTATCATTAAATATACTACACGTCTCTCTATTCAAAAAAACTAGTATAATTCTGCATGAAATATCTCAAGACTCTCCTATCAAGAATTGCTTTTCTACTCAATCCACAAATATTGAATCGATATTAGAAAATAGAAATTCCTCTTTTGTCTGTTTCTCAGCTTCTACTAATTTTTCTTGTACTAGTTCTTGAATATCTTTTAATGTCAATTTTTTTTCACTCGTAAATTGAATATCATAGCTAAAAAAAACAAATCTCTGATCATCAAGCAGAAAAATATGTTTATATTTTGGATACTGTTCAGTAGAATCTATAATTTTTGACAGGGATTCATAGAGTAAGTAATTCTGAAGTCAGAATTCTGGTTGAGATTTGATTACGCGGAATTTTGGATATTTAGGATCATAGTTTTCCTGCCGCAAAAAAAACATCCTTCCAAAAAATAAAAATTTAAAATCTGACTCTTAATGGACCTTTTAGTATATCATAATAAATGAGGACTTTTTTTCAAGATTTTATCTATCTAAAATTAGCTCATTTACAGTGAAAGTAGAAATAGTTACATCTCATTGTAACTGATATTTCTGTTTGATTCAAGCAATGGCTTGTTTCATAGATGTTATTCATTTCATATTTGGAAGCATTAGTCATGTCTTTTCTCATGTAGTTTCAGCTAATAATACTCAATTGTTTTTTGGATCCATATTTAGAAATGCTGCAGCATCTTTTTGCTCAGTAATTTCATTTATTACGTCTATGATTATATGTTTAGTTTTGGATTCCTGTTTCTTTAAAATTCAATTATATAATAAATTTATCATTTCTTCTAAAGTTTTGTCTGTAGTTAAAACTCCATTTGAAATTAGAAGATTTCATTTTTCATCAAAAAGGGAAAAGAAAAGTCAGATTTTATCCTCTGGTTTATATTTGCTGTAAATAATTTTTTTAATTTCTTCCAACATATTATTCTTTAAATATAAAACATCACAGTATATTTTGTATATATATAAAATCATATTTATTTTGCAAGGGCGATACTCTTTCGTATTTTATAAAACATTTCATAAAATTTTCGTTTTATAACTCATTAAACTATAAATTTTTTATTTTTCATTCATATTCTTAAATATTTTTAATAGAAAATGTCAATCCAAACATATGATAAATCCTTCATTTTTTTTGCATTTTTTATCATTTAAGAATATAATATATTATCAATTTATATAAATAAACAAAGTATGAATACTCTAGACGAAAAGAACTTTCCACTTATCGCAATTAAAGATTTAACTCGAGGATATCCTGACTCAGCGAAACCGTTATTCAAAAAACTTAATTTTGAGTTGTATAGGTGAGATTTCACTGTAATTATTGGTAAATCTTGAGTCTGAAAGTCGACTATTGTAAAATTTTTAATCTGACAGTTCAAACCATACACTAGACCTAAAACTATTTACTATAGAATGGATGATATGGCTCGTTTTACTGATACAGATATTCAAAATTATAGAATAAAAATTGGAATTGTTTTCCAGGATTATAAGCTAATAGATGCTCTTTCTGTCAAAGAAAATATTATATATCCTCTCAGAATTCAATGAGATGACGAAAACACTATTCAAATGAAATATAGGGCTATTACGACTAAATTACATATAGAAGATATAAATAAATTAGATTGTAATCAACTTTCTGGGTGAGAAAAACAAAAGGTAGCCATAGCAAGAGCTATGATTAACAATCCTGAGTTTGTGATTGCTGATGAGCCAACTGGTAATCTTGATCGAGAATATACACAAGAAATTTGAGATCTTTTGGTTGAAGCAAATAAATTATGAAATACAATTTTATTAATTACTCATGATGTTCATCTGTTGGATTACATAAAATCCAAGAGTAAAGTTAATGTATTCCAAATGTAATATCGATGAAATTTATTGCTTTTATGATATTCATGAAAAAAAATAAATCTGTAGTAGAATCTAGTAAAGATAAAATATATGAGGAGATTGCAAAACATTGCGATAGTCTTCGTATTGCTAGATATTTAAAGAATGAAACTAAAAATACACTAAAGTATTTTCATGCTCATAAGTTATCTAATATTAAAAAAAATCTGAGAGATTTTTCAGACTATTTACTGTTTTTAAATGATGAAAATTGCCAAAAGATTGAGTCATTTAAAGAATGAAAAGAGAATAAAAGAATGCTAAACAACTCTATTTCTTACTTTTATGATTATGAGAATATTTCAAAATCAGATTTACGTATTATTCAAAACAAAATTGAGACAAATTCGTATGAAACAATAACCCTCATGCAAAGTATAAAATGATGCTTAATATTAACTATTGATGAATTTTGTAATGCATCTCCCACTAGAATAGATATTGTTCGTTACAATCTATGAAAAAAAAGACAAAAACAAAACTCTTTATAGATTTTCTATTGAATGTATTTAGATTTTATAGATTACTTTTTGTTCTTTAATTAAAGAAAAGCCGATAGTTTTCACTACCGACTTTTTTAAATCATATGATTTGGGAGGGGTGGGATTCGAACCCACGACCTTATCCTTAAGAGGGATCTGCTCTACCGACTAAGCTACACTCCCATCATTTACAACTTATCTCCTGTGTTTTATTATATTGGAACCATATTTAATTTCAACAGATTTTCATATTTTTTTATTTTTTTATTTTTCACTAGGTCTTATTTATATATTTTCTATGTATATTTGGTGAATAATATCTTATTTTCAATTATTTGAAAATAATATACAAAATGATATAATAAATATATGATTTATAACCAATTTAGCAATGCTTTCACTATATGTTCATATCCCATTTTGTGTAAAAAACTGTCCATATTGTAGTTTTTCTGTAGTTCAATATCCGAACGATGAAATGATTCAGACTTATTTAGATAATTTGCATAATGAAATTGATGAATGGTGAAAAGTATTTTGAAGAGCTGAGATAAGAACGATATATTTTGGATGATGAACACCGAATTTAATCTGAGCAGAAAAAATAAAAAATCTGATTCATCATTGTGAAGAAGTTTTTGACTGTGAAAATGTAGGAGAATTGAGTTTTGAATGTAATCCATTTCCTCAGGATCAGGTTTATGAATTCGTTTCAGAGCTTCAAAAATCGTTTAAAAAATATCCAAGAGTACGTTTTTCTTTTTGAATTCAGAGCCTAGATAATTGAGTATTGGAAAATGCATGACGTCCATATACATTCCCATGAATGGTGGAATTTCTACGCTGATTGCGTGATTTGAAACTAGAAAATAGTGTATATAATTTTGATTTTATGGCATTTGGAGTTTTTAATCAAACTAAAAAATGAGATTTGCAACTGTGGACTCCATCAGCTTTAGAATTTTTCCAGGATTTTGTAAATTCGTGATTTGCTGATAGCTTTTCACTATATATGCTAGAACTTTTTGAACATCAAAAATGGAAGAAAAATTCTGATTGAAATTCTTCCGTTATTCAGCAATCTAGTTTGTTTTGAAATGAAGATGAGATATATGAAGAATTTGATATTCTCAAAAATATAATTCAGGAATGATGATATAAACGTTATGAAATATCAAATTTTTCTGCAGTAGGGAAATCTAGTATTCACAATAGAGTTTATCGGGAAATGGAAGATTATCTGTGATTATGACTATCCGCTTCATCATTTATAAATGCTAAAAGTCCACATTTTTGAGCTGTAGTTGAGAAATTACAAGAGTTATTCAAAAAACCTCACCCTACCCCTCTCCTAATAGGAGAGGAAAACCACAAAGTGGTGGGAGAGGTTCATACACAAGATTATTCGCTTTGTTCAGAGTGACTAAAAGGAATACGTCGAACCAATACACCATATTTCCCAAAATATATTTGAAATGAGAAATTAGCTAAATCTGCTATTCAGCCCATGTCGGAGTCAGATTATTTAATTGAATCATTTTTCCTATCTCTACGTACAGATAGATGAATTGATGATGTTACTAAATATAAATCAGTTTTGGTTAAAGATTATTCAGAAAAAATAAAATTATATGAAGAAAATGGTTTTTTAAAACCACGCGAAAATGGATTCATTCTTACAGATGAATGAATGGATTGCTATAATGGAATTATTACTGAATTATTAGAGAAAATTTAGATTATAATTCTGCCGAGAAAGTTTCATCCTTTTTCTTTCACAAATTCATTGGATCTATTAATTCTCATACACTAATCCATCCAATATCATTCTGATCCTCTAAAAATATTCATACTTTACGTTCCCAATTTTGCTGTAAATAAGAATGCTGTTGGGCTGCTAGTTCTAGGCTACTACAAATATGTAAATTCCTCATTAATTGTGTATTATGCAAATCATCAACTGTCAAAAGTCTGTTTATCTCTGTAGATTTTTCTTTATCCTGAATATCTGGATCATAACAAAGAATAAATGTTCATTTTTGAAGAAAATAATTTATTATTCTAACTATAATTTCATCCATATACTTTGAATTTTTTTGATTTCTCCTAGAGAATCACGATATGTTTTTTATAGTTCAGTCACTAAATATTATATCAAAAAATTCCTTTTGCTCTTCTTTGTTTACTCCTTCTGTCCATTTCTTTGCCCAAAGTCGCATATTTTTTAAATGTTTTTCACAATTTTTTCTAGCATCACAAAGTGGGATACTAAAAGAAAGTCTACTTTGAGTGTTTACCCGCCTCTCAAAATTTCTGATATTATAATTTGATAATCATTTTCCATTATTAATATCATCAAACTGTACCTCCATTTGTCTTTCTCAGATTTCTTTTCAAGTATCATTTTTTATTTCAAATGATATATTGAATTTAAAGTCTTTATACGATCAATTTCTTCATCTCACCTTTCATCATGTAATTCTTTTGTAGAATGCCTGTACCGTTTCCCATTTTTTAGAGTCATTAATTATTTCAGGGTAATATTTTTCTATTCTTTGTATCCATTGGTCTGCTCCGATATATGGAGATGGTAATTTTTCTCTAATTTTAACTGGTACTATTTTATTCAAATCTGAGAGAAGATCTTCTAATTGCTCTTGTTCAAGTACTCATTTATTATCTATTGTTATAGACTTTATAGAGATTGTGTATCACTGAGGTACATATTTTTGTGGATAAGCTTTCAGACTTGCTTTAAATGTTTGAAATCGCTGTTTACTAATTTTTTTTATATCCTCAAAATTTTGATCGCTTATTCATTTCATAGATAAACGTAGTCATATCGCATCATTAATTTTTTTTCATTCTATGATTTTTTCTGCTGATGAAGATGCGCTCTTTAATCTTTTGCTTAATTGTAATTTTTTTGTAGGATTGTATTCATTATGGGTTGTAACTATATTATCTAGTAATCATCATCAAATATTTGATAAATTATTGGTAATGTCATCCCATTTAAATTTTATATTCTCATCTCACAAATCTGCATATTCGTGGATTCTCAGCTGATTGTTAGTTAATGCTCGTAAAATATCTGCATATTGAGATGTCTTTTTTGACCACTGTTTTTGTCATGCGATTCATCTTTTACCATAATAGGCAATTTTTCCTCTATCTAGAAGATAAATTATCACATCTATATAGTCTGATTCAGAAGCTCTAATATTATTTGTTATAAATGGGAAATCTCAATCATGAAACACTTGATCAATTCTTTTTCATCGAGATTCTCGTACTTTATTTGCAATGCTAAAAATCGTAGATATGTAGTCCAAAGATTTTTCTGATAATACGACCAAAGATTCCTTATCTTTTTTCTTGTTAGGTTTTGTTGAAAAGGCGTCATTTCAAAATTTTTCGTAAAGAATTTTAGCCACCTGTAATTTAACATTTCTTTTCTTTACATTTTTTAATTCTTTGCTTTGAGATAAATATTTGACAAATAATGGAGATATCTTTGTTTCTGCATGTAATTTTCCAACATTCCCCTGTTTAATTTTATCAAAAAATTCTATAATTCATCATTTATATTTTTGTGCTATTTCTTTATCATCTACTTCATTATCAATCAACCCAAAAAGGGAATCCTGAATTATTGTTATTGTACTTCCAAGTATTCAACTTTTAATCGTTGAAGGATTTGATAAAAATTTTGAGTTTTCATTTGCAGAAAGTTTTCTTATTTTAAAATCTTTTGTTATTGACAATCCCCTGCTTATATTCTCTGCTGATCAAAAATCATTCATGAGCAAAACCTCTGTCAGATTCCTTTTAATCTCTTTTTCAACTTTACTATATTTTTTTTTAATTTCTTCTGTATGCAAAATTTCTTTATTGCCCTTTTTCATCATCATAAACTAATTTGTAATATAAATTCATATCAAAATTATATATATTTTTATAAAAAAGTCAAATTTTTGATATTTTTAAATTGTTTCTATATAAAATAATTTATAACTTTTTATGAAAATCGTGAAAAAAACATTGTAGGATTAGCCTCGAATGCAAGCACACACAAAGAAATTACCAATAGGAACCATCATTCTCTTTTAGAAATCTTCCAATCTTTTCGCATACAAAAAACAATTATTCACATTGTAAGAAATAAAAGCAAAAATGAAAATGTCGTATCATAAAATATATGGTTTGCTCACTCACATTTTCATGATAATAATAAGCACTCAGGTAAAAGTCTGATTGGACGGATAACAGCACTTATTCACACTATTCATAACGTATTAAAAATATTTGATCAAACAAGATTTGCTACACCCATATCGTATTTTTTCTTCATTATTGCTGAAATTGTAGTAGCTAATTCAGGCAAGCTAGTCCCAGCTGCTATAATCGTGGCTCATATTGCCCGCTGTGACATTCATAATTCCTGTGCAATATATGCAGTCGCATCAACAATCACATCAGAAGCCATCATAAGCAGTCAGATACTTGCCACAAGTTTTGTAATATTCAACAACATTCATTTAGATGTCTCCTTAACTCAAGGAACTCTATTTCTAAATACTATTATCACAAATAATAACAACAATACTGCCACAAAAATTTCACTAACTTTGTCCATTCATAGTACTAATTCAAAGTTTCCACCTCTGGTATTTATATTTATGAACGAGAACAAAAAAACTCACAAAAAAAGATACAAAAAATTTTTGATTTTGGGAACTGAAACTTCAATATTTTCATCCGATGGGGATTCCTTTTTTACAATTAGATATCAATTATATCATGCCAAAAGTCAAAGCAACATCGTTCATTCCCAAAGTGCAACATTTTGATCTCGTAGCATCAAAAAAATTAGAGCTGTAATCCCTAATAAAAATACCCCATCTCTATACACTAATTTTTTCTGAATCATTACGGGAGCAGCGATAGCAGATACCCCCAAAATTACTCATAAATTAAAAATATTTGATCAGATTATATTTCATATAGACAAAGATCAGCTTCATTCAACAGCAGCCATTCACGACAAAAACAGCTCTGGAGCAGAAGTTCATATTGCGAGAATAGTTAGTCATATCAATAAATCTGATACATGAAAATGTTTAGCAATCCTTACACTTGTATTTATCAGATGATTTGCTGAGAATCCCAAAAAGTATAATCAAAACACTAATATTATAGCTGCAAAGATCATTATATAATACTTAGTTTAAAATATTTATCTCATATATTTAGGATTACAATTTCAAAATACAAGCAAAAAAGGCTGGCCACATACGGCCAACCCCAACAGTTAGTTTTAGTGTCAATTAGTTTTTGTTTTTTCATATGCTTTGATTATAACAATTTTAACTGTAATATCAATAGATGTTAAAAAAGAATAAAGATTTGCATTCTCAAAATATTTATGTATGGTTGAGATTGCCAAATTATTCACAAAATGCTGACTTTTTGTAATGAGTTTGCTAAATGACAGAAAAGGCGACTAAGTTTGTCTCTTATTTGTCATTTGGCAGTATAGAGTGAATAGTTTGGCGACTACGCAGATTTAGTCGCCTTTTTATATTCTTAAAACATATTATGGTTAAAAACTTACTTTACACAGCATTATGACTCATGGGGTTGATGGGGATATTGATAGTATCTACTCCAAGTGTAAATGCCTATGAGGACTGAATTTACACATGAGTAGACGAATATTGAAATGAAGTCAAAACAGTAATATTCTGATGAAATGATACATTTCCAGGAGTTCAGCTTACTATAAAAATGGAGAATCAAACATGAATTTATCATCGGTGATATGATGAAACATATAATAACTCTATTTGGAGTGATGATTATTGAACTTGAACATATATGAGTGGAGATGGGAAAATGTATTGATGAACTAATTGAGTGAATAATTCTCGATGATGAGGGGAAGATGTTGAGGAGAACTGATATACTCCTAGACCGACTAATTTTGATGAAAGGCAATGACCTTGTGATACATGATATCACGTCCCAAGTAAATGAGAATGGGCCCTATTAAGTATAGCATGGTGTAATTTGTCTACATGATGTAATGCACGATCTCCGGATGTTATAAGTGGAGGTGTGGCGTGAGATATTGCGAATTATGATATTGAAACTAGTTTAGTTGTGATACTGAATGTAGTTTCAAATTTCAAAGATGAATTCGGTATATCGCCTGATGATTACTATTTTTGGTCGTCTAGTCCTGGTGGTTACAATACAGCAATGGTGGTTGATTTATTTTGGGTTATTCAAATAATGAGAGGTAGTTATCGTGGTAATGCGTATAGTGTCCGTTGCTTCAAGAATTCCATTGTAGCTCCTGCTCCTCAGACCTTTACCCTTACTTTTCTTGATGATGATAAATATGTACGGAGTGGAGAGATAGAATCATGAGGTGCAATACCGGTAGATATAATTTCATGATATAACCTTACATGATTGACTAAAGAATGATATGCATTCTCCTGATGGATTATCAGCTGAAGTAATGAAATGTTTGATGTAGAAAATGATGTTGTGACTACATGAATGACTCTAAATGCTACACGAAATATAAATCAATATACAATTACATTTGATACTGACTGATGAAGTGAGATAGAGCCTATTACTGCAGATTATTGAACTTGAATTTCAGTACCTGCTAATCCAACTAAAAATGGTTATAAATTTGTAAGTTGGAATAAAGAAATTCCCACCACTATGCCAGCAGAAAATCTAACTATAAAAGCCATTTGGGAAAAACTATGAAGTAGTGGATGATGAGGTGGTAGAAGTAGCAAGACTTCAAGTAATAGTGAAAAATCTACAGAATGACAAGCATGAAACCAACAACCCCTCAGTCCTCAGCAAGCTTCGGACAGCTCCCCTAACAGGGAGCAAACAGTTACTCCCCTGATAGGGGGAGATGGCGAAGCCAGAGGGGGTTCTACACAAAATTATACACCAGAATTCATCTCTGCTTATGAATTCGCTCATGAAAAATGAATTACAACTATGCCGACAATTCAAGAAGCTCAAATGAATGGAAAACTTACTAGAATTGCAATGGCTAAAATGCTCTCTCAATATGCAATGAATGTCCTCTGACAAAAACCTGCAAATATCGTTACTCCAAAATTCAATGATGTAACAGATAAACAAAATTCTGACTATGATGACTGAGTAACTCTTGCATATCAGTTATGAATTATGTGACAGAATATGCCAAATAATAAATTCAGACCAGATGATGAAGTAACTAGAGCTGAATTTGCAACTGCATTATCTAGGATGGCATACTGAACTTCAGATGGAGAATATAAATGAACATGAAAATATTACATCCATCATATGGAGAAATTAGTAAAAGAATGAATTATCACAAATGATAATCCAACTATGAAAGAACTCAGATGATATGTGATGATTATGCTAAAAAGAAGTGCTAAGTAATCTTAAAAAAACTCTCCTAACGTGAGAGTTTTTTCTTATAAAAAAATTCTGTGCCACTCAAACACAGAATTTTTCAAGATTATTCTTAGTAGCTTAATACATTAGAAAGCATTTTCATCTACTACAGTTTCATCTTCTTCAGCCTCATTAGCTTCAGGTGCTTCTGCTCTTTCAGCTTTATTGTACATTTTTGTTGGATCTTCTTTTGCGAAATCAACTTTGATAGTTCTTCCTCGAACTTCCTTTCCATCCATTTCAGCTTTAGCCTTGGCTGCATCATCTGCGTTAGCAAATTCTACGAATCCAAATCCCTTACTTCTTTTAGTTTCTCTATCTAGATTTACTCTAGCGAAAACAATTTCTCCATAAGGTGAGAATTCTTCTCTGAGGTCATTACCTCTCATTTGCCAGTTTAGCCCTCCAACAAAAAGTTTAGTTTGGCTAATAATCATTTCTTCACTCATTTAACCTAACAATATAA